>Ga0214468_1000485_pt1 | contig 12546 bp, 12 predicted proteins | sample RVTome_9_FD_187334 | JGI IMG/M metagenome (GOLD analysis project Ga0214468, IMG submission 187334) | Soil microbial communities from uranium-contaminated site in the Upper Colorado River Basin, Wyoming, United States - RVT155D38 HiSeq ...
CTCCTCGAGCACCGGCAGCAGCCGCTCGAACGCAGCCTGGGGGTCGGGCAGACGGCGGGTGTGCACCGCGACCGCGAGCCCCTTCTCCTCGACGAACGCGTCACCCGCGTCGTGGCGACGCAACAGTTCGGGCAGGTCGGACATGAAGCGGCTCAGCCCCTTCGGCGGCCGCGGCGAGATCACCCGGCGGTCACGCGAGGACCAGCGCTCGTTGCCGTACTGCCCCAGGAGGAACAGCTCCCGGTCGTGCTCGGCGAGGACCTTGCCGACGTCGTCGAGGTTGCCGAGCGCGATCGCCTGCCTGGCCGGGCGGCCGGTGATCACGGCCACCCCCCGCACCTGCTCGGCCAGCGCGACCAGGACGTCGGGGCCGTCGGGGTGGATGGCGGCCCGGGCCGGGTCGTCGACGATCGGCGCGAGGACCCCGTCGAAGTCGAGCCCGACGACCACCCGCGAGGCGCCGGCCACGATCTCGTCGTACCGCTGCTGCCCCTCGGCTGTCCGGAACTCCATGCGCCTACTCAACCAGAGCCGGCGCCCACGCGCGGTCCCGGACGTCATCCGTCCCGGTGGTTATAGCGCCGGTTCGGATGACGTCCGCGACGACGGGGGCCCTCAGGCGTAGTCGGCGGTGAGGATGACCGTCAGGCGGTCGAAGCGCATCGGGGAGATCGCTGGCTTGAGCCGCTTGATGCCGAGGTCGCGGGCGAGCATCTTCGCCTGCGCCGAGAGCCGCTCGGGGTAGTAGACGGTGCTGGCGGGGATCGTGCCGTACCAGTTGTCGGAGCCGACCACCTGCCACCCTGCGCCGGAGATCTTGTCAGCCGTGCTGCCGGCGAGGCCGGAGATGCCCGAGTTGTTGTACACCTCGACGAACACGTCGTTGCGCCGGATGGCCGGCTTGCGCTTGGGCTTGGGTTGGGGCTTCTTCTTGATCACCGGCTCGGGCGCCGTCGTCGCCGGAGACGGAGGGGGTGTGGCGGTGACCGTGCGGGCCGCCTGGGGCGGCTGCTCGGCGCTGCCGGAGGTGGCGGCGAAGACCACCCCGGCGAGGACCACCGCACCGAGGCTCACCGCGGCCACCGGGGACGGCAGGGAGATCCCACGCTCGTCGCGCCGCCGGAGACGCATCTCAGACCTCGAAGCCGAGGCGGCGTGCGGAGCGGGCACGCTGGCGCGTGGCGCGCAGCCGGCGGAGGCGGCGGACGAGCAGCGGGTCGGACGCCAGCGCCTCGGGACGGTCGATCAGGGCGTTGAGCACCTGGTAGTAACGCGTGGAGGACATGTCGAACTTCTCACGGACCGCCTGCTCCTTGGCACCGGCGTACTTCCACCACTGGCGCTCGAAGTTGAGGATCTCGCGGTCCCGCTCGGAGAGCTCGTCCGCCGACGGGGCGGCCTGACTCCGGTTGACTGCGTTGGCGGCGTCCATCTGAGTCGTCTCCTGCGGAAGGCTCGGGGGCTGCGATGAGCGGTTCGCGCCCCATCGTAGGCGACGAACGACAACCATGTCATTTGCCACGTCGAATGCCCGGCGAATTGCCTCCTGCACCGTCCGAGCACTTGCACCAGCCTCCTCACCGCGCTCGAATGACGGGGTGACCCTCGACCTCGCCGCCCTGCCCCCGCTCGACGTACCGCCAGGCCCCAGGGTCGCCCGACCGGTGGCGGAGGACCGTCCCGTGCGGTGGGGGATCCTGGCCACCGGGGGGATCGCGGGAGGATTCGCCGAGGCGCTCGCGCTCCTCCCCGACGCCGAGCTGGGTGCCGTCGCGTCCCGCCGCCTGGACAGTGCCGAGGCGTTCGCCGCGACGCACGGCACCCCCGGGGGCACCCGCGCGTACGGCTCCTACGCCGCGCTCGTCGAGGACCCGGACGTGGACGTGGTGTACGTCGCCACACCGCACGCCCTGCACCACGAGCACGTGATGCTCGCCCTCGACGCCGGCAAGCCGGTGCTGTGCGAGAAGGCCTTCACGATGAACGCCCGGGAGGCCGAGGACCTCGTCGCGGCCGCCCGCGCGCGGGACCTCTTCCTCATGGAGGCGATGTGGATGCGGTGCAACCCCGTCGTACGCCGCCTCCGCCAGCTCGCCGGACGAGGCGACCTCGGCAGGATCCAGCAGGTGCGCGCCGACCTCGGGTTCCTCGTCGACCGGCCCGAGACCGACCGGCTGCTCGACCCCGGGCTCGGGGGCGGCGTCCTGCTCGACATGGGCGTCTACGTGCTCACCTTCGCCCACATCTTCCTCGGTGACCCCGACCGGACCGAGGCCGTCGCGACGATGTCGCCGAGCGGGATCGATCTGAACCTGGCGCTGAGCCTCGGCTGGTCCGACGGTGCCGTGGGCTCGCTGTCGGCCACGATGACCGCCTGGTCCCCCCGGACCGCCTCGGTCGCCACCGATCGGGGCCGCATCGACGTCGGTGACGCCTTCCACCACCCGACCGGGGCCCGCTGGGTCGAGGCCGGCGAGACCCAGGTGATCACCGAGCAGGTGCTCGGCGGCGGGCTCGCCCACGAGGCCGCGGAGGTGATGCGCTGCCTGCGCAACGGGGAGACACAGAGCCCTCTCGTGCCCCTCGAGGACACCGTGGCGATCATGCGCCTCATGGACACCATCCGCGACCAGATCGGCCTGCGCTACGCCGCCGACGGCGCCGGGGCTTTCGCCAGCGACTAGTGTCGGAGGCGTGTCCAACCCGAAAGAACAGCAGCACTTCGCCGACCTGGTCATCGTCGCCAACCGGCTGCCGGTCGACCGGGTCGTCAACCCCGACGGCTCCACCGAGTGGCGGCGCTCCCCCGGAGGGCTGGTCACCGCGCTGGAGCCGGTCATGCGCGCCAACGACGGGGCGTGGATCGGCTGGCCGGGAGGCACCGAGCAGGACCTCGAGCCGTTCGTCGAGGACGGACTGTCCCTGATCCCGGTCCCGCTGACCGGTTCCGAGATCGAGGAGTTCTACGAGGGCTTCTCGAACGCCACGCTGTGGCCGCTCTACCACGACGTCGTGGCGAAGCCGGAGTTCCACCGCGAGTGGTTCGACTCCTACGTCACGGTCAACGAGCGGTTCGCCGCACGCACCGCGGAGGTCGCCGCCGAGAACGCGATGGTGTGGGTGCACGACTACCAGCTCCAGCTGGTCCCCTCGATGCTGCGCGAGCTGCGCCCGGACCTGCGGATCGGCTTCTTCCTGCACATCCCGTTCCCGCCGGCCGAGCTGTTCCAGCAGCTGCCGTGGCGGCGCCAGCTCCTCGAGGGGCTCCTGGGCGCCGACGTCGTGGGCTTCCAGCGGCCCGGGGCTGCGCAGAACTTCGTGCGACTCGTGCGGCAGCGCGTCGGGCACAAGACCCACCGCGACACGGTCTACCTCCCCGACGGCAGGACCGTGCAGGCCGGCGCCTTCCCCATCTCGATCGACACCCGTGGTCTCGAGGAGCTCGCCCGCAGCGAGCCCGTCCAACAGCGTGCGAAGGAGATCCGCGAGCAGCTCGGCAACCCCCGACGGATCCTGCTCGGCGTCGACCGGCTCGACTACACCAAGGGCATCTACGCCCGGTTGCGGGCGTTCAGCGAGCTCCTCGCCGAGGGACACCTCGACGTCGAGGACGCGGTGTTCGTCCAGGTCGCCACGCCGTCGCGGGAGCGCGTGGAGCAGTACCGCGTGCTGCGTGACGACATTGACCTCCTCGTCGGTCGGATCAACGGCGACCTCGGCAGGATCGGCCGTCCGGCGATCAACTACCTGCACACCTCCTACCCGCGCGAGGAGATGGCCGCGCTCTTCCAGGCGGCCGACATCATGGTGGTCACCCCGTTGCGCGACGGCATGAACCTCGTCGCGAAGGAGTACGTCGCCTGCCGCTACGAGGACGACGGCGCCCTGGTGCTCTCGGAGTTCGCCGGAGCCGCCGACGAGCTGCGCCAGGCGTTCCTGATCAACCCCTATGACATCAACGGGATGAAGACGACGATCCTCGAGGCTGTCAACGCCAAGCCCAAGGACCTGTCGAGGCGGATGAAGGCGATGCGCAAGACCGTCGCCGAGCACGACGTGTCCGACTGGGCCGCGGGCTTCCTGAAGGTGCTGTCGGAGGACCCGGAGACCCACCACAAGCAGCTCCGGCCCTCCCGCCGTACCTGAGGCGGGGCGCCGTACCGCCGTGGGGCGGCCGGTTACTCGGCGTGCTCGGACGGCGGCGCCGTGGGCTGCTCGGTGGGCTCCTGGCTGGGCTCCTCGACCGGCAGTTCGACGCGTGAGTCCGCTGCCTTCGCCCGGGTGGCGCGCATCAGCTGCGTGACCTCTTCCGCGTCGCGCTCCCCGACCGCCCCCCAGCCGGGCTCGTAGCCGTAGACCTCCCGCAGCCCGCGAGAGGACTCGTGCCCACGCAGGATCTCGACGTCCTCGGCGTCGATGAGGGCCGGGTGCGCGACCCCGCAGGACTCGGCGAGCTTGACCAGGTCGCGACGCAGCGTCCTGATGTAGTTCGCCGCACGCACAGACTTCAGGTCCGGGTCTAGGCCGTGGGCGAGCCAGGGGTCCTGCGTCGCCACACCGGTGGGGCACTTGTCGGTGTGACACTTCTGTGCCTGGATGCACCCAATCGCCAGCATCGGCTCACGGGCGACGTTGATCATGTCCACGCCCAGCGCCATCGCGACCACCGCGTTGTCGGGGATACCCAGCTTGCCGCCCCCGACGAACGTGACGTCGTCGGTGATGCCCGCCTCCGCGAACAGCCGGTAGACGCGGCTGAACCCCACCCGGAACGGCAGCGACACCGAGTCGGTGTAGACCAGCGGGGCGGCGCCGGTGCCGCCCTCACCGCCGTCGATGTTGACGAAGTCGACCCCACGGTCCCCGGCGGACATCTGCTCGACGAGCTCCTCCCAGAAGGTGAGGTCACCGACCGCGGACTTGATGCCGACCGGGAGGCCGGTCTCGTCGGCGAGCATCTCGACCCAGTCGAGCATGCCGTCCACGTCGCTGAACTCCGCGTGCCGGGACGGGCTGATGCAGTCCACCCCTTCGCGAATGCCGCGGATCTCCGCGATCTCCGAGGTGACCTTCGGGCCGGGAAGGTGCCCGCCGAGGCCCGGCTTCGCACCTTGGCTGAGCTTCACCTCGATGGCGCGCACGGGTGCCCCTGCGACGAGGTCCTTGAGCCGGTCGAGGTCGAACCGGCCCTCCTCGTCACGGCAGCCGAAGTACGCCGTACCGACCTGGAAGACGAGGTCTCCGCCGTTGCGGTGGTACGGCGAGATCCCGCCCTCGCCGGTGTTGTGCAGGCACCCGGCCATCGCGGCACCCTTGTTGAGCGCCTCGACGGCCTGGGGGGAGAGCGAACCGAAGCTCATCGCGGAGATGTTGACCAGCGACTCCGGCCGGAACGCGTGCCGCCGGCCGCGTGGCCCCCCGAGCACCTTCGCGGACGGCAGCGCGGTGTCCAGGCCGACGTACGGGGACGTGGCGGGCTTGGCGGCCGAGAACGTGCGGTGCTTGATGATCGGGTAGCTGTCGGTGTGCTCGATGTCGTTGTCGGTGCCGAACCCGAAGTAGTTGTTCTCCAGCTTCGAGGACGCGTAGACCCAGCGGCGCTGGTCCCGGCTGAACGGTCGCTCGGAGTTGTTGTCGGTGACGATGTACTGCCGCAGCTCAGGGCCGATCGACTCGAGGAGATAGCGGCCGTGGCCGAGCACCGGGAAGTTGCGCAGCAGGGCGTGCTTCTTCTGGAGCAGGTCGTGCGCGGCGACGCCGGCCAGGGCTGCGACGGGAGCGGTCTTCAGGAGGCGGGACAGCTTCATGTTGTCGCGTGTACCCCACGTCGTGGTGTCGGGAACGTGCTCGTCGGTAGTCTTCGCGCATGGATCTGATCCCCAAGCCGGACCAGGTCGTCTCCGCAGCCAGCAACGTCGCCCACAAGATGTTGTACGGCGGCCTGGCCGATCTCCGACCGATGCCCCGGACGCTCATCGACGAGGGTGTGCTGCGCGAGGTCTACCACTACCGACCCCGGGCAGGGGTGAAGGAGAGCGGCGACCCGGTCCTCCTCGTCACGCCGCTGGCCGCGCCCGCGCTCTGCTTCGACCTGCGCAGAGGCTGCTCGCTCGTCGAGCACCTCGTGACGCAGGGGCGGCCGACGTACCTCGTGGAGTACGGCGAGGTGTCCTTCGCCAACCGCACCCTCGGCATGGAGCACTGGATCGACGAGGTGATCCCGGCCGCGGTCAAGGAGGTCAGCGAGCACGCGGGCGGGCGCCCGGTGCATGTCGTGGGCTGGAGCCTCGGCGGGATCTTCGCGCTGCTGACCGTCGCCGACCGCTCCGAGCTGCCGATCGCCTCGCTGACCGTCGTGGGGTCCCCCGCGGACGTGACCCGCGTGCCACTGGTGGCCCCGATCCGGCCGTTGCTCAACCTCACCGCGGGCGGTGGCCTGGTCACCCACCTCTACCGCGCGTTGGGCGGCGCCCCGAAGCCGCTGGTACGACGGGCGTTCCAGCTCTCGAGCGTCAACAAGCTCATCACCAAGCCCCTCGCGATCGCGACCAACCTCGACGACACCGAGTTCCTGGCGCAGATCGAGGCGGTGGACCGCTTCGCGGCGAACATGATCGCCTACCCGGGGCGCACCTTCGGGCAGATCTACCACCGGATCCTCAAGGGCAACCAGCTCGCCACCGGCGCGGTGCGGATGGACGACGACCGGACGATCGAGCTGAAGGACGTCCGCGTCCCGATGCTGGTCTTCGCCGGCGCCAGTGACGCGATCGCCCCCGTCCGGGCGATCGCGCCGCTCGTCGACCTGCTGCCGAACGCCCCGTCGGTGCGGTTCGAGGTCGTGCCGGGCGGCCACCTCGGCATGCTGACCGGCCGGGCGTCCCGGACGACCACGTGGCGGATCATCGACGAGTTCCTCGACGACCACGCCTCCGGGTCCGACCTACCGGCGAAGAGGCCGGCCGGGAAGAAGACAGCCGCACCGAGGCCCGCGAAGCGGCCCGCGAGGACGGCTGCCACGAAGACGGCCGCACGGAGGAAGCCCGCGCCGAGCCCCGACAAGATCGGCTCGAACCCCACGCGGCGCTACGGCTCGGCGTCGTCGCGCTCGCTCGCGGCACGCCCGTGACCGCCGGCCGACGATGACCCTCCGCCTCGTCGCCGGGGTGGTCGCGACGATCCTGCTGGCCTCCTGCTCGTCGGCGGCCGACCCGGTCGCCGACGCGGAGCGCGAGGTGGCCGACGTCGCCGACGCGACGCCGCCGGGGATCGAGACCTACGTCGCGCTCGGTGACTCCTTCACCGCCGGCCCGCTCGTGCCGAGCACCGACCTGGCCGACGGGTGCTTCCGTTCCGACAGCAACTACCCGGCGCTGGTCGCGGACCGGCTCGACGTCGACGAGCTCGTCGACGTGAGCTGCAGCGGGGCGCGTACCCGTGACCTCGTGCGCCGGCAGCCGACCGTGGAGGGGGCCAGCGTGCCGCCGCAGCTCGACGCACTGCCCCGGCGCGCGGACCTGGTCACGCTCGGCATCGGCGGCAACGACTTCGACCTGTTCCACCGTCTTGTCGCCACGTGCAGCCGGGTGGGTGAGGCCGACCCGACCGGCACTCCGTGCACCGACGAGCTCGAGCAGAGCGGCGTGGACCTCGTGGCGCAGACACGGAGGATCGGAGCCCGCGTCGAGGCCTCCCTGCGCCGCATCCAACGACGCGCACCGGATGCCACCGTGCTGCTCGTCGGCTACCTCCGCCTCGCACCCGCCTCGGGCACGTGCGAGGACCTCCCGTTCGCCGAGGGCGACTACGCCTACGGCGCCCAGGTCAGCGGCGCGCTGAACGACGCACTCGCGGGCGCTGCCCGTCGCACCGAGGTCACCTTCGTCGACGTGCACGCGCTCTCGGAGGACCACGACGTGTGCTCCGAGGAGCCGTGGGTCAACGGCATCCGCACCGTCGAGGGCGAGGCGCTGGCCTTCCATCCGTTCGCTGCGGGCATGAGCGCTGTGGCCGAGGAGATCGTCGCGACGCTCGACGGTTAGGGTGCGGGGCATGAGCGCGCTCGCCGGTCTCGTCGACCGTGGCCACGTGGCCGCCGACTGGGCAGAAGCGCTCGCCCCGGTCGAGGACCGGATCGCGCAGATGGGCAGGTTCCTGCGCGAGGAGCTCGCGGCCGGGCGCACGTATCTCCCCGCCGGCGACCGGGTCCTGCGCGCGTTCGAGCGGCCGCTGTCCGACGTACGCGTGCTCGTCGTCGGCCAGGACCCCTACCCCACACCCGGCCACGCGGTCGGGCTGTCCTTCTCCGTGGCCCCCGACGTCCGCCCGTTGCCACGCAGCTTGACGAACATCTTCAAGGAGCGGTACGACGACCTCGGGCTCGAGCCTCCCGCGAGCGGGGACCTGACGCCGTGGGCCGACCAGGGGGTGCTGTTGCTCAACAGGGTGCTCACCGTCACGCCCGGGGCCGCGGGGTCGCACCGCGGGCGTGGCTGGGAAGTGGTCACCGAGCGCGCGATCATGGCCCTCGCGGCACGTGGCGGTCCCCTGGTCGCGGTCCTGTGGGGACGCGACGCCCAGGGGCTCAAGCCGATGCTGGACGACGTGCCGTGGGTGGAGTCGGCGCACCCGAGCCCGCTGTCCGCGTCGCGCGGCTTCTTCGGGTCCCGCCCGTTCAGCCGGGTCGACGACCTGCTCCGGCGCCAGGGCGGCGCCCCGCTCGACTGGCGCCTCCCCTGAGCTACCGGGGACGTCATCGGTTCCGCGCGCAATAGCGACCGGGACGTATGACGTCCCGGCGCCCGTCATACTTTGCGCGCGCGATAGCGACCGGGAGGTATGACGTCCCGGCGGTCAGGTGACGGTCCGCAGACCCGCTGCGTCGATGCGGTCGACGACGTGGCCGCACAACCGTTCCAGGTGTGCGACGTCGCCCGGGCCGAGGCCGTCGAAGACCAGCGAGCGGACCGTCGCGACGTGACCGGGGGCGGCGTCGACGAGCACCCGCCAGCCCTGCGCGGTGAGCCGGACCATCGTGACCCGTCGGCTGTCCTCACACGGGAACCGCTCCACCCAGCCGCGCTCCTCGAGCTTCTTCACCACGTGGGAGAGACGCGAGAGGGAGGCGTTGACCTTGGTGGCGAGCCGGCTCATCCTGAGGTTGCGGTCCTCGGCCTCCGAGAGCATCGCCAGGCAGAGGTAGTCGAAGTGCGTCATGTCCGAGTCCCGCTGGAGCTGGGAGTCGAGCGCCGGGGAGAGCCGGAGCATCACACCCGCCAGGCGGAGCCAGGCGCGCAGTTCATCCTCGTCGAGCCAGCGGGTGTCGTCGGTCATGGACCTATCCTAGCAAACACTTGAGACTTCAACTGATTTCCGCTACGCTCCATGTTGTACCTTCAAGTTTTAGGAGACCCCGTGTCCGCCACCCCGCCGAACCCCCGGATGCCCGCCCTCTACATCGGGCACGGCGCACCTCCGCTCCTCGACGACCCGGTGTGGCGCGGCGAGCTCTCCGCCTGGGCGTCCGACCTGCCGCGGCCGAAGGCGATCCTGATCGTCTCCGCGCACTGGGAGTCCGCGCCGGTGAGCCTGAGCGCCACCGCGCCGGGGACGCCGCTGGTCTACGACTTCGGCGGCTTCGCGCCGAAGTACTACCGGGAGACCTACGAGACCCCCGACGCGTCACGGCTGGCGGCACGGGTGGCCGCGATGATGCCGGACGGGGAGCCGGTGCACCAGCACGCGAGCCGCGGCCTCGACCACGGGGCCTGGGTGCCTTTGAAGATCATGTACCCCGCCGGCGACATCCCGGTGGTGCAGATGTCGCTGCCCACGCAGGACCCGTATCGACTGCTCGAGCTCGGCCGCAGGCTGCAGCCACTGCGTGACGAGGGCGTGCTGGTGATCGGGTCGGGGTTCCTCACCCACGGCCTGCCGTTCCTGCGCGACTGGAGCATCGATGCGGCCGCTCCCGGTTGGTCCCGGGAGTTCGACGCGTGGGCCGGCGAGGCCCTCGCCCGTGGGGACGTCGACGAGCTGGCGGCGTACCGTGACCGCGCCCCGGGGATGCCCTACGCGCACCCGACCGTGGAGCACTACACGCCGCTCTTCATCACGCTCGGCGCGGCGACCACGGCCGACGCCCCCGGGGCACAGCGGATCGACGGCTACTGGATGGGCCTCTCCAAGCGCTCCCTCCAGGTGGCCTGAGCCGGCCCGACCACCGCGGATGGCAGGATCTCGCCCGTGAACGTCCTGTCGATCCAGTCCCTCGTCGCCTACGGGCACGCCGGCAACAGTGCCGCCCTGTTCCCCCTCCAGCGACTCGGGGTGGAGGTGTGGCCGGTGATGACCGTGCACTTCTCCAACCACACCGGGTACGGCGCCGCCCGGGGCCCGCTGCTGAGCGCAGCCGACATCGCCGAGGTCATCGCGGGCGTCGAGGACCGGGGGGCACTCGAGCGGTGCGACGCGGTCCTGTCGGGCTACCAGGGCGCCGAGGACGTCGGCGAGGTGATCCTGCAGACCGTGCGCACCGTCAAGCGGCGCAACCCCCGCGCGATCTACGCCTGCGACCCGGTGATGGGCGACGTGGGCCGTGGCTTCTTCGTCCGCCCCGGGATCCCAGAGTTCATGCGCGACAAGGTCGTCCCCGCGGCGGACGTGGTCACGCCCAACCTGTTCGAGCTCGGCTACCTCACCGGCACCGAGCCGGCCACCCTCGAGGACGTCCTGGCCGCGGCGCAGGCTCTGCGGTCGAGAGGGCCGGAGACCGTGCTGGTCACCAGCGTGCTCCACGACCGGACGCCCGAGGACACGCTCGAGATGGTCGTCGTCTCCGGGACGGGCGCCTGGGTGACCCGCACCCCGCGGCTGCCGATCGACCCTCCCGGCGCGGGCGACCTGACCGCTGCGGTGTTCCTCGCGCACCTGCTGGCCGGCCACGAGCTGCCCGAGGTGTTGTCCCGCACGGCCTCGTCGGTGCTCGCGGTCGTCCAGGCGACCGCGGACGCAGGCTCGCGCGAGATGCGGATCGTGGAGAGCCAGGATGCTCTCGTGGCACCGCCGACCCGGATCAAGGCGACCCGTCTGGCCTGAGCCGCTCCCGGACCCGCCGGTCAGCGGCAGCGCTGGACCTTGCGGTAGCTCACCCTGTCGCCGCGGAGGGAGAACGCACGCATCGACGTGTTGTCCCCCTCGTCGGTCTCGGCGAGCATGTTCCTCGGGTCAACCATGATCTGCAGGCAGTAGAGGCCGTCACCCATCCGGCGCGGGAGCCTGATCGCCTGCCCGGCGAGGAACGACTGGTAGACATCCACCCAGCCGACCGAGATCCCCTGGGGTGAGCGCCGCGAGCAGTTCCCGTAGAACTCACCCTGCCGCGCCACGTCGTACCGCGCCGGGACCGGCTTGCTGTCCCGGAGGCAGAAGCTCATCTTGCGCCGCGCCACCTTCGACCGCTCGGGGCGGTTCGCGCGGAAGAGCGTGTAGCGCGACGCGGCCTCGAAGTGCCAGTGGTCGTGGTAACGGTGGAAGACCATGCACCCCGCGGACCGTCTCGACACGTCCGTGTCGGTGGTACGCCGGTAGCGTCCGTCGAGATCCACGTCACGGAACACCACCTGGGTGGCATGGTGCTGGCCACGGGGACAGCTCCTCCGCTCGTTGGGGCGCACCTCGATCGGCCCGTCGCCGATGTTGCCCAGCGCCGACTCGAACCGCAGACGGCGTTCCCCACCGGCACGCTGGACGTGTACGTCGGTCGCGGGGAGCACGACCAGGTTCGGCAGCAGCTCTGCCGCGTCGGCGGGTGCGCTCACGGCGAGCGCGCGGGGCGGGTCGACGGCCGAGGCGCCCGTGGGCGCCAGGGTCTGCATCAGCACGAGCGACACCCCGCCTGCCACGAGTCCCAGCGCGAACCTCGTCCGAGGTGTCCGACCCAGCGCCACGTGTGTCTCCCCTGTGCGTGCCGTTGCGATGAATGCACCTTATGCGCATCTCGTCGGGACACACCGGCAAGCACGCCGGGGCGGGCCGTCCCGCTGGGAGGAACAGGACGGCCCTGGGACGTACCCGGACGCCACAGGCGGGCGGTCCGGCGGGTCCCTCACCTCACCAGTTCCCGTCATCGGGCAACGTATTCCTGAACCGACAACCCGATGTCCGTCTCGTCACGGCTTCCCGCGTGTCGGGGGAGCACGCCGTGTGATGAGACTGCCCGGTCAGCGCTTCTCGCAGGCAATCCGGTCGTTGTCGCGGTCGAGGGTCCCGTTGTGCCGCTCCGCCGCCCAGTACGCCTTGTTGTTCCGCTTGAACGTGGTGACCCGGACCCCGGACGTCTTGTCCCGTGCCTTCAGCGTGCCCACACCGTGGGGCCACTTCTTGTTGAGCTCCGTGCAGTTGTCGTGGATCCCGGTCGTGTGTGCCTCGACCGGGGCGTACACCGCCGCCGTCGTCGAGATGAGACCGATCGCGATGGCCACGCCGGCGCGCTTGACGAACATGTTGTTCCCCCGTAGTTGGTGACTCTGGGCCTCAGGGTAGGGC
>Ga0214468_1000486_pt1 | contig 12539 bp, 13 predicted proteins | sample RVTome_9_FD_187334 | JGI IMG/M metagenome (GOLD analysis project Ga0214468, IMG submission 187334) | Soil microbial communities from uranium-contaminated site in the Upper Colorado River Basin, Wyoming, United States - RVT155D38 HiSeq ...
TCTTGCGCGTCGTCAGGTTGGACGCCACGAACAGGACCGATTCCGACCAGACGGCGAACAGCGGCATGACGTGCGGGCGGCCGTCGGGCGTGACCGATGCGAGCCAGTACCACCCGCCGCCGCCCAGCTGATCGAGCACGCTCTGCCATGCCCTCGGTTTCGTGTTGCCGGCCTCACTGTCTGCGGTGGTGCCCCGGCCGGCGCGGGACATCACCTCGGTCACCGGTTCGTTGCTGGCCATCGGTGTGGGACCCCTGCAGTGTGGTTGCATGCGAGGATAGACCCCGGTGGCGCTACCGTTGACCGATGCTGCTCGAGCTTGCGCTCAAGGCTGCGGCGATCGTGGCGCTGGTGGTCCTGGCGCTCACCGCGGTCGTGTACCTCACCCAGCGCGGCGCCCTGTATCACCCATGGCCATCGGCGCCCGACCCACCACCGCCGGGGGTCGAGGCCATGGAGCTGGTGACCGACGACGGCCTCCGCATCGGGGCCTGGTTCGTCGCGGCGGCCGCTGGCATCGGGGCTGAGCCCGGTCCGGCGGTGCTGATCTGCAATGGCAACGCGGGGTACCGGGCGCATCGGCTCCCGCTGGCGCACGCGTTGGCCGAGCGTGGGTACCACGCGCTGCTCTTCGACTACCGCGGCTATGCCGGCAATCCGGGCTCGCCGACCGAGGAGGGGCTGCGGACCGATGCTCGCGCTGCCGCGCGCGCTCTCGCCGATCGACCCGAGGTGGATCCCGAGGGCGTGGCGTTCTTCGGCGAGTCACTGGGGGCATCGGTCTGCGGTGGCCTGGCCTCGGAGATGCCGCCGGCGGCGCTCGTGCTGCGGTCGCCGTTTCCGTCCGTCGTTGCCATGGGGCGCCACCACTACCCGTACCTGCCGGTCGTCGACGCCCTCGTCTGGGACCGGTATCCGCTCGACCGGCAGCTGGCCGAGGAGGTGCGGGTTCCGCTGCTGGTCGTGGTCGGGGAGGGGGACGAGATCGTGCCGGCGGACATCAGCCGCCGACTGTTCGCCTCGGCCGTGGAGCCGAAGCGGTTCGTGGAGGTGGCGGCGGCCCATCACAACGACGAGTCCTTGCTCGACGGGGATGAGCTGCTGGTGAAGGTGACGGCCTTCCTGGACGAGTGGGTTCGCGATCGCCGGGATGTTCCTTGACGTCCCCGCGGCACGGTCCTTGCTCGTCCAGCGAGCAGCAACCTGAGTGAACGGTGAAGCGCAGGGAGGGACGCTGGTGAGCGTTCGACGACGGCGGGCCAGGCTCGCGATGTCCATCGGTCTCGTGTTGGTGATGGCGGCGTGCACCACAGAAGACGGCGGCGGCAACGGCACCGCCGACTACCCAACCGACGACCTGCAGATCATGGCACCTGCCGATCCAGGCGGCGGCTGGGACAGCACGGCCCGCGCGATGCAGCCGGTCCTCGAAGAGGTCGGCGGTGTCGGCGCGGAGGTCTACAACGTCGGCGGCGCCGGCGGCACCATCGGTCTGGCGGAATTCGCGGAGGAGACCATCGGCAATCCGCATCAGCTCATGGTGATGGGCCTCGTGATGGTCGGTGGCATCCTGACGAACGAGTCGCAGGTGACCCTGGACGACGTGACGCCTATCGCGGCGCTGACCTCCGAGCAGGAGGCGATCGTGGTCACCGCCGACTCGGAGTACGAGACGCTCGAGCAGCTGGTCGATGCCTGGATCGCGGATCCCACCTCGATTTCCTGGGGTGGCGGCTCCGCCGGCGGGACGGACCATATCCTGGTTGGCCTGCTCGCCCAGGCAGCTGGCATCGACCCGGGCGACGTCAACTACGTGCCACACGCCGGCGGCGGCGAAGCGATCAACGCCATCCTGTCCGGCGCGGTGACGGCAGGCGTTTCGGGGGTCAGCGAGTTCGCCGACCAGGTGGATGCCGGCGAGATGCGCTGGCTCGCCGTGTCCGGTGAGGCGGCGCCCGAGGGCATCGACGCGCCAACGATCGGCGATGCGGGCTTCGACGTCGTGCTCGAGAACTGGCGGGGCGTCGTGGGTGCGCCGGAGCTGAGCGATGAGGACCGCGAGGCCGTGGTCGGCCTCATCACCGAGATGCACGATTCCAACGCTTGGCAGGCGGCGCTCACCGACAATGGTTGGACCGACTTCTTCGTGGCCGGTGACGAATTCGACACCTACCTCGAGGAGGAGAAGACGCGGGTCGAGGGCGTGCTGACCGAGATCGGGCTCGTCGGCGGCTGAGCCGGTGACGAGGCAGGACCGCGAGCCGAGGACGCGTCACCCGGCGCTGCTCGGCCCGCGGATCGTGGCCGGGGTCCTGCTCGCACTCGGCGCGCTGCTGATCGTCTCGGCGCTGGGGATCGCGCGTGGCGGTGGCTACAGCGTGATCGGCCCGGCCACCATCCCGCTGGTCGTGGCCATCGGCCTGCTGGTCCTGAGCGTCCTGTTCGCGGTGCGCACCAGCATCTCACCCGACGCCGACCTCGCAACGCTGGCTGCCGATGAGGAGGCTCTCACGCACTGGCCGACCGTCGGCCTGATCGGCCTGACGCTGGTGGCGTACGCGCTGGCGCTCGACGGGTTCGCGATCGGCCCGCTCGATGTGCCCAGCCTGGGATACATCGTCGCGACCGCCCTCTTCCTGCCTGTGACCGCCCGCGTTCTCGGGAGCAAGGCCCCGATCCGGGACGTCATCGCCGGCCTGGCCATTGCGGTCGGCGTCTACATCGGCTTCACCGAGTTCCTGGGAGTTCGCCTGCCGGCCGGCATCCTGGGCCCGGTGCTTTAGGCGGAGGGACGGAACCCCGCATGGACGTGCTGGGCGACCTGGCCGGCGGCTTCGGCACCGCGCTGAGCCTCGAGAATCTCCTCTTCGCCGCCGTGGGCGTGACGCTCGGCACCTTGGTGGGCGTGTTGCCCGGCATCGGTCCCGCCGTGACGGTGGCCCTGCTGCTGCCGCTCACCTTCAACTTCGAGCCGACCGGCGCGTTCATCATGTTCGCGGGCATCTACTACGGCGGGATGTACGGCGGGTCGACGACCTCGATCCTGCTCAACACGCCCGGCGAGTCGGCATCGGTGGTGACCACGATCGAGGGGTTCCAGATGGCCAAGCGCGGACGCGGCGGCGCGGCGCTGGCGACGGCGGCCATCGGGTCCTTCGTGGCGGGGACCATCTCGACGCTGGCCATCACCTTCCTGGCACCGGTCATCGCCGGCGTCGCGCGCTCCTTCCAGCCCGCGGACTACGTCGGGCTCATGGTCGTCGCGTTCGTGAGCATCACCGCGCTCCTCGGCCGCTCATTGCTGCGCGGCATGATCAGCCTGTTCCTGGGCCTGTTCGTGGGGCTCATTGGCATCGATAACCTGACCGGGCAGCAGCGATTCACCTTCGGTGTGCCGCAGTTGGCGAACGGGCTCGACGTCGTGGTGGTGGCGGTGGGACTGTTCGCGGTGGGGGAGGCGCTGTACGTCGCGTCGCGGCTGCGGCACGACCGCGAAGAGATCGTGCCGGTCCGCGGCTCGCTGCTCATGAGCCGCGACGAGCTCCGCCGCTCCTGGAAGCCATGGCTGCGGGGTGCCGCACTCGGCTTCCCGATCGGCGCCTTGCCGGCGGGCGGCGCGGAGGTTCCCACATTCCTGTCGTACGGCCTCGAGAAGCGGCTCAACCCGAAGGCACCGTGGGGCGAGGGAGCCATCGAGGGCGTCGCCGGGCCTGAGTCCGCCAACAATGCCGCCTTCTCCGGCGTGCTGGTCCCACTACTGACCCTCGGGATACCGACCTCTGCCACGGCCGCCATCCTCCTCGTCGCCTTCCGCATCTACAACCTCCAGCCGGGGCCGCTCCTCTTCACCAATTCGCCCGAGCTGGTGTGGGCGCTCATCGCGAGCCTCTACATCGGCAACGCGATGCTGCTACTGCTCAACCTGCCGCTCATACGGCTGTGGGTGAAGATCCTCTCGATCCCGCGCGCCGTGCTCTACTCCGGGATCCTCGTCTTCGCCACCCTCGGTGTGTACAGCCTGGCAAACTCGCTGGTCGACGTGCTGATCATGTACATCGTGGGGGTGGTCGGGTTTTTCATGCGCCGCTACGACTTCCCGGTCGGCCCGATGATTCTGGGCGTCATCCTGGGCCCGCTTCTCGAGGCGCAGTTCCGGCGCGCCCTGCAGATCAGCCAAGGCGACCTGACCATCTTCCTGACCCGGCCGATCTCCGCCATCCTGCTGCTCACCGCCGTCGCGGCGCTCTTGCTTCCGTACCTGCCTCGCCTGCTCGGCCGCGGGCAGCGACTGGTATTCGGCACCGGTTCCGAGGACTGAGCGGCATCGAGCCCCAGCCCGTGCGGCTACCGCGGCGCTGAGGTGCTGGGGTGCGCGCGGCGCATGCGAAGGAACTCATCGACGCGCAGCAGTCCCAGGATGAGGCGCACCGGGAGGGGGACAGGCGGCGCGTGGGATCGATGATCAGCTCCGGATCCGTCAGCGGGATGTGGCGTCGACGGACCTGGAGATCGGCCTGGCCGGCGGCGAGGACGTTCTGGACCCAGTCGACGTCGCTCCCGTACGTCAGGGCGAAGATGTAGTCGTCGCCATCGCGGAAGACGTTCATCGGCGTCCGGTAGCGCCTGCCGGAGGTTCTCCCGCGGTAGCCGATGACGGCGAAGAACGGCAGGAAGTGGACGAATCGGCGGGTGAGCGGATTGACCACGCCGGTCGTGAACGGCCGGATGGCGCGCAGGCGAGGGCGGGCTGGTCGGCGCATGCCCTGAAGGCTACGAGGAAGTGTCGGCCTCGTCATCGGCGAGAAGCCGATACAGGCGTCGTCGCGCGTCGACGAGCACCTCGCGGGCGGCGGCCGTCGCGTCCGGTGTGCCGATCTTCTCCACCTGGGCCGCGGCGCTGACGAGTGCCTTCGCCAGCTTCGGGAGGTCGGGCATGCCGGCCGTATCGGCATCGAGCCACTTGTCGGCGGTCAGGGGGTGCTCCTCGGCCGCCTGGCGGCCGGCATCGGTCAGGGAGAAGGTGCGGCGGCCGTCGACCTGCTCGCTGGTCAGCAGGCCCTCGTCCTCCAGCAGCTGCAGGGTGGGATACACCGATCCGGCGCTCGGGCGCCAGACGCCCCGGGTCCGAGTCTCGAGCTCGGTGATGATCTGGTAGCCGTGCATCGGGCCGTCCTGGAGGACCGACAGGATGGCGAAGCGAACGTTGCCGCGCCGGACCGATCGGCCGCCGCGGCCATGGCTGAAGAAGCGGTGCATGCCGCCGCGCTCGTGGCCGCGGTGATGGTTGCGCGAGCCTCGGCGACGTGGGGCGTGCCCGAAATCGAGGTGGTTCATGGGTTGCCTCAGGTGTGATGATAGTGTCATGGTGCATCACGATATATCGCGATAGGACATATGTCAAGCGGCCGCACTTTCAGCCGTCCGGGGCGCGGAAACGGCCGGTCCGCCGGGACCGGCCGCCTCGGATGCTGGAAGCGCAGGGTCAGGGGGCCAGCGCCTCGCAAAGGATGTCGGAAGACGGGAAATCGGAGTGCTGGCCGGCGACGCTGAGCACCTCGACCATTGGCTCACCCTCCGGGTCGGGGAAGCTGAAGTGGAAGGCCACGCGACCCACATCGGCGTACACCCTGCCCATTCCAGGAATCTGTAGGGAGGTGACATTCCCGATGATCACCAGCGTGAGGCTCCCATCAGGATGGTGGGTTACGCGATCGGCACCAACATCGACGGTGGACACGGAGCCCCACTCGCTGTAGTAGCGCAGCCGAACGCCATAGTTGTTCACTTCGCGGACCGGGTTCTCGTCGGCGTCCAGCCAGACGCGGAAGGTGATGTGGCCGACGGCATCAAACCAGATGTCGTAGCCGCACTCCTCGCTGAGAAATTCGTCATGGATGCCGACATCGTTGATCGGCACCCGCTCCATCAGCGGCTTCGCCGCCGCGACGGGGCCTGCCACGACCAGGCAGGCCAGGGTGGAAATGAACAGGACGCGGAAACGACGCATGGTGCGCTCCCCTCACGGACGGGCGGCAACCGCCTGCATAGCGGTCGGCTCGGCAGCATGCGCTGGCCGGCGGCGGAAGGGGCTAGTCCGACGGTGAGTATCCGCCCCACGCCAGCACAGCGCATACGTCAAATGACGTACCTCGGCGGGCACAAGGTCAGCCGTCCGGGCGAAGGTCCTCGCGTCGGATGATCTGGGCCAGGTCGATGAGCCGCCCATGGCGTGCCTGTGCGAGATATCGCGTGTCGGGCCAGGGATCCAACGCCAGGACATCGGGCTCGGGCGCCTGGATCCAGTCTGCCTGGACGGAGTCGTCGCAACCGGCCAGGGCGCATAGCCAGACGGTCCCGTCCGGCTGCGGCACCAGGCGTCCGTCGACGAGGAACCATCCGATCGGGCCGGCGCCGGCGGCTGCTCGCGGCGAGGTCCAGACGTCCCAGTCGGGGAACTCGTGGAAGGTCACAGGGTCCTCGCCGATGCAGTGCAGGCCGACCGGCTCATTCCGCGGCTCGTCCGTTGCCGGCTGCGGATCCCCGACGACCAGCCGGCTGCCCCGTGGCGTGGTCTGCCAGGTGTGCAGCGGGGCCGGGGCGGGGCCGGTCAGCCTGGCGCCGGACTCGTTCCACCGCGACCCGTGCCGCGGATCCTCGAGGGTCCTGGCTCCCGGGCACCACCACAGGAGCTTTCTGACGCTCGGCACATGCGTATCGAACCCGGACAGGACGGTGACCGTTCCATCCTCGTGGCCGATGACCCAGATGGGCGTCCCATCGGCCAGGTGGTCGGCGCGCGCCTCGCCCGGCGCCGGCCGCTGCACCGTGACCTCGGGCGGGACTTCGTCCCGGCGGAGCTGGCCGATCGCCAGCACGCCGATCACCACCAAGCTCGTCAGGACGAGCCCGACTGCAACCAGGACGATGCCGGCTCTGCGCCTGTCGTTCACGCGCGGATTGTGCGCCGCGCCGGGAGCGACGCGTTGGGGCCCTCGCGTTGCCCGTGAGGATAACCAACGGCAATCGGTGTGGCTGACGAGGCCCGATGAGGTCGCGAATTTGCCCGGAGCGGCAAGAAGGGGACCGCGAAGAGCGGTTCGGTGGCCGTTGGTTATCGGCGGCGGCAAATGTATCGGGCCGTTGAGGGTATCGGGCCGTTGCGGGTATCGGGCCGTTGAGGCAGCCTGCCCGTGGCGGTAACCGACGGACAACCACAGCGGCACGTGCCGTCCCCTGCACATCGAGACACGAAGAGAGGAGCCCTCTTGGGCTCCTCTCCTGGGTTCGGGGATGGAGCGCTGCTCCATCGGTTTGGGTCAGGCGGTGACGCCTGCCGGGCGGAGCACCGCGACGGGCTCCTTGACCGGGCGGGTGGCCCAGACCAGGCCGCCGCCGGTGACGATCAGGGTGCCGCCCAGGCCAGCGAACAGGCCGGCCAGTGCCAGGCCGAGCTGCAGGGTGGAGGCGGTCACGGTGCCGACACCGAGCTCACCGATGAGTGCATGGGCCACGCCGGTCCATGCCTGTGCACGAGCCGGGCCCTCGAGGGGATGCTCGCGGTTGAAGTCCGCCCAGTAGCGGCCGTCCACGGGGAACTCGTACGTGCCGGCGGCGAACAGCTCGCCGTTGAACTCGACGTCCTCCTCGAGAACGATGGTCTGCACGCCGTGCAGGGTGTGGTAGGCGACGGTCGCCATCTGGTACATGTACTCGCTGGCGGTGTTGACCAGCGGGTCGTTCGGGTCGAGCTCGCCCGCGGCGACGGGATAGCCCCAGTCATCGGTGAGGAGCCCCATGATGGCGTCTGCGCCCTCGGTCTCGCCACGGTCGACGAGCTGGCCATCCTCGTTGTACGTGAGCTCGACACCCTGTGCCGCGCTGAATGCCTGGAGGGACGCCTGGCCCTCCTGGACCTTGAAGAATGCGAAGCCGCCCGCGGCGACGAAGACGAATCCGAAGATGGCGAGGACGATGCCCAGGCCCTTCAATCGATTGATCATCGGAATAACCCTCTCGTGGCTATGTGGTCTCGAACCTCTGAGTGGTTCGAGCTCCATGGACACGATCGCCGCTGAGGGGGTTGGAGCGCATGTGACACACGGACCGATCTGGGGGCCGACAGGCACGAGGACCGCAGTCCTTTAGTCACACGCGAAATCGTTCACGCCGGCTGAACATCCGGCGCGGGGAAGGCGCCGAGCTGCTTCATCAGGCCGAGTGCATCATGCTGATGCCAGTGCTCGACGACCTTCCCGTCGCGCAGCCGGAACCAGTGCATCTCGCCGATGGTGTACCGCTTGCCGGCGGCGGGTACGCCCATGAAGTCGCCGATCGGCGTGGCGCTCGCGGTCAGGCGCACGACCGCCTGCTCACCATCCACGAGGACGTCCTCGACGTCGAAGACGACGTCCGAGAGCGACGCGTGGACGCGCTCGGTGGCGGCCTTGAGCTTGGACCGACCGTCATCGGTGAACGAAAAGGTGTGCGACACGAAGTCGGGAGCCACCAGCTCGTCGATCGCCTCGACCCGGCCGCGAACGAAGATCTCGTCCACGAAGCGTCGGACGAGCGCCCTGTTGTCGGTGGTGTTCATGCATCGTCGGGTGGGCTGCACGGCGGGTGCCAGCCGTCAGGTCCGGTGCGCTACCGTGCGCGGATGCTCGAGGACCCCGGTCTCGACCCCGACGAGCTGGCGGCGGCACTCGGCGACGGGTTCGGCATCAGGGCCGGCGCCTTCCGATTCGTCGCCGGCTACGACCAACGCGCGGCAGCCTACGAGGTGACCGCCGCCGATGGCCGATGGTTCGCCAAGATCCGCTTCGGAGCATTCGCCGATGCTCCGCTGGAGGTGCCGCGAGCATTGCTCGACGCGGGCGTTACCCACGTGCTCGCGCCGATCCGCACCGCGAAGGGCGGCCTGTACCACCCGATGACCGGCGATCGAGGCATGGTGGTCTCCCCGTTCGTCGCCGGTCGCAGCGCCATGGAGACCGGCCTGACCCAGGCCCAGTGGCGCCAGTTCGGCCACGCGTTGCGTGCCGTGCATGACACCGACCTCCCGGAACGATTGGCAGCGCGCCTTCGGGCGGAGACGTTCAGCCTGCCCTGTGCCCAGGCGGTCCGCGAGGCTCTGACACTGGCGGCCCGGCCGCCGGTTGCCTCCGTGGCCGGTGCGCGGCTGGCGTCAGGCATCGCCGAGCGACGGGATCGGATCCTGGCCATGGTCGATCGCGCGGAGGGTCTGGCCGCGGAGCTGCGGCAACGGTCCTTCGACCGCGTGCTGTGCCACGCGGACATCCATGCGGCGAACCTGCTCGTCGCCGATGACGGCCGGGTGTACCTCGTCGACTGGGACGGGCCGATGCTGGCGCCACGCGAGCGCGATCTGCTGTTCGTCATCGGCTCGCGGATCGCACGCGACGTGCAGCCGCACGAGGAGGAGTGGTTCTTCGAGGGCTACCGCGAGGCACCCGTGGATCGGGATGCCATCGTCTACTACCGCTACGAGCGCGTCCTCGAGGACATCGGCGCCATCGGCGACAGCGTCTTCCGAAACGCGGCCTTCTCGGAGGAGTCTCGCGCGGCGGAGGTGCGGATCTTCGAGGGACTCTTCGCGCCCGGCGGGATGCTGGAGACGGTCGAATCGGCCTGAGGCGGGGGTCGTCAGATCCCGGACTGGCCGGTAGGATCTCGGACGACATGGGAGCGCACCCGAGCAGCAGCGCGACCGATGACTCCCGCCTCTTCACGGGCCCGTTCGTCGCGCTCGCGCTCGCCGACCTCGCCTACTTCACCGCCGCAGGGCTGATGATCTTCGTCACGCCGCTGTTCGCCAGCGGACCGATCGGAGCCGATGCGATCGGCGTCGGGATCGCGGTCGGGGCGTTCAGCGTGACCGCCCTGGCCCTTCGGCCGTGGACCGGGCGTGAGTCCGACCGGCGGGGGCGCCGCCCGTTGCTGGTGGTCGGCGCATTGCTCATGGCGGTCGCCTTCCTGGGCCATACGATCACGACCGACCTCGCGATGCTGATCGTGCTGCGCCTGGTGCTGGGCGTGGCCGAGGCGATCTTCTTCGTCGCCGGCTTCGCCATGCTGGCCGATCTCGCGCCGCGCGGACGGGAGGGGGAGGCCCTCAGCTTCAACTCACTGGCCCTCTACCTGGGGATCGCGTTCGGGCCGGTGGTCGGCGAGATCCTGCTCGAGATCGGCGGCTTCAACCTGGCGTGGTTGGGGGCCGCCGCCCTCGGCTTCGTGGCGGCCTTGCTCTCGATGCGGCTCCCGTTGACCGGCAAGCACGACCCCGGAAGCGACATACCGTTCGTGCTCATCCATCGGGCGGTGGTGTGGCCATCGGCCGGTCTGCTGACCGGCGTGGCGGCCATGGCCGGCTTCATGACGTTCGTGGCGATCTACGGCCGCGACGACCTGGCGATGACCGCCTCCGGGCCGGTGCTGCTCGTCTTCGGGCTAGTGGTCGTCGGATGCCGGATCGCCTTCGCCAAGCTCCCGGATCGGGTGCCGCCATTCCGGCTGGCGGCGGCTGCGCTCGGGCTCATCGCGGTCGGCATGGCCGTGACCGGCATCGTCTCGACGGTGGCCGGCCTGTTCGCCGGGGCGGCCATCATGGCGGTCGGTGTGGCCTTCGTGACGCCCGCGTTCTTCGCGGCCATCGTCCGTCGCGTCGCCCCGGGGGAACGCGGCGCGGCGTTCGGCACCGTCTCGATCTTCCTCGACCTTGCGTTCGGTGGCGGACCGGTGCTGCTCGGCCTGCTGGTTGATGCGGCCGACATTCCGACCGCCTTCCTGGTCGGCGCGATCATCCCCGCGGTGGGCGCCGTGCTGACGGCCGTGGCCGCGCTGCCGAGGCGCGCACTGGCGACGCCGTCCGGCTGACGCACAACCTCGGTCAGATCTCCATCATCGCGCCGGGAAGGTCGAGCCACCCGCGTTGGCCGGGAAGGCTTCCGCAGCACGGCCCCAGGTCTTCGTGGCCGGTGACCTCGTAGTCGGTCCACACGAACGTCGCCCGGCAGTCGAGCACGACCCGCGCCGGGAGCTGCATCTGCACCGGCTCGGGACTCGCCCCGCCCCAGAACGCCTCGTCGATCGAGTGCCGGCAGCTCGTGGCGGCGGGATCCTCGAAGTGGCCGGTGGCGCGCACGACGTCGCCGCGCTCGGGCGGCTCCAGCTCGGCATCCGGGTCCGCTCGGAACCCGATCGACTGGCTCGTCGACCCGATGAAGAAGGCCGGCGGAACCGGGTGCGCGAGCCACTCCGGGCTGAACGCCAGCGGCCCGACGTAGCCGCAACACGGGGTCTCGATCGTCCCGGTCACGACGATCTCGCTTCGGCCGTAGCAGTGCAGCGCCTCGAGCGCCGCGAGCGCCGCGAGCGCATCGCTGCTCATCGGCGAGCTCGGACATTCGATCGCCACCTCCTCGATCCAGGCATCGTCCTCCTCGAGGATCGGCGTGGCGACATAGCCGAGCAGGTTGCACTCCTCCTGACAGGCCTGGCCGGCGACAACCCCGACGCGGTACCAGCGCAGGTTCCCCTGGTCGGTCGGCTCGCCGATGAGGAACAGGCGCTGCCCGGGGTCCAGCTCGCCGAGCACGCTGGCACCCTCGTTGGGCTCGGACCGCACGTTGAGGGCATCGATCGCCGCCACGATCGCTCTGTTGGGGAGGGCCGCGGCCGCTTCCGGCGTCGGGCTGGGCGTGACCTCCGGCTCGCTCGAGCCCGATGCCGCCGGCGACCCGGACGCGGATGCTCCCTGGCTGACCACGGCACTGGCGCTGGGGTCGGCCGCGGTCGCGTCGGGGCGTCCGTTGAGCGCGATCGCCAGGAGCGCCCCGCCGCCGATCGCCGCCAGGCCGCCGATGCCGATGGCGACCGGCATCCACCATGGACGGCGAACCGGTGCAGGCGCCGGAGCCGGGCGCCGGGCCGGGAGCTGGCGCGCGCCGCACTCGGGGCAGAACGTGACGCCATCGGCGATATCGGCGCCGCACTGGCGGCAGGTTCCGAGGTCATCGGTGGGCGGGCGATACGACATTACGAGCCTCCGGCTGGGGTCGAGCGGCGATCACACGCTACACGCTCGACGCGGGCGATCACGTCGAGTATCGGGCAGCGCTCCTGCGGTGGAACTGCGGGCGGGCCGTGCATGCGGCTCGTCTACCGGCGCTCCCAGCGCAGCGTGGCAACTCGCGTCGGGCTAGCGGCGGCGGCCGGAGTTGCCATCTGACGCCTCCAGCGTCGCTAAGCGTCCGGAGCTGCCATCTGACGCCTCCAGCGTCGTTAGGCGTCCGGAGTCATGGCAGGGACATAGATTTGTGCAGATTCGGCGGGCGTGCGGCGGGCATCGGCTCGTCTAACGGCGTTCCCAGCGCAGCGTGGCAACTCGCGGAGTGCAGCGGCGGCCGGAGCTGCGGACCCGATGCGAGGACGACGTCGTGGTACAGCACGTCCCGGAACGTGGCGCTGAGCGCGGGAGCTCACCCGCCCGGGTGTGCAGTCAGAGGTCACGGCGGCGAGCG
>Ga0214468_1000487_pt1 | contig 12534 bp, 8 predicted proteins | sample RVTome_9_FD_187334 | JGI IMG/M metagenome (GOLD analysis project Ga0214468, IMG submission 187334) | Soil microbial communities from uranium-contaminated site in the Upper Colorado River Basin, Wyoming, United States - RVT155D38 HiSeq ...
GCGAGCCGGGGGGCGCCCCAGAGGAACAGCCCGCCGGGGCGGCCGCGGACGTCGAGCCGGACGGCGCGGGCCCCCGCCGGCACCGTCATCGCGAGCCGCTGCCGCCCGCGCGGCGGGACGACGACGCGCCGCTCCACCCCGCCGGCGGCGGCGGTGAACGCCGCCGGCGCGTCCGAGACGTTCTCGGGCCAGGCGGTGAGCTCGCGCGCCGGCCCGTCCGGCACCTCGACCACGAGCCGGCGCGGGCCGACGAAGAGGACGCCGTCGGTCTTCTCGGGGCCGAGACCGGCGCCTCCGAGCGCCAGGAAATCTGCGAGATAGGCGAAGCGCTCGGCGGCCGCCGGCGGCAGCAGCCACGGCGGGTCGTCGCCGGCGACGAGCTCGATCGCGGCGAAGACGTTGCGCGGCCGGGCGGCGTCCGCGGGGCGCGGCCGCCGCTCGATCTCCAGGAGGTGCAGGCCGGGGCCCGCCCTCTCCGCCGGCACCCTCACGGCGAGAGCCGGCAGCTCCCCGGGGTCCGCGGCGACCGGCTCGCCGTCCCACGACAGCGCGAAGGCGAGCCCGGCGGCCGCCGCGGCGGGCACCAGCCGCAGCGTCAACCCGCCGCTCTCGCCCGGTCCCGGCGGCCGGCGGACCAGGCAGGCGACCTCGGCGACGCCGCGGAAGCTCCATGCGCCATCCCCTTCGTCCCCGGCTGTCGCGCCGGATGCCCAGTCGCGGGACGGAGCGCACAGCACCCGGGCGTCGGTCTCGACGGTGCCGAACGGGAAGACCGCCGCGGCCTCGACCGCCGCGCCGGAAGCCGGGGCTCCGCAGCCGGCCGCCCCGACCGCCAGGGCGATGACCACCGCCGCGCCGCCGCAGAGGCGGGAGGGCGTGCCGCGAGCCGGAGCGCGGGGCGGCATCCCGCCGGTCTCAGCTCTGCTCGAAGAGGGCGGCGACGGCGCCGGAGGGATCGCGGACGACCGCGTAGCGGCCGTGGCCCGGCATTCGCTTCGGTCCGGCGATCACCTCGCCGCCGCCCTCGCGGGTCCGCTCGAGGCTGGCGTCGAGGTCGTCGACCGCGAAGTAGACCAGCCATTGTGCCGGCAGGCCCGCGTTGCCGGCGCGGGCGTGGCACACCCCGGCGACCGGCCGGCCGCCCGGCGGGCTGAGCTCGAAGTCCTCGTAGCCGCCCATGTCGACCCCGCCGACCTCGAACCCGACGACCTCGCGATAGAAGTCGCGCACCCGTTCCGCCTCGGGCACCGTGAGGTCGATCCACAGCACCTCGCCCGGCCGTTTCGCCTCTCCCATCGTCGGTTCCCTCCGGTCGTTCCGGCCGGCCCTCAGCCGAAGCGGACCACCGCGAAGGCCGCGCCCCGCGGGTCGGCGAGCACGGCCATGCGGCCGACGCCCGGGTGATCGGTCGGCGGATCGAGCACCCGGCCGCCCGCGGCCGTCGTGCGCCCGGCGGCGGCGTCGCAATCGTCGACCTGGAAGAAGGGCAGCCAGCCGGCGCCCGCCTCCGGGCGCGGCCGGCGCAGCCCGGCGCTCGGCGTGCCGTCGAGGTCGAGCTCGGTGTAGGGCTCCGCGGCGCTGCCGCTCTCCCGCGGCCGCCAGCCGAACAGCTCGCCGTAGAACGTCGCGGCCGCCGCCGGGTCCTCGGCGCCGAGCTCGGGCCAGCACAGCGTGCCCGGCTCGCCCGCCCGACGCGCACCCGGGTGGCTCCCCGCCTGCCACAGCCCGAACAGAGCCCCCTGCGGGTCGCGCAGCCAGGCGGCCCAGCCGCCGCCGGTGTCGAACGGCTCGCGCACGACCTCGCCGCCGAGCTCGTGCGCCCGCGCCGCGGTCTGCCGCGCGTCGGCCGTGGCCACGTAGACCAGCCAGTGCGGCCGCGCGCCGCCGTCCCAGGCGGCCGCCGGCAGCGCATAGAGCGCCCCGACCGGGTCGCGCTCGATCGACAGCATGGCGAACTCCGACGTCCCCGGGATCCGCCACCCCATCACCTCGCGGTAGAAGGCCTTCGCCGCCGCCGCGTCGTCCGTCACGTTCTCGACCCAGCAGAAGCTGCCGGGCGCGTACTCGTCGACCGAGGTCATGCCGGCGAATCTATCGCGACGGGGACCGCCGGGGCATCGCGGTCGCGGACGGGCCGCTACCCGGCGTCGCCGACACCGAAGTAGCGGGCCTCGGGGTGGTGGAAGACGAGGGCGGAGACGCTGGCCTCGGGCTCCATCATGTCCCCCTCGGTGAGCTCGACGCCGATCTCCTCGGGCCGCAGCGCGGCGAAGAGCCGGCGCTGCCCGGCGAGGTCGGGGCAGGCGGGGTAGCCGAAGCTGTAGCGCTTGCCGAGGTAGCGGGCGGCGAAGCGGTCGCGCATCGTGGTCTCCGGCGGGTCGGGGAAGCCCCACAGCCGGCGGAGCTTCGCGTGCAGCCACTCGGCCGCGGCCTCGGCGGTCTCCAGGGCGAGCGCCGCGAAGGCGTGGCTCAGCAGGTAGTCGCCGGCCTCCTTCCACGCCTCGACCCGCTCGCGCACCCGGTCGCCGGCGGTGGTGACGAACAGCGCGACGTGGTCGCCGGGGAGGAGGTAGTCGGCGAGACACAGGCCCGGGCCGGAGGGCTGGCGCGGCATGTCCCAGGCGGCGACGGCGTCGCCGTCGCTCGCTGCATCGCCCCCGCCCGGCGCGTGGAGGACGATCCGGTCCCCCTCGGCGGTGGCGGGGAAGAACCGCCAGACCGCCCGCACCGGCATGGCACCGGCGCGCCCGATCGCCTGCACCTCCTCGACGACCTGGCGCAGCCTGGCGAGCTTCGGGTCGCCGGCCGCCTCGAGCTTGGCGACCGAGCCGCGCAGGCCGAGGTGGCGGCCGTAGAGCATCTGCGGGTTGACCCAGGGCCAGATCTCGTCCGGGTCGGGCTCCTCGACGTGGCGGTCGAGGTCGGGCGGCGGCGGGACCGGGACGTCGCGGGAGACGACGACCCGCTCGCGGCGATCCTCGGCGGCCTCGCCGGACCCGGTGCCCGCGGCCGCGGCGCGGTCCTGCTCGGCGGTCTCGGCGACCTCGGCGGCGAGGGCCGGGAGCTTCCCGGCGTCGGTCAGCCGCTCGACGAGCGACAGGCCGTGCATCGCGTCGCGCGCGTAGGTGCACAGCCCCTCGTAAGCCGGCGCGATCTTCTTGTGGGTGAAGCGCCGGGTGAGCGCCGCACCGCCGACGAGCACCGGCACGTCGATCCCCGCGGCGGCGAGGTCGGCGGCGGTCGAGACCATCTGCTGCGCGCTCTTGACCAGCAGGCCGGAGAGCCCGAGGACGTCCGGCCGGTGCGCGCGCACCGCCTCGATCAGCCGCTCGCTCGCCACCTTGATCCCGAGGTTGACCACCTCGAAGCCGTTGTTCGTCAGGATGATGTCGACGAGGTTCTTGCCGATGTCGTGGACGTCGCCCTTGACCGTGGCGAGGATCACCTTGCCGCGGCTCGTCCCCTCGGCGCGGTCCATGTGCGGCTCGAGCCAGGCGACCGCGGCCTTCATCACCTCGGCGCTCTGCAGCACCTCGGCGACGATCAGCTGGTTGTCGTTGAACAGGCGGCCCACCTCGGCCATGCCGGCCATCAGCGGCCCGTTGATGACGTCCAGCGGCTCGGGCCAGCGCGGGTCGGCGAGGGCCGCGGCGAGATCCTCGTCGAGGCCGACCTTCGACCCCTCGACGACCGCGCGGGCGAGCCGCTCGTCGAGCGGCAGGTCGGCGCGCGCGGGCCCGGTCGCGAGCGCGCTCGAGCGGCCGCGGAAGTGCGCGGCGAAGCGCTCGATCGCCCGCTCGGAGCCGGCGGTGTCGCCCGGGTCGAGGAAGATCAGCTCCTCGCACAGCCGGCGCTCGTCGGCCGGGATCTCGGCGTAGCGGGCGAGCTTCTGCGAGTTGACGATCGCCGCGTCGAGGCCGGCGCGGGTCGCGTGGTAGAGGAAGACCGAGTTGAGCACCTCGCGGCCGGCGGGCGGCAGGCCGAAGGAGACGTTCGAGACGCCGAGGATGGTGCGGGTGCCGGGGTGCTCGGCCTTCAGCCGCCGGACCCCTTCGATCGTCGCCGCCGCCGAGCCGATGTAGGCCTCGTCGCCGGTGGCGCATGGGAAGACCAGCGGGTCCCACCACACGTCCTCGGGGCGGATGCCGCGCTCGGCGAGGAGCTCGAGGCTGCGCCTTGCGACCTCGGCCTTGCGCTCGACGGTCACCGCCATCCCCCGCTCGTCGATGCAGCCGACGACGAGCGCGGCGCCGAAGCGGCGGGCGAGCGGCACGACGGCGTCGAAGCGGTCCAGGCCGTCCTCGAGGTTGATCGAGTTGAGGATCGACTTGCCCTGGCACCAGGTGAGCGCCCGGGCCATCACCTCGGCGTCCGTCGAGTCGATCATCAGCGGCACCTTGACCAGCCGGGTGAGCCGGTCGAGGAAGGCGTCGATCCCTGCGACCTCGTCCGCCTCGGGGTCCTGCAGGCAGACGTCGACGATCTGCGCGCCGGCCTTGACCTGCGCCCGGCCGACCTCGGCCGCGGCCTCCCAGTCCTCGGCCGCGACGAGCCGCTTGAACTCCCGGCTGCCGAGGACGTTCGTTCGCTCGCCGACGAGGAGCGGCCGGTTGTCCTCGGTCAGCTCGACCGCCTCGAGGCCGGAGACCAGGCATCGGTGGTGGTCGGGCACCGGCCGCGGCGCCCGGCCGCGCACCAGCTCGGCCAGCGCGGTCACGTGGGCCGGGGTCGTGCCGCAGCAGCCGCCGACCAGGTTCAGCCAGCCGGCGTCGAGGAAGCGGCGGAAGACGCGCACGAACTCCTCCGGCCCCTCCCCGTAGCGCCCCTCCTCGTCGGGCAGCCCGGCGTTCGGCACGCAGGCGGTCCGGGTGCGCGCCAGCTCGGAGAGGGTGCGCAGGTGGTCGGCCATCAGGTCCGGCCCGGTGGCGCAGTTGAGGCCGAGGTAGAGGAGGTCGGCGTGGAGCAGCGAGACGGCCAGCGCCTCGGCGTCCTGCCCGCCGAGCATGGTGCCGGTCGTCTCGATCGTCGCCGACACCGCGACCGGCAGCCGCCAGCCGGCCGCGGCGAACGCCCGCTCGACGCCGAGGAGCCCCGCCTTGACGTTGCGGGTGTCCTGGGCCGTCTCGAGCAGCAGGTAGTCCGCGCCGCCGGCCATCAGCCCGAGCGCCTGCACCCGGAAGGTCTCGATCAGCTCCTCGAGGGTCACCCCGCCGGTGACCGAGATCGCCTTCGTCGTCGGCCCCATCGAGCCGGCGACGAAGTGGGTGGGCGACGGACCGCCGCCCCGCCGGCCTCGGCCGGCGGTCTGCTCGTCGTGACCGCCGCCCCGCCGGCCTCGGCCGGCGGTCTGCTCGTCGTGACCGCCGGCACGCTCGTCGTGCCGGAAACAGGCCGCGCGGGCGATCTCGGCCGCCCGGCGGTTGATCTCGAAGGCCGCCTCGGCGAGGCCGTACTCGGCGAGGACCAGCGGCGTGCCGCCGAAGGTGTTCGTCTCGACGACGTCGCAGCCGGCGGCGAGGTACGCCTCGTGGACCGCGTCGACCGCCGCCGGGGAGACGAGGACCAGGTGCTCGTTGCACCCCTCGAGCTCCGGGCCGCCGAAGTCGGCCGCGGTGAGCTCCATCGCCTGGAACGCGGTGCCGGTCGCCCCGTCGAGCACGAGCACCCGCTCGGCGAGCGCCGCGCGCAGCGCCGCCTCGCGCTCCGCCCGGTCGGCGGGCTCGGGGGGTGCGGCGGCCGGGGTGGCGGCGACTGCGACGTCGGAAGCTTCGGCCATACGAAAAAACCCGCCTCTCCGCGATCAGGAGAGCCGGGTCGGCTCGGACAGTTCGTTGCCGGCGCCGGCCCCTCGCGAGGCCGCCTGCGCCGACCACATCCCCGCTCGCCCGAGCGGGTGGGCACCTTGGGTGTCCGTCCCAGGTTGCCGAGCCCGGCAAGAACGCCGTCCTCCGGGCTCTCCTGATGCTGGGCGGAGGATACGTCCGGCCGCAGCGGCTGTCAAACGGCCCTGCGGGCTCCTCCTACCGCGCCTTCGCCAGGTCCGAGAACGCGGCCTCGGTGGCGGCGAGGCGGCGCATCAGGTCGTTGATCGCGCGCGCCGAGTGCATGACGTAGAAGTGCACCGACGGGGCGCCGCGCTCGAGGAGCTCGCGGGTCTGGGCGAGCGCCCACTCGACCCCGACGTCGGCCGCCCGCTCCGGGTCGGCGGCCTCGACCTCGTCGACCAGGTCCGACGGCACGTCGACGTGGAAGGTGCGCGGGATCGAGATGAGCTGCTTCTTCGAGCTGAGGATCTTCAGCCCCGGCACGATCGGCACCTCGATCCCCGCCTCGCGGCAGGCGTCGAGGTAGGCGAAGTAGTGCCGGTTGTCGAAGAACATCTGGGTGACCACGTACTCGGCCCCGGCCTCGACCTTGGCCTTCGTCCAGCGCAGGTCGGCCTCGAGGTTCGGGGCCTCGAAGTGCTTCTCCGGGTAGCCGCCGACGCCGATGCAGAAATCGGTCGACTCGGCGTCGAGCAGGTCCTCCTCGAGGTAGCGGCCGCGGTTCATCGCCGCCACCTGCTGGACGAGGTCGAGCGCGAAGGCGTTGGCGCTGCGGCCGAACTGGAGCGGCTTGCGGTAGCCCGAGTCGTCGCCGCGCACCGCGAGCACGTTGTCGATCCCCAGGTAGTTGAGCTCGATCAGGAAGTCCTCGGTCTCCTCGCGGGTGAACCCCTGGCAGAGGATGTGCGGGACCGCGTCGACGTCGTACTTGTTCTGGATCAGCGCGCAGACGCCGAGGGTGCCGGGGCGCTTCCGCTTGACCCGCCGCTGGAAGCCGCTCGCCGTCTCCTCGAAGATCACCTGCGCCGAGTGGCTGGTGATGTCGATGAACGGCGGCCGCCACTGCACGAGGTCCTCGATCAGCTCGAGCAGCGTAGAGAGGTTCCCGCCGCGCAGGGGCGGGATGATCTCGAAGCTGATCAGCGGCCGGTCGGCCCGGGCCAGGTGCTCGGTGACGCGCATCGGTGAACGAATATTACTCCTCGGCGTTCTCCCCGGCGGGCACCAGCCGCACCAGGCCCTCCTCCGCCAGCCGCTCGACCAGCTCGCGGAGGTCGCGCTCGAGGACGTGGCGCTCGACGTCGTACTCGGCGAGCAGCCGCTCGGCGGCGGCGGCCAGGGTGCCGTGCTCGGCGAGCAGGCTCCACATCCGGGTGCCGGTCTCGTCGAGGCTGTAGTAGCGCTGGGTCGCCAGGTCGAGGAGCACCGCCTCGCCGGCCACCTCCCGGAACACCACGTCCGGCCCCACCTCCACCCGCACCCCCTCCCGGCTCCGCCCGCCCTCCCGCGGTCCGCCGCCCCGCCCGCCGCCGCTCACCCGCCGTCCTCCGCCGGCGCCGCGGCCGCGGGGGGCGCGCCCACCGCCGGCTCCGCCGTCCAGGGCGGCAGCTCCCGCCGCAGCCGCCGGTCGAGCCGCACCGCCTTGTCGAACGCCTCCGCCGCCTCCCCCCGCCGGCCGCCGGCCGCCAGGACGCGGCCCAGGTTGAGATAGGTCTCGCCCCGGGGCTCCAGCGCGAGCGCCCGCCGCAGGGCGATCTCCGCCTCGCCGAGCCGCCCGAGGAGCAGATACTGGGCCGCCTGGGCCTGGCGGATGCCGGCCGCGGCCGGGTCGAGCGCCGCCGCCCGCTCGAGCAGTCCGACGTGCGCCCAGAGCAGCTCCGGCCGGACGCCGCCGGCGCCGAGCGCCATCCGGGTCACCCCCTCCACCGTCCGCTGGATCTTGCTCGCCCGCACCAGGTCGAGCCCGCGCCCGGTCTGCAGCGCCAGGCCGGCGAGGAGGAGGGCGGCGAGGCCCCAGCCGGCGTAGCGGCCCTTGATCCCACGGCCGCCTGCGAGGTCGCCGGCGGCCGGCCGGAGAACCCACGCGAGCAGCAGCAGCGCCGGGAAGGCGATCGTCGCGAGGTGGAAGGGGAACTGGCCGAGCGAGAGGACGGCGAGGAGCACGAGGCCGCCCCAGCCGACCGCCGGCCCCCAGCGCCCGGTCCCGCCGCCCCCGGCCGGGTCGCCCCGCCGCCTCCTCCACGCGCAGGCGGCGACGACCGCCAGGCCCCAGGCGAACGCCGCCGCCCCCGGCAGGCCGAGCTCCGCCGCGACCTCCAGCGGCTCGTTGTGGGCGTTGGCGAAGTAGGGGAAGCCGTGGCCGGGGAAGAAGTCCACCCCGCGCTCCTCGAGCGCCAGCCGGGCGGGGCCGAACTCCGCGACGTAGGCCGAGTGCCCGACCCCGGTCCACGGGTTCTCCTTGGCCATCCAGACGGCCGCGCGCCAGCCGTCCAGGCGGCCGACCAGCGCCGCGTTGAGCCGGCCCTCGCGGAGGTGGCCGGCGACGGAGGCGGCTTTCCAGGACAGCGGGCCGACCGTCGCCGCGACGAGCGCAGCGGCGGCGGCCGCGGCGAGCCCCACGGTGAACCATCGGCGCCGCCCGGCCAGCCGCAGCCACCAGAGCACCAGGCTACCGACGGCGACCGCGGCCAGGGCGGTCGCCGTCTGGCTGAGGACCAGAGCGTAGAGGCAGAGCGCCAGCGCCGCCCCGGCGGCGGCACGGAGGGCGGGCCGGCCCGCCGCCGGGGTCCCGCCGGCGATCACCGCCTGGGCGACGAGACAGGCGAGGGCGAGAAAGCCGGCGAGGTCCCCCGGATTGCCGGCCAGCGCCCCCACTCCGAGTCGCCCGGCCTCCTCGCCACGGGTGAACCCGAAGGGCCGGTAGAACCCGTGGAACTGGAGCGCGGCGAGGATCGCGAGCAGCGAGGCGGGGACCAGCGTGCCGGCGAGCAGGCGCTCGAGCCGGCGCGCGCCCCGGCGGACGCCGAATCCGGCGCTCCAGCCGACCAGCGCCGCGGCGCCGATCCACAGGTCGGCCAGGCCCGAAGCCGTCTGCGCGGGATGGGCGGTGACGGCGAGCCCCACCGTCGCCACCGCGACGAGCGGCGCGGCGGCGCGGAACGCCGGCAGCCGCCACAGATCGCCGGGGCGGACACGGTCGACCCGGGCGAGGGCGAGCGCCAGCGGCACCAGAGAGGCGAGCGCCAGCCACTCCCCGAGCATCAGCTTGGGGAGCCGGAAGGCATCCTGCGCCGTCGGCACGAAGACGAGCGGCACCGCCAGGACGAGCAGCCAGAGGACCGCCTCGGACACCGCCGCGAGCCGGCTCGCGGCCACCGACCGCTCCCCGCCCTCCGGACCGCGGTCCCGCGCCGGGGAGCCGCCCCGCCTGCGGGTGGTTGCGCTCATGACCCGCTGCGCAGCATCGCCGCCGCCGCCACCCCCACCGCGGCGCCGAGCACGTCGGCCAGGACGTCCGCCGGCTCCCCGGAGCGCTCGGTGAGCAGGTGCTGCGCCACCTCGCTGGCGGCGGCGTACGCCGAGGCGGCGACGAGCACCGCCAGCCGGGGGACGGGCACCCGCAGCAGCCGGAACGAGCGGACGCCGAGCAGGCCGAGCACCGCGAACATCGCCGCGTGGACCACCTTGTCGAGGAGCTGGAAGTGGAACAGCCGCGGCACCCACCCGGGCAGATCGGGCGACACCGGCACCGCCAGCGCGGCGGTCACCATCCCGAGCCACGCGACCGCGGGCAGGTGCACCGTCCAGAGCTCGCGGCGGATGGGCGACACGGTCGGCTACTATAGCGGGCGCCTTGACGCCGCCGACCTCGAGATCGACAGCCTCAGCCTCCAGCCCGGCCGCCGTCGCGGTCCGGCTCGGCCTGGCGGCGGCGGCGGTCCTCGTCGCCGCCCTGGCGCTCCTCGAGCTCACCGGTCGGGAAGCCGAGACGGCCGAGCTCGAAGCGCGGCTCGCCGGGCACGGTCTCCCCGCCGGCCACCTGGCGGAGCTCCGGCGCCTGGCCGCTGCGGCAGGCGACCCGTCCGCGGCGCGGCTGCACGTCGCCACCGCGCTCGTCGAGGAGGCCGAGAGGGAGGCGTCCCGGGGAGGCCCCGACGCGCCGCCCGCCGACGCGCTGGCCGCCCGCCTCGCCCTCGCCGCCCGGCTCGCCCGCGAGGCGTGGGCCGAGCGGGTCGCCGCCTGGCAGGCGCCGACCCTGCTCGGTGCCGCCACCTACCTCGAGCGCCGGCTGAGCGGGGACCGCAGCCTGGTCACCGCCTGGCGGGACTGGGACGACCCGCTGTCGTACGCCCACCGGCTGGCCCCGGCCGCGCCCGGCCCGCCCCGCTTCCTGGTCACCGCCTACCTCGAGCTGTGGCACGCGCTGACCCCCGAGCGCCGCGAGCTCGCCCGCGCGCTGCTGCGGCGGGCGATGGAGGAGCCCGACGCGTTCGCCCGCCTCGTCGACCCCTGGCTGGCGGTCGCCGAGGATTCGGAGGAGGCGATCGAGGCGCTCCCCGACCGCCCGCACGTGTGGAGCGGTCTCGAACGCCGGTTCACGGCCTCGGGCGACTGGACGAGCCTGATCGAGGTGAGGGCGCGGTGGCGCGAGGCCGTGACCGCCGAGCTCGACGCGCGGCTCGCCGAGGCGCGCCGGCGGCGGGACGGCGGCGACCTCGTCGGGGCGCGCGAGCTGTACCTCGGCACGATCGCCCGCGCACCGACCGAGCGCCGCTTCGTCCCCGCCGTCGCGACCGCCCTCGCCGAGGCGCCCCCCGGCCCGGGACCGCCGAGCCTTCGCAACAAGCTACGGGGCTGGCTGGACTGGACCCTGCGCCTGGCCCCGTACGGCCGCACGCCGCTGCCGCCGCCTCTCGTCGACCGGCTGGCGGGGCTCGTCGGCGACCTCCCGCCCGAGGTCGCGGCCCATGCGGCGATCGTCGCCGGCGACCTGGCGCGTGGCGAGCGCCGGGAGAGCCGCCACCCGGAGTCCCGCTGGGACGCGGAGTGGGGCCCCTACTGGATCGCCAAGGTACGGGAGCTGACCGCGCGCGGCCAGGTCGCCGAGGCCGCCGTGGCTCTCTCCCGGGTGCCCGCCGCCTGGCGCGGGCGCCTCCCCTACCTCCTCGCCGAGCGCGAGCTCGCCGCGGCCCACGGCGTCGGCAGCCCGGCCCGCGCCGGCGACGCGTTCCCGGCGCTCGCCCTCGAGACCGTCTCAGGGACCTGGCGGGCCGGGCGCCGGGAAGCGGTCGCCGAGCTGTACGCGCCGGCCCCCCTGGCCGCGCTCGTCCTCGGAATCGACGAGTCGCAGGCGACCGGCGCGATCGAGCTCGTCCTCGACGGCGAGGTGCTCGGCGCCCGCCGCGCCCGGCGCGGCCGGAGCCTCCGCTTCCCGGCGCCGGCGCCGGCGGGCGCGCACCTGGTCGAGGCGAGACTGATCGGCGGCGGCCGGCTTGCGCCCCTGACGCTCTCGGCCACGGCCGATCCCGCTCCCCGCGGCGACGCCGCACACGGCGGCTAGGACGAACGACACCGCCGGGATCGCGAGCCCGAAGTCCAGGGACTCGTGGACGGCCACCGCGGCGAGCGCGCCGAGGGCGGCGAGCCCGGCGGCCCGCCCCTCGCTGCTCCGCGCCGCCAGGAAGACGCGGTAGAGGCGGACGGCGAGAAAGCCCAGCCCGACCAGCGCCGCGGCCAGCGCGAGGCCGCCGCCGGTGACGAGCAGCTCGAGCCAGTCGTTGTGGGCATGGGTCCACGTGCCCGTGCGGAAGCTCGCCGGCCGGACGGTCTCGAAGGCGTCCTCGAAGGTCCCGATCCCGGTCCCGGTCCACGGGAAGCGACGCCACAGCTCCAGGCTCAGGGCGTAGACCCGGGTGCGGTCGCCGCTCGTGACCTCGTAGAGGGACGTCCCGGCGATCCGGCCGAGCGACTCCCGGAGGTCGATCGCGGCCAGCGACCCCACGCCGACGACCAGGCCGAGGACGGCGAGCGGGACCATCCGCCACCGGCGCCGCGGCAGGGCGAGGACGACGGCCTGGGCGACGACGGCGAAGGCGAGCGCGAGCAGGCCGGCCCGCGACTGGGTGAACAGCAGCCCGCCGAGCAGCGCCCCCCCGGCGAGCACCGGCGGCCCGGCCAGGATGAGCCAGCGCTCGGGGCTCGGCGCGCGGCGAGCCCGGCGGACCGCCCACCAGCCCCAGGCGAAGGTCAGGGCGAGCGCGATCTCGAGCAGGTAGGCGAGGTCGTTCGGGTTGACGAAGGTGCCGCGCAGGCGGTCGTCCATCCCCGGCACCGGGCGCCCCCAGATGGTCCGCGACCCGGCGAGCAGGTGGCGGACGCCGTAGACGAGCTGGAAGAGCGCCACCCCGAGGACCGCGCCTCCGACCCAGAGCCGGTGCCGCCGGCGCCGCCCGAGCAGGCCTGCGGCGACGAGCACGGCGGCGACCGACGCCCACTCGACCGCCGCGTCACGGGAGCGGGCGGGCGCGATCGACAGCCGCGGCGCGAAGCCGGCCCCGCCGGCCTCCGCGCCCTCCGCGCCCTCCGCGGACTCCACAGCCTCCGCCGCCCCGGCCGCCCCGGCGCCGGCACCGGCCGCATCCGCGCCGGCGGCCCCGCTCCCCGCGGCCGCCGACCACAGCCGGGCGTGCTCGGGCGACACCGCCGCGAC
>Ga0214468_1000488_pt1 | contig 12515 bp, 6 predicted proteins | sample RVTome_9_FD_187334 | JGI IMG/M metagenome (GOLD analysis project Ga0214468, IMG submission 187334) | Soil microbial communities from uranium-contaminated site in the Upper Colorado River Basin, Wyoming, United States - RVT155D38 HiSeq ...
TGGTGGACAAGGCCCTGGTCGCCATCCTTGCCACCCGCTTCGCCATGCTGCAGACGATCCGCGAATTCGCCACCGAGCGGCTGCAGGCCAGCGGCGAGGCCGACGACATGGCCGGCCGGCACGCCACCTGCCTCGCCGTTGGGCACCTCGGCTTCGACCTGGACGAGGCCCTCGCCTGGTCAAGCCGCGCCATTGCGCTGGGCCGGGAGCTGGACTATCCGTTCGCGCTGTCCCAGATGCTCGGTTTCGATGGCATCCTCCGCACGGTCGCCGGCGACCCCGACGTTGCCCGGGCCAGCTACCAGGAGGCCCTTGCCATCCAGGAGGGTCGGGGCGACCAGGAGGGCGCCGGCATCTCGCTCGGGGGCCTCGCCCAGCTGGCCGGGATACGTGGCGAGGCGGCGACGGCGATCGATTTGTATGAGCGGTCCCGGGCCGCGTTCGAGGCGGTGGGGGACCGAGCTGAAGAGGCTCGGGTGCTCGGCGAGTCGGCATGGATCTACCTGGCACGGGGGGACTCTGACATGGCTCGCCAGCGCTTCAGGCATTCAGCTCAAGCCTACGACGACGTGGGCAGCGTTCCCGGCGTGGGCATGTCAGTCTTGGGTTTGGCTGCCGTGGCAGCGGACGAGGGGAAGCCCAAGCTTGCACTGACGATCGCATCTGCCGCCGAGGTCCTCGCCGAGCAGGAGGGCATCGTCAACGTCTACTCGGTTGACAGCCCCAGTCACCCCTACTTGGAAGCCGCAAAGGCAACGCTGTCGGCAGAAGAACTGGCCGAGGCGGATGTGCTCGGCCGCCAACTCACCGCTGCAGAGGCGCTCGCACTGGGTGGGCGGTGAGCCGCTCCCTGAGCGCCGCACCTGTTCCATCCTGGCGAGGAGTGAGGGCCTCGTCGCCCCCTTCCGCGTGTTCGATCACGTTCCCGGCACGCAGATTTCGCTCAGCTTCACCAGGGGCGACGCCCGCAGGATCCGGACCTCGCCGAGGTCTCGCCCCAACGGGTCATCCGGCGGCTGCTCCTCCGGGAGCAGCTCGATCGCGAGGACGCTCAGCGGGCTGTCGACGGGCAGTTCGTACCCGGCAAGCACCGCGTCGACCTCGGCCTGCGTCCAGCCCGAGGACGCGATCAGGTTCGACTTGTCGTTGTACTTGTACTCGGGGACGATGCCGCGACGCCGCGCCAGCAGGATGTTCCGATGATCGGCGCCGTCGACCTGCAGGACCTGGGCATAGAGCAGGAACCACATCTCCGTGGCGGGCGGCATCGGGACGAGGTTCCGACCGTTGAACACCGGCATCGCGTGCGGCGCCGCAACGTGGATCTGCTCCGATGTCCGCATCGCCTGGCACCTGAGGGTCGGGGCCGGGTGCTGCGCACCCGCGACGCGCAAGGCCGGCCCGAACCGGGCCTGGGCTGTCGACCATCCCTTGAAATGCCCCACCCGCAACTCCACGACGAAGAACCCGAAGAGCTCGCGGGAGTCGCGGGTCAGGCCCGGCGGCAACGGCACCAGGTAGTGGACCGGCGATTCGGTCGGGATCAGCGGCTGCATCGCGCCGAGGCCCGCACGGTCGTCAGATTGACCGGGTCGGACCACGCGGATCGACTCAGGATCGACCGGGAGCGGCGGCTCCGGCGGGACGTCGACTGGCGCCCGACGCGTCAGCATCGGGTCGGGGGCGTAGGACAGCATCCTGACGAAAAAGGTGTCGGCCGGGTCCTCGATCGGCTCCGTCAGCTCCAGCCAGAGCATCCGTTCCCGCGGTTCCGTCGACGAGTAGTCGTCGGCGCGGGAGTACTCGGACAGGGCGATCCCGGCGGCTACCAGTTTCGGCGTCTGGGTCGGCGGCGCCGCCATCGGCAGGTCGATTTCCAGGTCGAGGCTCGGATCCTGGGAGCCCGGTGCGTCGCGGAACGCCGCGCTGATCGTGTAGACATGGCTCGTCTCCGCCGGGAAGTTCGGCGGGATCGGCTTGGGGTCGACGGCGTCGAAGAACACCAGCCGGGTATAGGTCCGCGCGGCGTCGATACCCGCTGCCTCGGCGGCCTCGAAGACGCGGGGGTTGAGCGAGTTCGGAAGATCGATCGTGCCCACTGGCTGGCCGTCACGGTCGATCTGGAACGCCGGGCGGCCGCCGTTGCGCCACGTCCAGTCACGGTCGATCGCGATGGTAACGACGTTGATCCAGCGCCCGACGAGGTCGGCTTTGGACGCGAACGTGATCACCGACCGGTCCGGGGCCAGGACATGGCCGATCGCGGCCGAGCACCCGAACACGACCCGCTCCATCGAGCTCGACAGGCTCGCGCCCTCGCCCTGCAGGTCGAGCTCCGCGGACAGCCGCTGGACCGGCTCGTGATCCGCTTCGACGCCCTGTCCGCTCGCCTGGATCTTCGCGACGAGCGTGGCGGTGACGGCCTCGTCGGGCTGCAGCAAGATCGAGCGGAGCCGGCCGCCCGGCTCGTCCGGGACGAGCAGGTCGGTCTCATCGAACGGGGCGCGCCGGAGCCGCACGTCGAACGGCCGCCCGACCCGCGACTCCTGGCTCCCGAAGTAGTCCAGGTTCGCGTCCTCTTTACCGATCGGCGTCAAGGTGAGCACCACGTCGCGAGCGGTGGGGATCGGCAGTGCGCCGGTCGCCGGCGCGACCAGCCCCGCGACGTCGACGACGTCCTGGTAGTCGAGTTGCAGGACCAGCGGGTTGTCGGCGTTGGACGGGAACGGCCGCTGCGCCGTGTACACGTGCCGGAGCGGCGGGTCCGCCTGGGCGTTGCCGCCGTCGAACTCGAGGCCGACGACGAACAGATCGATCTTGAGCGTCGCGACGTCTGGATCCGGCAGTCCCGGCTCGCCGCGCGGACCGCCGGCTTCGTTCGCAGCCTTGATCGCGGCCGCGTCATCGAGCAATCGCTGTGCGGCGTTGGGGATGCCCGCGAAGATCGCGGCCGGGTAGGCTAGCTTCGGGCGGACGACCGACAGCTGCGTCGGCGGGTTCGCCGGATCGATCGTCGCGGGGAGCCCAGGGAGGCTGACGTCGCGAGGTGGCACAAAGCGGCGGAAGGGGCATGTGGCGATGGGCGCCGGCGCGGGATCGACCGGGTCCACGCCGGCCGCCGGGCCGCCGCCGGAGATGTCGGCGAGGCGGACGCGGAAGTCGTACGAGTGGCCATAGCGGAGGTCGACCGCATCGGCCCCGACCGGCTTGTACGTGTCGGCGGCATCCCCGGCGCTCGTCCCGGACAGCTGCAGCCCGAGCGTGTCGGCGGTCACGAGCGATCGCCCGCGCCACTCCGTGAACCACGCCGGCATCCAGTAGTCGCCGTCCTCCTCGTTGTCGAGCTGGAGCGGCTTGACCTCGACCGTGAGCTCGCCGGAGTAGTGGCCGAGCTGGATCGGTCCGACCGCCAGGTCCGCCTCGGCCCCGACCAGCGACGACCACGGCCCCGCGCCGTGTTCCCGGGCGTCGACGCGGAAGCCCATCACGCCCATCGGCGCGTTGCGCTGCTCGACGAGGGGGTCCGCGATCTGGCGGTTCTGCCAGACGAGCAGCTGCTCGTCGTCCCAGCCCAGTTGGATGCCGGTGTCGATGATCGGCCGCCCGTTCGTACCGAGGTTCATCCCGGTCGGGTCGGAGGTCGTCTTCTGCGCGCAGTGGACGATGTGGGCGAAGCCGTCGTCATAGCCCGCCGCCTCCGCCTGAATCTCGTCCAGGTCGCCGGTCGGCGGGATGGCGGCCACCGGGAACAGCACCGGGGCGAAAACGGTTCTCGATGTCGCGTCCAGCGGCGGGATCCGCGCCGCGTACGTCGCCAGCAGCGACGCCTGGGCCGCCACGTGGTCGTAGTAGCTGCTGGCCGCGTCTAGCGCCAGATACAGCCAACCGCCCGTTTCGAACAGGTCGCTCGAGGGCGGCGTCACCGTGTGGATGTCTAGGATCGATAGCCGCTGGGCGAGCAGGGGCTGGCGCAAGGCCTGCGCGATGAGCCTGCCCCAGACGGTCTTCGTCGACAACGGCGGCGTCGGGTTGGACAGCTTGCCCGCGTCCCGGAGCGCGCACCAGTAGGCGTCGTCCATGACCGCGAACGGGGTCTGGGGGCCGCCGAACGCGAACGCCTCGCGGTAGCTCTCGGGCAGGTACTTCAGGATCTGGCGACCCGGCCGACGCGGTTCTTTCGTCGCTGCCTCGAGGGCGGGATCGATGTCGAACTGCGTCTCGATCTCCTCGAACAGCGCCCGCCGGCCCGGCTGGGGCGTCGGCGTCAGCGCGACCTCGCCGGCGGCGACGCCGGGAAGCGGCAACGCCGTGAGCCCGCTGACCAGCATCGCCTTGAGGCGGACGTCGGCGTCGGCGAAGGCCGGTCCGTCGGCGACGCCCGGGATGCCCGTCATCAGCGGCGCGAGGGGATCGCCGCGCGGCAGGACGACAACGCGGATGTCGAGCGCGGTGCCGTCCCAGCGCTGCGGGAAGGGCAGCAGGGTCAGCCGATCCGGCGCGGCCGTCATACCGACACCTCCCCCTTGTACTCGAGGCTGTACTCGACGCTCACGGTGAGGAACCAGGCGACCTCGATCTCCGCGGCGAACTTCGCCTGGCCCAGCGCCTCCTTTGTCCCGTCACCGAGGACCTTGATCGCGGCGAGCAGCTCGACCTTGATCGTGATCTTGGCGATCCAGATATCGGCGCTCGCGGAGATGGCGACCAGCAGTCCGATCTGCCACGCTCCGGTGCTCTCGGCGATGACCTGAATACCGAAGATGAACGAGCCCTTGACCTCGATCGGGCCGAGGCTCTTCCCGATGCTCGCGCTCCACTTGACCTCGATCGTGACCTTCTGCTCGATGAGCTCACTGCCCTCGAGCTCGACGGCCACCTCGCCACCGCCCATGATCGGCGGGATCACCGGGACCTTGGCCCCAAGGTCGACCTTGATGAACCCGCTCCACGCCGGGGCGCTCGCGACGCCCGCGCTGAGTTTGCCCTTGACCTCCATCGCGCCCAGGTCGATGTAGCGGTCCGCGGCGTTCGGGTTCTCGATCGGCAGGGTCAGGGTCGCCTTGAACTTGAACGAGCCCTTGAAGCCCTCGACGGCGAGGACGTTTTCGATCCCGAGCAACGTCGCAAGGAACTCGAGGATCTCGACGACCGGATCGAGCTCCGGCGGGTAGATCATCTCCGGGTCGACGAACCCCGGCGCCTTACCTGCCTCGCTGGCGAATCCGTGGCGGACCCCGATCAGGTTCTCGAACGGACCGAGGTCCATCGTCGTCAGCGACGATCCCCCGCTGACGCCCCACGACGTCGGGTCACTCGGATCGAGCTTGAACGCCGCCGGCTGCTCGTACTTCATCCGGACCTTGAACGCACCACCGTCGATGAGGAGACGCTCGGCGCCGCTCAGTGGGTCGTCGAACTGCATCGTCGGAGCCGGCAGGAGCGTGAACCGCCCGTCGCCGCCGATATCCAGGCCCCAGGGACCAGCGCCGAGGAGGCACTGGTCGAGCGGCGGGAAGTTACCGACGCCGGTCGAGAGCGTGTAGGGCTCGGCGAGCACGGGCTTCTGCGTGCTCGACCAGCGGGTGTCGCCGTCCTTAATCCGGGGCCTGGGGAAGAAGACCCGGTGCGCGTCGCCTCCCTGGACCAGCCCGAAGTCCGCGGTCGGCGAGTTCTCGCGCAGCAGGTCGCCCGGATCGGCCAGGCGGTACCAGTCGGCCGGTCCGGGACCGCCGGGCGCCAGGCCCTTGCGGATCAGCGGGGCGCCGGACTGGGCGTCGACCGGCTCCGGCTCCGCAGCCGAGAGGTCGTGGCGGGCGATGGACCATTGCCCGTCCGACGGCAGCGCGACGGCGCCGCGCGCGGCGGCGGCGAACTGGGGATTGCCCGCGACGGGTTGCGGAGCCGGCGCGACGTCCACCCGCTTGACCGTGAGGAGCTGACCGGAAGCCCCGACGTCGATCACACAGTCGACTGGCCCGCCGAACGCGCCCTCAGCGTTCATGATCTCCGCCAGGTGCTCCGGCATCATCGGATAGCCGTCTGGCGACCGCTGGACGAACCCCACCTGGTCGCGGCTCGTGACGAGCCCGCCAGCCCCGGCGCCCTGGACGACCCCGTCGATGTCGAAGTCCGCGTCGTACTTGACCTCGAGCAGCTCGACCTTGACGGGGACGGACAGCGATGGGTACTCGCGGGTGACGATTCGCCCGGTTTCCCGGATGCGCCGGACGTTGTAGGCGCCACGGACGACGCCGGGGTGGCTGCGGATCTGCGTCCACTCGGTCGGAATCGAGAAGTTCGTATCCGGATCGGGGTAGTCGTAGAGGCCCGGCGACTTTGCCACCCAGCCGCTGTCGAAGCGGAAGACGGCACCCTCCTTGCGCCGCTCGAGCGTGATCGTTCGGACGACCTGCACCGCCCACGGATAGAGGACGCTCGCGATCTGGACGACCTCGTACGCGGTCCGGCCGACGATGACGTCGAAGCGGACCTGGCTCGTCGTCGCGACCGCGTTGGGGTTGGCCCACGACGAGTACAGGCTCGCGCCGTAGCCGGAGAAGTCGATCCGGGTGACGGGCACCCGTGGCAACGAACCGCCGGGGCCCATCTCGTTGTTGAAGTCTTCCTCGGCCCCGGCCTTCGCGACGCTCTCGCGCAGGACGCTCAGGCCCAGCGGCATGCCCGTCGCGGGACTGACGAGGTTCCGCGTCTGCCAGGTCGCCCCGGGGAACGACGGCGACTCCGTACCGGGCGCCGTATCAGGCAGGGCGTAAGCAGCGATCTGGAGCCCGCCGACGTAGCGCTGGTCGTCGGTCACCGGCCGGTTGTACTTGACCGTCGCCCACTTCTGGACCTGCCCGTCGAATGGCTGGAAGTGGGCGGCCGCCTTCATCCCGAACGGGAGCGTGAACTTCGCTCCGAGCGCATGGCCTTCCGGGCCGCCGCGATACTCATCGAGCATGACGTCAGCCAGCCGCTTGGGCGCGAACGGCACGAGCGTCACCGAGTTCGTTCCGAGGACCGTCGGACCGCCGTCGTCGGGGGAGGCGACCACGCTCGGGTAGGGATCCAGGAGCGGGTTCGGGATGTTGACGACCGGCTCCCACTGGAACTGCGGCAGCAGCACGACGCGCAGGTTTCGGGCGAGCGTGCTCAGGTCGAGCCCGTCGATCGCGATCGGCAGCACCGTCGGCAGGCCCACGATCGAGTGCTCGTCATCGCCTCGGGCGATCCCGAATCCAACGCCGAACTGGTCGACGTTCGAGGACACGTCGACGAGCACGAGGTGCTCCCGGGCGTTGCCCGCGACCGACTCGAACTCCTGCCGGAGGCCGACCTCGGCCTTGGCGTCCTGGGCCTGCATCTCGGCGGCGACGCTGACGGCCATCGCGAGGGCCATGAGCGGTTGCCCCTCGGTCGCCGGCGGCGACGCGGGCTGGTTTGGCGCAGGCGCCGGCATCGGCTGTGAGGTGCTGCCGACGGCCCCGACTGCCGCGCTCCCGAACGCGTTCTGGAACGGAGCCGGCGCGAGCATTAGGGCCATCGTCGGTGACGACGGTTCCGGCCAGGACGTGCCCGCGATCAGCAGCGCGGTGAGGGTCCCCGCGCCCTCCACCCGCCGGCCGATCGTGATCGGCGGCGGCAGGTTCGTGGCGTACGGGTCGCGCAGGCTCGGGATGATCCGCCGGACGCCGAACAGGATGAACGACACCCCCTTGGCGATCTGCTCTGGGTCGGGCCACGTTCCCGCGATGAGCAGCAACGACGGGCCGCTGACGTGGATGAGACCGTTCGTAAGCGCGATCGACCGGACCAGCCCCCGCCCCGACATCGACGGCTTAGGCGTGACGTTTGCCAGGATCAGGGCGCCGAACCCGCCCGCGAGCTGCCACAGGGCCACCAGCGCTTGCTCCGAGCGCAGCGGCACCCGCCGACCGTCGACGCTGAGCGGCCGGTCCACTGTCGCGTTGAGGTCGCTCTCGACGACGACCGCGTCGACCAGGCCGGCCTCGCTGAAGAGCCTCACGAGCTCGCCCTTCGGGAAGGTGAGTTGGACCTGGGAGCTGTCCGCCGGCTCCCCGCTCTCGTTCCAGAGTCGGAGCAGCTGCGTCGTGCCCGGGGCCGATCCGCGTTCGGCGGCGACCGCCACCCTGCCCGGCTCGGCAAGGACGACCGTCCGCGTCAGCGGGATCGGCTGGCCCGCGGCCCCGCGCCAGCTCACCTCGATGCCGGCCGCCAGCTCCGCCAGGAGGCCGCCGGCACCCGCCGCCTCGCCGAGCGCCGATGGCGCCGCGATCGTCATCGCTAGGGCCCAACCGCCGTCGACCGACGGCGCCTCGCCGGCGCCGCTGAACAGCTTTGACTTGACGCTGCTCACCGCGAACGTCGGCCGGTCGAGGGCGAACGGCAGGACCACTCGATTGACTAGCGGCTCGACGCGGCCGGGGGCGATCCGCCGGGTGAGCTCGAGATCGGTCCCGAACGCCGCCATCGCCGCCTTGTCGGCCCGCGTCAGCTGACCGCCCGACGGCCCGAACACGAACCGGGCGTGCTTCGGCACCTCCGCCTTCGCGTTGTGGCCGTCGGCGCCTGGCGTCCCGGCACCGCCGGTCGCCGCCGGCTGGTCGGTGTCGATGTCGAGCGTGGCCGTCGTGCCAGGGCCGATGACGAGGTTCCCGCCGCCCACCGTGGCGGGCTCGATCAGCCGCAAGCGCCCGCCGCTGATCCGGATCCCGCAGTAGGCGCCGGCCGACGCCGCCGGGGCGAGCAGCGTCGACTTGATCCAGACCGTGCCCGCGGCCAGCGTGTAGTTAGAGCCGCCCGCGATGACGGCCTTGACCGGGAACAGCAGGAACGGCTCGCCGCCGACGCCACGGATCAAGCCCACTAGCTTGGTGCGGAGGAGGATGTCGATCCAGACGTCGCGGCCCGACGCGTCCCGCACCGGGCCGATTGTTCGCTCGACGTAGCGGCCCGCCGCGAACTCCGGCGTCGCCAGCGGGATCGTGCTGGTCCGGAATGGGACCGACCGGATCGCGACGTCGTAGCCGTACGGCGCCTCGATGCCTGGCAGGGCCGTCGGGCCCTCAGCCGGCTCGGTGGTCAGGGAGTCGAGCTCAGGTCCCAGCGCCTCGGCGCTGCCAAGCCCCACGCCCGCCGTCGCGTCGGCTAGGGACGCGTCGAGGTCGAGCAGCCCGCCGGCCAGTGAGGAAGCTTCGGCCGTCGCCTCCACCGACGACGCGCCTGCGACGACCCGCCGGATCCGGTCGAGATCGGCCCGACGCCCCGACGGCGCCCGGTTCAGGCCCAGGGCGATCTTGGCGATGCGCTTTCGGGTCTGGGCCGCGCGCTCCCTCGACAAGGGCCATCCGCTCGCGTCCACCGGTTCCTCTTGGTGGCGGTCTTGCGACCCTAGCCCGGGTCGCGGCGGCGCGTCAATCGCCAAGAATGCCTATTCGGCCCGGTACCCGTTGCCATCGCCTTCTCGGTCTCTAGACCCGACCGACCGAGCCAGATATCGGCCCCCGAACGGGGGTCGAAGCGCACCGCGATGGCAGTGCCCGCGATTGACGTTTTGGTATGGCGTCGCTTGGTGCACGCGATGAGATGCTTGTCGTTCACGCTGACCTGGCCATCGCGGCCGCAATCCACTCGTCGCGTCGCACGACTCGAAGAGGCCACTGGTGTTGGCCTGGCACCAGTGTCGCCCACCAGCCCACCGTTCGCGCATGAAATCACCGCCTGGCTTGCAGGCGCACGGTTCCCGCTTCGGTTGCAGGCACCACCAGCCGGTTGAACCGCGCGCAAGCCGATGGAGTGGCGGACACGTCAAGCGCGGGCCGGACACGCCCGAGGATCGCGATCGCGAGGAACGGCGCCCGCCGGTACATCGACCCCGTGTAACGCGGGACCGTACTCCCTTGCATCCGGGACTTCATTGGTCCGACGCTGCCCCGAGCGCAGGAGTCCGTTCCACCCACCGCCAGGAGGATGTCGACCATGAAGAAACGCTTGCTGTTGCCGATGATGCTGGGTTCGCTGCTCGCGCTCTCGGCCGCCGTTCCAGCCCAGGCTGCCATCCACGAAATCGTCGCGAGCCATTGCTCCGGCCAGGGCCTCCAGACGCTGGATCCGCCGGGACAGGTCCGGTTCGGGGAGCAGTCCTTCCTCCGAGCCCTCCAGTCGAGCGGCGTCTATACGATTCGCTTTGGTGAGGAGCCCGATGGCACGCCGAACCCGAGCGCCGTGACCGTCGATGTGGACTTCAGCCGACCCAATGCCAAGTTCAGCGATGCCGGGTTCTACTTCTCGTTCGTCGAGCCCGAGCTGGGCCTCACGGTGTTCATCCGCGCCGGCATTCCGGACCACCCCGCGTTCGAGCATTGCCCGAACTTCCCCGGTCCTTAGTCGGTTTGGTCGAGATCGCGAAGACAAGTCCTACTGCGTCGGACCGGTCAGACCCGGACCGCGAGTTGGGAACGCCGATGTAGGGCTCTTCGGGGAGCCGCCGCGATGCCTGGCAGGTAGTCCGCCGACTGTTCAAGGCGGCCAGGAAGGTGCGCTGGGATCGCAGCGGCTTCCAACGCTCGCCCCAGGGCCAACCGAGGCCCCCGTCAGGCTGGTCGTCGACGCCGACATTGACACGGTCTGGTGGATTGGGCCAACGTTCCAGCAACCATGAGGAGTAGCCGAATGCCGTCCGGAGGCCGGATCGTGCGTTTCGCTCGCTTACTGCGGCAGTACGAGCAAGCGCCGTTCGGCATTGCGATCCTGCTAGGCGCAATCAGCGAACTCGGTCGCGCCGTCCTCTAGGTCGGCGAGGCCAGCCCGCATCGCGGATGGCAGATCCCGTTGGCTAGATGACCTCCACCTCCTCGTAGATTTCGATGCGTGGCTGGCCAACCACCCCGGCCTGGTGCATCCGCTCCTTCAGCGTCGGGTCAGCCGCGAAGGCTTGGAGCTGATCTAGCGAATCGAAGCCAGCGACGACCGTGATCAAGTTGGGATCATCGACGCTGCGGGGCGCGTACTCTATGCGCCCTCCTCGGCTGCGTCGTAGGCGGTCGTGTCGATCAGGACGTGGAGGTCCGGATCGGCGTATCTGCCCGGATGCTCAGCCTCCGCGTGTTCCTTCAGCTCGTCAAACAGTGTCGTGTCGTTCCTGGCTTGCAGGTACTCGCCACAAGGGCAATCAACGGCTCGCATGTGATCCTCTATTCCAACCTGGCAGTGACGCCCCCTCGATGGATGGCCTGATCCTGGCCTCCCCGATGTCAATCCTGTGCCTCGATGGTGGTGACCGGCGCCTTCGTCATGCGGGCGACGCGACTGGGCAGGTCCATCTTGAGCCAGCGCGAGATTCCGGCCGGCAGCGTGGACACGATGACCTCGCTGAACGATTGGTCGGCGAGCACGCGCTTGACCGCCGTGACCGGATCGGCATCTCCGACCGCACCATCGGCCTCCCCGCCGAGCGACCGTATCGTGGCCACCATCTGTTCGAGGCGGTCGGTGGCCCGCCGTTCCGCGTCGGCGATCAGGGACTCGCGGCGGCGCGCGACCTCCTCCATCTCCGCAACAGCAAGCGGCGAGCTGGCATCGTCAGGCAGCCGAAAGCCACCGCTCCATCCTGCCTCGTGCTCGGGCAGGGTCGCGGGGACGATCACAGAGAACTCGCGCTCTCCGCGACCGACCCGCTCACGAACCGCATCGACCAGCTGGCCCCCGCCGAGCGTCTGGTTCGCGACGATCAGGCACCGTTCCATGGCGCACCTCCCGGCCCGGGGGCAGCAAGCCACGTACCACCGCCGACCGTTCGGATAGAACGAGTGTTCTGGGCCACGAGAGCCGATCCACAACGCCGAGCCCGGCGCGTCCCCGTTAGCTGAGCGGAGTCCCGGATTCGGTTCTCAGGGCAGTTGGTGAGCCGCGAGCCGCGTGACGATCGAGGGATCGGCTTGAAGGCGCTGGACGAACAGCCGCACGAGCTCCGGGTCGAACTGGCTGCCGGCGCAGCGCTGCAGCTCATCAATTGCCGCGTTCAGGCTGATCGCCCGTTTGTACGGGCGGTCGTGGGTCATGGCGTCGAAGGCGTCGGCCACGCGCACGATCCGCGCCTCGAACGGGATCTGCTCTCCCCGCAGGCCGTCGGGATAGCCGGAACCATCGATGTTCTCGTGATGCCAGCGCGCGATGCGGCGGGCCATCTCGAACGCGGCGCCGTCGCGCAGGATCTGCTCGCCGAAGGTGGTGTGCCGGCGCATGAGCTCCCACTCCTCGGCCGTGAGCGGACCGGGCTTGAGCAGGATGGCATCGGGCACGTGGAGCTTGCCGACGTCATGCAGCATGGCCGACCAGCCGATGGCGGACGCCGCCTCCTCGGACACGCCGGTCGCCTCGGCCAGCACCGCCGATGCGAGCTGGACCCGCACGATGTGGTCGCCGGTGTCGGTGTCCTTGGCCTCGGCGCCGCGAGCCAGCGCAATCATGCCCATCCGCTGCTGCTCGGCCACCTC
>Ga0214468_1000489_pt1 | contig 12512 bp, 10 predicted proteins | sample RVTome_9_FD_187334 | JGI IMG/M metagenome (GOLD analysis project Ga0214468, IMG submission 187334) | Soil microbial communities from uranium-contaminated site in the Upper Colorado River Basin, Wyoming, United States - RVT155D38 HiSeq ...
GGCCCGCGAGGCCGCCATAGGTCGGGAAGCCCTCGGTGAGGATCAGCAGGTTGCGGCACTGCTCGGCCCAGGCGTCGTCGTTCAGCGCCAGCCAGCCGCCGATATTCGCCAGCGCATCCTTCTTGCCCGACATCGTCATCCCATCGGCCAGGGCGGCCATCTCGCGCACGATGTCCGGGACCGCGACATCGGCGTAGCCTTCCTCGCGCTGCTTGATGAACCACGCGTTCTCGGCAAAGCGGCAGGCATCCAGGAAGAGCGGGATGCCGAATCGGTCGCACACGTCGCGGACGGCGCGCAGGTTCGCCATCGACACCGGCTGTCCGCCACCGGAGTTGTTGGTGATGGTCATGAACACCACCGGGACGTTGCTCACCCCGCGCTCGCGGATGAGGGCGTCCAGCGCCTCGGTGTCCATGTTTCCCTTGAACGGGTGGATCGTCGCGGGCTCGCGCCCCTCGGAGATGACGCAGTCGACCGCCTCGGCGCCGGTGAACTCGACGTTGGCGCGCGTCGTGTCGAAGTGGGTGTTCGACGGAATCACCTTGCCCGCGCCGCCGATGACGCTGAACAGGATCTTCTCGGCTGCTCGGCCCTGGTGGGTCGGGATCACGTGGCGGAACGGCCACAGCTCGGTGACGGCGTCGAGAAAGCGGAACCAGGAGGGCGACCCGGCGTAGGACTCGTCGCCGCGCTGGACGCCGGCCCACTGCTCCGCCGACATGGCGCCGGTTCCCGAGTCGGTCAGCAGGTCGATGAGGACGTCGGCGGCGTGCAGATTGAACAGGTTGTGTCCCGCCTCGGCGAGCGTGGCGGCTCGCTCATCCACGGTCGTCATGCGGATCGGCTCGACGCTCTTGATCCGGAACGGCTCGATGATCGTCCGCCAGCGCTCCATGGGCCGATGGTAGCGGGTGGCGGTATCCGGCCGTCGCAATGCATGATGCGCGGATGACAGGACGCATCCTTGCGACCGCAGGCTGGCTGTCGTGGCTCGTTGCCCGCCCGTTCCGGCGCACGCCGCTCCGCCGTGCCCGCGGCGCGCCCGCCATCGTCGTCGCGGTCCTCCTGCTGGTGATCGCCGCACTGCCGATCGTGCTGCCGCAACTGGACCCCCAGCCGCAGGACGTGGCGGTCGACGAGATCCTCTCCGGAGCCGTCAGCGAGCCGGGCACCTGGGTTCGGCTGACCGGTCGGGCATTCGGCCTTGCCGAGGCCCCTACCGAGGGGGCGGGGAGCTACGCGCTGTTCGTCGATGCGGAACGGCAGCTGCGGGCGATCGTCGTGCGCGGCACGACCCCCTTCACGACCGACCCTGCCGAGGTGGAGACCGGGTTCGTCACCGGCCGGCTCGTCGTGGCGAACGTCATCGTCGACGAGGACCTGCCGATCGAGGCCACCGAGGCCGGCACGCCGCCGCGGATCGCGCCGGATCGGATGGTCGAGCTCGACCCGGTCGCCAAGGAGCCGCGCAGCACGTGGTGGCCGCTCTCGATCATCCCGGCGGTGCTTGCCGTGCTGCTGCTCATCGGCTCGCGGACGCCGTACCCGGTCTTCCGCCCGACGCGCGACATCGACGTCCTCGCCGCGCCTCTCGGTCCGGGCGAGCGGCTCCCGGCAGCCTACGGCGGCCGCATCGGCTCCAACGAGCGCGACCTCGCCGATCCCGGGGGCGTGCTGTTGCTCGTTCGTCGCGGGCCGAAGGGCAACCTGCTGACCGCCCAGCCGCTGCCCGACGACGGTGGTGTGGCTCCGGCGCCGGTGACAATCGGCGGTGGCTGGACCTCCGGCCGCATCGGCGACGTCCACGCGGTCCGCGAGACGGTGGCGGCGCTCACCATCCGCTCCGAGCTGGTGGACGCCACCTTCCTCTTCGCTCGAACAGCGGAGCGGGACCGGGTGGCGGCGCTCATCGCCATCGACCGATGAACGAACAAGGAGCCGCCGGCCCGAGCACCGGCGACCCCTGATCTGATCGGAGCAGCGAGGCTAGTTGCTGTCGCTGTCTCCGCTGTCGCTGTCACTGTCCGCGCTGACGCTGTCGGCGGCCGCACCGGTGGTGCCCACGCCGTCACTGTCAGTCCCGTCGTTGTCGGTCCAGTTCGCGTTGGCGACGCCGGTCGTGTCGTAGCCATCGCTGTCAGTGCCGTCATTGTCGGTCAGGTCGGCGTTCGCGCGCGCGGCGTCTCCGGTCGTGTCGACGCCGTCGGAGTCGGTGCCGTCATCGTCGGTGGCGTTCCCCGTGGTGTCGATTCCATCCGAATCGGTTCCGTCATTGTCGGTGGCCGATGGGCTGGCGCTGGCCGATGGACTGTCCGCGGCCGATGGGCTATCCGTGGCGCTCGCGTTCAGGCGGGAGAGGCGCGTGTCGCCGTTCGTATCGTCGTCGTCATCGTCGACGTCGTCCGCCGCGACCGCCTCGGCCGCCAGGGACTCCTCCCTGCGCGCCTGCTCACCGTCACGATTGGCGAAGGCGGCACTCACGCCACCGAGCACCAGCATGAGAGCGAGCGACAGCACGATGACGTGCCGTGCCTGCAGGTTGTCGATCAGGTTCCGCACGAAGTTCTCCTCGTGATGCCGTTGATGCGGCCCCACTTCCCGGATCAGTTGATGTCGGAAGGATCGGATGCGCCGATGAGATGCCCATGAGGCCAGGGTGAGAAGGCTCTCACCGTGGCCGCGTCGCTAGGCCAACGCGGAGATGACGATCGCCACCACGTACCCGACGAAGAGGAGCCCACCGACGACCAGGTTGAGGTTCACGTTCTGGCCCATCACCGCCATCAGCGTGTACGGGCTGTCGTAGTGGACCTTGAGACCCTGGTGGACGCGCAGGGCGATCGGCACCGCCGCAAGCGCCAGCAGCGCTGGCCACGGGAAGAGACCGCTGACCACGCCCGCGACGACGATCGCGAAGGCGGCCAGGGCGGCGACGAGATACCCGGCGCGGACGGCCTCCGGGCTCAGGCGCACGGGCAGCGTGCGCTTCCCGGCCTCGGCGTCGGAGCGGCGGTCCGGGATCTCGTTCACGTACAGGATGAGCGCGATCAGGATGCCCGGCACCAGCGAGAGGACGAAGGGCTCCCAACCCAGCTCGCCGGTCTGCACGACGTAGGCGCCGAGCAGCATGATCGGGCCGAAGCCGAGGGCCACGGCGATCTCGCCCAGGCCCCGATAGACGAGCTTGAGCGGCGGAGCCGTGTAGGCCACGCCGACGATGACGCCGGCGATCCCGATCCACAGCAGCGTCAGCGACTGCGTGATCGCCACCAGCAGGAGGCCGATGGCACCCGCGACCGCGAACAGGCCGAGTGCCAGCCACGACAGCCCGCGGATGGACACCAGGTCGTAGACCGCCACGCGCGAGCCGCCCGAGAACTGGGTCGGGGTGGTGTTGGCATCATCGGCCCCGGAGAGCGTGTCGAAGATGTCGTTCGTGACGTTGATGCCGAGGTGGGCGAAGGAGCCGCCGATGAGGGTCAGCAGCGCCGTCCACCAGGTGAAAGCGCCGTGGCTGGCTGCCACGGCGATGCCCAACAGGACCGGCACCGCGGTCGCCGACAGGAACGGGAGCCTGGTCGTGCGCAGGGCGAGCCAGAACGGGCTGAGCCGGGGACGGATGGTGCGGCCCTTCTCCACCGACAGGGCGGCGAGGTAGCGGCGAGACTGCGGCACCGAGCGCTCCGAGTACTCGAAGAACGGGACCTCGGCCTCGTCCCAGCCCCAGGCGCGGGACGGCGTGAACGTGGCGCCGTCCGATCGGCCCCACAGCTGGAGGTAGCGGCGCTCGTCGTAGCCGATGCCGGGCTGCGGCCGGATGTGGCTGCCGGTGAGGCTGATCTCGCGGTCGGTGGGAATCGGCACGCCGGCCGGTGAGCCGATTGGGACGGTACCTCCGGACGCGTCCACCTCGAACGAGGTCGCGACGCTGGTCGGGTAGCCGGCGTCGTCGATCCAGCTAACGACCACGTAGGGGTAGGTGGCGAGCCGCTCGAGATCGGTCGCGGTCGGCGCGTGGGCCGGGATCGAGCCGGAGCGCATCGGCGCGGTTGCGGTCGCCGTCATGCGGCCACCTCGCTGGGAGCGACGTGCTCCTCGGGGGCGCGATCGGTGCGGCCGTCCTTCCAGTACAGGCAGCGCTCCGGGGTGATCTCGATCACCGCCCGCTCGAAGAAGAGCGGCAGGGCGACGCGTGCCTTGAGGAAGTCGTTGATCGCCGGCTCCTTCGCCTGCCACAGCTGAAGGATGAGCCGCTCCCAGTCGCTGTGCGGATCGTCGTCGATGACCCGCGCGGTGCCCTGGATCGTGGCGCGGTCGGGGTTGCCCTTCATCGCCACCGGATCGGTGAGCGCGAGCGACACGCGGCCATCGGCCTTGATGTGCTCGAGCTTCTTGCTGAACAGCGTCGAGGAGTGCAGGTAGACGTGCGTCCCGTCATAGAGCGGAATAAGCGGGTGGGTGATCGGCCGTCCGCCGCGGCCGATGACGGTGAGCTCGCCGACCAGCGCGACCTCGAGGAGGCGCTCGACCGGCTCAGGCAGCCATCCCATGGGAGGCATCTCCAAAGTGCGAAATAACGTGGTACCTGATCCTAGCACATTACGGTCGGGTGCCTGTGTGTAGCGATCTATCGGCGTATCGGCGCACAACGCGCCTCCCATGCCTCTCCGTGCCCGATATATCGGGCACAGCGGCGCGCGAGGCTTCAGATTCCGGCCTTACCGCGCCCCTGTGCCCGATGTAGCGGCCGGTCAGCGCACGACGCGGCCTTCCCGCGCTCCTCTGCCCGATCCACCGGCATGCCGCCTGCATGGTCGCGTGCCATGACCATTCAGCAGCCACCCAACGACGAGATCCCAGCGACGCCGCCCGGCGACGACCAGGACGACCGCGACGACCCGACCTCCGAGCCGGAGCAACACGCCCCGGGTCCGGATCACATGCCCGTCGGCGCTCCCCGCGACGAGCCCGATCCCGAGGGCTGAGTCAGGCCTCGAGCAGCCGATGGATCAGTCCGAGCAGCTCACCGTAGGCGAAGGGCTTGGGCAGGAAGGCGGTCGGCCCCGAGCCATCGGCCCGCTCGGCGAGCTCCGCCCCCTCGCGCGCCGTCAGGACGACCGCCGGCACGCGGTCGCCGACCGCTGCCACGCGCCGCTTCCACACTGCCGGCGATGGTGACCCGGTGACCGGCGACGCGCCGGCCGCGTTCGAGCATCCTCGCGATGGCCCGATCGTCCTCGACGACGAGGACCCGCGCCGCGTGACCGGTCACATCCGTCCTTCCGTGACGGTCTCGCCCCGCAGGGGTAGGGTGACCGTCATCCGGGTGCCGCCGCCGACCCGGTCCGAGGCGGCGATGTGTCCGCCGTGGCCCTCGACGATGGCGCCGGCGATCGAGAGGCCCAGGCCCGCCCCGCCGGTGGATCGCCCACGCCCCGCACCGTCGACGCGGTAGAAGCGCTCGAAGATCCGGCTCCGCTGCTCGGCCGGAATTCCCGGCCCGCGGTCGAGCACCTCGATCAGGAGCCGGCCGTCACCGGTCGACGCCTCGATCTCGACCACGCCACCGTCGGGCCCGAACTTCGCGGCGTTGTCGACGAGGATCAGGACCGCCTGCTCGATTCGGCCGGCGTCGGCGCGGAACGAGCCATCCGCCGAGATGCGCGCCTCCAGGGCCGCACCGCGCTCGCGCGCGAGGACCTCGGCGCGGGCCACGAGCGCGGTGAGCAGGCGAGCAGCATCACTCTCCTGGACCTCTAGGGGCACGCTGGATGCGTCGGAGCGGGCGAGGAAGAGGAGGTCGTCGACGAGACGGGACATGCGGGCCGACTCCTCCACGATCTCGGCCAGGATCTCGCCGTGCGCGCAGTCGTCACCGAGCGTCAGGCCGACCTCCGCGTTCCCACGCAACACGGTGAGCGGGGTCCGCAGCTCATGCGAGGCATCGGCGATGAAGTCAGTCTGTGTGCGCGCCGCTTCGGCCATTCGCTCGACCACCGCCTGCTCAGCGGCGACGAGACGTCGCTGCTCCTGCACCAGCCGGAGCACGGCAACGGCAAGCACGCCACCCATCGCCCCGAGGCCGACGATCACCGCCAGGAGCACCAGGCTGCCGGTGCTGCTGGCATCGTCGATATCGGTGAAGGCGGCCGCCGCCCGCTGCTCCCCGGCGTGGTCGATGGCGATGGCGATCGTTTCCATCGACTCGAGCGGGACGAGGAGGTCGGTCGCGACGGCGCGAAACTCGGTGAGGTCGTCGATTTCGTCCCGGACTGCGGCGGCGAAGTCGGCGGCGTAGGCGGCGGCCATCTCACGGAGCTGTGCGACATCGGGCAGGGCGGCGCGGGCAGGGTGCCCGGCGATCAGGCGCTCCACGGCGACGATCTCGTCGGTGAGCACCCGATAGCGCTCCTGCCACAGGTCGACGCGCGTCGGATCGGGGTTGTTGAGGAGCAGGTCGCGGTGGTAGTGCCGAACCTCTAGGATCGCGACCCGCAGGTCGTCGCCGCGATCCTCGAGCTCGATGTCGAACGCGATCGCGTCCTCGACGGTCTGGTGAATGTTTCGGTTGATCAGGATGCCCACGACGCCGATGACCGCGATGGCGATCAGCAGCCCGCCGATGGCCAGCACGGCGGTGCGCCATCGCTGGTCCGCTGCCGTCGGGCCCTCGGCCGTCATCGGCCTCCCCCGACGCTACACTCGCGCGCATGCGCATCCTGGCCGTCGAGGACGACCCCGGCATCCTCCGCATGCTCGAGCGGGGCCTCGCCGCGGCCGGCCACCAGGTGCTGACCGCGTCCACCGGCGAGGACGGGGCCGTGCTGGCGACCGAGGAGGGCGTCGACATCGTGCTGCTCGACGTCAGCCTGCCCGAGCTGAGCGGGCACGAGGTGCTCGCCCGCATCCGTGCGCGGCGGCCGGCCCTTCCGGTGCTGATGCTGACTGCCCGGGACGATCTGGACAACAAGCTCCGCGCCCTCGACGCGGGAGCCGATGACTACCTCACGAAACCCTTCGCCTTCGAGGAGCTCCTCGCGCGCATCCGCGCCCTCACACGCCGCAGCGACCAGGCCACCGCCGGGGCGCTGGAGGTGGGCGACGTCCGCCTCGATCTGCTGGGACGGCGAGCGTGGCGTGACGATCGCCCCGTCGAGCTCTCCAACCGCGAGTTCAGCCTGCTCGAATACCTGCTTCGGCACCCGGGCCAGGTGCTGTCGCGGACGCAGATCCTGTTCGCGGTGTGGGAGTACGACGCCGATCCATCGTCGAACGTCGTGGACGTGTACATCCGCTACGTGCGTCGCAAGCTCGGCGAGCCTTCCCCGATCACCACGATCCGAGGAAGCGGCTACCGGTACGACCCACCGCCGACCGGCTGAGGCCGACGCGCGCATCTCAGTCGTCTCTGTCGGCGTCGTCGCCGTCAGAACCGTCGTCGTCGTCATCATCATCATCATCGTCATCGTCGTCATCGTCGCCGGGTTGCGTCGGCGGCGCCGGTGATTGGGGCGGGCGGGCTGGATCCGGGGTCGGGCCGGGGCTGTCGGTCGGCGGCGCGGTGGGCGGCGGCGGTGACGCGACGGGCGCGCTGATCTGGAGGTCGATCTCGACGTATCCCCGCGTCATCTCGATCTCGACCAGCGCCTCGATGCTGCCGTCCACCAGGACGTAGGTCCACTCGCCGCCGGCATATTGGATGTCCGCGCGTTCCCAGCCGTGGTCCTCGATGACGCCCTGGTAGAAGAGGTGGACCTCGTCGACGGTGGCATCGGCGAAGTACTCGACCGCAGTGAGCCGATACCGATCGTCGACGCTGATCTCGAACTCGGTTCGGACGGCGCCGGGGTACCGCGGCAGCCGCTGGAGGTCCTCGCCCGCGACATCGACGGCGGGGATGGCGGCGCCGCTCGGCGAGACGGCCGCGGTCGGCGCCGGCGTCGGCACCGGCGTCGGTGTGGCCGAGACCATGGCCGTCACCGCGCTGCCCAGCAGGACGCCGCCGATCATCACCACGACGATGAGCAGCGCCAGGGTCACGCGCGACAGGCGGATGGCGTCCATGTCGCCGAAGCGTCCGCGAGGCCGATGAGGTCCCGGTGAGCGCCAGATGAGAACACTCTCATCTCTCCAGGCCACATGCTCGCGGAGCATGAGAGGGTCCTCACCGGCGCTTCACCGAATTCTCATGCGCGATCCGCAGCGTTCGGCGTGGTGATCGCCGGATCGCACCTGAACGGCCCCTCCCGGAGTCAGCGGACCGGCGATCACCGATCATGCGGATAATCACGAGGAGGAGGTCGCGATGACGAAGACATCGGGCCAGCCCGCCGAGACCGGCACGAAGGAGGTCTGGGCGTTTGCGTCAGGCGACGAGATCGTTCCGGGGCGCACGATGCAGGCGCTCCTCGGCGGCGGCGAGCGCTTCGAGGCGTACGTGGCCTGGAACCATCGGCTGATGACGCCAACGGTCATCAAGATCCTGCGGCCGAACGTGGTCGATGATGAGCGAGCTCGACGCTCGATGGCCAAGGAGGGGAAGCTGCTGGCCGACCTCCAGCACCCGGGTCTCACCCGGCTGTTCGACATGGACACGGCCGGCGAGCGGCCGTTCATCGAGATCGAGTACGTCGAGGGGCCACGGCTGTCGACGCTCGTCCGCCGGCACGGCCGGCTCAACCCGGAGCAGGCGTTCCCGCTCGGCCGTCAACTGGCGTCGACGCTCCACTTCCTGCACGCCGAGGGGATCCTCCACCTCGACGTGAAGCCGTCGAACGTCATCATGGGACCGACGCCGCGGCTCATCGACCTGTCGGTCGCTCGGCGCATCGAGCGCGCGCACCGCATCAACGGCCACGTCGGCACGGATGCCTACATGTCCCCCGAACAGGCCGATCCCGAGCTGTGGCCGACGATCGGGCCGAAGGCCGACACCTGGGGCCTTGCCGCGACCCTCTACCACGCGGTTGCCAAGCGGACGCCGTTCTCGCGGGGGCGGCGCGACGCGGTCGGGGCCGAGCGCTTCCCACAGCTGGTCGAGCCGCCAGCACCGTTGGACCCGATCCGCCACTCCCCCGCGCTGGTGGAGCTGATCATGGACGGCCTGCGGCGCCCTCCCGAGGAGCGGCCGACGGTCGCCGAGCTGTTCGACCGCCTCGACGAGCTGGCCGCGGGGGCCGGCGTCGGCAGGATCCGCTTCCGATAGCGGCCGGCCCGGCCGCGGTGGCCGGGCCTCCACGTCTATTCGCTTGCTTGCCCGGCAGGGGCACCCGGCCGTACGAACTCGAACGACGCCATCGCGTACGACCCATCGTCGAACGTCAGGACCAGCGTGCGACAGCTGCCCGACCACGCGCGATCGGTCTTCCACGCCACGACGTACTCGCCGCTCTCCTCGTCGTACGAGAGCTCCGAACCGCCCGAGAGGACGGCGTCCTCGTGGTCACCGAGCGGCCAGCCGCCGCAGTCGTAGACCTGCGGCACGCCGAAGAGGATGTCCAGGCCGAAGTCACCGCCGAGGGTGAAGCGCACCGGGATCGTCCTGCCTGCCGTAGCCTCCGTCACGGCTGGCGGTTCGGCAATCGGCGGCAGGAAGCCCCCGAAGTCGACGTCGGCCAGGTCGAGGCCGACGATGACCGGATCGTGATCGGACGATCGATAGGCGTCCGGCGCGTACAGGGCGTCCTGGGCCGCCGACTTGAAGGTAGTGTCGTAGTCCAGCAGGTCCGGCTCATCGGCATTGATGTGCCAGATGGTCGTACCGGTCACCTGCGACGCCAGCGTCGGGCTGGCCAGGGCCGTGTCGAGATAGCCCAGCTGTCCGTCGAACAGGTAGCTGTACGCGAACTCGCCCTGGAACTGGTCGACCAGCTCCGCGTAGCCGGCCGCCCGGATTGCCTCGATCGGGTCTTCCTTGTCGTACGCGTTCAGGTCGCCGATGATCAGCGCGTCGAGGTCCCCGCTCCCGGTGGGATCGGTAGCGAGCCAGTCGACAAGCGCCTCGGCGGCGGCCGTTCGCGTGCCGTTGCAGTTGCCCTGCACCGGATCATCGTCCGGCGCACCGCAGCCAGAGCCCTTCGACTTGAGGTGGTTGACCGCCACGGTCACGATGCCGCCGCTCGCGACCTCCTCGAACGCCTGCGCCAGCACCGGCCGGTTGCGATCGTCGTCGAACCGATCGTCGACACTCGAGTCGAGAATCGCGTAGTCACCCACCGGGTTGACGGTTGCCGGCCTGTAGATGAATGCCATCCGAATGGCATCGGTGCCGATGGCGCCCGTCGCAATGTAGTCGTACGTCCCGGCGCCGACCACGGTGTTCAGGGCGTCCACCAGCGTGGCGGTCGGCACGTCGCCGGGATGGTTCTCGATCTCGATCAGGCCGACCACATCGGCATCGATGGCCGCCAGGGCGGCCACGATCTTCGCCTGCTGCCGCGCGAGCTCCCCGGCGTTATCCGCGCCGCGGCACTCCTGGTCCGCGGCCGGACCGCAGATGTCCGGACCGAGGTCGAGCGTGGTGAAGTAGTTGAGCACGTTGAAGCTCGCGACCGTCAGGTCGCCGCCGACATCCTCCGGCGCCGCCGGGCGCAGGTTGACCGCGCTGTAGTCGGCTCCCTCGGTCGGATGCACGCGATACAGCCCGAAGGAGTGGTCGATGACACCGGTCGCGTTCGCGACCGTGTCACCGCCACGGAACCGGTTTTCGAGCGTGAACTCCTCGCCGTTCGGATGGCGGGTGAAGCTGGGGTTCTGGCTGCTGAGGCCGTCGTCCAGCGTGATCCGGTTGAGCCGATTCGCCTCGGCGAGTGCCGCCGCCTCGGCCGAATCCGGGTCGAACACGGCCGTCGGCTGGAAGTCGCGATCGACTGTCAGGACCATCTCGCCGAACCGGTCGTAGTTGAAGAACTCGCTGATGGTCAGCGCCTGCGGGAAGGTGACGAGCATGCCCTCGTAACGCTCGAAGTCGGAGACCTGCGCCACCGGCAGGGTCACGACGGTGGCAGCGGGCAGCGGCTCGGCGCTGGCGCAGACCAGGACGCCACCGACGCTCGTGATCTCGGTCACCGGCGTGGCGTTGCCGGCCGGGAAGTCGACCGCGGTGCCCACCACGCGCACCAGGTCGCCTGTCGCCACGTCGATCGCGCCGGGGGCGAAGACGAAGATGCCCTCCGAGGTCGCCGCATCGGCATCGGCATCCGCATCCTGTTCCTGGACGTAGAAGCCGTTGAGCTCACCGTCATCCGGGGACGCGTTGTTCTGGAAGTCGCCGACGACCACGCCTTCGATCTGCACCTCCGTCCCGGCCAGCGGGCTCGTGTCGCCACTGCCCTGGATGTCGTGGATCAGCGTCGCCGGATCACCGCAATTGCCCGTTGGCGGTGGGACGAACACCTCGTTCGACGCGCCGGGCGTGTTGTAGGCCTCGCCATCCTGGATCGTCCCGGTGAACCCGGCGATGCCAGCGAGATCGAAGTCGTTCCGCACCCAGTCGGCGGCCGTGTCGGTGTCAATCCCGTCCGGAATCCGAGAGGCGCCGCCGGGCGCGAACGAGCTCACGCCGTCGTAATTCGGGCCGAGCACCGGGACCCCGTACGTGAGGTCACCGGCGCCGCCGTCGGTCACGGCAACCGCATCAACGACCGCATCCCACGGCTCCACGTCGAAGGTACCGTCATCATTCGTGTCGAGATCGGCACCGGCGGCCCCGCTGAACTCGCTCACGAGCAGGAGCGTGATCGTCCCATTCTCGAGCGCGTTGGCCGCGAGGCTGCCCAGCCAGAACCCTACGCCATCGGTCGTGCCGACCGGGATGACCCCGTCGACCGCACCGAGCGCCGACCCGCTGTCGCCCTCGATCTCCAGGATGGTCAGGGCTGACAGGTCGGTGTTCGGTGCACCCCAGACCTCGACGTACTCGACGTCGGTGCCGGTCGTGCTGGCGGAGAACTCGTTGATGACGGCACTGGCCGGAGGCGGAGGCGGAGGCGTGGAAACATGTGCTCCGAGACCGTCGAACGTGTCAGTGGCGAAGCCATCCCACTCGACGGCGGGATCGAAGGCGTCCGTGCCGTTCGTGTCGCCTTCTTCAATGGCGGCGTTGCGGCGAAGCGTGTTATCGGCCGTGCTCACGAGGTCGACTCCCCACTGCGAGCCGGGGTCGACACCGATCTGGCCGATGGAGTCCACGACGGCCGTGCCCTTGGTCAGAACCACCGCGTCATCGCCGTTGAACCATCCAGCCCCATTCGTCTGGTCAGCCTGGGCCAGGACCGCCGGACCCGCGCTCGAATGGGCAACCACATGGACGTCGCCGGTCGCGACCGTGCCGGTCAGGTTGATCGTCAGCCCGACAGACGTGCTGCCATTGAAGTACATCAGGACGCTGTAGGCGTTAGCACCGAGGTCGACGGGCGCACCGGTGCCGTTGTAGATCTCGAGTGCCTTGTTGTTGCTGCTCCCCTCGATGTACTCGCTGAAGAAGAGCTCGGTCGGCGCGGCGCGCGTCG
>Ga0214468_1000490_pt1 | contig 12505 bp, 15 predicted proteins | sample RVTome_9_FD_187334 | JGI IMG/M metagenome (GOLD analysis project Ga0214468, IMG submission 187334) | Soil microbial communities from uranium-contaminated site in the Upper Colorado River Basin, Wyoming, United States - RVT155D38 HiSeq ...
TCGGGGTAGGCGTAATCGAGGCGGACCCCCTGATGGTCGTCGGTGGACGGGTAGCGATCGTCCATCAGCAGCGCGTAGACGATGATGCGGTTGACGAAGCGCTGCAGCTCGAGGTTCCAATCGAACCACCAGCGTGGGTACTTCCGGCGAAACAGGACGATCAGGAGCACCGGCAGGAAGAGAAGGCCAATACCGCCCACGACGACCGTCTGGGCCGGGCCGCTGGCGTCGCCATAGTCCACGGTGAAGCCCGTGATCGCAGTGAGGACGATCGCAATCGGGATTACCGTGAAGAGGCGAAAGAAGCTGGTAAGGCGGTCGAGCGCTCGGTCCGGGTACTCGACGGCGAAGGCCACGGGGTAGTGATCGCCGATCGGCCCTTGCATCGCCTCGATACTTGCAGATCCCCGGGGCTGGCGCGACGACGAACACGCGGTCCAGGCGTCAGACCCGGCGGCTGAACGGGCTGGCGGATATCCCGTGGACGATGATCGAGATGCCCGTGCACACGATCACTGTCCAGTAGAGCGTCTCGGCCTCGGCCGTGGTCAGGACCCCGGCGCCGATCGCGATCGCCGCGTAGTAGAACGAGCCGATCCCCCTGATCCCGAACCAGCCGATGTAGGCGCGCTCGGTCACCGACAGGCGCGAGCCGGCGAAGGAGACGACCACCGCCAGCGGCCGGATCGCGAGCAGGAGGACCGCCACCAGGAGCCAGCCGGCCAGCCCGGGCTCGCCGAGGCCGGCGACGGTCACGGTGCTGCCGAGCACGAGGATCAGCGCCAGCTCGCTGAGGCGCTCGACGACGTTGGCGCCCTGGTGGACCCGGCCGTGGTATTCGTGCCCGCGCTCGCGCCGGCGAAAGGCGAGGCCACCCGCGAACGCGGCGAGGAACCCGTACGCGCCCACCGCCTCGGTGACGCCGTAGATGACCAGCACCGCGGCGGCGGCGATCCAGCCGTCGTACTCGGCCAGGATCCACCCCCTGCGCCTGAAGCTCCCCGTGAGCATGTTCAGCAGCCAGCCGCCGCCGGCCCCGATCGCGACCCCGACGGCGATCGCGTAGAGCACGTCCGCGAGCAGCCACTCGGTGAACCACCCCGGCTCCGACCCGGCCACGAACAGGCCCAGGAACACGAACGGGAACGCGAGCCCGTCGTTCAGCCCAGCCTCGGAGGTGAGCGCGAAATGGGTCTCGCGCTCGGTGTTCTGGCCGGGCGGGCCCACCTGGACTTCGCTGGCCAGCACCGGGTCGGTCGGCGCCAGCACCGCGCCGAGCAGGATCGCGGCGCCGAGCGAGAGCCCCATCACCCCGTGCGCGAACGCGGCCAGCCCAGCGATCGTGAGCGGCATCACCAGCCCGATCAGCCGCAGGGTCGCTCCCCACCCGCGCAGGGTCAGCGGTCGATCGAGCCTGATACCCGCCGAGAACAGGGCGATGATCACCGCGAACTCGGCCGCGCGCTCGATCACCTCCGCATCTTCGAGCGGCTCGAGCAGGGGAACGTCGAGCGTCTGCAGCCCGATCGATGCTCCCGCGCCCATCGCCAGGTAGACGATCGCGGGCGAGAAGGCGCGGTCGTGCTCTCGGGAGAGGGCGATCACCGCGGTCAGGACCGCGAAGCCGAGGGCCAGCAGCGCCAGCGGGTAAAGCTCGCCGAAGTCGAACCCGCGGGCGGCGGCGATCGGGGCGGTCTCGGGGCTCATGGCCCCGACGCTAGCGGCATCCCGGCCGGAGGAACCCGCCGGATCCCGTGGTCGTGTAAACCCCCATTTATGACTCCGCTTCGGGAGGTCGAGTTGGGGGCCTTGCCACCGGAGCGCTTTCGCTCGATCCTGGGAGAGCGCTACGACGAGGTGGCCCGAGCCCTGGTCGAGGCACGGTCCCTGTTCGACGGCCGGGTCATCTGGCATGTCAACTCCACCGCTCGCGGCGGCGGGGTCGCCGAGCTGCTCAGCTCGCTGCTCGCCTACGCGCGGGGCGCCGGCGTCGACGCGCGGTGGGTTGTGATCGAGGGCAATCCCGAGTTCTTCCGGGTGACGAAGCGCATCCACAACCACCTGCACGGGGCGGCCGGGGACGGCGGCGCCCTCGGAGACGAGGAGCGGCGGATCTACGAGGACGCGCTCGAGCAGGCGGGTGTCGAGCTACAGACGATCGCCCGCCCGCGCGACATCGTCTTCCTCCACGATCCCCAGACGGCCGGGCTCGTCGCCCCCCTGCGCGAGACCGGAGCCGCGGTGGTCTGGCGCTGCCACGTCGGGCTCGACCTGCCGACCGAGATCGCGCACGGGGCGTGGGATTTCCTGCGGCCCCACGTCGCCTCCGCCGACGCCTTCATCTTCTCGCGCCGGGAGTTCATCTGGGAGGGCCTTGACCCCGAGCGGATCTGGATCGTTCCGCCGTCGATCGACGCCTTCTCGCCCAAGAACCAGGACCTCGCCCCCGATGTGGTGAGCGCGATCCTCGTCCGCATCGGACTCGCCGACGGGGAGCTCGAGGCGATCCCCTCGTTCACGAGGGAGGACGGCTCGCCCGGGCGTGTGGACCGCCATGCCGAACTCGATCAGGAGGCCCCGCTCCCGCCCGAAGCGCCGCTGGTGACGCAGGTCTCGCGCTGGGACCGCCTCAAGGATCCGCTCGGCGTGCTTCACGGCTTCGCCCGCCGGCTTGGCGACGGCGAGGCCCATCTGCTCCTCGCCGGGCCGTCGGTCGCGGCGGTGGCCGACGACCCCGAGGGCGCCGAGGTGCTCGCCGAGGTGCGGGCCGCGCGCGAGGCGCTCGAGCCCGCGGTCCGCGAACGGGTCCATCTCGCCTGCCTGCCGATGGACGACGCCCAGGAGAACGCGGCGATGGTGAACGCGATCCAGCGGTACTCCGACGTGATCGTCCAGAAGAGCCTCGCCGAGGGCTTCGGGCTGACCGTGGCCGAGGCGATGTGGAAAGGACGGGCGGTGATCGCGAGCGGGCGCGGCGGCATCCTCGACCAGATCGTCGACGGGGAGAGCGGGGTGCTGCTGGCCGACCCGGCCGATCTCGACGCGTTCGGTCACGCCCTCGCAGAGCTGCTGGCCGACCGATCTCGGCGCGAGCGCCTCGGCGCCGCCGCTCGGGCGCGGATCCAGGACCGGTTCCTCGGCACCCGGCACCTGATCCAGTACCTCGAGCTGCTCGCCAGGCTGCTGGAGTCGAGGGAGAGGACGGGCGCGCGGGAGCAGTCGTAGAGTTCGGGGCGGATGGCGGAGACCCAGCGCTTCCGGGTACTGATCGCGGGCGGCGGCATCGCCGGGGTCGAGGCCCTGCTCGCGGTCAGCGATCTCGCCGGCGACCTGGTGGAGGTGACGCTCGTGAGCCCGGCTCCGGAGCTGACCTACAAGCCGCTGATCGTCGACGAGCCGTTCACCAGCACTCCCGCCGGCCGGTGGGCGCTGGAGCCGATCGTCGAGCAGGCGGGCGGGCGCCTGGTCCAGGGCGCGCTGGCGCGCGTCCACCCGACCGAGCGCGAGGCGGAGCTGGCCGGCGGCGCGCGGCACGGCTACGAGGCCGCGGTGGTGTGCATCGGGGCGAAGCCGCGGGCGGCGTTCGCGCATGCCGAGACGCTGACCACGTCCGGCGCCCCGCTCGATATCGACGCCCTGCTGCGGCAGGCCGCGGAGCATCCATCGAGGCGGATCGCTTTCGTGCTGCCGGCGGGAGGGAGCTGGCCGCTGCCCGTTTACGAGCTTGCCCTGCTCTCGCAGCGGCGTGCGGCCGAGCTCGAGCTCGACGTCACCTGCGTGGTCGTCACCCCGGAGTCCGGGCCGCTGATCGCGTTCGGGCCGACCGCGAGCGCGGCGCTGGCCGAGCTGTTGCGCGTGCGGGGGATCGAGGTCCTCAGCGGCAGCCGCGCGCGCGAGGCTCCCGGCGGCGCGATTGAGCTGATCCCCGGCGAGGAGCAGCTGGAGGCGGGAGCGGTCGTGGCGCTGCCGGCGCTCCAGGGCCCGGCCGTCCCCGGCCTCCCGGCGGTCGAGGGCGGGTTCATCCCGATCGACGAGCACGCGCGGGTGCAGGGGGTCGAGGGCGTCTACGCTGCCGGCGACGGGACCAACTTCCCGATCAAGCACGGTGGGCTCGGCACCCAGCAGGCCGATGCCGCGGCGGAGCACATCGCGGCGGCGGCGGGCGCCGAGATCGAGCCGAGCCCGTTTCACCCGGTGATCCGCGGCAAGCTCATCGTCGGCGACGAGTCGCTCAACCTGGCCGCCGACGTCACCGGAGGCGCCGGGGAGGGCCGCGCCAGCCTCGACCCGCTGTGGTGGCCCCCGCAGAAGGTCGCCGGCCGCTACCTCTCGGCGCTCCTCAGCGGGGATACCCCCCACGACCCGGGCGAGCCGCCCGCCGACGGCATCGACATCGAGGTGGGAATGCCGAAGGAGTGGCACCGCGAGCCGATGGCGCTCGACCCGATCCTCTCGCCGCCGCGCGAGGGCGGCCCCGACTAGCGCTGCTCGGGTGCGGGCGTGGGCTCGGAGGCGTTCCTGGAGATGGCCCGGAACCTGGCTCGCTACCACCGCGAGCACGAGAAGTTCTACGCCCGCGCCCCGCTCGAGGAAGCGGTCGCCCTGCACCGCACCTCGGGTGCGCTCAGAGCGCTGGCCGAGCGCTGGTCGAAGGCCGAGCCGCGCGTGCCCGAGGCGGCGAGCCCGTTCTCGGGCGCCGAGGACCTGAACGACGAGCGCGCGATCGAGCTCGCGGGCATCCTGTTCATGGAGGGCGAGGGCGAGCCCGCGGAGATCGTGCGCATCAAGCGCGAGCTGGACTCCACGGCGCGGGGGAACGACGAGGCCGGGGAGTGGCTCGGCTCGGCGATGGAGACGAGCTGGGCGGTGGCGGAGGGCCTGGTTGGGTTTCCGGCGCTCGCCGACCTGCTCGCGGAGCGCCACCGGATCATCGCCAACGACTGGCAGGCGGCGTCGCTGGCGAAGCTCGTCGCCCGAAACCTCGAGCGGGCGCGCGCCATCCTCGAGCATCTCGACCTCTCGCCCGCGGGGGTGAGAGCCGATCTCGACGACGCGCGCAGCTACCCGGCGTTCCTGCACTCCGCCTGCGAGCTGATCGACCATGCCGGGGATCTGGCGGCGGCGAGCGCGACGCTCGTGCACGAGAACGAGCGCCGCTGGCGGGTGTTCAGGGAGCGGGTCGAGGAGCTGCTGGCGTGACCGTCCTCGCCGGGCCCTCGTAGCCGGGATGGTGGTCTCCCTCGTGATCGAGCCCGCGGCGCCCTCCGTCCGTCGCCGCTGGCTCGCGGCGTGGCTGGGGGCGGCCGCGATCGGGGTGGGCAACGGCATCCTCCGCGAGAGCACCTACGGGCAGCGAGTCGGCGAGGGCCTCGCGCACCAGCTCTCCACCGCCACGGCGATCGGCGCGTTTTCCGCCTACTTTCTGGCGCTTCAGCGCGTCTGGCCGATCGCGAGTGATCGCGAGGCGCGCCAGATCGGGGCCGCCTGGGTGGCGCTGACGGTCGCCTTCGAGTTCGGGTTCGGCCGCGCCGTGGCAAAGCAGTCGTGGCAGCAGTTGCTCGCCGACTACAACCTCGCCAAGGGCAGGAGCTGGCCGCTGGTCGTGGGCTGGCTTGCCGCCGGGCCGGCAGTCACCCGGCGGTGGCGGGCTCGAAGCACCTCGAGCTGACGGTGGCCTCGGACACCCCACCCGCCCGCGAGGTGCTGAGGCGCGTTCGGTCGATCCCGCCGGGGTTCGTCACGACCTACGGCGAGCTCTGCCCGCAAGCCCCGCGGTTTGCCGGAACGGTGCTGGCGGAGTGTGATGACCCCTCGGTCCCGTGGCAGCGCGTCGTGCGGGCCGACGGGTCGCTCGCAAAGGGGGAACGGCAGCGGCGGCTGTTGGACGCGGAGGGGACACCGTTCAGGGGCGGGAGAGTGGACATGGACGTGGCGTGGGTGCCCGCCGCCACGCCCGAATAGCGTGAGGGCCATGGCGAAGCCCGTCGTCCTGATCGCTCGCCGCCTGCTGCCCGCCGGGCGCGAGTTGCTGGAGGGGACGGCGGAGCTGCGCGAGGGCGGGCTGAACGCGACCGCGGACGAGCTGCTCGAGCTGGCGCCCGGGGTGAGGGCGATCGTCGCCGATCCCACCGTGGCCGTCGACCAAGCTCTCCTCGACGCGGCGGGCGGTGGGCTTCGGGTGGTCGCCAACTTCGCCGTCGGCTACGACAACGTCGACCTCGACGCCTGCCGCGAGCGCGGCGTCGCGGTCACGAACACGCCCGACGTCCTCACCGACGCGACGGCCGAGCTGGCCCTGGCCCTCACCCTCGCCGCCGCCCGCGGCACCACCGCCGCCGAGGCCGACCTGCGCTCCGGCCGCTGGAGCGGGTGGGACCCGGGCGCCTATCTGGGTCTCGAGCTGAGCGGCGGGACCTTCGCGGTGGTCGGCCTCGGGCGGATTGGCCGCCGTTACGCGGAGCTGGTCCGCCCGCTCGCCGGCGAGCTGCTCTACGTGGCGCGCTCGCCGAAGCCGAGGGCAGAGGAGGAGCTGGGCGCCACGCGCGCCGACCTCGCCGGCGCGCTCGCCCGCGCGGACGTGGTCTCGCTCCACGCGCCCGGCGGACCCGAGACGCGGCACCTGATCGGGGCCGCCGAGCTGGAGGCGATGAGCTCGCACGCGATCCTCGTCAACACCGCGCGGGGCTCGCTGGTGGACCCCGAGGCGCTCGCGGGCGCGCTCGAGGCCCGCTCGATCGGGGGCGCCGGACTCGACGTCTACGAGGCCGAGCCGGAAGTGCCGGAGGTGCTCCTGCGCGCCCCGCGCCTAACGCTGCTGCCGCACATCGGCTCGGCCACGAACCGGGCTCGCGACGCGATGGCCCGCACGGCCGCCGAGAACGTCCTCGCCGTGCTCGACGGCGCCGAGCCGCCCAACCGGGTCGCATGACGGACGAACTCCGGGTTTTGCCCCGCAGAGCGAGGCGCACCCCGGGTTCGTGCGGCCATGGCGCGCACCGGTCAGGACGACGGGCGAGCCGTCAGCGGCTCAGGCCGACTTCGAGGAGACCTCGTCCTCGGCGGCCTCGGGCTCGAGCCCGGGCTCCGAGCGCGCCGCGCGCTCCTCGTAGCCGGCGCGCGTGGCGGCGTCGGCGCCGGCCAGCACCTGGTCGGCCTTGAGCGCCCGCGCAATCACCTCGCGGCCGCGGCGCGGGAGCAGGCTCACGACCTTGTGGATCGCTCCCGCCGAGCGCGGCACGAAGACGTCGAGCTTCGGGCGCTCGAGCGCGTCGACGATCGCCTCGGCGACCTCCTCGGGCTCGAGCTTCTTGACGCCGCGCGTGTCGACGAGGCCGGACCCCAGCTCGGTGTTGACGACCGCGGGCATCACGCAGCTCACCTCGATCGCCGCGTCGCGGACCTCCGCGTAGACGGCCTCGGAGAGGCCGACCACGGCGTGCTTGGTCGCGCAGTAGGTGGCGCCGCCCGGAAGGCCTGCCTTCCCGGCCTGCGAGGCGATGTTGACGATGTGCCCGGAGTTGCGGCGGATCATCCCCGGCAGCGCCAGCTTCATCCCGTAGATGACCCCGTGGAGGTTGATGTCGACCATCCGCTGCGCGGTCGCGTCGTCCTCCTCGACGAACGGGCCGATCGGCATGATCCCGGCGTTGTTGACGAGCACGTCGAGCGGCCCGAGGCGCTCCTCGACCTGAGCGAGGAAGTCGGCGAACGACTCGCGGTTGGTCACGTCCAGCTCGAGGCCGATCGCCTCGGTGCCTAGGCCCTCGGTCACCTGCGCGGCCAAATCCGCGTCGAGGTCGCCGATCGCCACCCGGGCACCCTTTCTCGCCAGCGCCTCGGCGGTCGCCTTCCCGATCCCCCGGGCACCGCCCGTGATCGCGACAACCTTCCCATGAATCGAACGCGGCTCCCTCGCCATGCCTAGCTCCCGTCGGTCGTGAACCCGACGATTGTGCCGTACCGGGAAGGCGGGCGCGCTGCGGGGCCTATCGGCGCGAGGAGCGCGCCTGCCCGGAGATCTGGTAGCTGACGAACCAGCGCAGGTGCCTGGCGGCGCTGACGCCGACGCTCCAGGGGACGAGAATCCGACCCATCAGATCTCCAATCCTATTACCGGCAGCGGTCAGTTCGCTTGCCGTAGGCCCCTTTCCCGGCTTTGAGGTCGAGAAGGGACGGTCGCGCTCCATATACCCGGTGAATCGGCACCGACAGGCGCTTTATTTAGTCTCACGTCCATGCGCGTGATGCTGTTCGCGGCCGCCGCCGACGCCGCACTCATGGCTGCGCTCGAGGCCGAGGGCCTTCGGATCGACCACCGCGAGCCGCCGTCCGCGGATGCCCCGGGGGCAAGCGGGGTACTGGTCTCGTCGCTTCGCGACGCCGAGCAGGCTCTCGCCGCCGCCGAGCCGGCCGCCGTCCTCGTGGGCGGCGACGGCGACGCGGCGCTGGCCGCCGCGCTGACCGCGGTGAAGCTCTCGATCCCGACCGCCTGGCTTCGGCCGGGCTCCACCACCGGCCACCCGCTCGTGGAACGCGTCGCGGATCGTGCCCTCGACGCAACCGCCGATGCGGCTCAGCTCGCCGCCTCGGTTCGGGCGCTCGCGGCTCCTACAATCACGGCGCGATGAAGGTCGGCATCATCGGGCTCGGCTACGTCGGCCTGCCGCTCGCGGTGGCCTTCGCCGAGGCGGGAGTGGACGTGATCGGCGTCGACGTCGACTCGCGCCGGGTCGAGCGGCTGCGCCGCTCCAGCTCCGACGTCGAGGACGTCGCGTCCGAGCGCCTGCGCGGGGTCGCCGAGCGCTTCACCGCGACGACCGAGCACGAGCACCTCGGCGCCTGCGATGCCCTCGTCCTCTGCGTGCCCACCCCGCTGGCCAACGAGCGCGAGCCCGACCTCTCCTACATCGTCGATGCGGCGACGTCGCTGGCGGGGGTGCTGCGCGAGGGCCAGCTCGTGGTGCTGGAGTCCACCACCTACCCGGGGACCACCCGCGACCGCCTGCGCCCGATCCTCGAGGAGTCGGGGCTCGCCGCCGGCCGCGACTTTCACCTGGCCTTCTCGCCCGAGCGGATCGACCCGGGCCGCACCGACCACACGATCCGCACCACGCCGAAGATCGTCGGCGGCCTCACCGATGCCTGCCGCGACCGCGCGGTCGAGCTCTACGAGCTGATCTGCGACGAGGTGGTGGCGCTCTCGACCCCCGAGGCGGCGGAGCTGGCGAAGCTGCTCGAGAACATCTTCCGCTCGGTCAACATCGCGCTCGTCAACGAGCTGGCGATCCTCTGCGACCGAATGGATATCGACGTCTGGGAGGTGATCGACGCGGCGGCGACCAAGCCGTTCGGCTTCATGCGCTTCGACCCCGGCCCCGGCATGGGGGGCCACTGCCTGCCGGTGGACCCCTTCTACCTCGCGTTCAAGGCCCGCGAGTACGACTTCCCGACCGAGTTCATCGAGCTGGCGGGGAAGATCAACCAGAACCAGCCCCACTTCTGCGTCGATCGGGTCCAGCGCGCCCTCAACGACGTGCGAAAGCCGGTGCGGGGCTCGCGCGTGCTGCTGCTGGGCGTCGCCTACAAGGAGGGCGTCGCCGACGTCCGCGAGGCGCCGGCGGTGAAGATCGGGCACCTGCTGGGCGAGCTCGGGGCCGAGCTCGCCTACCACGACCCGCACGTGGAGGAGGTGCCCGAGCTGGACCTGCGCTCGACCCCCCTCGACGAGGCGCTCGCCGCCTGCGACGTGGCCTGCATCGTCACCGCCCACCCCGAGGTCGACTACGAGGAGGTCGTCGAGAAGGCCCCGCTGGTGGTCGACCTCCGCGGCGTCACCCGCGGCATCGAGGCGCGAAACCTGGTTCGGCTCTGAGGCCGCCCGAAGCGCTCCGGCGCTCTCGCTAGCCTCCGACCATGGTCTGGTGGCGCCGCGGCAACGAGGGCCGGGCCGACCGGCTCACCCTCGGCCTCGCCGGCCTCGCGACGGCCACGGCGGGGACGGTCCTGATCGGCGAGCTGGCGAAGCTCGCCCGGCGGCGTGCCCGCGAGATGCCCGAGGGCGAGAGCGTGCTCGACTCGGCTGAGCACGCCCTGACCGCGGCCGGCGAGGCGACCTCCGACACCTTCACGGTCGCGCTCGAGGGCTACGAGGCGACCCCACGGGGCGAGACGGTCCTGTTCAACATGCTCACCGGCTTCGTCGGGGGGTTCGCGCTGATGCGGCTCTCCACCGCCGGCATCCGTTCGGGGTGGTGGCCGACGAGCGACGTCAAGGTCGCGGGGCGGCACATCCACCACTTCGTGCCTGGGATCCTGCTCGCCTTCGCCTCGGGCGGCGCCGGGCTGATCACGCAGAACCCGAGGATGGAGCAGACGCTCGCGGTCCCCTTCGGGGCCGGAATCGGGCTCACCTTCGACGAGGCGGCGCTGCTGCTCGACCTGCGCGACGTCTACTGGACGCGCGAGGGCATCCTCAGCGTGCAGATCTCGCTCGGGCTGGCCGCGATCCTGGGAGGCACGATCATCTTCCTGCGGATGCTCCGCCGCGGCGAGGAGGCGGCCGAGGAGGCGGGCGAGATCCCCGCCGACCTCGAGCGCATGGGGCCGATCGGCGCCCTCGCCTGAGCCGGTTCGCCCGAAAGGTTCCCTTTAGGTCGGCGCGGGAGGATCGCGCGCGTTGATCGCGTTTCGAGCCCTGGCCACAGCCGCCGTCCTCGCGACACTCGCGCTCGCCGCCTGCGGCGACGACGAGGAGACGACGACCGCGGCGGCGCCGCAGGAGGAGGCGGCAGAGAGCGCCGCCGCCGAGGACTCCGCCGCCGAGGACTCCGCCGCCGAGAAGCCCGAGAAGAAGAAGCCGAAGCCGAGCCAGGGCGCCGCCGAGGTCAAGATCGCCTCGAGCCAGTTCGGCGAGATCCTCTTCGACGCCGACGATCAGGCGATCTACCTGTTCGACAAGGAGACCTCGTCGAAGCCCGACTGCTACGGCGATTGCGCCGCCGCCTGGCCGCCGGTGCTCACCGTGGGCGACCCGGCCGCCGGCTCCGGCGTCGACGCGAAGCTCCTGGGCACCACCGAGCGCGACGACGGCAGGGCCCAGGTCACCTACAACGGCCACCCCCTCTACTACTACGCCCACGAGGGGCCGGGAGAGGTGAAGTGCCACAACGTCGAGGGGTTCGGCGGGCTCTGGCTGGTGCTGGACGCGGCCGGAAACGCCCTCTCGTAGCGCTGCGCGTCAGTCCCGTACGACCCGGTAGCGGGCGTAAAGCTCGCCCCCATCCTCGAGCAGCCAGGCCAGCTCCAGCGGTCGCTCGCGCTCGGGCAGGCCGTGGACGAGGTGAGGGCCCTCGCCGCCGGCGAGCTTCGGCGCGTGGGTGACGAACATCTCGTCGACGAAGTCCGCCTCGATCAGCTGCGCGTGGAGGTGCGGTCCGCCCTCGCAAAGGAGCGTGCGGATCCCGCGCTCGGCCCGCAGGTTGCGCATCGCGGCGGCGAGGTCGACGATGCCGTCGTGGCGGTCGAGGGCAAGCGGCGTGGCCGTGTCCGGCGGCTCGCCCTCGGCGGCGGTCAAGAGCAGCACCTCGCCCTCGCCGTCGGTGAACAGCGGGGCGTCCCAGGGCAGGTCGAGGCTGCCGACGATCACCATCAGCGGCACCGCCACGAGCCCGCGCTGCTCACGCCGGGCGCGCTTGGCCGGGTCGGAGACGGGGCAGCCGTAGCGCTCGGCGCGCATCGTCCCGGCGCCGATCATCACCGCGTCGACCGTCGTCCGCAGGCCCACCAGCATCGCCGTGTCGGTGTCCGAGCCGATCGAACCCGAGCGCCCGGCGATCGTCGCCCGGCCGTCGAGGGTGAGCGCGAAGTTGGTGATCGTGTACGGGCGATCGGCGGGAGCCCCCGCGGCGAGGTCGAGCGCCGCCATCTGGTCGGCGACCGTGGTCTCGCCGGGATCGGGGAGGAGGCGCTTCACGTCGCCCTTCAGCCCGGCTCGATCTCGCCCAAGTGCTCGACGTTGGCGCGGTCGTCCGCGTCGGGGCTCGGCCCGGCCGCGAACCAGGCGTCGAGGATCTCCTCAAGCTCGGCGCGCGAGGTCGCCCGCAGGCTCAGGGCCAGCACGTTGGCGTCGTTCCAGCGCCGCGCTCCCTCGGCGGTTGCGGCGTCACCGCACAGCGCCGCCCGGATCCCCGGCACCTTGTTGGCGGCGATCGAGGCGCCGGTGCCGGTCCAGCAGCAGACCACGGCCTGCTCGGCGCGGCCCGCGGCGACGTCGCGGGCGGCGGCCTCGCTGGCCCAGGCCCAGTCGTCGCGTTCCGAATCGCTCAGCGCCCCGTGCGGGACCGGCTCGTGCCCGCGCTCGTGAAGCTCCTCGGCGAGTGCGTCGGCGACGCCGGTCAGCTCGTCGGCTGCGACCGCGATTCGCATCAATCAAGCCTACGGGGGCGGGGTATCATTGAGGCGTGCCCGGGTCCAACGGCAACCGCCAGCTCATCGGCGCAGGCGTCCT
>Ga0214468_1000491_pt1 | contig 12499 bp, 12 predicted proteins | sample RVTome_9_FD_187334 | JGI IMG/M metagenome (GOLD analysis project Ga0214468, IMG submission 187334) | Soil microbial communities from uranium-contaminated site in the Upper Colorado River Basin, Wyoming, United States - RVT155D38 HiSeq ...
GCCCGACGTGCACGAGGAGTATCTGGAGGTTCACGAGGTCGGAGACGGTTTCGCCGAGGTGACCGAGGGCAATCCCTGGCCCATCGGCTATGTGTGGGAGCGGTTGCGATACGACTGGTCCGACCCACGGGCTTTGCGAGGCACGGTCGTCGATTCCAACCTGTTCAAGCCGGGGAGCACATGGGAACTGTGGGCATCGCCCGAAGGGGAAGGCAGCCTCGTCGAGATTCACGCGGTCCGCCACCTGCGAGGTCGGGGCTGGCTACTGGCACCCTTCTTCCTCGCGTTCGTGCCTGGTTCAGCACAGGAGACGGTGCGCGATCATCTCCGGCATTTTCTGGCAAGCATCTCGCAGTCGTAACGCCCGTGTCGGAGGTGTCACCTCCCCGAAGTCTGGGTACTGGCTCCCGAACTTCCAGCTAGGAGACAGACATGAAATGCGCTCACGATATGTGCACGTGTGATGCGAAGGGTGGGGAGCCCTATTGCTCGGAGGCGTGCCGGGACGCCACCAACGTGGCGGACAGATGCCCTTGTGGGCATGACGTCTGCGCCAACACCTGAGGCCCGGCCAGTCCGCGCCAGATCGGCTAGGCGTCGATGACGGCGATGCCGTCGATCTCGATCATCAGACCGGGGACGGCTAGGGCGGCGACGCCGAGAAGAGTGCTCACCGGCGGGGTGGCCCCTGCCATGAGCTCATCTCGAACGCTTCGCACCGTCGACATCTTCTCCATGTCGTGGTCCACCACGTATATGCCGATCTTCACCAGGTCCTCCAACCCTGCGCCGGCCGCGGCGAGGGCCGCGGCGACGTTGTGGATGACCTGTCTGGTCTGAGCCTCGAAGTCGTTCTCGCCGACGATGTTGCGGTCCTCGTCCCACGCCACCTGACCGGCCAGGTAGATCGTGGTGTTGGCGGTGGTCTTGATGACCTGTGAGTAACCGGGAGGCGTGGGCAACGTATCCGGGTTGATGGTCTCTCTCATCAGTGCACCCTCTCTCCGGCCACGAACGTCATGACCGATTCGATTCCACCTAACTCGCCCTCGGCGACCCTGAGTGGATCCGCTGACAGTACGGCGAAGTCCGCATGAGCGCCCGGGCGCAGTGTGCCTCTGGTCTCTTCCTCGAACGAGAGCCACGCTCCGGCCGAGGTGTAGAGGCGGAGTGCCTCCTCTCTGTTGAGTCGCTCGGAGGCGACGCGGGGTGGAGCACCGTCGACGGACTCGCCGGTAACAAGCCAAGCAATGCACCGCCACGGGTTGTAGGCGCAAGCGACGGTACCGTCGGTCCCTGCGGCCACCGGGATGCCCAGGTCGAGCATCGTCTTGATCGGAGGTGCCTTGGTCACGAGATCGGTGCCCCATGTGGGCTCACAGTCGAGACCTCGCATCGACATCCCATTCTGGACGGTGATGCCCACCCCGAGCTCTGCCACACGCTTCAGGTTCTCGGTGCCTATCTGGTCGGCATGACATATCGACCAGCGAAGAGAAGCGAGCGTCTCGGGATCGAGCGACTCCCATGCATCGAGCAGGACAGCGATAGAGGTGTCGAGGATGGAATGGAGATGGACGGGCCAGCCATGGTTGGCGAGATGAGCCGATGTCTCCTCGAGTGGGTTGGCCCGGCTGGTGATGTCTTTGGGCTGTAGTCCTTCCATGTCATGGGCCGCGTAGTCGAGCACTTCGCCGGCCCCCAGATAGCGGACGAAGTCGTTGCCCGCTGTCAGGTCGATCGAGCCCGTCCATTGCTCCAGATCGGCCAGCTCCCTGCCCGGGCTGGCTGCTCCGAGCAGTAACCGAGCGCGAAATCCCCTCTCGCCTCGTTCGAAGAGCTCGAGGAAGGCGTCGTAGGAACTTGCCGTGATACCGAAGCCGGAGGCGTCGATTGCACCGGTGAGACCGAGCCGGTTCAGCTCCCTGAGGAGGCTCTTCGTCCCCGTCTTGGCCACTTCGATGTCGGCCACTCCCAGCTTGGCTCTGAGTGCCGCCATTTCCGGGGGAGAGGTGACCACCCCTTCCGGCGCCTGGCTCGCATCCCAGGCCATCTCCTCGATGGCACGACTGTTCACGAACGTCTCCGCATATGCCCGTTGCACGAACACCGGGTTGTCGGGCAATGCCCGGTCGAGCATCTGCAACGAGGGTGGCGAGCGCTCCGCGAACTGATTTGGGTGCCAACCTCCCATCACCCCCACCCAACGGCCCGGGCCGGCGGCGCTCGCCCTGTCACTCAGGGCCGAAACGGCATCGTCCAGGCTGGTCAGCTCGTCCCAACGCACCTCCACCTCCCAGGTGCGCCCGGCCCGAACCAAATGCAGGTGAGAGTCGATCAGGCCCGGAATGAGCCGCCTGCCCCCGGCGTCGATGACCTCGGTCCCGTCGTGTGTTGTCTGAACGTCCTGGTTGGAGCCGACGGCGAGGACTCTGCCGCCGCCGACCGCCATCGCCTCATCTCCTCGATCGCTCTGGTCCCAGATGCGGGCGTTGATGACGATCAGATCGGGGTTGCTCATGGGGTGGCGACATTAGTGACACTGCACATGACGGTCCGGCTCGATACTCTCGTCTGCTCGACGAGGAGGAAGCCTGGACATCATCGACCGCCATTTCGCCGCCGAGAACGCCCACGACGTCGAGGCGACACTGGCCACCTACACCGAGGACATCGTCTGGGACGACGTGACCCATCCCGACGCCCCGTTCCATGGCAAGGCCGAGGTCGGCGCCGTCTACTCGTCCATCATCGATGCGATTCCCGACGTGGCTCTCACATCCGTCAAGAGGTTCACGGGCGAAGAGGGAAGGTATGTGGTCGACGAATCGGTCCTCAGCGGGCACGTCCATGGCGACTGGGCGGGCACGAACGGGGACGGTGCGCCGGTCGAGGTGCGCGTATTGCACATCTTCGAGGTCCGGGACGGTCTGATCAGCTTCGAGAACGCGTGGTTCGACGCGGCGAACGTGCAGCGTCAGATCGAGGCATGGAAGACCAGTCAGAGAGACGTCTAGGCCCCCCTCTATTCGGTGCGGCTGTCGGCCTCCCGGCCGACGACGAACCAGATGGCATGCACCGGCTCATCACCACGGTTGTAGAGGCGATGAGGCTCGGTCGAGTCGAAGGCGATCGAGTCTCCCGGGTTCAGCTCATATTTCTGGAAGCCGATCTGGAGACCCAATTGCCCGCTGATGATGTAGCCATACTCGCGACCGTGGTGGCGCATGAGCGACTCGTCGGGGGTGGAGGCTCCTCCCACCTCGTAGATGGCATGGAGGAAGTCGACACCGTCTTCTGTCTCCGCGGTCAATTCCTCCCATCGGACGCCCGACGCCAGGTCGAGTACCTGACGTTGACCGGGGTGGACCAAGGGCGACTTTGTCTCCGTCGATGGGGCGCGGCTCGGGCCACCGTCGAACTCCTCACCGCGTATGACCCGGTCGAGCGAAAGGCCGAGCTCGGTGACGATGGCGTAGAGCGTTCCGACAGAGGGCTTGGACAGGCCGCTCTCCAGCTGGGAGATGAGACTGGCGGAGAGACCCAGACGCCGAGCCAGCTCCCGCTGGCTGATCCCGGCTTTCACCCGCTCCTCACGCAACCGGTCGCCGATGGCGTCCAGCTCGCTGGGCAGGTCGCGGGCATGCTGGGTTTCGCTCACATTCGCATCCAACCACCGTCGATGTAGAGATTCACACCGTTGATGGCGCGGTTCTCCAATAGGAACACCGTAGCGTCTACGACCTCGGCCATAGTGGCCAGCCGTCCCGTGGGCGTCCGATCGATGATGCCTTGCAGGTCCTTGCCCTCCCAATAGGGGCTGTCTCCGACGATGCCCGGGTGGAGGGCGTTGAACCTGATCGGAGCGAGCTCGACGACCAGGTCGTTGATCATCGTGGCAATTCCGCCGTTCACCGTGGCGATGGTGAGACCGCCCGGATAGGGGCGTTCCTTGGCGAGGCCCCCGTAGAGCACCACCGACGCATCGTTGGTGAACCCCGGTATCAGAGCATGGATCGTCTCGGAGTAACCGACCATCTTCATCGTGATCAGGTCGGTGGCCGTGGAGATGTTGTATTCCCTGATCGGGTTGTGATCCCGTGCCACGGCGGTGATGACGAGACGGGATACGGGACCAACGTCGGCCAGAGCGGGGCCGATCGTGTCAGGCTGGCTGAGGTCGACCCCGATACCGCGCACTCCCTCTGCTATCTCGCCTGCAATGCCCTCGGATCGTTCCTGGTCACGGCCGGTGATGACGACCTGACCGCCCTCTCTTGCGTAGTGGCCGGCTATCTCTCGCCCGATGCCTGCAGTGCCCCCTACTACGAGGACGGCGCCATCTGCCATTTCTACTAGCTCCTTTGTCGTGGATGGGCGAGGATATACGCATGGACCGAGACCGTGCAGTGACGCTGAACACTTTCACCCTCCGCCCATGAGCACCGGGACTCGGTACGACGTCTGTGTCGTGGGGGCCGGCCTGATCGGGCTCGCCACCGCGCGCGCAATCGGCGAGAAACTCGATGGGGCTTCGATCCTCGTGCTCGAAAAGGAAGACCAGATCGCTGCCCATCAGAGCAGCCACAACAGCGGAGTGGTTCACTCCGGTCTCTACTACAAGCCGGGCTCGCTGAAGGCCCGGCTCTGCGTCGAGGGCCGCGATGCCGTCTACCAGGTGTGCGAGGCTCGAGGGATACCGGTGGTGCGGTCGGGGAAGTTGGTGATCGCCACCGATCCCAAAGAGATCCCCGCTCTCGAAGAGTTGGAGCGTCGGGGAAATGCCAACGGTCTCATCGGGTTGACCCGGCTGGGGCCAGACGGGATCAAGGAGCATGAACCGGAGGCGACCGGCATCGATGCGCTTTTCGTCCCCGAAGCCGGTGTTGCGGACTTCCCCGGCTTGGCGGCTCATGTGTCCGAGCGTCTGCGTGGCGACGGAGCCGACATCGAGCTCGGTCATGGTGTCACCGCTATGAGACACACCGTCGACGGTGTCGAGGTGACGGCCGGCGGTGAGAGGTTTTCGGCGCGGGCCCTCGTCAATTGTGCCGGGCTCCACTCCGATCGCGTTGCCGCCCTCGCCGGTGTCGAGACGTCGGTGAAGATCATCCCGTTCAGGGGGGAGTACTACCGGTTGAGCGATGAGGCCGAGGACCTCGTCAGGACGTTGATCTACCCGGTGCCCGACCCCCGATTCCCCTTTCTCGGTGTCCATTTCACACGACGCGTCGACGGGGGGGTCGAAGTCGGCCCCAATGCCGTGCTTGCGCTCGGTCGGGAGCAGTACAGAGGGGTCGGACCGGTCTGGCCCGACGTTCGTGAGGTGATGGGGAGTCAGGGTTTTCGTCGTCTCGCCATGAGGCATTGGCTGTCCGGGACCAAGGAGTTGCTCAGTTCGAGATCGCGTCGGATGTATGCGCGTCTTGCCCGACGGCTGGTCCCAGCGACCAGGGCGGAGCACCTCATCGAGGGCGGCGCTGGAGTGAGAGCGCAAGCGGTCAACCCCGATGGGTCCCTGGTGGACGACTTCGTCATCGAGAGAGCAGGCTCCAGCATTCACGTCCTGAATGCCCCCTCGCCGGGGGCCACTGCCAGTCTTGCCATCGGCCGCCACATCGCGAGCGAGGTAGAACCATTGTTGGCAGGGTGAAATCCGGGAAACGTGTGTAGTGTCACTGTTCAGTGAGTGAGGTGACCCCGACTGTCGGAGTGATCGGCATCGGACGCATGGGAGGCGCCATGTCGTCCGTTCTCGCCGGCGCGGGTCATGAACTGATTCTCTTCAATCGCGACACCTCGAAAGCAGAGGCAGTTGCCTCCAAAACCGGGGCGATCGTGGCCTCGTCGCCGGCCGAGGCAGCCGGGAAAGCTGATGTGATCATCACCAGCCTCGCCGACGACGCCGCCGTCATAGAGATGTACCAGGGCGACGACGGCATCGTTTCCGGGATCGGGCCTGGCAAGATCGCAGTCGACACCTCGACCATCGACCCCGACACCGTTCATCGCATAGGCGCGGCTGTCGATGACAGCGGCGCCGGGTTCCTCGACTGCCCGGTCTCGGGCTCTGTGGCAACAGTCGAGGCGGGGGCGTTGACAATCATGGCCGGCGGCGACGGTGATCTGGTCGACCAGGTCCGCCCTGTTCTCGGGCATCTGTCTTCTCGCGTTGTCCATGTCGGCGAGCGCGGGGCCGGTGCCGCCACGAAGCTGGCCGTCAACGGCCTGGTGCACGGTCTCAACGTCGCCCTCGCCGAGGCCCTGGTCCTGGCAGAGAAGGCAGGCGTCGACCGCACCACCGCGTACGAAGTGTTCGTCAGCGGAGCAGGTGGTGCCCCGTTCGTTCAATACAAGAGGGCGGCCTATGAGCATCCGGAAGACGCCCAGGTCGCGTTCAGTCTCGAATTGGTGGCCAAGGACCTCGAGTTGATCACCGCACTGGGGGAGAGGGTGGGGGCACCGATGAGTCAGGCGGCCAGCGGTCTCGACATCGTCCGCCGGGCCATGGCAGCCGGATTGGGTCAGAAGGACATGAGCGCCATCGCCATCTATCTGAGAGGGGAGGCCGGCTGATGTCCGTCCACATCGTCAGGACCACGAACGACCTGGAGTACAGCACGCCCTCTGAGTTCGGGGATCGCAGCGAGGGCTACACGACAGCCGACGTCGTCGACGAACCTGGTGGCTCCACTCAGATGGGCTTTCGCATGGCTCGTCTCGACTCCGGCGGGCATGCCGCCACCCATGTCCACTCATTCGAGGAGTCCATATACGTGGTCGAGGGAGAGCTCGCCGTGGACACACCGGAGGGCAGCCATCGACTATCGACCGGTGACTACGCACTGCTCCCCGTCGGGACCACCCACGCCTTCCGCAACCTCTCCCACTCGGTCGTCGGGTTCGCCGAGATGAAGGCACCCCTGCCTCGGGAGCGATTTGGCTACGACACCCAGTTCCCGGCGCCGATGAGCCAGTCCGAGCCGATTGCGATCGATGTACGCGATCCCCGCAATCGGTACTTCGGCCACATCGACCCCGAGAACATGGACCCGGCGATGCAGACCCAGGATCGTCTCACCCTCAGCGCCAGCATGCGGACGGCGCTGCTCGTCTACAGCGGGATCAGCGTGAAGATGATGGTGGACACCGATCTCGGTGCCGACCTGTCGACCATGTTCATGGTCCAGTACGAGCCCGGTGGTTTCGCCGGGGCTCACGACCACCCCCTCGAAGAGGCCTATCTGATCCTCGAAGGGCTGGTGGAGGCGGTTTTCGACGGGTCCAGCTACCGACTGGGCCCAGGGGATGTGGCCTGGGCCGGTGTCGGGTGTGTCCATGAGTTTCGCAACGTGGGGGATGGCATCGTCAGGTGGCTGGAGACCCAGGCGCCGGCGCCGCCACCCCGACACTCATACCGGTTTGCACGTGACTGGTCGTACCTGGAGAACGCACTGGCCGACGAGGACCTGCGATCGAGCAACAAGGAGGAACAATGAACGTCGAATTCCCCGTGGCGACCAGCCCGGCACCTGGTGTTATGGGTGTGGATTGGGAGAATCGCGTCGATTGGGAGCGTCTCCGGAACTACCGCCTGGCGCGAGTGCGGCAGATGCTCGGCGAGTACGATCTCGGTGCGGTCCTCCTCTTCGAAACGTCGAACATCCGTTATGCAACGGCGACTCAAATTGGCTATTGGGCGTTCAACAAGGGGGAGCGTTGGGCTCTGGTCACCAAGGATGGTCGTCCCAAGGTGTGGGACTTCGGTTCGGCCGCCAAGGCGCACCGTCTCCAGCTGCCCCATCTGTACGACAAGGAGAATTCGGTCGGAGGCAACACCGGATTGCAGGGTGCGATCGGCCCCGAGACCGGTCTCCATGCCCGCGCGGTGCGCGAGATCAAAGGCGCCCTGGAAGATGCCGGGGTCTCCGAGGAGAGGCTCGGTGTCGACATGGCCGAGACCGCGGTGTTGTTGGCGCTGCAGGAAGCCGGCCTCGCCGTAGTCGACGGTCAGCAGGCAATGATGCGTGCCCGGGAGATCAAGAGCAACGACGAGATCACACTCCTGACCCAGGCATGCGCCATGGTCGACGGCGTCTACCAGGACATTTTCGAGATGCTCAAGCCGGGCATCCGGGAATCCGACGTGGTCGGCATGGCCCACGCTCGGCTGTTCGAGATGGGCTCGGAGTTCGTAGAGGCGATCAACTCCATCGCCGGGGAGCGTTGCAGCCCGCACCCGCACGTGTTCAGCGATCGTCTCATAAGGCCTGGCGACCAGGCCTACTTCGACATCATCCACGCCTTCAACGGCTATCGCACCTGTTACTACCGGACCTTCGTCGTGGGTCGGGCGACACAGGCTCAGCGGGACGCGTTCAAACAGTCCCGGGAGTGGATGGACGCCGCTATCGAGCTGGTCAAGCCAGGAGTGGGCACCGATGAGATCGCCAAGGTTTGGCCCGAAGCCCACGAGTTCGGTTTCGACGACGAGATGGATGCGTTCGGTTTGCAGTTCGGCCATGGCGTCGGGGTCGGCCTCCATGAGCGCCCGATCATCAGCCGGCTCAACTCGCTCGACGACCCTGTCGAGATCCAGGAAGGCATGCTTTTCGCTCTCGAGACATATGCCCCCGCCGCCGATGGCCGCTCCGCCGCCCGCATCGAGGAGGAGGTGGTGGTGACGGCCGACGGGGCCAAGGTGATCACCCTGTTCCCCTGCGAAGAGCTCATGGTGGCGAATGCCTATTGATTCCGGGCAGGAACCCGGTCTCTACGACTATGCGCTGAGGGAGCCCAGGCTCCCCAAGCCAGTCGACTGGTCGTTGACCGAGGCGGACATCGATTCGGGCACCCGCATCGGCATGTACCGCAAGCTCCAGGAGCTGCGTCAGTTCGAGAAGCGGGCGTATGACCTCTTCATGCAGAACCTGGTCAAGGGGACGAGTCATCTATCCCTTGGCATGGAGGCGGTCGCAACCGGGGTCGCCGCGGCGATGAAGCCGGACGACTACACCTTCGCCACGTACCGGGGTCATGCCCACTCTCTGGCTCGGGGGATGGAGATGGGACCGGCCATGGCCGAGTTGCTGGGCAAGGGGAACGGCATCCTCGGCGGCAAGGGCGGGTCGATGCACCTCACCGACGTCTCCAAGGGGATGATGGGCTCATATGCCATCATCGGAGCCCATCTCTGCATCGCCAACGGGGCGGCGTGGTCGGCCCAGATGCGAGGCACGGACCAGGTGGCCGTGGCGTTCTTCGGAGATGGCACCACCAACATCGGCGCGTTCCACGAGGCATTGAACATGGCCGTCGTCTGGAATCTGCCGGTGGTGTTCGTCTGCGAGAACAACCTCTACATGGAGTACACGCCGATCGACATGATCACGGCGGTCGAGAACCCGGCTGCTGACCGCGCCGCAGCTTACGGCCTGGAGTCGATCTTGATCGACGGCAACGATCCCGATCACGTCTATCTGACCGCGAAGAAGGCAATTGACAAGGCGCGGTCGGGTGGCGGGCCTTCGCTCATCGAGGCGGTCACCTATCGCTCGGGCGGGCACTCCAGGGCTGATCCTGGAAAGTACCGCCCGGCCGAAGAGGTGGAAGCTTGGGTCGACCGCGATCCCATCCCCATGTATCACGACCGGCTCCTCTCGCTGGGAACGCCCGAGGGCCGGCTGTCGGCAATCGAGAGGGAAGTCGCCGCAGCCGTCGACGAGGCGACTGAGTTCGCCAAGGCCGGGCGGGAGCCGGGTGAAGCGTCGCTGATGACCGAGGTCTATGCGGATGGAGGCTCGGCATGGCGGAACTGAGTTACCGGGAGGCGGTGGCCCATGGCATAGCACAAGAGATGCGACGCGACCCCGCGCTGGTGTTGCTCGGTGAGGACATCGCAGCTGCGGGCGGGGTCTTCAAGACGACCGTGGGACTGCTCGACGAGTTCGGTCCCGAGCGTGTCCGGGACACACCCATCTCAGAGCAGGCGATCCTGGGGGCGGCAATGGGAGCGTCTATGACCGGTGTCCCGGTGATAGCCGAGATCATGTTCAGCGACTTCCTCGCGGTGTGTTGGGACATCGTCGCCAACGAGATCGCCAAGAGCAGGTACATGACCGATGGTCAGGTCAGCTTCCCTCTCGTCATCCGCACCGCCAACGGGGGAGGCGCCCGCTTCGGGGCCCAGCACTCTCAAAGCGTCGAGAACTGGGCGATGATGATTCCCGGCCTGAAGGTGGTGGCACCTTCCACTCCTGAGGACGTGGTCGGTCTCATGGCGGCATCCGTGCGCGACCCCGACCCTGTGATCTTTTTCGAGCACAAGGCCTTGATGGCCGGGAAGGCGCAGATCCCGGATGGGGAAATCGTCGATCAGCTTGGCAAGGCGAAGGTGGTGAGGGAAGGGTCAGATGTCACCATCGCCGCCCTGGCTCTGATGGTGCCCCGCGCCCTCGAGGCAGCGGAGCGGCTCGCCGAGGAGGGAGTCTCCGCTGAGGTGATCGACGTCCGAACACTGGTCCCCCTCGACACCAGGACCATCCTCGATTCCGTGGCGAAGACGGGCCGATTCTTCACCGTGGAAGAGAACCCACGTCTATGTGGGTGGGGCGCCGAGGTTGTCTCGATCGTCGCCGAAGAGGCTTTTTGGGAACTCGACGGCCCCAACGTGCGTATCACCACACCACATATCCCTCTTCCGTCGGCGGCGTCTCTCGAAGACCTGGCAATTCCCTCGGTGGACCGGATTTACAAGACAGTCGTCGAGTCAGTGGACAGCAAGAGCGGTTGAGCGTGACTTCCAGGATCCTCATCAAGGGAGGCTGTGTCCTCTCGATGGATCGCTCGGTGGGTAACCACACCGAGGCCGATGTCCTCGTCGAAGACGGGAAGATCCGGGAGGTCGGCCCGGGTCTGCGCGCCCGCGATGCGGACGTGATCGCCGCGGACGACGCCATTGTGATGCCGGGTTTCGTCGACACCCATCGTCATGCCTGGAAGACCCTGTTCCGCAACTTCGGCCGCGGTGGCGCAGGGGAGAAGCCGGTCGGCCCTGCGATCTATGGCCCACATCACGCACCAGAAGACGTGTACGCCGCCACGCTCGTCGGACTGCTCGGAGCAGCCGAGGCCGGGGTCACGACGGTTGTCGACTGGGCCGACATCCTCGTTGACAGGACTTTTCTCGACGCCGTGCTCCAGGCACACTCCGAATCCGGGCTCAGGACCGTGCTTGCCCACGCCGCCCCCGTCTGGTCCGAGACGGCCACAGTTGACTCGTCCCGGCTCGCAGAGAATCGCGACGGAAAGACCACTCACGCCTACGGGGCCGCCGACCCCTCCCGTTTCGATCTCGACAAGGTCGCAGCCGATTGGATGGCGGCTCGGGAGGCGGGTCGACGGATACATGCCCATGTCGGCCGGGACGAATCGGACCGAGGGTTGGTGGCCCAATTGGCGTCACGAGGCCTTCTCGGTGAGGACGTGACCCTGGTTCACTGCACCAACCTCGATGCGGCCGATCTCGACGCGATCGCCTCGACCGGGACGAGAGTGTCGCTCACCCCTGTGAACGAGATGGCCGCCGGATACGGCGCCCCTCCACTCCAGGGCCTCATCGATCGCGACATTCGCCCAGGCCTCGGTGTAGGCAACGAGGTGGAAGTCCCCGGAGACATCTTCGCCCAGATGCGCTCCACCAACTCGCTGCAACACGCCACCCTTTTCGACCTGAAACTTGCCGGGAAGGCCGGTGTGCCCAACCTCCTCAGCACCCGCGAGGTCATCAAATTCGGGACCATCGACGGGGCCCGCGCCGCCGGTCTAGCCGATGTCACTGGTTCGTTGACGCCGGGAAAGCAAGCGGATGTGTTGGTGTTACGCACCGACCGGCCCAATATCGCCCCGATCAACGATCCAATTGGCGCGGTGGTCTGGGGCATGGACACGTCGAACATCGACACGGTCCTCGTCGGCGGAGATGCCTTGGTTCGCGACGGGAACCTGGTCGCCGATTCTTCTGCGATCAGGGAGCTGGCGCTGACTGCTCAGCGGCGGGTGGCGAGCGCCGCCGGATTTCTCGTCGGTGCGGGAGACACTCCGTGACCGCTGTCCGGGCCCCTTCATCGGTGCTCACCCGGTTCGTTGTGGCGACACGGTTCATGCCCGTGTACATCGCGCTGGTCGTCTTGGTGGCTGTGGCGGCGATATGGGTGCCGGCCACGCTGAGCGGGCCGGCGCTTTCCGCCGTTGCACCTTTCGGAGCATTGCTGGGGTTGGCAGCCCTCGGTCAGATGCTCGTGATCATGACGGCGGGAATCGATCTCAGCGTCCCGGGGACGATGACGATTTCGGCCCTGATCGTGGTCGGGGTCGGTCAACAGTCGGACGACGGACTCTTGCTCGCGATCGGCACTGCGATCGGTGTTGCCGCCCTGATAGGCCTGGTCAACGGGATTCTGATCGGCGCACTCAAGCTCAACGCGTTGATCGTCACACT
>Ga0214468_1000495_pt1 | contig 12478 bp, 10 predicted proteins | sample RVTome_9_FD_187334 | JGI IMG/M metagenome (GOLD analysis project Ga0214468, IMG submission 187334) | Soil microbial communities from uranium-contaminated site in the Upper Colorado River Basin, Wyoming, United States - RVT155D38 HiSeq ...
CTGCGCATCGAGGACCGGCTGGAGATGTTCGGCGCCTGGCTGCAGACCCGGCTGCGCAACCGCGGCGGGGGGCGGGAGGACAGCGTGGACCGCCAACGCTTCATCGAGGGGTTCGTGTCCGCGTCCCTCGTCTTCTGCGTCGGGCCGCTCACCGTCCTGGGCTCCATCAACGACGGGATCGGCAACGGCCCGGACCAGCTCTTCCTCAAGTCCGCGCTCGACGGCTTCGCCGCGATCGCGTTCGCGGCGTCGCTGGGGTGGGGTGTGGCCGCGAGTGCGATCGCCATCCTCGTCGTCCAGGGATCGCTCACGCTGCTCGGCGCGGGGCTGGGCAACATCCTGCCCGCCGCACACCTCGCTGCGCTCACCACGACGGGCGGTCTGATGCTCGTCGGGGTGGCGTTGAGGCTGCTGCGCATCAAGCAGATCCCGGTCGGAGACCTGCTCCCCGCGCTGCTCCTCGCACCCCTGATCACCCAGCTCGTGATCGTTCTGCGCTGATCCTAGCGAGCGCGCGGAAGACCCCTACACGTGGATACCTGTTGCAGAGTTGTTGCCTGGTAATCACCCCTACGGGCGAGCGGTGGCTCTAGGGTGAATCGGGATCCTCAGCGACTCGACGCCCCGCAATTCGTGGCCCAGGTCACAGAGCCGCTACAGTCCCGCGAGACATGTGAACGAAAAGGCGACAGGAGTCCCATGCACACCGGCCTCAGACGCATCGCTGCGCTGTTCCTCCTGGCGGTGGTGACGGTCCTCGCCGTCCTCTCCACCGCCCAGGCAGCATCAGCCGCCCCCCGGGCCTCGGGCGACGGTGCCCCGGCGGAGTGCACGCTCCCCGAGGCCACCGACGACGACACGATCTCGATCATCGGGCGGGTCTGCGACACGCGTGAGACACCCCAGGCACCGGTCGAGGGCGTCGCGATCAGCGTGGAGGACGAGTCCGGCAACACCGTGGGCGAGGCCACGACCGGTGCCAACGGGACCTTCGACATCCCGCTGCCGGGCACGACCCTGGACAACCTGGGCAAGACCTACACCGTCCTCATCGACGAGGAGTCGATGCCCGAGGGCGCCGCGCTACGCAACCCCGACGACGTCGACCGGCCGGTGAAGATCAACCTCGACAACGACGTGTCGGTGACCTTCCCGGTCGGTGAGGCCGCGCTCGGTCAGGGGTGGCTCACCCAGGCACTACAGCTCTTCGTCGGCGGCATCGTGTTCTCCGTGCTCCTCGCCATGGCGGCCCTCGGGCTCTCGATGATCTTCGGCACGACCGGCCTCACGAACTTCGCGCACGGCGAGCTCGTCACGTTCGGGGCGCTCATCGCCTACACGGTCGACCAGATGCCCGGCGAGATCCGCATCGGCGGGACCGACGTCACCATGATCGTGGCGGTGGTGGTGACCTTCCTCGCCGGCGGTGCGTTCGGGTTCCTCAACGACAAGGCGCTGTGGGGGCCCCTCCGTGCGCGCGGCACCGGCATCATCGCGATGATGATCGTCTCCATCGGTCTGTCGATCTTCCTGCGCAACGTCTTCCAGTACCTCGCCGGCGGCCAGACCCGTAACTACTCGCAGTACGCCGCGGTGCAGCCGATCGCGATCGGCCCGCTGCTCGTGACCCCCAAGGACATGGCCGTCATCGGCCTCGGTGTCGTGGTGCTCGTGGTGGTCTCGCTCCTGCTGGCCAAGACCCGGATCGGCAAGGCCACCCGGGCCGTCGCGGACAACCCCGCACTGGCCTCGGCGTCGGGCATCAACGTGGAGCGGGTCATCTCGGTCGTCTGGACCGGTGGTGCGGCGCTGGCCGCCCTCTCCGGAGTCCTGCTCGGCCTCACGCAGGGCTTCGACTACCAGCTCGGCTTCAAGATCCTGCTGCTGATCTTCGCCGCGGTCGTCCTCGGTGGCCTCGGCACGATCTGGGGCGCCATGGTGGGAGCCTTCATCATCGGGATCTTCATCGAGGTCTCCACGCTGATCGTCCCGGCGGAGCTCAAGTTCGTCGGCGCCCTGCTCGTGCTCATCGTCGTCCTGCTGATCCGTCCCCAGGGTCTGCTCGGCAAGGCCCAGCGGGTCGGTTAGGAACAGGAAATGAACTGGGAGAACATCTTCAGCCTCGCCGTTCAGCAGGCGCTCGGGCCCTCCGCGGTCATCTACTGTCTCGCGGCGATCGGACTGAACGTCCACTTCGGCTACACCGGGCTCCTCAACTTCGGCCAGGCGGGCTTCATGGCCGTCGGCGGCTACGGCATGGCCTCGATCGTGTCCACGTGGGGGCTCCCCTTCTGGCTGGGCATCCTCGTCGGTCTCGCCCTGACCGTCGTACTCGCGCTGCTGCTCGGTGTACCGACGCTCCGGTTACGCGCCGACTACCTGGCGATCGTGACCATCGCCGCAGCCGAGATCATCCGGCAGACCGTCGGCTCGGTGAGCCTGTTGGAGTACTTCGGAGGACAGGACGGTCTCACCGGGTTCAGTGGTCCGTTCCGCTCCCTCAACCCCTTCTCCGGCCCGCTCGATCTCGGGTTCGTGTCATGGCGGGCCAACGACGCGTGGGTGATGGTGGTCGGCTGGAGCCTGGTGGCCATTTCCTGCCTGATCGTCTGGCTGCTCATGCGCAGCCCCTGGGGGCGCGTGCTCAAGTCGATCCGCGAGGACGAGGACGCCGTGCGCAGCCTCGGCAAGAACGTCTACTCCTACAAGATGCAGGCCCTGGTGATCGGCGGTCTCTTCGGCGCTCTCGCGGGCTTCATCACCGCCTTGAGGAGTGCGGCGATCAACCCGTCGTTCTTCGCCACCGACATCACCTTCTTCGCCTACACGGTGCTACTCGTCGGTGGGGCCGCCCGGGTGCTCGGACCGGTCGCGGGAGCCCTGATCTTCTGGTTCCTGCTGAGCTTCCTGGATCTCTTCTTCATCTCGGCGGCGCGCACCGGGCTGATCTCGGCGGAGATCATGACCCCCAACCAGGCCAGCCTCGTGCGCTTCATCTTCATGGGCCTGGCACTCATGCTCCTGATGATCTTCCGTCCGCAGGGGATCTTCGGCGACCGGAAGGAGCTGGCTCTCGATGCCCGCTGAGACCCCCACCGACACCACTCCACGTTCCACCGCGGCACGCGCTGCCCTGGCCGAGGTCGCACGGGAGCCGGGTGCGAAGAAGCCGGACCCCATCGTGGTGGCCGACCACGTGAAGCGCAGCTTCGGTGGTCTGGTCGCGGTCGACGTCGAGCACGTGGAGATCCAGCGCGGGGTGATCACCGCGCTGATCGGGCCGAACGGAGCGGGCAAGACCACGTTCTTCAACCTGCTCACCGGTTTCGACCGGCCCGACTCGGGCGACTGGTCGTTCAACGGCAAGAGCATCAGCGGGATGGCGGCGTACAAGATCGCCCGGCTCGGCATGGTCCGCACGTTCCAGCTGACCAAGGTCCTCTCGAAGCTCACGGTGATCGAGAACATGCGCGTCGGTGCGACCGGTCAGAAGGGGGAGACGCTGCTGGGTGCGATGTTCAAGCCGCTGTGGCGCGGCCAGGAGGCGGCCAACACCGTGCGCGCCGACTCGCTCCTCGAGCGGTTCCTGCTGATCAAGAAGCGCGAGGACTTCGCCGGCTCGCTGTCCGGGGGTCAGCGCAAGCTGCTGGAGATGGCCCGGGCGCTGATGGCCGAGCCGGAGCTGGTGATGCTCGACGAGCCGATGGCCGGAGTGAACCCCGCGCTCAAGCAGTCCCTGCTCGGGCACGTGAAGTCCTTGCGCGAGGATGGCCACACCGTGCTGTTCGTCGAGCACGACATGGACATGGTCCGTGACATCTCCGACTGGGTGATCGTGATGGCCCAGGGCCAGATCATCGCCGAGGGTCCGCCGGACTCCGTGATGGGCGACCAGCGCGTCATCGACGCCTACCTCGGCGCCCACCACGACACCGAGCTCTCCTTCGAGGAAGAAGAGCGCATCCTTGCCGAGGCGGAGGCCGAGGTCGAGGCGGAGGCCGCGGTGCGCGAGTCCGGTTCCACAGACCTGGAGGAGCAGAAGTGAGCGAGACCGCCGAGACCGTACCCGGCCGCGAGGCCCACCTGGCTGCCGCGGAAGGCGCGGTCCTCCGCGCCGATGACCTGATCGCGGGCTACGTCCCGGGCGTGAACATCCTCAACGGTTCGGACCTCTACTGCCAGGAGGGCGAGCTGGTCGGCATCATCGGCCCCAACGGCGCAGGCAAGTCGACGCTGCTCAAGGCACTGTTCGGCCTGGTGAAGGTCCGGTCCGGTCATGTGCTGCTCAAGGGCGAGGACATCACCAACAAGCGGGCCGACGACCTGGTGACGGCCGGCATCGGGTTCGTGCCGCAGAACAACAACGTCTTTCCCTCGCTCAGCGTCCAGGAGAACCTGGAGATGGGTGTGTTCCAGAACCCCAAGTCGTTCCCGGGCCGGTGGGAGTTCGTGACCGAGCTCTTTCCCGCCCTCCGGGACCGCCGCGCGCAGCGGGCCGGTTCGCTCTCGGGTGGGGAGCGGCAGATGGTGGCGATGGGCCGGGCGCTGATGATGGAGCCGTCCGTGCTGCTCCTCGACGAGCCGTCCGCGGGGCTCTCCCCCGTCATGCAGGACGAGGTCTTCGTGCAGACCCGACGGATCAACCGGGCGGGGGTCTCGGTCGTCATGGTCGAGCAGAACGCGAGCCGTTGCCTGCAGATCTGTGACCGTGCCTACGTCCTCGACCAGGGTCGCAACGCCTACACCGGGACCGGGCAGCAGCTGCTCCGCGACCCCAAGGTCATCGAGCTCTACCTCGGGACCCTCGCGAAGAAGTAGCGCGAGGACAACGACGAGGAAGCCCGGGTCCCACAGGGTGGTGCCCGGGCTTCGTCGTGCCGTGGGTCATCACGTGCCGGCGACTCGGGGACACCCTCGGCCGACGGACACGAAGAGGCCCGGCCGCCGTAGCGACCGGGCCTCCCCGTTGTCGAGCGAGCTCAGCTCCTTGCGTCAGTCGAGGACGCCGGAGACCGAGTCGATCTGCGTGTACTTGTTTCCGTCGTACTCCTGGATACCGATGGTCGCCTTGTTCGGGCTACCGGTGTCGTTCATGTCCGTCGGACCCGAGGCACCTTCGTAGTCGATGTCCTCGCCGTCGGAGAGCAGCTGCGCGCACTCCTCGAACGACGCGCACTGCGTGCCGTCCTTCGAGACGTTCACGATCTCGGTGGCGATGGCCTCGCCACAGTCAGCGTCCGCCGCGATCGCCGCGAGGGCGCTCATGACGACCGCGTCGTAGGACTGCGGACCGTAGGTGAAGTCCGTCAGGTCCGGGTCGACCTCGAGCAGGCGCTCGTTGAACGACTCGTCGACCTCGCCCGGAGCCGGGAAGGTGCCCTTGACGCCGGTCAGGTCGAAGCCCTTGTAGTCGTTGGACATGTTGCCGTCCACGAAGTAGATCTGGACGTCCTGGGGGCCGACACCCTTGGCGATGAACTGCGGGATGATCTTGGTCGTCTCGTTGAACGCGATCAGCACGATGGCGTCCGGCTTTGCCGCCGCCACCTGGTTGACCTCCGCGGTGAAGTTCTGCGCGTCGGCGGAGTACAGGATGAACTCGCTGACCGTCGCGCCCTTCTCCTCGAGCGTGGTGCGGGTCTGCTCCGCGAGGCCCTCGCCGTACGCGTCCTGGCGAGCCATGATCGCGACGTTGGTGTGCCCGTCCGCGACGGCCATGTCACCTAGCACCTGACCCTGGAGACGGTCCGAGGGCGCCGTACGGAAGTACAGACCCTGGTCCTCGTAGGTGTCGAACGCGGCCGCGGTGTTCGCCGGTGAGAAGTGCACGACACCGGCGCCGGTGATCTTGTCGATGACGCTCAGCGAGACACCCGATGCTGCCGCGCCGATGATGACGTCGACGCTGTCGTTGAGCAGGTTGTCGACCGAGGCGCCCGCGATGTCGGGGGTGCCGTCACCGGAGTCGGCCTTGAACGAGCCGACCTCTTGGCCGAGCACGCCGCCGGCGTCGTTGATCTCCTGGATGGCGAGGTCGACACCTGCGAACTCCGGAGGGCCGAGGAACGCGAGGTCACCGGTCTGCGGGAGGAGCGAGCCGACGTTGAGCGTGCCGTCGCTCTCGCAGTCGGCCGCGGCCTCGCTCGGGCTCTCCTCAGTGGTGGGCTCGTCGCCGGCATCGGTCTCGGGTTCGTCACTGCCACAGGCAGAGAGCACGAGGGTCGCGGACGCAAGGACTGCGGCCAGACGCCAGGTGCGGGTTGGGCGGATCATGGGGCCTCCGTCGGAAGGGCGTGAGGCGGTCGGACCTTCCGGGCAAGCCGGGCAGGGACGACCGCGTCCTAGTAGTGAGGCGAACCTAGCGTCAATTCACCTGTCCGACAGGGAGCACAGCGGGAATTGGTTCCCGGTCGTTGTCATTTCGTGACCTCTCACCGGCCGCGCGCCCAATTCGCCGGAAAAGGCGGGCTAGGACTCCTCCGGGGCCGCGCCACCGGTCACGGAGGGCCCGTGCGCGATCACGCCTTCGGCGACCTGACGCATCGACAGACGCAGGTCCATCGCGGTCTTCTGGATCCACCGGAACGACTCGGGCTCGCTCAGCTCGAGCTGCTGCTGCAGGACCCCCTTCGCACGGTCCACCAGCTTGCGCGCCTCGAGCCGCTCCGCGAGGTCGGCGACCTCTGCCTCGAGCATCTGCAGCTCCGCGAAGCGGCTGACCGCCATCTCGATCGCCGGGACCAGGTCCTGCTTGCTGAACGGCTTCACGAGGTAGGCCATCGCTCCCGCGTCCCGCGCACGGTCGACGAGGTCACGCTGGCTGAACGCGGTGAGGATGACCACCGGGGCGATCCGCTGCTCGGCGATCCGCTGCGCGGCGGTGATGCCGTCCAGCCGGGGCATCTTCACGTCGAGCACCACGAGATCCGGCCGCAACCGCTCCGCGAGCTCGATCGCCTTCTCCCCGTCACCGGCCTGTCCGACGACGTCGTACCCCTCCTCCCCCAGCATCTCGGCGAGGTCGAGACGGATCAGCGCCTCGTCCTCGGCGATCACGACGCGGCGTTGTGGTGCACTGCTCGGCTGGGAAGTCACGGCGTCAGGCTAGTGCGAGCATCACGGACCGCGCACATCGGCATCGCTGAGATCAGGTACGGTTTCCAGGCAACCAGCCGGGTTGGCGGAATCGGCAGACGCGATGGTCTCAAACACCATTGTCCGAAAGGACGTGTGGGTTCAAGTCCCACACCCGGCACTCACGGCGCGTCGGAGCCTCCGCGGCGGGTCCTGGGTCTAGAAACGACCCATGAGAACGAGTACGTCGACACTCGAGGACCTCACGGGCCTCGAGACAGCGCGACGCGGACGCTTCGCGCGGCGCACCGGACTGGCGTTGATGCTGCTGGTGCCCGCCACGAGCTTCCTCGGCATCTACGGGCCGAGCGAACGCACCCTGAGCACACCCTTCGACGACTACGAGCTCTCCATGACGTACGGCTCGGTGGTGCGTTCGGGACAGGCGGTGACCATGGAGATCAGGCTGACCCACGACGGCGGCTTCGACGGCCCGGTGCGGCTCGCGTTCGAGCAGGAGGTCTTCGACCGCCTGGACTTCCAGAACTGGTACCCCAACCCGTCCGCGGAGATCGGCGAGGGCTCACACGTGGTCTACGAGTTCGACCCGCCCACAGGCACCACGCTCGGCATCTCCCTCGACGCCCGTGTCGCGCCGACCCAGTGGGGCAGCTGGGACACCCACGCGGTGTGGGTCGAGATCGACGGACAGCAGATCCTGCGCACCGACTACACGATGTGGGTGATGCCCTGATGGACATCGTCATCCGCGCGGCGCTGGTCTTCGTCATCCTGGGCATCGTCATCCGGATCACCGGCAAGCGGCAGATCGCCCAGCTCTCGGCCTTCGACCTGATCCTGATCGTGACGATGGGTGACCTGATCGGCCAGACGGTGCTGCAGGAGGACTACTCACTGACCGCGGGGCTGCTCGCAGTGCTCACGTTCGCGGCCCTCTCGATGCTGGTCGGCATCGTGATGTTCTGGCTGCCCCGGTCACGCCCGGCGCTCCGTGGCCAGGCGACGATCTTCCTCCGGGACGGCACACCTGACGAGGAGGTGATGAAGTACGAGCTGATCCACCGCGACGACCTCGACGAGGCCGCCCGGCAGGCGGGGTTCCGAGACATCGCCGATATCGAGCTGGCGGTGATGGAGACCGACGGAACCTTCTCGTTCTTCCGCCGCGACGACAGCTCGGACGACGAGGGCGACTCGTCCGAGCGCGGTGTCACGAAGGTGAAGTGACGCTCAGGGGGTACGACGGTAGGCGGGGGCAACCTGGTTGATGGCGTCGCCCATGCGGTGTACGCGCAGCGCGTTCGTCGAGCCGGGAATTCCGGGCGGGCTGCCGGCGATGATCACGACCAGGTCACCCTCGTCGACGCGCCCGATCTGGAGCAGGGCCTCGTCCACCTGGCGCACCATCTCGTCGGTGTGCTCGACCGATGAGGTCTTGAACGTCTCGATTCCCCACGTGAGCGCGAGCTGCGAGCGCACCGCTGCGATCGGGGTGAACGCGAGCACCGGGATGTCGCCCCGGTAGCGCGAGAGCCTGCGGGCCGAGTCGCCGCTCTGCGTGAACGCGACGAGGTACTTCGCACCGACACGCTCGGCGACCTCGACCGCAGCCTTGGCGATCACGCCGCTCTTGGTCCGCGGCTGCCAGTCGATCTTCGACATCCGGTGCATGCCGTGCCGCTCGGTCGACTCCAGGATCCGCGACATCGTGCGCACCGTCTCGATCGGGTGCTCACCGACACTGGTCTCCCCCGACAACATGACCGCATCGGTTCCGTCGAGGAGCGCGTTCGCGACGTCGGACGCCTCGGCACGGGTCGGGCGCGGCGACTCGATCATCGACTCGAGCATCTGGGTCGCCACGATGACCGGCTTCGCGTTGCGTCGAGCCAGGTCGACGATCCTCGCCTGGATCATCGGCACCTCTTCGAGCGGGCACTCCACGCCGAGGTCCCCACGCGCGACCATGAATCCGTCGAAGGCCCGGATGATGGAGTCGAGGTTGTCGATCGCCTGGGGCTTCTCGATCTTGGCGATCACGGGCAGGAGAACCCCTTCCTCCTGCATGATGGCGCGGACGTCCTCGACGTCGTCGGCTGACCTGACGAAGGACAGCGCGATGAAGTCGACACCCATGTGCAGCGCCCAGCGCAGGTCCTCCTTGTCCTTCTCCGAGAGGGCGGGGACGGAGACGGCGACCCCGGGGAGGTTGATGCCTTTGTGGTTGCTCACGGTGCCCGGGACGACGACCCGGGTGAGCACGTCCTGCCCCTCGACGCCGGTCACCTCGAGACGGACCTTGCCGTCGTCGATGAGGAGGGGGTCCCCCACGCCCACGTCGCCGGGGAGTCCGTCGTACGTCGTGGAGCACACGTCGACGTCGCCGGCGACCTCACGGGTGGTGATGGTGAACGACGCACCCTCGACCAGGTCGACGGGGCCGTCGGCGAACCTGCCCAGCCGGATCTTGGGGCCTTGGAGGTCCGCGACGATGCCCACACCGTGCCCGGAGGCGTCCGAGGCCTCACGCACCAGGGCGTAGGCACGCTCGTGGTCAGCGTGCGACCCATGGCTCATGTTGAGACGAGCGACGTCCATGCCCGCCTCGACGAGCTCGTAGATCCGCTCACGGGATGAGGTTGCCGGGCCAAGGGTGCACACGATCTTTGCTCTACGCACCCGTCGACCCTAACGCGCTCGACTTGATCGTTCCAACCCGTCTCGCCACGGCGTGCGCTTTACCAGGGTCCCCTGGTAAGGCACCACTCCCCACGACGCATTTGTCGAGGGGAGTGACGGTTCCCCAGGGGACCCTGGGAAAGCGGAGGTGCTCAGACGGCGAGGGGGCGTGCAGTCGGGGGGATCGGGAAGGGAAGCGTGGTCGCACCGGTGAGGTAGGTGTCCACGGCCGCGGCCGCTGCCCGCCCCTCGGCGATCGCCCACACGATCAACGACTGTCCCCGTCCGGCGTCGCCGGCGACGAAGACCCCGTCGATGGTCGACATGTAGTCGGCGTCGCGCACGATGTTCCCGCGCTCGTCGAGCTCGACGCCGAGCTGGGGCACCAGGCCCTCCTGCTCGGGACCGGTGAAGCCCATCGCGAACAGCACCAGCTCCGCGGGGATCTCGTGCTCGCTGCCCTCGATCTCCTCGAATCGGCCGTCGCGCATCTCCACCTCGACCAGCCGCAACGCGCGGACGTGGCCGTCCTCGTCGCCGACGAACTCCTTCGTGGAGACCGAGTAGACCCGCTCCCCGCCCTCCTCGTGGGCCGAGGAGACGCGGTAGGTCATCGGGTAGGTCGGCCACGGCTGGTTCTCGGGACGCTCCTCCCCCGGCTGCGGCATGATCTCGAGCTGCGTCACCGACGCCGCACCCTGACGGTGCGAGGTCCCGAGACAGTCCGCCCCGGTGTCACCTCCGCCGATGATCACCACGTGCTTGTCGGTCGCGACGATCTGGTTCTCGACCTCGTCGCCGAGGGCGACCCGGTTGGCCTGCGGAAGGAACTCCATCGCCTGGTGGATCCCGCCGAGCTCGCGGCCCGGTGCCGGCAGGTCCCGCCCGACGGTCGAGCCCATGGCGAGGACCACCGCGTCGTAGCGGTCCCGCAGCTGCTGGCCGGTCAAGGTGTCCCCCACCTCCACGTTGGTGCGGAAGATCGTCCCCTCACGCTTCATCTGGTCCAGACGACGGTCGAGGTACTTCTTCTCCATCTTGAACTCGGGGATGCCGTAGCGCAGCAGGCCCCCGATGCGGTCGTCCCGCTCGAACACCGCGACCGTGTGTCCGGCCCGGGTCAGCTGCTGGGCGGCGGCCAGGCCGGCGGGGCCCGAGCCCACCACTGCCACGGTCTTGCCGCTGAGCCACTCCGGCGGCTGGGGCCGGACGTAGCCGGAGTCCCACGCACGGTCGGCGATGGCGACCTCGACGTTCTTGATCGTCACCGGCTCCTGGTTGATCCCCAGGACGCACGCGGGCTCGCACGGCGCCGGGCAGAGACGGCCGGTGAACTCGGGGAAGTTGTTCGTCGCGTGCAGCCGCTCGGTCGCACCCTCCCAGTCGTCACGCCAGACCAGGTCGTTCCACTCCGGGATGATGTTCCCCAGCGGGCAGCCCTGGTGGCAGAACGGGATGCCGCAGTCCATGCAGCGCCCCGCCTGGGTCTTGATGATCGGCAGCAACGACCTACCCGCACCGTCGGGGTAGACCTCGTTCCAGTCCTGGACGCGGTCCTCCACGGGACGACGCGCCGCGACCTCGCGGTCGTGCTTGAGGAAACCTCTCGGGTCAGCCATGGAGGGCCTCCATCATCTTCGTCGCGGCCTCGTCCTCGGTGAGACCTTCCTCGAGCGCCTCGGCCTTCGCCTCGAGCACCCGCTTGAAGTCGCTGGGCATCACCTCGGTGAAGCGGCCCAGCGCAGCCGGCCAGTCCTCGAGGAGCGTCGCCGCCACTGTGGACTCGGTCTCCTCGAGGTGGTGTCGTACGACGGCCTCGAGCTCGTCGGCGGCCTTGCCCTGCACGGGTCGGAGCTCCACGAGCTCGGGGTTGACCCGACCTTCGTCGAGGTCGAGCACGAAGGCCACCCCACCGGACATGCCCGCGGCGAAGTTGCGTCCCGTCGGACCGAGTACGACGACCGTGCCGCCCGTCATGTACTCGCAGCCGTGGTCGCCCACCCCCTCGACCACCGCGGTCGCGCCCGAGTTGCGCACGCAGAACCGTTCGCCGACCTGGCCCCGGAGGAAGATGTGGCCCGACGTCGCGCCGTACCCGATCACGTTGCCCGCGATGATCTGGTTCTCCGCGTCGAACGTCGCGAGCCGGTCCGGGCGCACCACGATCCGGCCGCCGGAGAGTCCCTTGCCGACGTAGTCGTTGGCGTCACCCTCGAGCCGCAGGGTCACCCCGCGAGGCACGAACGCGCCGAAGGACTGGCCGGCCGAGCCGGTGAACGTGATGTCGATCGTCCCGTCGGGGAGGCCCTCACCGCGGTACCTCTTGGTGACCTCATGGCCGAGGATCGTGCCGACCGTGCGGTTGACGTTGCGGATCTCGACCTGCGCGCGCACGGGCTCACCACGCTCGAGGGCGTCGGCCGCCAGCGCGACGAGCTCGTTGTCCAGGGCCTTGTCGAGCCCGTGGTCCTGGACCGTCGTGTTGTGCCGGGCGGCACCCTCGGGCAGCGCCGGCACGTGCAGGATCGGTGCCAGGTCGAGCCCGGCCGCCTTCCAGTGGTCGACGGCGCGCTCGACGTCGAGCATCTCGGCGTGCCCGATCGCCTCGTCGAGCGTGCGGAAACCGAGCTCGGCAAGGTACTCCCGGACCTCCTCGGCGATGTACTCGAAGAAGTTCACGACGTGCTCGGCCTTGCCGGTGTAG
>Ga0214468_1000496_pt1 | contig 12440 bp, 14 predicted proteins | sample RVTome_9_FD_187334 | JGI IMG/M metagenome (GOLD analysis project Ga0214468, IMG submission 187334) | Soil microbial communities from uranium-contaminated site in the Upper Colorado River Basin, Wyoming, United States - RVT155D38 HiSeq ...
CGTGCGGCAAGCATGCATGGCTCACTCGAAGTGGTCATGTGGTCACGGGCCGTGGCGCAGCTTGGTTAGCGCGCGAGTCTGGGGGACTCGAGGTCGTGGGTTCGAATCCCGCCGGCCCGACCAGGCATTTTCTGTCCTAACGCTTCCCTACGCTCCAAAGATGGGTGGGATCAAATGGACAGACGACGATCTTCGTCGTGCTGTGCAACAAGCCACTTCGTGGCGCGGAGTCCTTCGGGCTCTCGGGTTGAACAGCAGCTCCGGTGGGTCGATACAAGTCGTGAGGCGGCACTCGAATCGCCTTGGACTCGACACTTCACATTTCGCCGGAACGCGACGCTGGTCTGACAGAGAGCTAGTCAAGGCTGTACTCGAGTCCAGGTCATAGAGCGAAGTGCTCTCTCGCCTCGGGCTTATCGACGATCGACGCAACGAAGTCAGAGTCAGGGGCGATGCGGTTCGCCTCGGGTTGGGTATCGACCACCTCGAGGCGGAAGACGTCGACCCTATCGACCTGAGTGAATGCCGCGCCACCGAGGAGCACCTCCGAACCGCCGCGCTCGCCATGGTGTCCGCTGGTTCGAAATCCGCGGTATCGCGGTCGCGGTGCCGGCAGCGCCTCAGCGATACGATCTGCTGGTCACGCTGCCGCCCCGAATACTGAGGGTGCAGATAAAGACAACCACCTCGAGGCGAGACGAAACGTGGCTCGTAGGCGTTGGACGTAGGCCCTACGTCTCGGACAAGTCCGCAGCCAAGGTCCCATACGATCCAGCGAGTCTCGACTTGTTTGCGATCGTGAATGGTGACGGAGAGATCTACCTCGTTCCGATTGAGGCCCTGGCAGGTAGGACCGGTGTCTATCTCAGCGCCTACGAGCAGTACAAGGTCGGGGACGTCTCCAGCCTATTGAATTGACCTCTGTTCGCTCACGTTGCGACCTCGCGACGCCCGCAACCATGCGTCGCCGATGGATAAGCCTGCTTGAGCAGAGTTCCACACAAATCCGAGTCGACCCGAAGCGGCCACGAGATGGCTCGGTGCTATCGCGATGGACCGGCGCAGCTCAGAACATCCATTGCCAGAGCCACACGATGGCCTCCACGAGACGCCACCCGAGATAGAGGACCACGAGCACGATCATGATCTTGAAGCTCAGCGGTGTCTTGACATCCTCCTGTTCGTGATGCTCGGTCAACGCTCGCTCCTGTTGCGAGTCACGAAGTGAATCGGGTTGCCGGTGAAGTCGTAGACCGAGCGGAGACGGTTCTCGAGAAAGCGGATGTAATCGTTGCCCAACTCTCCGCCTGACACGAACACGACAAACGTTGGTGGAGCGACGCCGGCTTGCACCGTGTAGTGGAGCTTCGGTCGTCGTCCGCGCCGAACCGGCGGCGGGTGCGCAGCCGACCACTCCCTGATGTTCCTGTTGAGCACACCTGTCGGCACCCGGTTGGCCCTGGTCTCGACCACCGCTTCGAGGGCGTCACCCAGCCGACCCACCCTGGCGCCGGTCAGAGCCGACATGCGCAGCACCGGTGCCCAGCCGACGAAGGAGAGTCGGTCCGGCAGAGACCGTTCAGTGATCTCGCGCTGCTCCTCGTCGAGGGCGTCCCACTTGTTCAACACGACGATGAGCCCGACACCTGCCTCCACGATCTCAGAGGCAATGCGCTGATCCTGATGGGTGACACCTTCGGTGGCGTCCACCATCAGAATCGCCACATCCGAGCGCTTGAGCGCTTCACGGGCACGCAACACCGCGTAGAAGTCGGCATCCTCAGAGATCTGTGGCTTGCGTCGGATCCCCGCCGTGTCGATCAGCCTGTAGGTGACACCGTCGATCTGTGCATCGACATCTATCGGATCACGCGTCGTCCCCGGAGTGTCGGAGACGATCACTCTCTGCTCTCCAACGAGACGATTGAGCAGAGTCGACTTCCCCGAATTGGGACGGCCCACTATGGCAACTCGTGTCACATCGGGACGCTCCTCGATTTCGGGTGCCTCTGGAAGCTCCTCGACCAGACGGTCGAGGAGGTCGCCCACTCCCCTGCCGTGGTACGCACTGACTGGCATCGGCTCGCCCAGACCCAGTTTCCAGAACCGGTCGACCTCTCGCTCGGTGCTGGCGTCGTCGACCTTGTTGACCGCCACTACCACCGGTATCTCAGCGGAGCGGAGAATGCCCATGACACCCGTGTCGTCGTCGGTCAGCTCGGTGGTCCCATCCACGACCAAGAGCACCGCGTCTGCCCCCGAGACCGCCCCCTCGGCTTGTTGGCGAATGGACAGATTGAGATCACCCTCGGGCTTTACCTCCCACCCACCGGTGTCCACGAGGATGAAGTCACGTCCCGCCCAATCTGCATCGAACTGCCGACGGTCGCGGGTCACTCCGGAGAGCTCTTCGACGACTGCGGACCTCGAGCCGATGATCCGATTGACGAGCGTCGACTTCCCCACATTGGGGCGGCCGACGACGGCGACCACGGGAAGAGTGCTCAGGGCCGCCTGCCTCTCAGGCGCTTATCAGCTCGAGGGCCTCGGTGGCGGTCCACTCCCGATCCCGTTCCAGCCATGACTCCCCTCCGGGCTTGGAAGCTGTCACGCCGGCCTCCACGAGTGCTTGCAATGTCGAGACGAAGCTGCGTAGCTGGGGCGGAAGCGGGAAATACTCTGCCTCCTGGGTGGCTGACCACAACTCGAATCCCTGCGTGGGATCCAGACGATCGATCACCTCTTGCACGAGATGGTCGGGGGCCGATGCGCCGGCGGTGACACCAACGGTCTTGACACCTTCGAGCCAATCGGGCCGGATGTCAGCGGCCGAGTCGATCCGATGCGCCGCCACACCGTTCTCGTGAGACACCCGAACCAGAGCCTGGGTGTTCGAGGAGTTGTGCGACCCGACGACGAGAATCAGGTCGCATTCGTCGGAGAGTTGGTTGACGACCTCCTGGCGGTTGGTGGTCGCGTAGCAGAGGTCAGATTTGCGGGCCGTCTTGAGAGACGGATAGCGGCTCGCCGCCTCGTCCATGACCTCCTGCCACTCGTAAAGCCCGAGAGTCGTCTGAGCCACCAGGGCGACTCTCTCCTCGTCGTCCGGTGAGAAGTCACCGAGCCCCTGCTCGGGCTCGACGAGGGTGATCGCTCCAGGAGCCTCGGCGACCGTGCCCACGGCCTCGTCGTGTCCCTCGTGCCCGATGTAGATGATGTCGTATCCCTTCCGTGACATCATCTTGACCTCGTGGTGGACCTTGGTGACGAGGGGGCACACGGCATCGATCACCACTGCGGCGCGGTCACCGGCAGCAGCGACGACCTCGGGCGAGGAGCCGTGGGCCGAGAGCATGATCGGGGCACCTTCGGGCACATCGGCGATGTCGTCGACAAAGACGACGCCAACCCGCTCGAACGCCCTCACCACCCACTCGTTGTGGACTATCTCGTGATAGCAGTAAACGGGCCCATCGAAGATCCTGGTCATCCAGGTGAGGGCCTTGATCGCCATCTCCACTCCGGCACAGAAGCCTCTTGGCTCGGCGAGGAGCACTCTTTCAACGGTCATCAGCCTTCATGGTAGGTCTGTGCTGTGCCCACAAACATTCGCCGTCGTGGACTCAGCACCAGCCGGCTCAGTCAGGACTTTGCCCGAATCAGCCCGAGAAGACGTTCGACGACCTCGTCGAACGTCAGCTCCGATGTGTCGACGACCACAGCCCCGTCGGGAATCACCAACGGCGACGCCGCTCGTGTCGAGTCGAGCCAGTCTCTGCGGTTCAGGTCGGCGAGCACAGCCTGGTAGTCCTCGCCGGTTTCCCGGGCTCTTCGAAGCGCCCTCTCCTCGGCTGAGGCATCGAGGTAGATCTTCAAGTCGGCGTCGGGGAAGACGACCGAACCGATGTCCCGGCCTTCAACGACGCCGTTGCCCGCGTGCCGCTCGATCCACGCCCGTTGCTCTGCGACGAGGAGTCGGCGGACAGAAGGATGTGCCGAGACGGCCGAGACCGCTGCCGTCACCTCCTCTTCCCGTATCGCTTCGGAGACGTCCTGTCCGTTGAGGTACATGTGGCCGGACTCCTGGGCGAATCTCTTGTCAGCGACTACATCGACCACCATCGCCTCGTCGTGCGGGTCAGATCCCGCCTCGACGACAGCGAGAGTCGCGGCTCGGTAGTAGGCGCCCGTATCGAGATGAGGCAGACCCGCCTTGTGGGCGACGACCCGGCTGACCGTGCTCTTACCGGTCCCACCCGGCCCATCGATTGTGACGATCACGCCCTGCTGACTCTCAGTAACACGGGCGAGGAGCATAGATGCGGTGGGAGAGCCATCCGGCTCCGGAGGGGTTGTCCGACTTGGGGGGAATTCGGACAATGGGGGCGAAGTCGGAGTCCGGGACCCTCCCACCGCGTCGGAAACATAGCGGGCGTGGCGGCGCTCTGACGACTTATGAGGAGAGAAGATCCAAAAATTTCCAGAAGTCGGGCCATGTCTTGTCAACGACGTGGGGAGAAGCGACGGAGACGCCTTCCACGGCTGTCCCGGCACACGCCATCGCCATGGCGATGCGATGGTCCCCGTGCGGATCGATCACTCCCCCTCGAAGCTGCGAAGGCTCGACTCTCAAGCTCTCACCTGCGACCTCCACCCTTCCTCCGAGCCTCCTCATTTCTGAAGTGATCGCTTCGAGCCGGTCGGACTCTTTGTGACGTAGGGAAGAAAGGCCTCCCAACGTCGACGGCGAGGAGGCGAACAGGGCGACGACTGCGACCGCCAGGGCGCCATCCGGGGCGTCCGACATGTCGACGTCAACACCCTGAAGGTCGGTCCCCGACCCATCGAGCACTGTCCTGGTCGCACTCTGGTCGAGTCTGCATCCCATCTGCTCCAACACACGCGCCACCCCGAGGTCGGGCTGCCATGAGTCCCGGCCCAGGCCGTCGATGACAACGGTCCCTCCGGTGATGGCGGCGATGGCCATCGGGTAGGCCGCGGCCGAGGCATCCGGCTCGATGACCATGTCGGCTGTCGTGTAACCCGTGTTGGCGATCTCGAACCCTGTCATGGTCGGTTCGATATCCGCCCCGAAGCGACGCATGACAGACAGGGTTCCCTCGAGATAGCCAGCCGAGCCACTCAAGCCTGATAGCTCGATGACCACGGGCTTCTCCATCACTGGCGCCACCAGCATCGCCGCTGTGGCGAACTGAGAGCTCGCGGAGCAGTCGACGGTCACATAGCCGCCCCAGAGATTGCCCCTGCCCGTTATCTCGATGGGGAGGTGGTCTCTGTCGACCTCCACTCCCTGGGAGCGGAGCACGTCGACGATGCCCGCCATCGGCCGGGCCGGGAGACGTCCTCTCCCCTCGATTCTCGTCGTGCCCGGCGCCGACCCCGCCATTGCGATGAGTATGCGGGCCGACAGCCCGGACTCGACGGCATCGATCGTCCCCCCCGCCTGCAGACGCCCCCCTCCCCCGTCCACGGCCCAGGGGTCGCCTTCGCTCACGGTCTCCACGCCCAACACCCGAAGCGCCATTGCCATCGCCTCGGTGTCTTCGGCCCTCAGCGGGCTGTAGAGATGACTTCTGCCGTCGGCGAGAGCGGCGGCGGCCAGAGCCCGAATCGTCTCGGACTTGGATCCGGGAGGGCGAACGGTCGTATCGATCGGAGAGTCCAAGAATGGGACGGCACGCCCGGTCTCGCTCATCCGGACAAGAGCTTCTTGATCTCGGTGACCGACAGGCGTCGCGACTGCCCTGGAGACAGGTTCGGGTCCGACAAGGAGCCGATCGCTGTGCGCACGAGTCGCATGACCTCATGATCGAGTGCGTCGAACATGCGACGCACCTCCCGGTTGCGCCCTTCGACCATCACCAACTCCACCAGGGCACGGTCGGGTCGAGAGTCGATGAGTCGAGCCGACTCAGCTCGGGCCGGCCCATCATCGAGCTCGACACCCTCGGTCAACCGTCGGACAACGGATTGATCTGGTCGTCCGACCACTTCGGCCAGGTATGTCTTGGTTATGCCGTAGCGGGGATGAGTGACGCGATTGGTGAGCTCGCCGTCGTTGGAGACGAGGATGAGGCCCTCCGAATCCGCGTCGAGCCGGCCCACCGGATAGAGACGTTGCTCCGATGGAACCAGATCGACGACGGTCCTCCGGCCTTCGGGGTCATCTGCGGTGCTGATGATTCCGACTGGTTTGTAGAGGAGGTGGGTCTCGAGGTCTTCTCTGACGGGTATCGGGGCGCCGTCGACGGTCAAGAGGTCGTGATCCGGATCGACCCGGTCTCCCAGGACCACCGGCTCACCGTTGAGTCGAACTCGCCCTTCCACCATGGCCTCCTCTGCCGCACGCCTCGACATGAGGCCGGCTCTGGCGATGGCTTTTTGGATGCGGACTCTCTCCGCCACGGCTCACTCCCCAGCGGGTCGGATGGACTCCTCGAGAGTATCGACGAATTGCGCCGGTGGGACGTGGTCGGCCAATGGTGGCAACTCCGAGATGTCGTTGACGCCCATTCGCTCCAGGAAGAGCTCGGTGGTCTGGTAGACGGCCGGGTTCCCCGGGAGATTGAGCCGCTCCTTCTCCTCCAACAGACCGAGACGCTCGAGAGTCCGCACCGCGGAGTCCGAATCGACTCCTCGGATCTCAGAGATCTGGCTGCGAGACACCGGTTGGCGATACGCGACGACAGCCAGCGTCTCCATGGCGGCAGGGGAGATCTTCCTGGCGGTGGCCGAGGCCGAGAACCTCTCCAAATAGGGATAGGCGTCGGGATGACTGTAGAGACGCCACCCTCCTGCCGACGACCTGAGCACCATCCCGGCGTCCCGTGCTTCGAGTTGGGCCCGGAGCTCCTCGAGGAGCTCCTCCACTCTTGCCCCTGAGACCTCCAAGACCTCGCCGAGCTCGCGAGCCGGAACCGGATGCTCGGTGACGAAGAGGATGGCTTCCAGGGCGGCCAGTTCCTTCACGACGCCCACTCCGATGTGAGGTCGATCGACCCATCGTCCAACTGCCTCACCTGTATCTGGGAAGCCCAATCGACCTGTGATACCTCGATGAGACCCCAGCGCGCCATTTCCAACAGAGCCAGGAAATATGCCGCCACCTCCACGGGGCGACGACAGTGTTCCGTCAGATCCTCGAAGGAGGCCACAGTGGCGAGACGGAGCCGGTCGCGAAGATCTTCGATCGCCAACTCGACGCTGGGCAGATCGAGGTCGAGATGATCGAGATCGGGCTCCAGCGATGCCCTGGCGAGCACTTTGGCCGCAATGATGGCCAGCTCCTCACCGTTTGCCGGTACCACGATCTCGGGTGGGGGCCGATAGATCTCCTGGTCGATGCCCGAGACTCGAGGGACATAGCGATTGGCGTCCTGGAGACGGCGTTTCAAGACCGCTGCCACGTCCTTGAAGGTCACCGAGGCCAGCAACCGTGACAGCAGACGATCCCTCTCTTCTGCCAGGGCCAGCTCGTCGTCGAGGTCGAGATCGGAGCGAGTGGGCAGGAGGGACTGCGTCTTGAGCTGGATGAGAGTGGCGGCGATCAAGAGGAACTCCGAAGTCACATCGAGGTCGAACTCTCTCATCTCGTCGAGAAACGTCAGGTACTCCTCCACCACCTCGGTGAGGCCGACTGCGGTGATCTCGACCTGATGTTTGGTGATGAGCTGCAACAGGAGGTCGAGCGGCCCTTCGAACACGGTGGTTCGAACGTGGAAAGTCATATGACTGCCGAGGTTATCTCTCATCCACCACGTCCCCAGGTCTTTGTGGGTTGATCGGCCGCTACCAGCACATCCCACAGGTCCGGTGTGATCGTGGACGGGCGCTCTCCGTGATGATGGAGAGCGAAATCGACTGCCAGAGAGGGTGCTCCGAGCTCGCCGAGCTCCCGGGCGGCGATCAACCCGTGGTCCCGGTAAGTGGCAAACCTCGGCGGGAGCCCGGTCCCTGCCACGATCAGAACAGATGCGATCGATCTACCGATGAGCCCGAGCCCGGCGTGTCTCTTGCCCACGTCGTGCATCAGAGCAGCCGTCACCATGTCCCCCTCGTCGAAGCCGGCCGCTACGACAGAGAGGGCAGCCTCGTATCCGTGACGCTGGTCCACTTCGGGCTGAGCCAGGAAGATCTCTCGAAGAGTCGTCGGGAGCCATCGTTCGATCTGGCTTCGCTCGCTCCCGGACAAAGGCCGGGCGGTGGCTACGTCGAAGAACCGTCGGACCAGGTGGGCAGGGCTGCCCGGCAATTACTGGCCCGTCAGGTGAGTCTTGTTCTTGCAGTCGACACACAGAATCGACATGGGTCGGAACTCGAGACGGTCGGCTCCGATGTCGTTGCCGCAGTTGTCGCAGATGCCGTATGTGCCGGCTTCGATGTGGGCTAGAGCAATGTCGATGTCGTCGAGTTGGCTCTTGAGAGATTCGACCAGGCCGAGCACCTCGGTGCGTTCGGCAGTCACCGAGGCGGCGTCTGCGAAACTGCCACCGAAGTCGATGTCAGAGCGCAGGTCTCCCGACTCAGCGGCTCCCAGCTCGTCGAGCTGGTGTATCAGTTGTTCTCGCTCTTTGCGGAGAGCCTTCTCTGCGCTTTCGATGTCGAGCGCCATTACCTACTCCTCGGATGTGCCTCGACGTAGATCTCCATGACGTGGGCAGGACTGACCCGTGTGTAAACCTGGGTCGTACTGATCGTAGCGTGACCCAACATTTCCTGGACGGTTCTCAGGTCTGCGCCGGCCTCGACCATATGCGTCGCCGCCGAATGGCGGAGAACGTGGGGAGACACCCTCGCCGGGTCTATATCGGCGGAGGCGGCGTGTTTCTTGACGATGTCGAACACTCCCTGTCGGCTGATACGTCTTCCTCTGAGATTGATGAATAGGGGATCACCGGCGACGTTTCGCCTGATCAGAGACAATCTGTCAGGTAACCAGGCCGCTATCGCGGCGACCGCTTTCGATCCCATGGGCACCAGCCGCTGCTTCGCCCCTTTCCCGGTGACCCGGGCGACTCTCTCATCGAGATCGAGGTGTCCGAGATCAACACCGACGGTTTCTGACACCCGGGCCCCGGTGCCGTAGAGAAACTCGAGAAGTGCGGAGTCGCGACGGGCGGCGACGTTGGAGACGCCGGGCGCCTCTACGAGGGCGATTGCCTCGGCCACCGTCAGCGCCTTGGGGAAGGGGTCGGGTCGGCGGGGACTGTCGACGAGGAGGGTGGGGTCGTCACGACGGAAATCCTCGACGACGAGGAAGCGATGCAGACCACGGACGGAGGCGACCTTCCGGGCGATGGTCGAGTCGGCGAGCTGGCTTTCCCTCATCTCGGTGATGAAGCCCGCTACTTCGTCGGAACCCGGCTCGGAGCCATCCAGGTAGTCCAGGTACTGGCGCAGATCGCGCTCGTAGGCCAACAGAGTGTTCTTGGACAGGCCACGCTCGACACGAAGCGAGACGAGATACTCATCGACTCCCGACTGGAGGGAGGGCTCGGGCGAGCTCACACCGAGGCGAGGGCCTCCAGCACCGGAGAGTGTTCGACACCGAGGCTGGCGGCCACCGCCGGATGACAAACCTGGTCCCTCACGATGTTCACCCCTGCGAGGAGCTCCGGGTGCGCTCTCACCGCCGCCTGCACCCCCTGATTGGCCATGACCACTGCATAGCGCAGCGTGGCATTGGTCAATGCATAGGTCGATGTGTGGGGCACCGCCCCGGGGATGTTGCCCACGGCGTAGTGGAGGACGTCGTGGTGTTGATAGACGGGGTCGGAGTGTGTCGTTTCACGGGAGGTGGCGAAACAGCCACCCTGGTCGATGGCGACGTCGACGAGGACCGCGCCGCGCTTCATCGACATGACCATCTCTTCGGTGACCAGCTTCGGTGCGGAGGCACCTGGCACGAGGACCGTGCCGATGACCAGGTCGGCATTCAGGACCTCCTCCTCCAGCGTCAGCTTGTTGGAGTGGAGAGTCACGATCCGGCCCTGGTACAGAGAGTCGATCGCCCGAAGTTTGGTGAGATCGGTATCGAGGACTACGACGTCTGCCTGCATCCCCATGGCGATCACAGCGGCGTTCGAACCAGCGATTCCTCCTCCGATGACCACGACCTTGCCGGGACGGACCCCCGTTGTCCCACCGAGGAGGATCCCCCGGCCGCCCTGCGACTTCTCCAGGAAGTAGGCCCCGGCCTGAGTGGCCATGCGCCCGGCGATCTCCGACATCGGGGCCAGCAGTGGCAGGGACCGATCGTTCATCTGCACCGTCTCGTAGGCGATGGCGACGATTCCCTTGTCCGAGAGCCCGGCCGCCAAGGCGGGGTATGCCGCCAGGTGGAGGTAGGTGAAAAGGATCTGGCCCTCTTTGAACTTCTCGACTTCGGAAGCTTGCGGCTCCTTGACCTTGAGGATCATGTCGGCGCCGGCAAACACCTCGTCGGCGTTGGGGACGATGGTTGCCCCTTGGACCTCGTACTCCTCGTCGTGAATCGTCGAGCCCTCACCGGCATCCTTTTCGATGAGAACCGTGTGCCCGCGATCGGCCAATTCACGCACGCCGATCGGTGTGATTGCTACCCGGTGTTCCTCTGTCTTGATCTCGCGGGGAACTCCGACGATCAAGTGCTCACACTGCTTTCTGCCGTCTCTATTGCGGGTTTCGTTGCCCTCAGCGCCGCCGCAGCCTCGATCAGCCCCACGAACAGTGGATGTGGGTTGTCGGGCCGCGACCTGAACTCGGGATGAGCCTGTGTGGCCACGAAATAGGGATGGTCGATCAGCTCAATGTACTCCACCAAGTTGTCGTCCGGCGAGAGACCGGAGAGTCGCATCCCGGCACCTTCGAGGTCTTTTCGGTAGCGATTGTTGACCTCCCAGCGGTGCCGGTGGCGCTCGTATACGAGCTCTTCGCCGTACAGCGCGCGCACCTTCGAGCCCTGAGCCAATTTGGCGGCGTAGAGTCCGAGCCGCATGGTCCCACCCATGTCTTCGACGTCCTCCTGGCTGGCCATGAGGTCGATGACCGGGTGGGGGCTCGAAGGGTCGAACTCGGTGCTGTTGGCGTCGGGCAGGCCCAGAACCGATCGGGCGAACTCGATGACGGCGCACTGCAACCCGAGGCAGAGGCCGAGCAGGGGTAGGTCGTTCTCACGGGCATACCTGATGGCCTGGATCTTGCCCTCAACGCCCCGGTAGCCGAACCCGCCGGGGATGACCACGCCGTCCAAGTCCTCGAGATAGGAGTCAGCCAGCAAGCCGGTGAGCTCGTCGGAGGGGACCCATCGCAGATCGAGACGAAGACCACTCGAGGCGGCGCCATGTCGCAAGGACTCGGCCACCGACAGGTATGCGTCGGGAAGGTCGACATATTTGCCAACTATGCCCACCGTCACTTCCTCGGTGGCTCCCTTCGCCTTCTCCACCATTGCTCGCCATGATTCCAGGTGGGGTGGTCCGGTGACGAGGCCCAAACGGTCGCAGGCCACCTCGTCCAGACCACCATCATGGAGATCGAGGGGGACCTCATAGATGTCTTCGGCGTCGGGAGCGGCGATCACGGCCCTGGGCTCGACATCGCAGAACAGGCTGATCTTCTTACGCACCGAGTCGTCGATCTCCCGATCGGAGCGGACGATGATCACGTCGGGATGGATTCCTTTCGAACGGAGCTCAGCGACGGAGTGTTGGGTCGGCTTGGTCTTCAACTCCTCGGAGGTGGCGATAAACGGCACCAGGGTCACATGGACGAACATCACGTTGGCCCGCCCGATGTCATTGCCGAACTGACGGATCGCCTCGAGGAACGGAAGGCTCTCGATGTCACCCACCGTTCCACCCACCTCGGTGATGACGACATCGACGTCCTGGTCGCCGACCCGACGGATCCGTTCTTTGATCTCATTGGTGACGTGTGGGATCACCTGGACCGTGTCACCCAGATAGTCGCCCCGCCGCTCTTTTTGGATCACTGACAGGTACACCGACCCGGAGGTCACGTTCGAGGTGCGGCGAAGGTTCTCGCCCGTGAAGCGCTCATAGTGGCCCAGGTCGAGGTCAGTCTCCCCACCGTCGTCGGTCACGAAGACCTCGCCGTGCTGGAAGGGATTCATCGTTCCAGGGTCAACGTTGATGTATGGGTCGAGTTTTTGGTTGACGACCCGAAGACCCCTCGACTTCAACAACCGTCCCAGTGACGCGGCAGCGATTCCCTTGCCGAGACTGGAGACCACGCCACCGGTTACGAAGACGTACTTGGTGGGGTCGGTCGATGGGGCCTTCTCTTCTGGAGCTTGCTCTTGCGAGAAAAGTGGCCCGTTCATGACGGGACGCCAGAGTAGCACGGCTCCTGGAGATCCCCCTGCAATACCGTTCTGTGAAGGCCGGACGGGAAATATTCTCGCCTGAGCTCCACAGAAC
>Ga0214468_1000498_pt1 | contig 12397 bp, 10 predicted proteins | sample RVTome_9_FD_187334 | JGI IMG/M metagenome (GOLD analysis project Ga0214468, IMG submission 187334) | Soil microbial communities from uranium-contaminated site in the Upper Colorado River Basin, Wyoming, United States - RVT155D38 HiSeq ...
GGGCGGCTCGATACTCAGAGGCTCTCACTGGGCTCTCGTTGGAGCCACCAGTGGAGGCTCGAGGGCGCCGCCACGTCTATCACCTCTATGTTGTGCGCCACCGGGAACGCACGCTTCTACGCCGAGTTTTGGAGGCGGCAGGAGTCGAGACCGGCCTCCACTACCCCGTTCCCGCTCATCTGCAGCCCGCGTTCCGAGACCTCGGGTTGGAGTCAGGCGCATTCCCTCATGCCGAGCGTTGGGCGAGGGAGGGTTTTTCACTTCCGATATTCCCCGAGCTCACCGACTCTGCCGTCGACAGAGTCTGCTCCGTTCTCAGCGACGCAGTGGAGCGCACAGATGTACTCGCGTGATGTCGTGGCCAGGCGGGCTCAGGAGATTGCCATCGACGCGTTCCTCCTGTTCTGCTCAGCACTTGGTGCCGTCTGGTTTCGCCATGGCTCCGGACTATTCGATGTGAGCATGAGCCCATCGACCCCGTGGGGGCTTTATCTCGTCCCGTCGCTGCTCGCAGTTATATTTGTCGCGGTTATCCTGCATGCCCTGGGGTCCTACCGAATTCGCAAGGACCTTCCCGCAGAGGCCCTCAGGATCGCCAAGGCTGTCATTGGCGGGATAACTGTCCTGCTTGCAATCTCCTTCTTCTTTCGAGACTCCTCCTACTCCCGGGCGACAGTGATCATCTTCTTTCTTCTGAGCGTCCCCCTGTTGACGATCTCCAGGATCGCGGGCCATCGCATCGCCGGCCGCCTCCGCACGCATGGTGACGCCGGACGCCGTGTCCTAGTGGTCGGCTTCGGCCGCATCGGTCGACGGTTGGGCGAGGCTCTCCTCACCGACCCCGCCTACTACACACTCGTTGGCTTTGTCGATGACGATCCAACCGTCGTATCCGGGGCGCCACCTGATACTCCCATCCTGGGAACCACCGCGGTGCTTTCGGAGATAATTCGATCACAAAATGTCGACGAAGTGATCCTTGCCATTCCGTCGGCAACCTCCGAACGGGTGCAACAGCTGATCGGCACTTGCATCAAGCTCAACGTCAGATGGAAGGTCGTGCCCAACATCTACGATCTTCTGTACGAGCGCATCCAGCTGGATCTCATTGGGGGCCTGCCCGTCATAGGGCTTCGCGGATCTCAGATCGTTGGTCGGAACTGGGCCACAAAGCGTATGTTCGACGTCGCGGCTGCATCGACTTTCCTCATCATCCTGTCGCCCCTGATTCTGTTGATCACGCTTCTGGTCAAGACGACATCGCGGGGCCCTGTCCTCTTCCACCAAACCCGAGTCGGGCTCCACGGCCGCAACTTCACCATGTTCAAGTTCCGGTCCATGCGGATCAACAATGACCCCGCGATTCACCAGCATTACGTCGCTGACTGGATCCTCGGTGCCACCGGCTCCACCGAGCCTGAAGACATCGAGCGAGGTCTGGATACGAACGGCAGCAAGCGGTACAAGATCACCTCAGATCCGCGTATCACCCGCATCGGGCGGGTCATCCGCGCCACCAGCCTCGATGAGCTTCCTCAGTTGTTGAATGTGATCCGCGGCGACATGAGCCTGGTGGGCCCGCGCCCTCCCCTGCCGTATGAAGTCGAGCGCTACACAACCTGGCACCGGCGACGACTGGACGTGCTCCCCGGGATCACCGGTCTGTGGCAGGTGAGCGGTCGAAACCGGCTCTCCTTCGAGGAGATGATCCAACTCGACGTCGAGTACATCGAGGAATGGGCGCTCACAACCGATCTCAAGATCGTCTGGAAGACTCTCCCCGCTCTGTTTATGAACAAGGGGTATTGAATTGAATCAGACCAAAACACGGATCGGCGTTGTCGGTTGCGGCTACTGGGGTCCCAACCACATACGCAACTTTCTGAGTCTCGGACGCAACGGAGCGGACATGGTGGTCGCTGCCGACCGGGACCCGGCCCGTCGGCAGCGAATCTCCGAGCTCTACCCGATGGTGAGAGTGGAGACGGACGCCAGCCTCGTGTTCCAGGACCCCTCAATCGACGCGGTCGTCATCGCCACCCCTGTGGAGACCCACTATCCGCTGGCCAAACAAGCTCTCAGTCTGGGCAAACACGTTCTTGTCGAGAAGCCCCTGGTGACAGATCCAGATCAAGCGGAGGAGTTGATCTACCTGGCCGAGACCGGCGGGAGGGTGCTCATGGTCGGGCACACGTTCGAGTACACCGCGGCTGTGAATCGGATCAAGGAGATCATCGCCAGCGGAGAGCTGGGTGAAATTCTCTACATTCGCTCGTTGCGGGTGAATCTGGGACTGTTTCAAACCGACATAAACGTCCTGTGGGACCTGGCCCCGCACGACGTGTCGATCCTCCTCTACGTGCTGCAAATGGCGCCGACAGCGGTGATGGCGGTCGGGAATGCGAACATCAATCGCACCATCGAAGACGTGGCGTCGATCACCATCGAGTTCGACTCGGATGTCATGGCCAACATCATCGTCTCCTGGCTGGATCCCCGAAAGGTACGGGAAATGACGATCGTGGGGAGCAAGAAGATGCTCGTCTACGACGACACCTCGGCCAATGAGAAGCTTCGCATCTTTGACAAGGGTGTCGATGGTCCAAAGGACTACGAATCCTTCGGCGAGTTTCCCTACTCGTATCGCTACGGGGATATCGTCACTCCCTTCCTTCAAGAACACGAGCCCTTGCGCGAGGAGTGTGCTCACTTCTTGGGATGCATCAAGACGGGTGAGACACCCCGGAGCGGTGGCAAAGCGGGCCTCGACGTGGCTCGCGTTCTCTCGGCGGCGGAAGCCAGTCTGCGGGCCGGAGGTCAGCGAGTCGAATTGGCTCCCATACCGGCGATACCGGCGCAGCTCTCCTGGCCTCTCCGCGGCAACGGACAGGTTGACACAGAAGATGCCATCGCAATACTGCGAGCGGCCGGCGCATGAGAACAAGATCTCGCCCACCAGGACAACGGCTGATCCTTCTCTCGAGCATTAACCCGCGCCCGATCCGCCCCAGGTGTTGATGATGTCGATTTACCGACTCCACTCCACCACAAGTCCCCCACTTTCGTGGCTAACCGCACGCCGACTGGTCAAGCCCCGATCCGACGTGGCCGTCGACACCATCGATCACGTTGTGAACGCGACCCTGAGTCGGCGCGTTCTGGTCGCCAGCCCTGACGAGTCCCTACTCCATCTCGCGACGGACGCACTCAGCTCGTTTCGTCCCGGGTTCAACGTGGCCACAGCCTCCAAGGCTTCGCATGCACTCGAATGGCTTCAAAGCTTTGGGCCACACCTTCTCATCTTGGATCTGGAGCTATCGGGTCCTGCTAGCCTTCTTGACCACCTCCCTCCTTCTCACATCGAGACGATCTTGGTGCGGGCCGATCGTCCCGGCACCTGGCCCGGTCAAATCGCAGATGGGCGGTCAGTGCTCACAAGACCGGTTGATTTGCCGACACTCTTAGCAGCCGTCCATCGGATCAATCATGAGATCTGAACTACTGAAACTCTCTCGGGACCGTTAGGCATAATGGACATCTACGAGTTCACCCTCGGGCTCTGGCGACAACGAAGACTCTTGGTGATTGGATTCGTCGTCCTCTTCATTGCGATTCTCCTCGCCCTGTTCGAAGTCGGATCAGATGGAATCCGGTCTCGCATCACGCCGAAGTACCAAGCGAGCATCGACCTGGTCGTCGTGCCGGCTGAACTGGAATCTCTGACCTCGGCTTCCGTCTCCAGTGGGTCCCCGGGGGCGGCAGAGCTCTACGGTGAGCTGCTCATGTCACTGGAGGCCGAGCGGCAAATCGAAGAGACGCACGGCATCGATCTCCTCAACCCATTGGAGGTCAGGGTGGCCACTCGTAGTCCCTTCATCAGGGTCACAGCGACGACCGATAGCCCGGATGGCGCGGTTGAGGGAGTCCTCGGAGCTTTCCGGTGGTTGGAATCGCGACTTGCCGAGCCGCCCGTTCTGGCCAATATCCCCGTTGCAGAGCCCTCCGAGGAGCCCACGATTCTCGACGAAGAGGGCAAGTTCCTCGGTGTGGTACGACTCGAGGTCGATCGCTCCTACGCCTTGGTGGGCTCAGATCTGGCCATCGTGGTCTCCAACTTCCGCGGAGATGAGTTCGCTGTGCCGCTGTCCGAGGCGGCGCGTGAGCTCGGCACGCGAACGAGCTACGTGCGTCCTGAGAGTGAACTCATCATCAGCCTCGAGCGGGAGGTGGGGAGGGCTTTGGACAGCATTACGGTGACGATTCCCCCACTTCCAGATGAACTCGGCCCTGAGCCTCCTACCTTCGTGCTAACGGTTGAGCGCGGTGCGGTCGCGGGCACGGAAGAGAATCCTCGCCTTCTCGCCGATCGAATGGGGGTGCGATGGGAAGCCACTTTGGGCTCCCTGACCACGGAGGAGCTCGAGACGCGTCCGATGAGCGTGCTGCTCATCACCCAGGAGCCAATCGTCACCCTCGCTGGACAACGACGGACGCCGATCATCGCCCTCGGCATGTTGGGGGCGGGCATTCTCCTTCTGCTCGTATCGGCAACGACCATCGACACATGGCAACAGGCGCGGTTAGAGCGCGGAAAACACAGAGTCTCCGAACCAGACTATGAGTCTGACGAGAAGCGGAATGGCGACCTCTCTGAAGTGGACCAGCCTGTCCACCTGGAGGAGCGGAAGGACCTGGAGGAGCGACGTTGGGCTTGACGGTCCCATCTCGCCTCTTGGGGTGACCGGTGTCGAAGACAACGCTCTCGTCACGAGGCTGGGCCGCGCCGCCCGGAGTTCTCCGACCGGATCTGTTCGGATCTCTTTTCCTGATCGGGATGTTCGCCTTCTTGATGACCAACCGACTCATTCCCGACATCTACACGTTGCCGGTAGGTCTATCTATCCGGCCCTGGGAGCCGGTCCTGGCTCTGCTCACTCTGGTCTGGCTCTGTTGGCTGATCATCGTCCCGAAGCCATTCCCCGCGGGAGTTGTCGGGCTGGTCGCCCTCTCTCTCCTAGTGGTGCTGACTCTGGCCTATTTCTGGAATGCGCCGGGCTTTACCGAGTACGAAGCCACTGCCTCCCGACGAGGACTGATTCGGATCTTCCTCTTCGCCGGCCTGTTCCTCGCCTCGTATCACCTTGCTTATGACCTGCAAAGCGCCAAGAGGGTGCTCAGGCTGATAGTCAGCCTCACCGGCATCCAAGCTGTGGTCGGCATCTACGAATATGTGAGCGGACGGAGTGCGACGTTTCTTCACGAGTTGTGGACCGGAATTGGCCTGACCGTCGACCCCAGGGGAACCCGCGGATTCAGCGACAGCCTGAAGCAGCGTCTCACGGGCGAGCTGAAGGTGCAAAGCACTGCACCCCATCCCCTTGTCTTCTCGGCCGTGCTCGCTTTGGGCATCCTCATCGCACTGACGCTCTTTCTCCATGCCCCGAGTAGGCGCAGTCGACGGATCTACGGGTTCCTGCTCCTGCTCCAGCTGGCCTGTCTGCCGATGACCAACTCTCGAACTGGCTTTCTGGTCCTCATCGCCGGCCTAGTGGTACTGGCTTTGCTCACGGTCAGAAAGTGGCCGTCCTCGCTCCCGATGGCACTACTGGTCACGATGTTCATGGGTATCGTCTTCGCCCTTGTCCCGGGGAGCGCTCGTCTCCTTCTCAACAGCTTCACCCGACCGCAAGAAGACCCGAATCTCGAGGTCCGGCTCGCCCGGTTCGACCGGCTCCCGGATCTGATGGCAGATCGACCTGCCCTTGGCGCCGGGTATCTCACCAACGACGTGAACATCATCGTCTTCGATAACTCGTACAACCTGGCGCTCGTGGAGCTAGGCGTGATTGGCTTCGTCCTCCTCGTAACCTTCTTCCTCGTCTGCATGGGTCGTAGCCTGAGTGGCCTCGCTCGGGCGGGGCCGGCGGAGATACCGCTCCAGCTTGCAGGCGTCGTCGGAGTTCTCGCCCTTCTCGCAGGAGCGGCGACATTCGATGCCTGGGCCTTCGACCAGTTCTTTCCAACCTGTCTCATCCTTCTCGGAATAGGTGTGGGCAGAGCCGACGTGATCAGACGCCGCTTGACCCTTTCCGCCTCCCAGGGATCGGGGGACTTTTCTTCTCGTGCGTCGATCCAGGATCCGGCACGATGAGGCCCGCTCCGGTGTTTCGTGCAATCATGTCATCCCCGACGCTGCTCCTCCGCCGGGTTGGTGAGAGGCGTCTGGCTCGAATCTGTGCCGACACTCGCACCCTGGTTCTCAGCTACGACGATGGTCCCAGCCCGGACTTGACACCTGAGCTGCTAGACCTCCTCGCCTCGCATCGTGCTACGGCGACGTTCTTCCCCCAAGGGGCCCGAGCCGAGACGAATCCGGAGCTTCTTGATCGGGTTCTGGCCGAGGGGCACGAGATCGGCTGCCACACCTACGACCATGTCCACGCGTGGAAGTCGGGATCGAAGATCGCCGTTCGGGACATGGAGCGGGGATACGAGGTGCTCGCGACATGGGTACCGCCTTCGGGACCCTTTCGCCCTCCATACGGGAAGATGACGGTCGCAATGTTGCAGGCGGTTCGCGCTCGGAACGCCCGACTGGCATGGTGGACCACCGTCAGCGGAGACACTCACCCTTTCCCGCTCCCGCCCCCCGCACGTGCACTCGACCGGCTCCGCCGAACAGGTGGAGGTGTTGTGCTGATGCACGACCACCACCTCCGGAGCTCGAGAGATGGAGAGCGCCGGGCTGCACATGTTCTTGAGATGACAACCACTCTAATTGAAGCCGCACCCGGCGAGGGCTGGAGGATTCGTAGTCTCGCCGAGCTCGATCGGTCGATGGCAATATGAACGCCGCCAACACGATGGTCGAGGCGCCGCTCCGGGTGGCGATGATCGTTCACGCCTATTACGAACGAGACGCCCGAGTCCGCCGCTACGCAGAGACCCTGGTTCGGGCCGGGCACAAAGTGGATGTACTGGCCCTACGCGGCCCGGGGGATCCTCGGCGTCAGGTGCTCAAAGGTGTCAACGTCATTCGAATGCCGCTACGTCGAAGGAGAGGCGGGATCGGGCGGTATGTTCTCGAGTACCTGGCATTCACCTTCCTGGCGTCTCTGATGCTGTCATTGCGGCACCTGGAGAACAGATACGACGTGGTCCACGTGCACAATATGCCCGACTTTCTGGTCTTCGCCGCATGGCTACCCAAGCTGACCGGGTGCAAAGTCATACTCGACGCCCATGACCTGATGCCGGAGGTCCATGCCAGCAAGTTCGGAGTCTCCAGCTCGCACCCGATCACCAAGCTGCTGAATCTCCAAGAGCGCATCTCGAATCGCTTCGCTGACGCTGTCATATTCTCCTCGGATCTCCTGCGTGAGATCGCGCTCAGACGTGGAAGTTGTGATCCTCAACAAACAATCACCGTCCTGAATAGCCCGGATCCGACCATCTTTGATCGGAATCGGCATCCTTGGCGCGGGCCTGATGATGCAACCGAGTTCCGGTTGCTCTACGTGGGCACTGTCTCTCCCCGACACGGAGTCGATCAAGCGGTCCGAGCGGTCGCGCTGCTAGCCGATGACATTCCAGGGATGCGTTTGTTGATATACCCGCGGCTGGCAGAGGGAGAGGGCGATGCGCTCGACGATCTTCGCAGATTGGTCGAGCACGAGCAGCTCGAGCGAGTGATCGAGTTTCGCGATCCAATCCCTCTTGACCAGATCCCGCACGAAATGGCTCTCGCTCATGTCGGGCTTTTCACCCCTCGTTTGGATGCACACATCGATGTCGCGCTATCGATCAAGGTTCCGGAATTCGTCGCCATGTCCGTGCCCATCGTGACCACGAAGACCAGAGTCATGCAGCGTTACTTCGCTGACGATCAGGTCTCATATTTCGAGGATGGCGATATCGACTCCTGCGCCCACGCGATCAGGCGTATCTTCGAGGACCCGGAGGAGGCGCGATTGATGGCCCGGCGAGCCGATCGGTTCCTACGGGAGCACTCATGGCAGGTGCAAAGCGAGCAATACATGGGCCTTCTCTCCCGATTGGTTTCCAAAACCAGGTCTGGCCTCCCTCGACAACCGGCGGGGTCGTGACCGAGGGCACAGCCAGTCGCCCGGCGGCTCCCACACACCCAGGCTCTGCTCCTCCGGCCCGAGGGGCTCCCCCGTGGGGTCTAACCCGCAGGTGGATTGATGCCCGACCGCAGGAGCGCCCGCAGGGCTGCGCGATGAGGGCCCCGCCCCATAGCTGCTCGCAACCCCTCGTTCACTACGAGTGACAGCCAGAAGGCACGAGACCTGAGCCGTCCGTTTCGCCGGCTGAAGAGGCGCCACCGGTTTAGGGTATTGAGGGTCCACAGCTCGGCGGATCTGTGCACCTCGCCTCCGATATGCACCGCCTCTGCGGCTGGAACATATAGCAAGAGGAACCCTGCGTCGCGGGCGCGTAAAGCGAATTCCGCCTCTTCCGCATACAGAAAGAACGACTCATCCCAGGGACCAACCCGATCCATGCATTCCCGGGAAATGAGCATCGCCGCCCCGGATGCCCAATCGGCATGGACCGGAGCCTCGTAAATCGAGTCGATCGCCACCACCTCTCCAAGGGCCCTGAACCGCCCGGCTCGATCTCCACCCAGGAGCGCCTCGCCCAGCACACGCAGTACGGCGGGCTCTCGTCGGAGCGAGTAGATCAATCGTCCACGATCGTTCATCAGACGAGGCACAGCGATCCCTGTTTCGGGGGAAAGGGCGTGCAACAGGGTCGGAACCGATCCACGACCCAAGCGCACATCCGGATTAAGGACGAGAACCGCTTGGCTAGATGAACTCATAGCCACCCCGGCGTTGACTCCGGCGGCGTAACCAAGATTGCCACCCATCTGGATCACTGTCGCCTCGGGCCACAGCTGCCCGGCCACCGTCGCACTACCGTCGTGCGAAGCATTGTCCACGACGACCACCTCGTAAGAGGTCAAGGGATGAAGAGCACCCGGAAGACTGTCGAAGAACTCAGGGAGATGTTCGGAGCTGTTGTATGTGACGACGACCACCGCCACGTCCACCTGGCTGTTCGCTTGGTCAGAGTCGCCGCTCGGAAGCATTTCTCAGTTCCGGGGTGCCGTTCGATCGGATTGCTGGTCGATCATTGCGAAGATCGCCCGAGTCCCTGCAGATCGACTGCCTTGACGTCATCCACAAACTGCCGATGCCAGAGCTCGAGCACCATCAGACTGAACACCTCTTTCGAGAAGACGCCCTGCGACGAGTTTCGGTTGAGGAGGTCCTCCAGGGCAGATCGTCTGAAATAGCCGCGGCCAAGGCTGATTGGATCGAGCAAAACCTCACGGGCGGCGCCACCAAGCTCCTGACTGAACCAGCGCTCGTATGGCACCAGGAAGCCTCGTTTTCCTGACCTCGAATTGGGGGGGAACAGGGAGGCAAACGTGTCTCGGACGATGCGCTTACCCGAGAATCGACCCAGCTTGAACTCAGTTGGAAGCGAGGCGGCGAATTCCAGGATCCGATGATCCAGAAATGGGACTCGAAGCTCGAGCGAGTTGGCCATGGTCATCTTGTCCGCCTTGAGGAGGAGATCATCGGGCAGCCAGGTTTTGGTATCGACATACAGCATCTTGTTGATCGCTGTGGCGTCGGACACCCGACCAAACAACGCTCGTAGCGGTCCCAGAGCCCACTGAGGCTCGACCAATCGGGCAAATTCGTCCGTGTAGAGGGTCGAGGCCAGCCGATTGAACAAAGTGTGTGGTCCCGAAGACCTGCTGTAGTAGTAGTCCTCGATGCGGAGAGGGAGAGCCATCGCATACTTCTGGAATCTCGAAAGGGGTCCCCTTTGGGTCAGGGGCCCTAGGAGCCGTGCCAATGGAGATGCGCCAGGCCCGATCGTTTGCCGGAGGCGCTCGAACCAGGCCCAGTTACGGTAGGTGGAATAGCCGGCGAAGGCCTCGTCACCTCCCTCACCCGAAATCACTACCTTGACATGTTCGCTCGCCAGCTTTGAGACGTAGTAGAGGGCGATGGCCGGAGGCTCGCAGACCGGCTCCTCCATGTGCCATACGTATCTCGGCATGAACTCCAGAAAACTGCCTGAGGAGATGGTCGTTTCGTAATGGTCGGTTCCAAAGCGGCGTGCAGCCTGCCGGGCCAAAGGTCGTTCATCCGCGATCCCCATCCCGTCAAACCCAATGGTGAAGGTGGCAAACGGCTCGGTTGATGTCTGAGAGGAGAGACCGAGAAGGGTGGTGGAGTCAACCCCCCCACTGAGCAAGAAGCCGATTCGAACGTCACTGATCAGATGGTCATGCACTACTCGATCGAGGAGGGTTCGTAGCTCTTCTTGCGCCTCCTGATAACCAATGGCTCTCTCCTCGAACGCCAGGTCCCAGTACTGTTCCACTCTCGTCTTGCCATGTTGTGCAACCAAGTAGGACCCCGGTGGAAGCTTCTTGATTCCACGCAATACCTCTTCGCCCGGGAGGTACATAAAGGTCAAAAAACGATCGATGACCCTCGGGTCGACCTCCGGACGAATCGAAGTGTCCTGAAGGATCGCCTTGATCTCCGAAGCAAATACCAGCGACTCCCCGCTCTCCGTGTAATAGATTGGCTTGATCCCTGTTCGGTCTCGCCCCAGAATCAACAGATCTCGAGGACGATCAAAAATGGCGAAGGCGAACATGCCTTCGAGGTGGCCAAACATCCCCTCCCCGAACTCCTCGTAGAGATGCACCAGTACCTCGGTATCGGTCTCGGTGCGGAACCTGTGACCCTTGGCCGTCAGAATGCGTTGGAGCGATTGGTAGTTGTAGATCTCGCCGTTGAAGACCACCCAGACCGTTTCGTCTTCGTTCGAGATCGGCTGACGACCATTGTCGAGGCCGATGATGCTCAAGCGGCGGTAACCCAGGCCGACGTTCCCCCACACCCGGTTGCCTTCGTCGTCGGGGCCCCGATAACAGATAGAATCGGTCATGGAGCCGAGCAGGCCGGGATCAACGGGACGAGACCGATCGAAGTACATCTTTCCCGCTATGCCGCACATACCTCAGCCCTCCTCGGTCAGATAGATCACGCGTTTCATCGCCAGACACTTTCTTTCCCAAAGATGCGGCGTAATTGTTGCTGACGGACGTATGTCACGAGTTCCTTGTCATCAACACGTTGAAGCCGCCTGAACCAGGCGCGTGTGAATCCCCAGAGAAGCCCAATAGAAGCCACGACATACGGTCGCTGTCGGAGGCGACCTGCGCTTCTGACGATGACAAAGAGAGGGTGATACCCACTGATATAGGACGCCTCGCCATTCTTGACCCAGTTCCGCCATTGACCTGCCGCCGAGCCGGTAGGCTTCAATTGAGTCAGAGTCAAGTCCTCGAAGCTCCGCGTCTTCCAGCCAAGCATCGTTGCCTTGACCTCATCGAGAGTGTCCCAACCCGGAGCCTTGACGAGCCCGTCGATGTCGTTCCAGCAACTGCGCCGGTAAATCTTGGTTGCTCCCCGAACGTGGAAGGTGGGATGCGACTCACGGACAAGGCCAGTGGGAGATACAGACTCGATCACTCCCCCGCCGATCCCAAGCTCCGGATCCTGCTCGAAACGCTCCAGACATTCCTGGAAGTAGCTTGAAGAAAAGCTCAGATCGCCGTCCAGTTTGACCAAGAACTCCCAATCAGAAGAGCGAAGTGCCCGGTAGCCGGCGTAGAAGGCCTCGACGACGCCTCCTCCGGCGGCCCTGAAACCGCGATTTGGGCGCTGGACCACACTCAGCCACGCAACGCTGGCGCGGTACCGATCGACCACCTCGGCTGTTCCGTCGGTTGAGCCGTCGTCAACCAGAACCCATTCCGTTGGCGGAAGCGTTTGTGCAAGCATTGATGAGATCGTGTGCTCAATGTGTTTCACCTCATCTCGGACGGGCGTGATGACGACGTATCCGGTCATGAGTCGTCCTGAGGTTGTGCGAACCGCTGGGTACCTCTGGAAGGCAAACCCCCTAAACGCGGCGGTCCCGTCTCATCCGAACCTGGACTCGACATTGGCAGGCGCGATATAAGCACTGGGGCCACAGCCGGTAAAGACTTGTCGCTCGCTGACATCTCGAATGGTCGGGATCCTCTTCCCCTTATCCCCCTCGATCCCAGCGGCGCCATCAAACGATCCGATCGCCTGTGCGCGAGTCGAAACTGGACATGATGTCCTCCATCTGGTCTTGCGCCATCTGGAGCACTCTTGGAAGATGGGCCGTCAATTCTTGGCGCGCGACCTCCCGACGAAGCCAGGAATCCCCTAGCGCCTCGACCACGCCCTCGGTGTCGAGATGTCTGGGGTCAGCAACATGCCCTCCAAGACCGCACACCTCGAACACG
>Ga0214468_1000500_pt1 | contig 12387 bp, 13 predicted proteins | sample RVTome_9_FD_187334 | JGI IMG/M metagenome (GOLD analysis project Ga0214468, IMG submission 187334) | Soil microbial communities from uranium-contaminated site in the Upper Colorado River Basin, Wyoming, United States - RVT155D38 HiSeq ...
GGAGCCCGCAGCTGCTGGAGTCCACCCTCATGGGAGACAGCGCTCCCACGAGAAGCGTGGAGGATTTTTCTCTCCCCGCCGGCCGCGATCGGAGATAGTCTGTTCGTCAATTGGACTGTGAGGTGAAATGACTGCCTACGAGGCACGGCTCCAGATCGAAGGGGAAGGCACGGATCGGACACCCGTTGTGGTCGACCTGACCGGCGACCGTCTCACCATGAGCATCGGTGAGCAAGAAGTGGCCGACTGGGCCCGCGAAGAGATGAGAGTGCAGGCTCTACCAGACGGATTCCACATCTCGGCCGAGGGCGAGGCCATCATTCTCGACGTTGCCGATGACGCCCGATTCGCCGTGGAGTTGGGGCTGCGCAGCGCCCATCCCGAGCTGCGTAGGAAGATGGCCGCCCTGCTGAGGTCGGGCGACTCCGGGAGCGTCTAGGTCAGACCAACAGCTCGGCGATCTGGATGGTGTTCAGCGCGGCCCCCTTGCGCAGATTGTCACCGACCACCCACAGGTTGATCCCTCCGGCCGTGGAGAGAGTCTCCCTGATGCGGCCGACGAGGACGTCGTCGTTGCCTGCAGCATCGAGGGGAGTGGGAACCCGATCCTTCCAAAGATCGACTCCCGGCGCCCCACTCAGGATCGACATCGCCTCGTCTGCCGACATGGGGCGGTCGAAGTAGAGCGTCGCAGCCACTCCGTGGCCCACGAGCACGGGCACGCGCACACATGTCGGCTCGACCGCCAGATCCGGGATGTCGAGGATCTTGCGTGACTCGTTGACCAGCTTCATCTCCTCGTCCGTGTACCCGTCGCCCACCTCGGTCCCCGCGAAGGGGAGGACGTTGAATGCGATAGGGCGGGCATAGACACTCGATCCAGGGTCGGTCCAGCCTCCGGTCATCAGAGCGTCGATGTCGCCGCCCAACCGCCCGTGCTGGACGAGCAACTCGGTGACTCCTTGTTGACCCGAGCCGGAGACCGACTGATAAGAGGTGGCCACGATCGAGCGGAGCCCCGCCTCCCTGTGTAACGGGCCTGCCGCCATCATCAGGGTCATCGTCGTGCAGTTCGGGTTGGCGATGATGCCGTGATGACCTGCCGCTGCATCCGAGTTGACCCCGCTCACGACCAGGGGGACGTCAGGATTCATGCGGAACGCCGATGAGTTGTCCACGACTACCGCGCCGGCCTCGGCGAAACGTGGCGCGTGCTCTTGCGACCTGGCGCCACCCGCGGAGAAGAGGGCGATATCGATCCCCTCCGGATCCATCGTGGCGAGATCCTCGACCGTTACCTGCCCGAGATGGGTGTCCACGGTGGCCCCGGCCGAACGCTCGGAGGCTGCGAGCCGAAGCGCATCGGCAGGGAACGAGCGCTCGGCGAGAACCGAGAGCATCGTGCGGCCAACCGCCCCGGTGACGCCGACCACGGCGACAGTCGTCATGTAGAGGCCTCCATCTGAAAGAGCCGAGTATGTAAGAACCGCACCGCCCCCTCGATTTGTTCCACGTCGACCGACAGCGACACCGACTGGTCGTCGGACCCGATCAATGCGGTGACGATCCCCACATCTTGCAGCGCCAGCATCAGCCCGGCGGCGGCTTCGCGGGCGCCGGTGCCCACCACCGAAACGACCCCTTGGTCGTGGTCGACCTTCTGCGCGATCCCGACGAAGAGTCGGGTGGGGACACCCGGCCGCACCCATGTCCCCTCGGCGCTGGTGAACGACGACCTGACATGGACCGGCACCTGATGGTCGCGGGCGAACTCCACCGATTGGGGCATGAGGACGCCGGCTCCCGCCTCGGTGAGGGCGAGCATCTGCTCGTATTCGACGTCGGCGAGGAGACGGGCGTCTCCGACGATGCGTGGGTCGGCGCTGAACACGCCGACTACATCGGTGAGGATCTCGCACGAGGTGGCTCCCAGGGTACCGGCGAGGGCGACGGCCGTCGTATCTGAGCCTCCCCTCCCGAGAGTGGTCACTTCCTTCGAACTCGGATCGACTCCCTGGAACCCGGCGACGATGACGACTTTGCCATCCACCAGCGAATCGCGGACTCGCTCACCGGTGATTCTCGTGATGCGAGCTCCGCCGTGTGCGGAGTCGGTGAGGATCCCGGCCTGAGAGCCGGTGTAACTGACCGCGGGGACTCCCCGCTCGTTGAGCGCCATTGCGAGCAAGGCCATGGACACACGCTCACCGGCCGTGAGCAGCATGTCCATCTCCCTGGGATGAGGAGCAGTGCTGATCTCCGACGCCAGGGCGAGGAGGTCGTTGGTCGTCTTGCCCATGGCGGACACGACCACCACGAGATCATTGCCCTTGTCACGGGTCAGGACGATCCGATCGGCCACCGCCTTGATACGCGACGGGTCGCCGACCGAGGTCCCTCCATACTTCTGGACCACAACAGGCATGTCGACAACAGTTTGGAGCTTTCCGTCCCCCTTTACGAACACTGTCTGGGGTTTGGAACCGGCCGGGGCCTAGAGTCCCAGCGCCATGTCCGACCGACGACAGCGCCAGAAAGAGCAGCGCGCCGCCAAGCGCGAGGCGGAACGGAAGCGTGAATCCCGTCGGGAGCTGGGGCGACGACTACTCACCGCACTCGTCTTCGGTGTGATCGTCGTCGGCGTCTTCGCCCTCGGGGGCTTCTTCAGCGGGGACAGCACAGATGTCCCCGGAACATACGAGGATTACCGCGCACAGGAGACTGCTTGCGGGGCGGAGCAGCCTCCTTCGGAGCAGGTCGTGACCTTCGACAGCCCAGACGACATGGGAATCGACGCCACCAGCGACGTCACGGCGACGGTTGCCACATCTTGTGGCGAGTTCGTCATCGACCTGAACAACGGAGACGCGCCGGAGACGGTCAACTCGTTCGTGTTTCTGGCCAGCGAGGGTTTCTACGACGGTCAGGTCGTTCATCGCATCGCGCAGGACTTCGTCTTCCAGACCGGGGACCCCGATGCGGACGGCACCGGTGGGCCCGGCTACCTCGTCGCCGACGAGTTTCCCGACGAGGGCTTCGTGTACGAGGAGGGTGTCGTCGCCATGCAGAGCCGGGGAGCCCGAAGCACCGGTTCACAGTTCTGGGTGGTCACCGGCCCCGATGGACAGTTCCTGACCAACCAGTTCAACGTGCTGGGCACCGTCATCTCTGGCCAGGAGACGATTGACCGGATCATGGACGTCCCCACGGCGACCGCACCGGGCAGCGTCGAGCAGAGCCGGCCGCTCGAAACGGTCTACGTCGAGTCGATCACCGTCGACGTGTCCGATTCCTGACGGTCCGGAGAGGCATCATCAGGACTGCTGATGGCTGTCGACCTCCATACCCACTCCACGGCATCCGACGGGTCCGACCCGCCGGAGCGCCTGGTGGAGCTTGCGCTGGAGACAGGTCTGAGCGCACTCGCCCTGACCGACCACGACACCCAGGCAGGCATCGAGGCGGCGCGGGCGGCGGCCGACACTGCCGGTGTCGAGCTGATCCCAGGTGTCGAGCTCTCCCTCGAGTTCGACGGAGGCGGCATGCACCTCATCGCCCTCTGGCTCGACCCCGGCCCCGGGCCGCTACAGGATCGTCTGGCGGAACTTCGCTCGGGCCGTGACGCCAGGAACCTCGCCATCGTCGACGCACTCACGAAGATAGGGCTGCCGATGACCATCGATGAGGTCCTGGAGGAGTCGGGTGGGGGCAGTGTGGGGCGTCCCCACATCGCCGCCGTGATGGTTGCGCGTGGCTATGTGCCCGACATCAGGGCCGCGTTCGACCACTGGCTGGGCAAAGGCAGGCCCGGGTATCTCAGCAGACCGCGGCTGGGTCCCGAAGAAGCCATCGGACTGGCGCGAGAATCTGGCGGCGTGCCGATCCTCGCTCACCCACACACTCTCGGAGTAACCACCGCCGCCGGGATGGCCGACGTCCTCACCCGGCTGAAGCGGGCTGGGCTCGTGGGTCTCGAAGCGGCCTATGGGGCGTACCGCCGCCACGAGCGCGACGGCTACGCCCACCTCGCCCGGAGATTCGGGCTCGTCCCATCAGGAGGGAGCGACTATCACGGCACCTACAAGCCGGGACTGTCACTGGGGTCGGGATATGGCGATCTCGTCGTCCCCGGCGCTCTCCTCGAGGAGCTCCGGGAGCACGTGGCGTTGGCATGAGCCGGCCTCTCAGGATGGGCACCGCAGCGGCGGTGATCGCAGGGAGCGTCCTCCTCTCGCGGATCCTGGGATTGGGACGCGAGGCCCTGATCGCGGGGCTCATCGGTGTCAACACCGACGCCGACCTGTACTACCAGGCCTTCCTGATACCCGACTTCTTGAACTATCTGCTCGCCGGCGCATACCTGAGCATCACACTGGTCCCGATCCTGAGCCGTCATCTCGAGGCCAGGGATCCGGAAGCGGCGAGCAAGGCCTTCACCTCGGTATTCCGGTTCATCGCCATCGCCATCTTGGCGCTCACCGCCTCGATGTGGATACTCGCAGGCCCGCTGGTCGACCTGGTCTTCCCCCGAGCGCCGGATCCGGACCGGCTGGTCTCCCTGACCCGTCTGGTCCTGCCCGCCCAGGTCTTCCTGGTGCTCGGCGCCCTGCTGATGGCGGTCCAATACACCCACAAGCGATTCATCGTTCCCGCAACGGCGCCCCTGGTGTACAACCTGGGGATCATCCTCGGGGGCCTGGTCGGAGCGGGACTCGGCGAACCAAGCCCCGAGAGTTTCCTGATCGGAGCCGTGCTCGGTGCCGCGGTTGGCAACTTCGGGATGCAATGGTTCGGGGCACGCCGCACGGGAACGTGGTTCGTCAGTCCACGCAGAGGCGAGTCCGCCGTTCGCGAGTACCTGGTGCTGGCGGTTCCCCTCATGATCGGTCAGTCGGTTGCAGTGCTGGACGAGCAGTTCGTCAGACTGTTCGGACAGGTCGAGGAGGGTGCCACCACAGCGCTGTCTCTGGCTCGACGGCTCAACATGGTGCCCGTCGGAGTCATCGCCCAGGCCGCGGGCGTGGCAGCGTTCCCCTTCCTGGCAGGCCTGTATGCGCGGGGCGCCGGCGACGAGTTGATCGAGACCACGGGGAGAGCGGCGCGCAAGACCATCTTCGTCGCCGCGGCCTCCACCGCGGGACTGGTGGTGCTGGCTCGGCCCCTGGTCCGGCTGGTGTTTCAGTATGGGGAGTTCGGAGTCGACGACGCCGACTTGGTGGCGACCCTTCTAGCGATCTATGCCTTCTCGATCCCCGCATGGGGTCTTCACCAACTCCTCGCCCGACACTTCTACGCCAAACGCAAGATGTGGACGCCAGTCATCGTGGGCACGCTGTTCGCGGTCGTCGCCATTCCCACATGGCTCGGGCTGTACTCGGTCATGGGTGTCGAGGGTTTCGCCCTGGCATCGACTCTGGTGATGATCGGCTACGCACTCGGCCTGATGGTGGCTTGGGGTTACGACTCGGGGTGGGGTCCTGTTCGCAGCTTGGCCCCGGTCTTCTTCCGATCGATGCTCTCTGCCACTGTGGCCGCCGGCCTGGGTTGGCTGGTGGCCGACGCCATGGTCGGTGAAGACCCGATCACCATCCTGTCCGCGCTGGCGGTTGCCGCCGTGGCCGGGCTCACGACACTTGCGGCCTTCCTCGGGATGTCGGCCCTCCTCCGGTCGCCCGAGATGAGGGAGACACTCCGCCGCTGAGGCGAGCCCATCAGCAGGGGATGTGGTGTCGAGACCTGAGCTCGTAGCAACGCCTCATTCGGGCCAGACCTGCTCGCGGGGACGCAGGGGATCCTCGTGGGTGAGGGCGCGCACCCAGGCGGAGAGACCGGGCTGGCGGCCGCCGACTCCACGGCGAGCGGCTTCTTCCTCACGGGCGATGCGGTCGAGGACGACGGCGATGACCGCGGCCTCGAACTCTCCCGCTCCTCCCTTGATCTCGAAATCCCTAATCACCGTTCAGCTCCACCAGCTCGATGAGGGTCCCGGCCAGGTCGCCGGGATGGACGAAGGCAATGCGAGTGCCCCGCCCCCCGTTCCGAGGCTCGGTGTCGACGAGACGAGCCCCGGTCTCGACCAGATGTTGCAGAGCCGCCTCGATCGAGACGACGGCGTAAGCGACGTGGTGCAAGCCTTCACCGTTCTTGGACAAGAATCTCCCCACCGGGGTTTCAGGACCCAGGGGCTGCAGGAGTTGGACGAAGGATCCTCCGACCGGGAGCATCGCCTCCTCCACCCCCTGACCAGCCACCAACTCCCGGTAGAGAGGATCGACCTTGTATCGGGCGCGATAGCCCTCGATCGCCTCATCGAGGTCGTTGACCGCGATGGCCACGTGGTCGAGGTTGATCAGCTTCACCGGGAGGAGGGTATTGCCTAGCCGGGTGCCTGTCACTCCGCGACCGGTACCATCGGCGGTCGTGAGCAACTCAGTGATAACCGGTATCGCCCGCACTCCGATCGGCCGGTACGGCGGCGCCCTCAAACAGCTTCGTGCCGTCGAACTCGGTGGAGCGGCCATCGCATCGGCCGTCGAGAGGTCGCAGAGCGACCCCGAAGTCTTCGACGAGGTCGTGTTCGGGCACGTTCTGCAAGCAGGGGAAGGCCAGATCACCTCCCGACAGGCCGCAGTCCGTGGCGGTCTGCCCATGACCGTTCCCTCGGTGACCGTCAACAAGGTCTGCCTCTCCGGCATGGCAGCCATCGGGCTCGCCGATCGGTCGGTGAGACTCGGCGAGTCCAAGTTCGTGATGACCGGTGGCATGGAGTCGATGTCCAACGCTCCTCATGTGGTCCGGGAGCTCCGCTGGGGGGCCCGAATGGGTGACGTGGCCATGGTCGACGTCATGCAGCACGACGGGCTCTTCTGCGCGTTCGACGATTGCACGATGGGCGAGTCGTCCGACCAGAAGAACGAGCGACTGGGAATCGGTCGCCAGGAGCAGGACGAATGGGCGGCCCGAAGCCATCGGCTCGCCGAGGACGCCAGTTCAAATGGGCAGTTCGCCACCGAGATCGTCCCGGTGGAGGTCCCACAGCGCAAGGGTGAGGCCATCACCGTCACGACCGACGACGGGATCCGCCCCGGCGCCACCGTGGAGACGATGGCGGAGCTGCGCCCGGCCTTCACGATGGCCGGGACCATCACCGCAGGCAACGCCTCCCAGATCTCAGACGGGGCAGCCGCGGTGGTGGTCGCCGATCGGGAGGCCGCCGGGGCCGTCGGCTCACCGATCCTGGCCGAGATCCTTGCCTATGGGCAGGTGGGCGGTGTCGACGCCACGCTGCACGAACGCCCCGCAGAGGCGTTGCTCATCGCCCTGAAGAAGGCCGGGCTGGAGCCGAGCGACCTCGATTTGGTGGAGATCAACGAAGCCTTCGCCGCCGTGGCGCTCTGGTCGGCTCGCATGCTCGACATTCCCGAGCCCAAGGTGAACGTGAACGGTGGGGCTGTGGCCCTGGGCCACCCGCTGGGCGCTACCGGGGCACGCCTGGTGGTCACCCTAATAAACGCCTTGCGCCATCGCGGTGGGGGCATCGGGGCAGCCGCCCTCTGCGGTGGCGGGGGCCAGGGTGACGCCATCGTGCTGAGAGTGGAGGGCTGATGACACCCGAGCCCATCGAGCGAAACCTCGGTCTGGACCTGGTACGTGTCACGGAGACCGCCGCCCTGGGAGCCGCCCGCTGGCTGGGCCGGGGCGACAAGGAGGAAGTCGACCGCGCCGCCGTGGAGGGAATGCGCCTACATCTCTCGACGATCGACGTCGATGGCCAGGTCGTCATCGGGGAAGGAGAGAAGGACCGGGCACCGATGCTCTTCAATGGTGAGCGGGTTGGCAACGGTACCGGAATGGTGGTCGACGTGGCCGTCGACCCCGTGGACGGAACCACCTTGACCGCGTCGGGTCTTCCCAACGCCATCGCCGTCATCGCTCTCGCCGAGGGACGGGGGACGATGTACGCCCCCGGCTCACTGGTCTACATGGACAAGATCGCCGTCGGCCCGGAAGCGGCGGGCACGGTGGACCTCGAAGCCCCGGTGGCGCACAACCTGTCCCAGGTCGCCAAGGCCAATGGCAAGGAGATCAATGATCTCCGGGTGCTCGTCCTCGATCGGCCCCGCAACAAGAAGTACATCGATGCTGCGCGCGAGGCCGGAGCCCGCATATCCGTCTTCCGCGACGGTGACGTAGCTGGTGCCATCGCCACGGCGCAGGACGACCATGAGGCCGACATCCTGCTGGGCATCGGAGGCTCGCCGGAGGCCGTGATCGCGGCGTGCGCCCTCAAATGCGTGGGTGGGGAGATCCAATGCCGTCTCTGGCCACGTGACGAGTCGGAGGAGCAGTTCGCCCGTGACGAGGGTCTGGATCTCGATCAGGTGCTAACGATCGACGACTTGGTGTCCTCGGACAACGTCTTCTTCGCCGCCACCGGCGTCACCAATGGTGAGTTTCTCAGAGGGGTCAACTTCAGGGGGGAAGACCGGGCGGTCACCCACTCGGTCATCATGCGCTCGAAGACAGGCTCGATCCGTTACATGGACGCGGTGCACAACCTGGCGCGCCTGCGAGCCATTGCCAGCATCACCGTCGACTGACGGCCAGTTTCACGGAACCCAGGATCGTCTCGGCGATGGGCACCCCCTCCGCCTCCAGCACATCGATGTGATGGCTGCCACCGTGGAAGAGGATGGCCCGAGCCCCGACATGACGCGCCGCGGCCACGTCGTCCGGGGTGTCCCCTACCACCACGGCGCGATCGCCGACGATGCCGAGCGCAGCCAAATGGTCCTCGAGATGGACCGCCTTCAGCCCTCCGGTCGATCCCGAGAGACCGTCGACCTTCAAGAAGTGGTCACCCAAACGCAGCCGTGCCACGATCCCATCGAGCCAGTCCTGTGGTGACATCGAGAGCAGCGACTGGGTCCAGCCCACCTGCTCGAGAATTGCGATCGCCTCACGTGCCCCCGGGGCCAGGTCGACGGTGGTGGCCAGTTCGAAATAGGCCTCGTGGAACGACGTGTTCAGTCGCAGCCACTCCTCGTCGTCGACGGTCCGGCCAAACAACCTGTCGTAGAAGTGGCGCACCGGTCGGGTGTAGTGGTCGCGGTAGTCATCCGCCGAGATCGGACTCAGCCCGAACCCGGCGATGGCGCGATTGACCGCATCGATGACGATGGGCAGGTCATCGAGCAGCGTCCCGTTCCAGTCCCAGACGAGATGTGAGGGCTCCACGAGGGCGGCAGAATAAAGGAGAAACCTCTGCGCAGGTCAAAGACCCGCCGGTAGGGTGCCCCTGAATCGGAGGAGCCAACACTGACTACCGAATCCAGGAGCGACGACATCGGGCCCGTCTTCCGCTTCTTGCTCGCCTATCAACGATGGGCGGACAGATTCTCCGAATTCACCGGAAAGCTGGCGCAATGGGTGGTGATCCCCACGGTGATCGTCGGTTTTGTGAACGTAGTCCTGCGCTACACCGGCCAGAACATCGGCCGGCGACTCACCAACAACTCCATCATCGAGTTGCAGCTCTGGCTCTATGCCTCCATCTTCCTGATCGGGTTCGCTTACGTGCTCAAGCATCAGATCAACGTGCGAGTCGACTTCTGGTACGTCCACCAGCCAGTGAGCCGCAAGGCCTGGATCGACTTCGTCGGCCATTGGATTGCACTGGTCCCGTTCTGCGTCATCGGGATCTGGGCGTCGTTCCCACAGGCATGGCAATCGATTCGGGTTTGGGAGCAGTCCGCCGATGCCGATGGCCTCCCCCAGGGCCCCATCAAGGCTCTGCTCGCACTCTCGTTCCTGCTCCTACTCATCCAGGCAATCGCCGAGCAGATCAAGCTCTACGCGGTGATAAGAGGTCGAGGGCATCTCGTCCACTACGAAGAAGCCGACGAGCACACCCGGATCGAGTGAGCGCCCCATGAGCCTCGAGTTGCTTGCCATCATCATGTTCGCCGTCTTCCTGGTGGTGATCCTGAGCGGCTACCCGGTGGCTTTCGCCTTTGCCGGCACCGCCATAATCTTCTTCGTCATCGGCGTCTTCTTCGGCGACCTCTCCTTCCGCTCACTCAACATCCTGTTCAGCCAGTGGTTCCGGAACTCGGTGACCAACTTCACCTTCCTGGCGATCCCCTTCTTCGTGTTCATGGGGGCGGTGTTCGAGAAATCGGGTCTCGCCGAGAAGCTGCTCACGACGATCGGCCACCTGATGGGGCCCCTCCGTGGCGGTATGGCCGTGGCCGTGGTCTTCGTGGGGACGCTTCTTGCCGCGGCCACCGGCGTGGTCGCCGCCACCGTCATCGTGATGGGCTTGCTCGCCCTACCGGTGATGGTCAAGTACAACTACGACCCCAAGCTGGCATCGGGCGTGATCGTCGGCTCGGGCACGCTCGCCCAGCTCATCCCGCCCAGTTTGGTCTTGATCGTGCTGGCTCAGTTCATCCCCGTCAGCGTCGGGGAGTTGTTCGCCGGTGCCCTCATCCCGGGCGTGATGCTGGCGGTGATCTTCGCCATCTACGCGGTGGTAATCGCCTACCTGAGACCCGATGCCGCGCCGGCCATACCCAAAGAAGAGCGCACCATGAGTGGCGGGCAGCTGGCCATGGCGGCGCTCAAGGTCGTGGTCCCACCCATCTTCCTGATCTTTGCCGTCCTGGGCTCGATATTCGGCGGAATCGCCACCGCATCGGAGGCCGGGGCGGTTGGGGCCCTAGGAGCCGTGCTCCTCTCTGTCGCTTACAGAACCTTCAGCTGGCAGACCATCCTGGACGCCGCTCGCTCGACCGCCAACATCACCGGGCTGGTGCTCCAAATCCTGTTCGCCTCCACCTTCTTCGCCCTGGTGTTCAACCAACTGAACGGTCAGGATCTCATCACGGACTGGCTCACGTCGATCCCGGGGGAGCGTTGGGGATTCATCATCGCCGCAAACATCATCGTGTTCCTCCTCGGGATCAACCTGGAGTTCCTGGAGATCTCCTTCATCGTGATGCCGCTCTTCATCCCGGCGGCGGAAGCCCTCGGGCTCGTGGGCCCCGAGATGGTGTGGTTTGCGGTGATGATGGCGATCAACCTCAACATGGCGTTCATCTCCCCACCGGTGGGCTTCTCGCTCTTCTATCTGCAGTCGGTGGCGCCGCCCGAGGTCACGACCCGGGACATACACCTCGGGGCACTGCCCTTCATGGGCCTGCAGGCGGTCGGCCTGCTCATCGTCATGTTCTTCCCGGAGACGGTCACCTGGCTGGTGGACGAGTTCTTCGGCGACGACCCACCACCCATTGACGCAATTCTGCGATTCCTCCGGATGTAGAAGAAGGAGGGCCCCGTTTGGCCGGGGGCCCTCCTTCAGGTGTGGTGTCTCGGTCGGCCTACTGCTCCAGAGAGCCCGCGATGAAATCGAGGTACGAGGTCTCCGCGACCGCGAACCAGGGATGGATCGTGTCACGGAACGCCGACCACTCCTCGTACACGGAGGCGAAGTCCGCGTTGTCGGCGGCGTTGGTCTCGTAGATTCCGTTGGCGGCATCTGCCGCCGCCTCCATCACCTCGTCTGGGTAGGGGAGCACCGTGACGTCGGAGTTGTTCAGGATCTCCTGGAACGCCGCCGGGTTCTTGGCGTCGTAGGAGGCCATCATGTTGGTGTTGGCCTCGTAGGCGGCCGTCTTCACGATCTCCTGGTAGACCTCCGGTAGCTCGTCCCACTTCGAGAGGGGGAACTGCACCTCGAGGGTCGGGCCTGGCTCCCACCATCCAGGGTGGTAGTAGAAGTCGGCGACGTCCTGGAAGCCCAGGATCTGGTCGTCGTATGGGCCAACCCACTCGGCAGCATCGACCGTCCCGGTCTGTAGCGCCTGGAAGATCTCACCACCGGCAATCACCTGAACCGTCACCCCGAGCTCGGTCATCACCTGGCCACCGAGACCTGGGATCCTCATGACGAGGCCCTGCAGATCGGCCAGCGAGTTGATCTCCCGGTTGAACCATCCCCCCATCTGCACACCCGTGTTCCCGGCGGGGAACTGGATGGCGTTGAAGCGGTCGGCATAGAACTGCTGCATCAGCTCCAACCCGCCGCCCTCGTAGAGCCAGGCGTTCTGCTGTCGGGCGTTGAGCCCGAAGGGGACCGCCGTGCCGAAGGCCACGGTCGGGTCGAGGTTGATGTAGTAGTAGGAGGCGGTGTGGCCGCCGTCGATGGAGTCGGTCTCCACGTTCTGGAGGATCTCCAGGGCGGGGACCACCTCACCGGCCGGCTGAGCGGTGATCATGAACCTGCCACCGGTCATCGCAGCAACACGATCGGCGAAAGTGGTGGCACCTCCGTAGATGGTGTCGAGCGAGGTAGGCCAGCTGGTCGCGATCTCCCACTCGATCTCG
>Ga0214468_1000503_pt1 | contig 12366 bp, 12 predicted proteins | sample RVTome_9_FD_187334 | JGI IMG/M metagenome (GOLD analysis project Ga0214468, IMG submission 187334) | Soil microbial communities from uranium-contaminated site in the Upper Colorado River Basin, Wyoming, United States - RVT155D38 HiSeq ...
CACCTGGCCCGGCTGCAGGGCGGTAACCGTCCCGACGTGTCCCCGGACGTAGGCCGGAAGCCGGGTGTGACCGGGAGAGGCGGCACCGATGGCCCGCACGGTCTCGCCCACCGAGAACGCCCGCGGTCGCTCGACGTCGCGCAGGTTGCCCGCGCCGGCGGTCTCCATCGACGGCTTGTGGGGCTCGGGGTCCGGCGGCTCCTGGACGCCCTCGCCACGCAGGTTCCTGGCCCGCGCCTCGACTGCACCCTCGGCCAGGATCCCGCTGTCGGCGAGCAGGATCTCGGCACTGGCCAGCCAGCGCCCGTAGTAGCTGGCCAGGTACGCAGGCTCCGGCACCCGCTCGAGCGCGTGCCGGAAGGCGTGCAGGTTCGAGGAGGTGGCCGCCCGGTTCGCGAGCAGCGTGGCTGCGAACGCCCGCCCCTCCCACGCGTGGGGGAACGGTCGCTCGTCCGGGTCGATCGGGGGCAGCGGCCCGAAGAACCGCCTGTCGCCGCCCATGTCCGCCACACCATCCATCACGCCTCCAGCCGATAGGCGGGTCACCGGCCGCGACGGTCTGCCGGTCCGGCAGACCGTCGGGCACGCGGCTCGGTCAGACCGTCCAGGTCTGCAGGACGAGGGCGCCCTCGCGGCGGGCCGTCAGGGTCGCGTCGAGCACGTCGAGCGGGTTGATCGGCTTGACCCCCTCCATCATGTCGACCTCGCGCATCCCGTACAGCATGGCCGCGGAGAACCGGCAGGCGTAGACGTGGCCGCCCTCGTTCATGAAGGTCTGCAGCTGATTGTTGTAGCCCAGCGCACCGGGGAATGCCTCGTCGCCCACGGTGGGGTAGCCGCGCGCCGCCGAGGCCATCAGCGAGCCGGGACCGTAGAGGACCAGGCTGGTGTCGAAGCCCTTCCGGTTCAGCCGGGTCATCGTCAGCATGTTCACCAGGCCCACCGAGCCCTCGAAGGGCACCGTGTGCATGAAGACGTAGGCCTTCTCACCCGGCTCCGCCTGGATGTCCTCGAAGACCTTGTCGTCGTAGTCGACGATCGCGTCGCCCTTGCTGACCCTCTCGCCCACGATCTGTGCCATGGTCGGACTCCCTCTTCCGTTTGTCCTGGTGATCAGACCGCGGGTCCCCCGGATGGGGCCCGCGGAGTCCATCGCTGTCGGTGGCTGCCCGGCATCAGCCGCATCACTCTCGCCCGCAGGGACCACGGCAGCCGGTGGTAGAGCGGGGCGTAGACCTTCTGCCAGAAGAGGTCGACCCCGGTCGGCCGAGGCGGTGGCGTGACGCCGTAGCGCCGGGCGACGTCGGTCTGCGCGGCCGTCAGCAGCTGCTTCTCCGAGACGGAGCGGACCCAGCGAGCGACGGAGCGGACCCAGCGAGCGAAGGGCATCTCAGGCGTCCAGCCGGGAGACCGCGTCCTGCGCCGCCAGCGAGATCGGCTCGTTGAGGGCGCCGATGGGCGGCGAGTAGACGTTCTCCATCGTCGCGAGGTCGCGCAGGGTGATGCCGGTGCGCACCGCCATGGCCAGGAAGTCGGCGCGCTCCTTGATGCCCTCGCCGCCGACCATCTGCGCCCCGATGAGGCGCAGGGTGCCCGGCTCGGCGAGCAGCTTGACCTTGATCGGCTTCATGTCCGGGTAGTACCGGGCCCGCGAGATGCCCTGGGCCACGCCCATGACGAACGGGATCCCCAGCGCCGTCGCGAGGGTCTCGCTGAACGACACCCCGCCGATCATCCACTTGCCGGCCACGACGCCCCACGGGACGTAGACCGGCTGGTAGGCCCGCCGCCCGCCGGCGGCGCTGACGCCGGCGACCTTGCCCTGGGCGTAGGCATGACTGCCGGACAGGCCCTGGATCGGGACGTCGGAGACGCCGTGCGGGACCTCGATGCAGTCGCCCGCCGCCCACACGCCCTTGACCGACGTCGCCATCGACTCGTCGACGACGAAGCCGCCCGCGCTGCCGACGGCCAGGCCGGCCGCCTCACCGAGCCGGGTGTTGGGCTCCTTGTGGGTCGCGACGACGAGCAGCTGGCAGGCGATCTCGCCGTCGGAGGTGCGTACGCCGCGGACGGCGCCGTCCTCGTCGCCCAGGATCTGCTCGAGCTTGGTGTTGAAGTGCAGCGTGGCGCCCATCTCGCGCCACGAGTCCTCGACGGGCGCGACGATGTCCGGGTCGGTGGCCATGGACAGCGTCCACGGGCTGGGGTCGACGAGGTGGGTGTCGATGTTGCGGTGGCACAGCGCCGTGACCATCTCCAGTCCCAGGGGGCCGGCCTCGAGCACGACGGCGCTCGTGACGCTGTCGAGCACCTTGTCCCACTCCATGGCCTCGCGGATGTTCTTCATGTAGTAGATCCCGCTGAGGTCGGCGCCCGGCACGTCGGGCTTGCCGTAGGTCCAGCCGGTGCCCAGGACGAGCGAGTCGTACGGCACGCGGTCGCCGGCCACGCGCACCGTCCGCGCCGTCGGGTCGACGGACTCCACGACGGTCTCGTAGCGGATGTCGATGCCCTGGTCGGCGTACTGCTGCTTGGTCCCCAGGAAGAGGCGCTCGAAGTCGGGGATCTCGCCGCCGTGAACGTAGGGGATGCCGCACGGGCTGTACGCCGCGTCCTGGTACTCCGTGTAGACGATGACCTCGGCGTCGGGGTCGGTGCCCCTGGCCGCGCCGGCCGCGCCGATCCCTGCTGCTCCCCCGCCCACCACCACGATGCGCTGGGGCATGGGGGTCCCTCCGTCGACGCGTCGCCCGGCCGGAGCACGTTGACCATGCAGGACAGGTCATCCACTATGTTGTACACCCGGTTGGCCGCCGTCAAGGGTCCGTCGGGGGCCGCGAGGAGACCAGACATGACGGACGACGTCAGCACCATCGTCTCGGGCATCGGGCCCAAGGTCCGCCGCCTGCGCAAGGAGGCGGGGCTCTCGCTCCAGCAGCTCGCCGAGATCAGCCGGGTGTCCGCCGCCGCGATCCACAAGATCGAGCAGAGCGGGATGACGCCGACCATCACGACGTTGCTCAAGGTCGCCGGGGCGCTCGGACGGCCGGTCGCCTACTTCGTCGACGAGGAGGAGGTGTCCTCGGACCCGACGGCCTACACCCCGGCCGGGGAGCAGCCGCGGATCCTCACCTCGCACACGGGGATCGACCTGGCGGGGATCACCGGTGCGTACGGCAGGTTCCTGCTCGCCGGGGCGCGGGCGACCGTGGCCGTCGGGGCCAGCAGCGGGGAGACCCCGCTCGAGCACCCGGGCGAGGAGCTGGTGTACGTCCTCGAGGGCGCGCTGGAGTTCGACGTCAACGGGCGCACGTTCACCCTGGGTCCCGGCGACGCGCTGCACTTCCGCACCGTGCAGCCGCACGCCTGGCGCAACCCGGGCAAGCGTGACGCGGTCGCGCTGTGGATGGCGCTGCGGCCCCAGTAGCCGGGAACGACCCCGGCTGACGGCGAGGAGAGAGGGCGCGATGCAGGAGGCGGCCGCGCTGGCGGCGGGCAGGTGGACCCGTGAGGAGAAGGTGCGGCTCTCCGGCGTCGTGGGTGTCGTCGCCCTGCTCCACGTGCTCGGGATAGCGCTGTACCTGCAGTCCCGCGGCGACGCGGCGGCGGCCGGCGCGCTGGCCGGGGCCGGCACGCTGGCGTACACGCTCGGCATGCGCCACGCCTTCGACGCCGACCACATCGCGGTCATCGACGACACGACCCGGTTGATGCTGCTGCGCGGTCGGCGACCTGTCGGCGTCGGCTTCTTCTTCGCGATGGGGCACTCGACGATCGTGCTCGTCCTCGCGCTGCTCGTCGCCTACGCGGCCACCAGTGTGTCGGAGGGCCTGCGCGAGAGCCTGAGCACCGTCGCCGTCCTGGTCGCGATGACGTTCCTCCTGCTGGTCGCCTACCTCAACTCGGTCGTCCTGCGGAACATCGTCGGGCTGTGGGTGCGTCTGCGCGACGGGCGGCTGGACGAGGACGCGCTCGAGCGGACGCTCCTCGACCGGGGACTGGTCAACCGCCTCCTCGGCGGCCGGTTCCGCGCGCTGGTCCGCTCGTCGTGGCACATGTACCCGGTGGGGCTGCTGATGGGGCTCGGTCTCGAGACCGCCAGCGAGGTGACGCTGCTCGCACTGAGCGCGTCGGCCGCGGTGTCCGGCGCCCTGCCGTTGTACGCGGTCCTGTCGCTGCCACTGCTGTTCGCCGCAGGGATGAGTGCGTTCGACACCGGTGACTCGCTGCTGATGACCCGCGCCTACTCCTGGGCCTACCGCAACCCGGCCCGGACTCTCTACTACAACATCGCGACCACGGGCATCACGGTGGCGATCGCCGGCGTCGTCGCCTCGGTCTACGTCGCCGACGTCCTGGCCGGACACGCGGGTGCGAGCTTCCTCGCCGGCTACGCCGGCCTGGCCGACCGGTTCGAGCTGTTCGGGTACGTCATCGCCGGGGTGTTCGCGCTCACCTGGGGTGGCGCGATGCTGCTGTGGCGCGTGCGCCGCTACGACTCGCGGTTCCCCGCGGACGGCCAGGTGTCCGGCACCCTGCCCTAGTCCGCCGGGCGGCTGGGGCGCAGGCCCGCGTGGTGGGTCGTCGGCACCGAGCGGTCACCGGGCTTGCGCAGGTACATGTCCATGTCCGCGTCGGCGACGAGGGCGTCGGCCGTCTCGTCCGGTGTCCCGGTCACGGCCACCTTGCCGATCGTCACCGAGAGCTCGAACCTGCGCCCTCCCAGGTCGATCGGGGCCGCGACCGCCTCGCGGAGCCGCTCGACCATGTCGGCGAGCATCGCGCCCGTCAGGTCGTCGGCGACGACCACGAACTCGTCGCCGCCGAAGCGCGCGACCGTGTCCCGTACGCGCACCTGTGACTCGAGCCGCCGGGCGACGACGGCCAGCACCTGGTCGCCGGTGCCGTGGCCGTGGTTGTCGTTGACGGGCTTGAACTGGTCGAGGTCGCAGAAGAGGAGCGCCCCGGGCCGGCCGCTGACGCGCGCCTCGGCGATGCAGTCCTCGACCCGCCCGGCCAGCGCGCCTCGGTTGAGCAGGCCGGTGAGCGGGTCGACCCTCGCCTGCCGGGTGAGCTCCTGGTGTTCGGCCCGGCGGTCGCTCACGTCCTCGAACTGGCTGATGCCGAAAAGCGCCGTCCCGCTGGTGTCGCGGACGACGGAGGTGTGCAGAGAGACCCACACCGGCTGCCCGTCGGCGCGGACATAGCGCTTCTCCAGCTCGTAGCCGTCGATCTCGCCGCGGACCGCCCGGCCGATGACGTCGACGTCCGCGTCGTGGTAGTCGGGGTGCGTGATGTCCTCGATCCGCCGGTCCTCGAGCTCGCGCCGGCTGTAGCCCAGCATGCGGCACATCGCCTCGTTGACGCTGAGGAAGCGGCCGGCGGTCTCGGGGGCGAGGTCGATCATGGACATGCCGATCGGGGCGTTCTCGAAGGCCAGCCGGAAGGACTCCTCGCTGGCCCGGAGACGCTCGGCGAGGCGGGCGTTGTCGACGGCGATGCCGGCCTGCGCCGCGTACATCTCGAGCAGCTCGCGCTGGAGCTCTCCGGGCAGGCGCCCGTCGGTCGGCAGGTCGACCGACAGGATGCCGACGAGGTCGCCCGACACGGAGTACAGCGGGGCGAACAGGGCGTCCAGCGGGTGCCAGGCGTCGGCCTCGTCGACGATCGGGAGGTCGGGCACCCAGCTGGGGATGTCGTCCTCGGCCGCCAACTCGTGGGACTCGAAACGCAGCCCCCCCCAGACCTTCGACCGTGCGAACGCCCGCTCCCAGGACGCGAGCGAGGTCTTGCTGCCCAGCAGCGTGTCGCCCACGTCCGGGGGCCCCGCGACGGTGACCACCTCGACGGTCCGATCGTCGTGCACGAGGCTGACCACCGCCACGCCGAAGCCCAGACCCTCGACGACGCCGTCGACGACGGCGCGCAGCGTCGCCGCCAGGTCGGCGCCGGTCGTGAGCCGGCTGATCAGGCGCTGCAGGGTCCGCAGCGCGCCGATGTCGATCTCGGTCATGGAAGCGTGACCCCTCCGTCCCCCGTCAGGCCGTCACCGCTCTCGCGGCGCACTGTAGTTGATCGGTCTCCTAGGTATTCGGCTGGGCTTTGCCTCGTCTTTACCCGATCGGCGGGCAAACGGGTGAATCGCAAGTGGTCCCGGCGGGCGGCCCTCCGTCCACGCGTGTCAAGGGGTCTGCCGCGGGATGCCGGCGGCCGTGGGGTGGGGCACCAGCGCGAACTCCGCGGCGTCCCCGTGGGAGACCGTCGCGGCCTCGTTGCCGACCACGACCCGGATCGGCTGTCCCACCCCGGGCGCCGACGTGATGCGGACGCCCTCCGCGCTCACCCGGATGCAGAGGTCGTGCTCGCGGTAGCGCAGCGTCATCTCCAGGGTGCCGAGGGCGCGCGGCCAGTAGGGGGAGAGCCGCAGGGCGTCCTCGCGGACCTCCAGACCCGCGAAGCACCGTTGCAGCACGTCGATGCTGCCGGCCATCGCGGCCAGGTGGATGCCCTCGGCGGTCGTCCCGTGCTGGATGTCGGAGGCGTCGGACTCCAGGGCTCGCAGGAAGTGCTCGAGGGCCTCGCCTCGGTGAGCCCGCGCCAGCGCCCACGCGTGCACCACCGCGCTCAGCGTCGACCCGTGCGAGGTCCGCGCCTCGTAGTAGTCGATGGTGCGCGCGACCTGTTCCGGCCCGACGGCGTAGCCGAGCCCTTCGAGCACGTCGCGCAGCTCGTCGCCGGACAGCAGGTAGAGCAGCATGAGCACGTCGGCCTGCTTGGACACCTTGTAGTTGTTCGCGCTGTCGCCCTCGGCCTCGAGGATCCGGTCCAGCCGCTGGATGTCGCCGTAGCGATCGCGGTAGCCCGCCCAGTCCAGCTCGGCGAGGTCCGCGTAGCCCTCGAACTGGCTGATGATCCCGTCGCCGTGGAAGGGGACGAACAGGAGCGCTCGGACCTCCAGCCAGCGCGCCCGGTCGGCCGCGGTGATGCCCAGCCGCTGCTCGAGCTCGCGCCGGCGCCAGGCGGGAAGCCGGTCGAGCACCGTCTCGGCGCGGAGCAGGAGCCAGGCGACCATGACGTTGGTGTAGGCGTTGTTGTCGATCCCGTCGCCCTGCCGGCCCGGGTAGTCGGTGTGGAACTCGTCCGGGCCGACGACGCCACGGATGACGTAGCGGCCGCGGCTGTCGTCGTACGTCGCCAGGCCGGCGAAGTAGCGGGCGACGTCGAGGATGACCTCGGCGCCGTAGTCGACGAGGAACTCGAGGTTGTCGGTGGCCTGGTAGTACTCCCACACGTTGTAGGCGATCGCGAGCCCGACGTGGCGCTGCTTGTACGTCGTGTCCGGCAGCCACCTGCCGGAGACGGGGTTGAGGTGCACCCGCTGGCTCTCCTCGCGCCCGTCGCTGCCCGACTGCCACGGGAACATGGCCCCGACCTGGCCCTCGGCCGCGGCGGCCCGGCGGGCTTCGGAAAGCCGTCGGTAGCGGTAGCCGAGCAGGGCCTGGACGACGCTGGGCATCCGCAGGCTCAGGGTCGGCAGCACGAACAGCTCGTCCCAGAACACGTGCCCGCGGTACGCCTCGCCGTGCAGCCCGCGCGGCGGCACGCCGACGTCGAGGTCGACGGTGTGCTCCGAGAGCGTCTGCATGAGGTGGAACAGGTGCAGCCGCACGATGCGCAGGGCGTCGCCGCCGCCCTCCAGCTGCAGGTTGAAGCGCTCCCACAGGTGGTCCCACGCGAGCACGTGCCGCTCCAGCAGCTCGTCGAAGCCGGGGGCCCGACCAACCTCGCTCCGGCACGCCTCGACCGGCTCGGAGATGGCCCGGTCCCGTGAGGTGTGCACGGCCGCGATCTTGGAGACGGTCACGGCCTGCCCCTCGCGGACGGGCACCGCGAGCTCCAGGAAGACCGACGAGCCGTCGGTGACGACCTCCCGCCGCGCGCTCGTCCCCTCCGGCGGCTGCACGTCCGTACGCGCCGCCACCGCCACCCGGACACGGGACTGGTTCGTCTCGGCCAGGACCAGGAGGGTGTCCTCGGTCACGGCGTCGGCCCCCAGCACGCTGAGGTGGCGCCCGTCGAGGTCGCGGTAGCGCGGGACCCCGGCGTTCACGACGGCGCCGTCCACCCCCGAGCGGACGCGCAGGGTGCCCGACCAGTTCTCCGCCTGCAGGGTGGTCTCCAGCCCGGCCAGGTGCGGCTGCTCCATGTGCACGAAGCGTCGCTGGCCGAGGCGGGTGACCCGCCCGGCCGCGTCCCGGACGCGGGCGCTCCGGGTCAGGACGCCACGGCGCATGTCCAGCTCGACCCACTGGTCGGAGACCTCGACGTCGGCGCCGCGGGCGCCGTCCCCGCCCAGCCACGGGCCGCCGTCCGCGGCGAACGTCAGGTACAGCCAGGACGGCAGGTTGACCAGGCTCTCGTTCTCCACCGCCCGGCCGTCGACGTGGTCGGTGAGCCGGTTGTAGACACCGCCCACGTAGGTGCCCGGGTAGTGCACGCCGTCGGCGCGGTGCTCGGGGGCGGCGCCGCGGACCACGACGTAGCCGTTCCCGAGCGCGCAGAGGGTCTCGCGACGACCCTCGTCCTCCGCGGCGAAGCCGTCGAAGCGCAGGACCCAGTCGTCAGCCACTGGGTGCCTCCACCAGTCCGACCCGGGTCAGGTCGGGCACCACGACGTCGGCGCCGTGACCGCGCAGCTCGTCCCCGCCCGTGCGGTCGAGGCCGACCACCAGACCGAAGCCGCCCGCGCGGCCGGCCTCGACGCCTGCCTGCGCGTCCTCCACGACGACCGCGTCCGCCGCCTCGACGCCCAGCGCCCGCACCGCCTCGAGGAACGTCGCGGGGTCCGGCTTCCCCGGCAGCCCGCGGTTCGCAGCGACCACTCCGTCGACCAGCACCGGCACCAGCGGGCGAAGGCCGACGGCTGTCAGCACCTCGTGGGCGTTGCGGCTGGCGGACACGACCGCCATGGGTACTCCGGCATCGTGCAGGTCGCGCACGAGGCTCCCGGCGCCCGGGATCAGCTCGGCGCCGTCGCGCCGCAGCCGCTGCACGAAGTGCGCGTCCTTGCGGTTGCCGAGCCCGCACACCGTCTCGCGGTCCGGAGCGTCCGAAGGGTCGCCCCACGGCAGGTCGACCGAGCGCGAGGCGAGGAACGTCGCGACGCCGTCGTAGCGGGGCCGGCCGTCGACGTAGCGGCGGTAGTCGTCGGGGGTGAACGGGGAGCGGTCCGTCCCCGCCGGGAGGTCGGTGCCCGCGAGGAAGGCGTCGAAGAGCTCGCGCCACGCCGACTCGTGCACCGAGGCCGTGTCGGTGAGCACGCCGTCGAGGTCGAACACCACGGCTCGGTGGCGCGCGGGCACCAGCACGACGTACGGCGTGTGCGTCGTGACGTCGTCACCGCGGCGACGCGCGCCCATGCGCCCAAGGTAGCCCGCGGACGATCACCGATGTGGCGAAGCGGCGAGGTCAGTAGGTGAGCGAGCGGTCCGCCTCGAAAGCCAGCTGGACGAGCCGCGTGGGCATCGCCATCTCGGCAGGCTTGTTCGCGAGGTCAGCCTCGGTGACGCCCCGCGCCTTGCTCGACATGCCGGACACGTAGAACCGCCCGCCGCCCGCGACGACGGCGTCGAAGGACTCTCGCAGCGAGCCGGTCCCCAGCCCGGACAGGGAGTCCAGAACGGCGTCGCGGATCAGCTGGACCCCGTCGCCGGCGAGGAAGACGGTGACGGTGTGTCCTTCGTCGACGGCCGCCCGGGCGACCAGCAGGCCGAGGGCTGCCCTGGTCGGCGCCTCGGGACCGCATGTGATGTGCACGAGAAGACTGCCCATGTCGATGACCTCCCGGTGTCGGTGACACCCAGACTCTGCCCCGCCCCCGGGCGCTTCGACAAGATCGACGCCGGCCCGAGGCTCGGTCATCCGCCGGCCATGGCTCCGATCACCATGAACGGCTCGGACCCCGTCGCGACCGCGTCGGGCAGCGGCGCGTCGGGCGGCTCGTGCGAGAGGTCCTCCTCGCAGGCGAAGAACCGAACGAACGCCCGGCGCTGCTGGGTGCCGCGGTCGCGGATGGTCCCGCGCAGCTCCGGGTAGCGCGACTCGAGGGCGTCCAGGACGCTTCGCTGGCTGATGGTGCCGTCGACGTCGAGCTCCACCTCGCCGTGGACGCGGGCGATCGTCCGCAGGTGGGGCGGGAGGACGACGCGGATCATGGCAGCGTCTGCACCTCGACGGACAGCACGGCCGGCAGGTCCCGGACGATCGGCGCCCACGTGTCGCCCGCGTCGGCGGATGCGTAGACCTGCCCGCCGGTCGTGCCGAAGTAGACCCCGCACGAGTCGAGCGAGTCGACGGCCATTGCGTCGCGCAGGACGTTCACGTAGCAGTCCTTCTGCGGGAGCCCCTTCGTCAGCTCCTCCCACTCGTTGCCGCCGCTGCGGCTGCGGTAGACGCGCAGACGGCCGTCCGGCGGGAAGTGTTCGGTGTCGCTCTTGATCGGGACGACGTAGACGGTGTCGGGCTCGTGGGCGTGGACGTCGATCGGGAAGCCGAAGTCCGACGGCAGGTTGCCGCTGACCTCGTGCCACGAGTCGCCGCCGTCGTCGCTGCGCATGACGTCCCAGTGCTTCTGCATGAACAGCACGTCGGGGCGCGACGGGTGCATCGCGATGCGGTGGACGCAGTGGCCGACCTCGGCGTCGGTGTCGGGGATCTCGCCGGACCGCAGGCCCTTGTTGATGGGCTGCCAGGTCTTGCCCCCGTCCGCGGAACGGAAGGCGCCGGCCGCGGAGATGGCGACGTACAGCCGGTCGCCGTCCGTCGGGTGCTGGACGATCGTGTGCAGGCACATGCCGCCGGCGCCGGGCTGCCACTGGGGGCCGGTGTCGTGCTGGCGCAGGCCCGACAGCTCGGCCCACTCCTTGCCGCCGTCGACCGACTTGAACAGGGCGGCGTCCTCGACACCCGCATAGACCGTGTCGGGGTCGGTCAGCGAGGGCTCGAGGTGCCAGACCCGGGTGAAGGACCAGGGACGGAGCGACCCGTCGTACCACTGGTGCTCGCCGGGGACGCCGTCGTAGGTGAAGTCGTTGCCCACGGTGTCCCACGTCGCGCCGCCGTCGTCGGAGCGCTGGATGACCTGTCCGAACCAGCCGCCGCTCTGCGATGCGTAGATGCGGTCGGGGTCGGCGGGGGAGCCCTTGAGGTGGTAGATCTCCCAGCCGGCGAAGTGGGGGCCGCTGATCTCCCAGCGCTCACGCTTCTCGTCGGACGTCAGGACGAACGCGCCCTTGCGTGTCCCGGCCAGAACTCGGACTCCACCCATCGGGGTTCCCCTTCCGTCGCGCTTGCAGGCCTCCGCGGGTACCGACCCCCGTGGGCGCTGGAACTCATCGGTGACTGTATTCCGGCGCGGCGACAGGACGGACCGGGTCGTCGACGCTCCGACGCGACCGGTGCTGGTGGGGCTGCCGAGGTGACGCCGGCGCCCCCGGAGTCGTCCCCCACCCCGGACGTGTCGGTGGGCGACTTCGGTGAGGAGTTGAGCAGGGCTCGATTCACACCTCAAAGTCGCGCGGGCGCTTCGGCGCACATTCGGCAGGTCCTGGACCGGCTGGGCGTCAACAGGCCCTCCTTGCGGGCGACCCAGACGGCGCTGGACAGCGTGGCCGCTGTGGCAGCGACCGTGATCGCGAGGAACAAGACGCTCTTGACTGCGACGAAGGTCTCCACGGACTGCGACTGGAGCAGCCAGAGGGTGGCAGCGGACTTGGCGAGACAGACCATGGCCCACAGCAAGGTCAGATTCCAGAACAGGCGCTGTACCCGCGCGCGGTTGGCGACGTCGGCGTTCATCGGGTAGAAGTCCGCGGCCAGGCGCGCGACCACCGGGCGAGCCGTGGCCAAGGAGGCCAGGAACAGCGCCGCGACGACGGCATTGTTGATCACGGGTTGGAGGAGGTATATGTAGGCGTCGCCGCTGGCGAACGCAACTGCGGTACGCAGGGTCAGCCCGGCCGCGGTGAGGAGGAGCAGCCCCGACGCTCGGCGCCTCGTCGCCATCCGCCAGGTGATCGCGCCGTAACACCAGGCGAGCGCGGCGATCAGGGCCATCCAGACGCTTCCAACGACCAGGCACAGGTAGAACAGCACGCCTGGTATCACGCTCGCCGTCAGCAGGCTCAGTGCGAGATGCCCGATGATGGCCCGCAGCCGAGGCCTGCGGATGACCTTCGCCGTGCCGCTCACCTGCGGCTCCGAGCTGCGTCCTGCATTGAGAGTCAGCCGCACCGGACGGGGGGCTCGGGGCCGCGGCTTGTCTACCCGAGGCACCAGACACCGCCCAGCAATGGCAGCCGGAAC
>Ga0214468_1000504_pt1 | contig 12356 bp, 13 predicted proteins | sample RVTome_9_FD_187334 | JGI IMG/M metagenome (GOLD analysis project Ga0214468, IMG submission 187334) | Soil microbial communities from uranium-contaminated site in the Upper Colorado River Basin, Wyoming, United States - RVT155D38 HiSeq ...
GAGCCGGGAGACACGGTCGCGGTCCTCGGCGTCGGCCCCATCGGGCTCATGCTCTGCGCCGCGGCGCGTGACGCGGGCGCGCACGTCGTCGCCGTCGGAGGCCGTCGGGGGCGGCGCGAGCTCGCGCAGGAGCTTGGCGCGACGCCCGGCGACGGCCGGGGCGCCGACGTCGTCCTCGAGGCGGCCGGCACCGTGGAGGCCTGGCGCGCCGCCGTCGAGCTCGTCCGCCCCGGCGGCACCGTCCTCCTCTTCGGCGGCCTCCCGCGCGACGCCGCCCCGCCCGTCGACGCGTACCGGCTCCACTACGAGGAGCTGACGCTGCGCGGCGCCTTCCACCACACGCCGCGCCACGTCCGGGCCGCGCTCGCCTTCCTCGCGAGCGGCGCCGTGCCGTGGGAGCGGCTCGTCACGCACCGGGTCGGCCTCGAGGGCGTGACCGCGCTCTTCGACGACCCGCCCGACGACCTCCTCAAGGCCGCGGTCCTCCCCTAGGCGAGCGCATGCGCCCCGCGGCCCGGCTCAGCCTGTTCGTCGCGTTCGCGTTCACGGTGATGGCCGACCCTGTCTCCTCGATCGCCTACGCGGTCGAGGCGGCGTACGCCGGGCTCGACGGCGACGCGGCGTCCCTCCTCCCCACGATGGCGCTCGTCGTCGGCACGATCGCGGTCGTCGCGGGGACGTACCACCAGCTGATCGGCCGCTTCCCCGCCGGCGGCGGAGGGCCCGAGGGGCTCGCGGCGGCCTTCGGCGAGGGCTGGGCCTTCCTCCCGCTCGGCGCGCTCCTCGTGGACTTCACGCTCACGGTCGCGGTCAGCTGTGCCGCCGCGGCGTCGGCCGTGATCGCGTACCTGCCGGAGCTCGCGGGCGCGCGGCTTCCGCTCGCGGCCGCGCTGGCGGTCGTCGTCGGCTTCGCCTGTCTCGCCGGGCACCGCGGCCGGGTCGTCTTCGCGACCGCGACGCTCGCCTTCGTCGGCCTCGCCACGGTCGTCGTCGTGCGGGGCCTCGCGGCGGAGCCGGTCGCCGGCGCAGCACCCCTCGCCGGCGACGCCTCGCTGCTTCCGGTCCTCCTCGTGCTGCCGCTCGGAATGGCGCTCGCGACCGGCCTCGAGGCCCCGTCGAACGCGATCGCCGAGCTCGGGGAGCTCGGGCCGAACGGACGGCGCCTCTTCGGCCGCGCGACGGTCTGGCTCATGCTCGGGATCGTCGGGTTCCTCACGCTCGCCGTCTGCGCGCTCGCGGTGCGGCTCGGCCTCGGCCTGCCGGAAGAGAGCTCGACGCTTCTCGCGGACGTCGCCCGCGAGGCAACCGGTGAGGACAGGTCGTTCGCCGCGTTCCAGGCGGCGAGCGCGCTCCTCCTGCTCGCGGCCGCCGCGTCGTCCTACATCGCTGGCTCCGGCCTGCTCGAGGCGCTTGCGCGCCATGGCGACGCGGGCGGCGGGCTCCTCCCGGCCCGGCTCGGCCGCGTGAACCGCTGGTACGTCCCGCCCTGGGGCGTCGGCGTGCTCGTCGTGGCGGCGCTCGCCGTGATCCTCGCGACGGGAGGACGGGACCAGGAGATCGTCCAGTACTACGCCGTCGCCGTCTTCGCGAGCTTCTTCGGCGCGACGGTCGCCTGCTCGGTGCTCGCGTGGCGGGACCGCCGGCCGGCCGCCTGCGCGGTGAGCGCCCTCGGCGTCGTCCTGGTCGCGTTCGTGCTCGCGCTCAACCTCCGGCGCGTCGACCCGCTCGCCTCGCTCGGCGCGGCGGCCCTCGTGTCGGCCGCCTTCTGGCTCCTCTGGGTCCGCCACGGCAGGCCGCCCGGCATCGCCCGCGTCCTGCGCTGACGCGGCTCGGTACGATCGTCCCGGAACCCGAGGCGAGGAGGAAACGTGGCCGGTCTCATGAGCCGCACGTCGAACGTCATCAGCGCGTGGATCTCGAAGCTGCTCGACCGGGCCGAGGACCCGTCCGTCACCCTCGACTACTCGTACGAGCGGCAGCGCGAGCAGCTGCAGAACGTGAAGAAAGGCGTCGCCGACGTCGTGACGGCGAAGAAGCGCCTCGAGCTCCAGACGGCGAAGCTCGAGCAGGAGGTGGTGAAGCTCGAGGGCCAGGCCCGCCAGGCGCTCGGCGCGGGACGCGAGGATCTGGCCCGGGGCGCGCTCGAGCGCAAGGCGCTCGCCCAGCAGCAGCTCCAGGGGCTCGACCAGCAGGCCACCGACCTCGAGGCGCAGCAGCAGAAGCTCATCGAGGCGGAGCGCCGGCTCGCCGCGAAGGTCGAGGCCTTCCGCTCCCAGAAGGAGGTCATCAAGGCGCAGTACTCCGCCGCCGAGGCGCAGGTCCGGATCGGCGAGGCGGCGAGCGGGATCGGCGAGGAGATGGCGGACACCGGCCTCGCGATCGAGCGCGCCCGCGACAAGACCGAGCAGATGCAGGCGCGCGCAGGCGCGATCGAGGAGCTGACCGAGGCCGGGACGCTCGAGGACATGACGGGAACGGGCGGATCCGAGCTCGACCGCGAGCTCGCGCAGATCAGCGCCTCCCACCAGGTGGACGACGAGCTGGCTCGCCTCAAGGGCGAGCTGGGCGCCGGCCAGGAGAAAAAGGAGCTCGAACAGTGATCGTACGACTCATGGGTGAAGGGCAGTACCGCGTCTCCGACGACCTGCGCGACCGGCTGAGCGAGCTCGACGACCTCGCCGGCGCCGCCGCCGAGGCGGACGACGAGCCGGAGCTCGACGGACACCTCGACCAGATGTGGGAGCTCGTCCGCGCGGAGGGCGAAAAGCTCCCCGACGCCGAGCTCTCCCCGTCGGACGCGGTCATCCCGCCGAGCGACCTGACCCTCGCCGAGACCCGCCGGCTCATGTCGGCGGAGGGCTTCATCCCAGACCTCCCCGCCGAGTAAGCGAGCCGGGCGCGTCAGACGCGCTCGAGGTGCGTGTCCTTGAACGCGGTCACGTACTTGAGCCCGTAGCCGAGCGCCCGGTCGAAGCCGATGTGGCCGAGCCAGATGATGGCGATCGCGATCGGGACGCTCTCGTCGGCGACGAGGCCGACGGTTCCGAGGACGACGGGACCGACGGTCGTGTGCAGGGCGTTGTAGACGTACGAGCCGATCCGCGGGCCCGCGAGATAGCCGGCGAACGAGAGGTCAGGCGCGAGGAAGAGCACGAGGGCGAGCGTGAGGCTGTAGTCGCGGTGCAGGTAGACGACGAGCGCCGCTCCGAAGAGCGCGAGGCCCTCGGCGCGGAGAAGGAGGCGCGGGAGCGTCCACGTCCGCATCAGGTGAGCGGAGCGTCGAAGAGCCCGAGCCAGCGCTCGAGCTCCGGCTCGATCGGGAGCTCCTTCTCCAGCTCGGTCTTCAGGCGCATCTCCTCGGCGTTGTCGCGCTCCTGGCCCTCGCCGGTCGGGACGAACGGCCAGAAGGTCCCGCGCTTGAAGCCGTAGACGAGGTACTCCGTCCGCTCGGCGGCGCGACCCTCGAAGGCGAAGAGCGCCGCGAGGAGCTGGCCGCCGAACCCGCGCGCGCTGAGCTCCGAGCTGACGAGGTGCACGGCGGTGACGAGGTCTTCGAAGTCCTTGTCGCGGACGACGATCCACTGGAAGCCGAACGAGTCCTCCCGGCGGCGCACCTCGGAGCCGGAGCTCGTGGCCGCCACACCGAGGAGCTCGTCCAGCTCCTGCTCGGCCCGCATGAAGTCGCCGGCGGAGAGCGGCTTGAAGACGACCGCGGCGCCCCCCGCAGAGCGGAGCCCGAGCTCGGCCTGCATGGCCACGTGTGCGGTCGAGAGCGCGAACAGCTTGTCGAGCTTCGCGCCCGAGAGCTTCTTCTTGCCGAAGAGGATGTTGCCGAGCCCCACCGCCCTGAGTCTAGGCGGCGGCCTGCGCCGCGCGCCGCAGCGCCTAGAAACGCCGCCGTCGGCCGCCGACGAGCGTGATACGGTCAGCACAGGGAGCAGACGATGGACTTTCGAATCCTCGGGCCGCTCGAGGTGCGCGACGGGGATCGCGAGCTGCGGCTCGGTGGCGGCAAGCAGCGGGCGCTGCTCGCGCTGCTCCTTGTCAACGCCAACCGGACGCTCGCGCTCGACCGGATCGTCGACGATCTCTGGGGCGAGCACGTTCCCGAGAGCGCCCAGAAGATGGTGCAGATCTACGTCTCGCAGCTCCGCAAGCTGCTTTCGTCCGGGCTGATCCAGACCCGCCCGCCCGGCTACGCGCTCGTCCTCGAGCCCGAGCAGCTCGATCTCCATCGCTTCGAGCGCGCCCTCACCGAGGCCCGAGCCGCGTTCGACAACGGACGGGCCGAGCAGGCGACCGAGCGGTTTCGCGACGCGCTCGGCCTCTGGCGCGGGCCGGCGCTTGCCGAGTTCGCCTCCGAGCCGTTCGCCCGGCCGGAAGGCGCGCGGCTCGAGGAGCTTCGCGTGAGTGCGCTCGAATCGCGGCTCGAGGCCGACCTGGCGAGCGGCCGTCACCGCGCCGCGGTGGGCGAGCTCGAGGCGCTGATCGGCCAACACCCACTCCGCGAGGAGCTCCGCTCCCAGCACATGCTCGCGCTCTACCGCTCGGGCCGCCAGGCGGAGGCGCTCGCGGGCTACCAGGAGTTCCGGCGCACCCTCGCCGACGAGCTCGGGATCGAGCCGTCCGCCTCGCTCCGCGAGCTCGAGCGGCGGATGCTCCAGCAGGACCCCAGCCTGGAGCTGCCGGCTCCAGTCCCAGACGGCGACGCGCCCGCGGCCGTGAGCGCAGACGGGCCCGACGCGCTGGAGCCGGGCCGCGAGGCCCTCCGCCGGCATGCCTGGGCGGAGGCGTACGAGCTCCTCGAGCGCGCGGATACGGCGGCGCCGCTGTCGCCGGCCGACCTCGAGGGCCTTGCCGCGGCGGCCTGGTGGACGTGCCGGCTCGACGACTGCATCGCCGCCCGCGAACGCGCCGTCGCCGCGCACGTCGCCGGCGGCCAGCCGCGCCCCGCGGCGCTCGTGGCGATCGCGCTGACCAAGGACTACCTCGCCAAGCAGGCCTCGTCGATCGCCTCGGCCTGGGCGACGCGCGCCGAGCGCCTCCTGGCGGACGAGCCCGAGTGCGTCGAGCACGGGTACCTCGAGCGGCTCCAGGGCCTGATCGCCTTCGAGGTCGCCGGCGACTTCGACGCGGCGCTCGCGCACGCCGACCGCGCGTTCGCGATCGCCGTGACGTTCGGAGACCCCGACCTGCAGGCCGTCGCCCGGCATGACCGCGGCCGTGTGCTCGTCGCCAACGGAGAGGTCGCCGAGGGGATGGCGCTCATCGACGAGGCGACGGTCGCGGCGGTCGCGGGCGAGCTCGCGCCGTACAACACCGGCGTCATCTACTGCAACACGATCGAGGCGTGCAAGGGCCTCGCCGACTACCGCCGCGCCGGCGACTGGACCGAGGCGGCGAAGCGCTGGTGCGAGCGGCAGTCGATCTCGGGCTTTCCCGGCATCTGCCGCGTCTCCCGCGCCTCGATCATGCGAGTCCGCGGCGCGTGGCCGGAGGCCGAGCTCGAGGCCCGGCGCGCCTGCGACGAACTGAAGGAGTTCAACAGGAGCTACGCGGCCGAGGCGTTCTACGAGCTCGGCGAGGTGCGCTTCCGGCGAGGTGATCTCCCCGCGGCAGAAGAGGCGTTCAACCGTGCGCATGAGCTCGGGCGGGACCCCCAGCCGGGGCTCGCGCTCCTTCAGCTCGCCGAAGGGAACGCGGACGCGGCACGCGCTGGAATCGCACAGGCGCTCGAAGACGAGCGCTCGCTCGAGCGGGCCCGCCTCCTCCCGGCGCTCGTCGAGGTGGCGCTCGCCACGGGCGACATCGAGACCGCCGGTGCCGCCGCGGACGAGCTCGACGCAATCGGCGACACGTACGGCAGCGAGGCGTACCGGGCAGCGGCGAGCACCGCGCGGGCCAGGATCGCGCTCGCGGAGACAAATCCGCAGCTCGCGACGCGGACGGCGCGCCGGGCGCTCCGGCTGTGGCACGACGTGGGCGCGCCGTTCGAGATCGCGGAGACGCGCATGCTCGCCGCGTCCGCGTACCGGGCCGCGGGCGACGCCGACGCCGCGCTGCTCGAGCTGCGAGCGGCTCTCGCCGGCTTCGAACGGCTCGGCGCCTCGGCACACGCGCGGCGCGTGCGCGCCGAGCTCGACGCACTCGGCGCGCCGCACGCCCGGGGCGGTGGGGCCGAGGCGCGGCACGCGAGGACGTTCATGTTCACCGACATCGTCGGCTCGGCCGAGCTGATCCAGGCGATCGACGACGAGGCATGGGCGGACCTCCGCGCCTGGCACGACAGCACGCTGCGCTCGCTCTTCGCCGAGCACCGCGGCGAGGAAATCCATCGTGCGGGCGACGGCTTCGTCGTCGCGTTCGCCGATCCGGCGGCCGCCGCCGAGTGCGCGGTCGCCGTCCAGAGGAGGCTCTTGGAGCACCGGCGCACGCACGGATTCGCCCCACTGATGCGCATCGGCCTGCACACGGCCGACGGGACACTCGACGGCTCGGGCTACCAGGGGAGGAGCATGCACGAGGCGGCGCGAATCTCCGCGCACGCGGGAGGCGGCCAGATCGTGGCCAGCGCCGCGACGCTCGCTCGGGTCACCCTGCGCTACCCGACGTCGCCGGCGCCGCCGGTGGAACTGGAGAGCGTCCCCGAGCCGGTCGAGCTCGTGGCGATCGACTGGCGCTCTTAGGCCGCGGTGGGCAGGCGCTCCGCCACCGCCCGGAGCAGCCGCACGGCGATCTGGGGCATCGCGCCACCAGCGTGCGGAACTCGACGTCCCTGAGCACGAGCGCATGCACCGGCTCCGTCGCCGTCACCGTTGCGACGCGCGGCAGGTTCCTGCCGAGCGCAAGCTCGCCGAAGAGCTCCCCCGCGCCCACCGTGGCGAGGCGCCGGCCCTTGCGTCGAACCCTCGACTTCGCCGTCGAGAAGATGAAGAACTCCCGGCCTCGCCCACCCTCGCTCGCGAGAACCTTGCCCTTCGGCCGGCGCCGTCGGCGCGCCCGTCGCCGTCAGGCGACTGGTCGGCCCATCTCGGCGGCGATCGCGCCTAAACGCTCGAGCCGCTTCTCGAGCGGCGGGTGCGTCATGAAGAGCTGCCCGATCGACTGCTTCACGTTCGTCGGAACGATGTAGAACGCGTTCATTCCCTCGAGCTCGCGCAGGTCGCGCTGCGGGATCCGGGTGATCTGGCTCGCGATCTTCTGCAGCGCGCTCATCAGCTGCTCCGGCGCGCCGGTCATGAGCGCGGCCCCACGGTCGGCCGCGAACTCGCGGTAGCGCGAGAGCGCGAGGATGAGCACGTACGAGACGACGTAGGTCACGATCGATACGGCCAAGACGATGAGGAACACCGGCGGGCCACCCTCGCGGCTCCGCCCGCCCATCATCCCGCTCCAGACCGCCATCCGCGTGATGAACGCGGCGACCATGGCGAAGAAGCTCGCCACGGTCATGATCGCCACGTCGCGGTTCGAGATATGCGAGAGCTCGTGTGCGAGGACGCCCTCGATCTCGCGCGGCTCGAGCCGCCGCCAGAGCCCCTCGGTGACGGCGACGGCGGAGTTCTTCGGGTTGCGCCCGGTCGCGAACGCGTTCGGGACGTCGGTCGGGATGATCGCCACCTTCGGCTTCGGGAGGTCGGCCATCGCGCAGAGCCGGTCGACCATCGCGTGGAGCTCGGGCGCCTGCTCGGGCGTCACGATCTTCGCGCGCGAGGCGGCGAGGGCGATCTTGTCCGAGGTGTAGTACTGGACGAACGCGAGCGCGCCGATCAGCACGAGGGCGAACGCGAAGTTCACCTGGAACAGGTTGATGAGGACGACGAAGAAGACGACGTAAAGCAGCCCGAGCAGGAACATCGTCGTGAACATCCGCGCGGAGAGCCCGCGGTCCCGTCCAAATGCCTTGCGCTCCATCCTGGTCTTAGCTCCTTTCGGGGAAACCCGACAGGGGCGATTCTACCGGCGGGACGTCGCCCCACCGGGAGGTTGCCTCCCCGCGAGGATCGGTAATATCCCCGCCGATGCGACGCCTCGCACTTCTCGCGCTCACCGTCCTCATCACGCTGCTCCTCGCGGCGTGCGGCGGCGCGGAGGATCGCGACACCGGCCCCTCCGACGTCCAGGGCGAGACGCCCACGGAGGAGGCAACGACCGAGGAGGACGGCGGCGGCGACGGCGATGGCGGTGGCGAGGGCGACGCCGAGGCCGGCGCGTCCCTCTTCGCCGAGCAGGGCTGCGGCAGCTGCCACGTGCTGGCCGACGCCGAGTCGACGGGCACCACCGGCCCAAACCTCGACGAGGCGCAGCCCTCCTTCGACGCTGCCTTCCAGCAGATCCAGAACGGCGGAGGCGGCATGCCCGCCTACGACCAGCTGGGCGAGGAGGCGATCGCCGATCTCGCCGCGTACGTCTCCGAGCGCGCCGGCGGCTAGGACCGCGCTCCCCGCGGACTTCCCCAGGTCGGTCCAGGCGTTCGCGTGCGACTTCGACCGCACGCTCGTCGCCGAGGATCTCGTCCTGCGTCCACGCACGCTCGCCGCGCTCCGAGCGGCCCGCGCGGCTGGGCTCCCCGTGATCGTCGTGACCGGCCGGATGTTTCGCTCGGTCCGCCCCTACCTCGAGCAGGCCGGGCTCGAGACGCCGGTCGTCTGCTACCAGGGCGCCGTCGTCGCGGAGCCCGCCACCGGCCGGTTCCTGCGGCACGAGCCGATTCCGCTCCAGCTCGCCCGCGAGGCGATCGACGCGGTCGAGGAGGAGGGCTTCGGGCTGAACTGCTACGTCGGCGACGAGCTCTACGTCGCGAGCGAGACACCCGAGGCGCGCCGGTACGCGGAGTTCCAGGACATCCCGATCCATGTAGTCGGACCGCTGCTCGACTGGCTGGAGGAGCCGCCGACGAAGCTCGTCACGATCGGTGACCCGGCCGTTCTCGACGGGCTCGAAGGGCGCCTCAAGGCCCGCTTCGACGGGCGGATGTTCATCTCGAAGTCGCTCCCGTACTTCCTCGAGCTCGCGTCCGCGGACGTGACGAAGGGCTCCGGGATGGAGTTCGTCGCAGAGCACCTCGGGCTCGACCGGAAGCGCGTGGTGGCCTTCGGCGACGGCGAAAACGACGTCGAGCTCCTCGAGTGGGCCGGCTACGCGGTTGCCGTCGCGAACGCGCACGAGCGGGTGCTCGCCGTCGCCGACCATGTCTGCCCGCCGGTCGAGGAGGAGGGCGTCGCACAGGTGATCGAGGCGTACCTGGCGGGCGCGCGGTGAGCGAGCTGCGCGGCGAGGGGGTCGTCCTGCGCCCCCTGGGGCCAGACGATGCGGCGCCGCTCCGCGCGCTTCGGGAGGCGCCGGCGGTGGCGGACTGGTGGGGGTCGCTCGAGCCCGGCTTCCCGCTCGCCGACGAGCCGGACGCGACGCGCTTCACGATCGTCGTGGACGGCGAGGTCGCCGGGATGATCCAGTACACCGAGGAGGAGGAGGGTTCCGACTATCGCTCCGCCGAGATCGACGTCTTCCTCGACGCCAGCCTTCACGGCCGCGGGCTCGGCACGGAAGCGGTCAAGGTGCTGGCCCACCACCTCGTCGCGGAGCGCGGCCACCACCGCATCGTGATGGTCCCGGCCGTCGAGAACGCCGCCGCGATCCGCTCGTACGAGAAGGCCGGCTTCCGTGCCGTCGGCCTCCTCGAGCGCTCCTGGCGCGACGAGAGCGGGCGCTGGCGCGACGAGGTCTACATGGAACGAGTCGAAAAGGCCCTCGTAGACTCCGCCTCGTGATCGACGTCAAGGCAGCCCGCGCCGAGCCGGAGCGCTACCGCGAGGCGCTCGCCCGCAAGGGCGCTGCGCAGACGTTCGACGCGCTCATGGCGGCGGATGCCGAATGGCTGGCGCTCGTCCCCCGCGCCGACGAGCTGCGCGCGCGCATGAAGCTGAAGGGCAAGCCGACCCCGGAGCAGCTCGAGGAGCTGAAGGCGGCAAAGGCGGAGCTGCAGGAGGTCGAGCGCTCGCTCGTCGAGGCGCAGGAGCGGCGCGACGCGCTCTTCGCCGGGGTGCCGAACCCTCCCGACCCGAGCGCCCCGGACGGCACGACGGACGAGGACGCCGAGGAGCTGCGCCGCGTCGGCGAGCCGCCCCAGTTCCCCTTCCAGCCGCGCGACCACCTCGAGCTCGGCCGCATCGACACCGAGCGGGCCGCGCGCCTCTCGGGCTCGCGCTTCGCCTACCGGATCGGCGCCGTCGCCAGGCTCGAGCTCGCCCTCTACCGCTTCGCGCTCGAGCGGATCGGCGAGCTTGGCTTCGTGCCGGTGCTGCCGCCTGTCCTCGTGCGCGAGGAGGCGATGTACGGCACCGGCTTCCTCCCCACGGAGGAGGTGAACATCTACCGCGTCGAGCGGGACGACCTGTACCTCACGGGCACGTCCGAGGTGGCCCTGGCCGGGCTTCACATGGGCGAGATCCTCGAGGCCGACGCGCTCCCGCTCCGCTATGCCGGCTACTCGGTCTGCTTCCGCCGCGAGGCGGGCGCGGCCGGCAAGGACACGCGCGGGATGTTTCGGGTGCACCAGTTCGACAAGGTGGAGATGTTCGTCTTCTCCGCGCCCGAGGCGTCCGGCGAGGAGCACGAGCGGCTGCTCGCGGCGGAGGAGGCGCTCGTGCAGGAGCTCGGGCTCCCGTACCGCGTCGTCAACATCGCGGCAGGCGACCTCGGCGCATCGGCGGCGAAGAAGTACGACATCGAGGCGTGGTTCCCGAGCCAGGGCCGCTTCCGGGAGGTCACGTCCACGTCGAACACGACCGACTACCAGGCGCGGCGGCTCGAGGTGCGCTTTCGCGGCGAGCGCGGCGTCGAGCCCGTGCACACGCTGAACGGCACCGCCGTCACCGCGCGCCACATGCTCGCCGTGCTGGAGAATTTCCAGGACGAGGGCGGCGCGGTCGCGGTTCCCGAGGCGCTCGTCGCGTTCGGCGCCCCGGCCCGCATCGAGCCCGGCGAGTAGGGCGGCCGGCCCGTGCGGCCACGCAACGCCCGCGCCCGCGCGCGGGCGTACTCCCCCTAGGGGGCCGCGGGCATCCCGGTACGAACGCTAGCGGGGCAAAGCGCACGTGTGTGCGCCGGATCCGTGCCGAACATGTGCCGGCGCCGCGTGCCTCGGCGCGGCCCCGGGTGAATGAGCTCCGGGAGCGAGGAGGGAGCGGTGCCGGTCGCCGAAAGGGGTCGTGCCGCCCCGCTAGACTCGCCCGCGGGCGGGGTGCCCGAGCGGTCGAAAGGGGCGGTCTTGAAAACCGCTAGACGGTGCTGAGCCGTCTCGTGGGTTCGAATCCCACCCCCGCCGCTCAGGGTACGTTCACGACGGTCTCGCAATTCGACTGCGAGTCGATGCCCGCGCCGCCGTCCGCGGTGTCGACGTTCGCGCCGCAGGCGAGCGTGTCGTTCCCGTCCCCGCCGCTTAGGAAGTCGCCGTTCGCGTCACCGTTCACGCCCTCGTTGCCTCCGCTCCCCGATCGTTGCGCGTGCCGCTCTGCGCGTCGTCAGCTCCGTGGTCGTGAAGACGTGGCGCAGCTCGTCGATCGTGACCGTGTCGTTGCCGCCGCCCGCGTTCACGACGACGGCGGCGACCCGCGAGCACGCGAAGGAGAACTCCACGGAGCCGTTCGCCCCGACGTCGACCTGGAGGATCCCCGGGGAGCCGCATTTCAGCCGCCGCACGAGCTTGTCGCCCCTCTCCCCTCGTGATCTCCAGATGGTGGAAACGACGAGCGCCCGTCCGGCCCGTAGACCGGACGAGCGCTCGACCCCGTCCTTCGCCTGCCGCGGCCCGGCCGCCGGCCGGAGAGCGCTATCCGCGCTCCCCCGACCGCTTGCCCCAGAGGGCGCTGAGCCGTCCGCTGTCCTTCGTCGACATTCGTCCGTCCTTCCTCGCCGCCGTCACGGGCGGGGCCACAGGTGCCAGGGTCGCCATCTCGTTACGGGAGAACCGAGCCGACCGCCTCTTCGGCGGACGAGCCCTCCGCCGGCGTGTCGCCGCCGTAGAGCAGGCTCTCGAGGAACGCCTCCTCCTCGGGCGAGAGCACGAGGCCACCGACGCCGCCTTCGCCCGCCGCGTTGTCCTCGTAGCTCACGCTCGCCCAGGAAGCGTTCGCCCAGGACGCCGCCGCCTCGGCCGTGTTCGCCCAGGAGGCCGACGCCCAGGACGCCGAAGCCCACGAGGCGCTCGCCCACGAGGCGCTGGCCCAGGACGCGTTCGCCCACGAGGCGCTCGCCCACGAGGCGTTCGCCCAGGAGGCCGAAGCCCACGACGCGTCCTCTGTCGCGACGTGCGCCCAGCTCGCCGAGTCGAAGACGAGGTCACCCGAGCCGGCAGG
>Ga0214468_1000505_pt1 | contig 12350 bp, 9 predicted proteins | sample RVTome_9_FD_187334 | JGI IMG/M metagenome (GOLD analysis project Ga0214468, IMG submission 187334) | Soil microbial communities from uranium-contaminated site in the Upper Colorado River Basin, Wyoming, United States - RVT155D38 HiSeq ...
GCAGCCGGGATCGACCCGGTGAACTGGTTCTCGGCCAAGTCCAGGATGGTCAAGGTGGTCAGATTCCACAGTGCTCCGGGAATGCCCCCGGTGAACCCGTTGCCGGAGAGCTCCAACAACTGCAGAGCGGGCAGGTTGAAGGCCCCGGGAAGACCCCCGGTGAAGTTGTTCTCACTGAGATCCAGGACCTGGAGACTGGACCGGGTCCAGATGCCCGCCGGGACCGCTCCCGAGAACTGGTTCTCACCGACATGCAGGGTCTGCAGGGGAAGTGTGGCCAACTGTGCCGGGAGTCCACCGCTCAGGGCGTTGCCATTGAGGTCGAACACCCGAAGAGCGGTGAAGGCGGACAGGTGAGCAGCGGGGAGCGTGCCGACGAGGTTGTTCTCGTCGAGGAGGATGCTGACCACGTTGGGGCCGGAACAGGTGATGCCCTGCCACGTGCACGGGTTCCCCCCCAGCCAGCCGGCCTTCTCCACCCAGGCGTAGCCGTTGGTGCTGCGGAACAACTGGGCCAGGGCCAGACACTGATCCTGGTGCATCGTCACGTTCTGGTCACACGGCGGGTTCCACACTCCGGCCACCGGCAGATAAGTGTCGGCGCCGAAGGTCAAGGTCTCGTCTGCGTTGCCCTGGGTGTTGGTGTGGCGGAAGTAGAAGGTCGAGTCGAAGGGTCGGAAGATGGCCGGGGTGTCCACTCCGTTGACCACACCCCAGTCACCGGCGACGAGCCGGTCGGCGGGATCGCCGAAGAAGAACTCGGCGTCGGCATTGCCCTGGGTGTGGGTCTGACGGAAGTAGACAAACCCGGTCGACTCACGATGCAAGCCGAGAGTGTCGATCCCGTCACCGTCGAAGTCGCCTACGAACGGCTTGTCGCCGGGGTTGCCGAAGATGTAGGAGAACTCGGCTGCGCCCAGACCACCGTCGTTGGAGCCGAGCTCGTTGATCACATAGATCTGCGCTTCCGAGGCGCGGTATATGGACAAGGTGTCACAGCCGTCGCCGTTGAAGTCTCCGGCGAGGGGTATGTCGCCGGGGTTGCCGAAGAAGAATCTGATGTCGGCCACACCTTCGGTGTTGGAGTTGCGCAGATAGGCGAACCCGTCGGACTGCCGATACAACCCTGGGGTGTCCACGCCGTCACAGTCCCAGTCGCCGACGAACGGGAAATCACCAGGGTTCCCGTAGAGGAAACTGTTGATCTCTCCGCCGCGACCGCGCAGATGCCAGGTGCCGGTGGCCGGGTCGACCAGACCGACCCTGTCGGTTGGCGAATCCGAGTCGATCGCCTGCGCGCCGAGCTCGGGCTCCGCCGTCTGCGCCTCGGCCGGCGCAGGTGATGCGAGCAGCGAGGCGAGGAGGATGATTGAGAGAAGTAGATATCTGAACACGGTGAGCTCCCAGCAGTTGTCCGTCTTTGCCCGAGGTTACGAACACCCCCGCGCAAAGTAACTGCCCCCGAGTGCTTAGGCAAATAAATCGGTGACCCACGGTGGTCGACGTCGGTCTCCCCAAAGGGAAACCCTCTGGTCTTGTCGGGGTATTTCGGTCAGTCGGCTCCCGACCGCGCTCACTCACTCACAGTGACGGAGCCGCGGGAGCCCGGGAGGCCTCCAAACACCAGCGACGGGACCGTCCCGAGGGAGGTCCCGTCGCTTGATCTACCTATTGGTCACCATGTCAGGGGCCGACAGGGCACCCGTTGTTCCAGAGGGGGTCTCGGGTCGCCACGAAGTTGACGGTGCCTGCCGTCGGGCTGTGCAGGCAAAGGTTTCCTCGCAACTCGAGAGTGCCTTGGACTGCGGCCAAACCCGTGAGACTTGTGATCGAGTCGGGCACCAGGGCATCGGCGACAGTCGTGTCGGCCCCACCCAGGTTGTTGTCGTGCAGATCGAGATGCTGCAGTTGCGTGCCGAGCGAGTTGATCGTGCTCGGGATTGGCCCAGTGAATTCATTCTCGCCCAGATCCAGGTCCAACAGCAATGGCATGTTAAAGGTGCCGGGCAATGGGCCGCCGAAGCTGTTGACTGCCAGGTCGAGAGAAGTCAACGTGGTTCGGTTCCACATCGAAGCCGGCAACACCCCCGAGAACGCGTTCTCGGAGAGGTCGACCGTCGAAATCGCCCCCCATCCGGTCACGTCGGGGATGGTGCCACCGAAGTCGTTGTCGCTCAGGTCCAGAATCGACAGGTTGGCCTTGGACCAGATCGTCGACGTCGAGAGGTCCCCGAAGAACAGGTTCTCACCGACGTCGAGCGTGGTCAGCGAGGCCAGGCCGGTCAGCGAGATCGGCAGGTTACCGGTGACCTGGTTCCCGTTGATGTCGAACACCTGAAGTCCGGGCAGGCTCCCGAATGGCACCGCGTTCAGGTTCCCGACCAGATGGTTGCCGTCGAGGTTGATCGCGCTCACATTGCCCACGGCACATTGGATCCCATGCCACTCGCAGACGTTGGGGGTGAACCAGTTGGTTCGCTCAGTCCAGCTGTTGCCATTGGTCGACGTGTACAGCTGGGACAGTGCCAGACACTGACTCTCAGTGGTTCCGGTCACGATCTGGCATTTGTTCACCACGGTGATCGGAATGGCAGCGAAAACCTCACCACCAGCCGAGTCCGTGACCCGAACTTGGAGGTTTGAGAGCCCCAGATTCCCTGATCCAGGGGTCCCGGTTATCAGGCCGGTTGGTGACGCGGACGCCCAAGGATGGGGCGCGGTTTGCTGCACCGCGTAGGGCGGAGTGCCACCAGTGATGCTGATCTGGGCCGAATAAGCGATGTCCACCGTGGCGTTGGGTAGGGAGCCTCCGACCGCAAGCCCTGGTGGGGGACCACCGGGGTTGCCCGGACCGCCCGGGATGACCGTGCCCCAGTTGCCGGCGATGGGCAGGAATGTGGTGCTCCCCCAAACGATGGTCTCGTCTGCTACGCCCTGGGTGTTGGTGTAGCGGAAGTAGAAGGTGGCGGTGGAGGGGCGGAAGATGGCCGGTGTGTCCTCACCGTCGACGATCCCCCAGTCACCCGATACCAGTCGGTCGCCGGGATCGCCGAAGAAGAACTCTTCATCCGCTATCCCCTGGGTGTTCGTCTGGCGGAAGTATACGAACCCGGTCGACTCACGATGCAGTCCCAGCGTGTCGATGCCGTCGCCATCGAAGTCACCGGTGAAAGGCTTGTCCCCCGGGTTGCCGAAGATGTAGGAGTATTCGGCTGCCCCCAGACCACCATCATTAGCGCCGAGCTGGTTGATCACATAGATGCGGGCTTCGGACGGTCGGTAAATGGACAGGGTGTCACAGCCGTCGCCGTCGAAGTCTCCGGCGAGCGGAACATCTCCGGGGTTGCCGAAGAAGAACCTGATGTCGGCTATCCCCTGGGTGTTGGAGTTGCGCAGATATGCGAACCCGTCGGACTGGCGGTAGAGACCGGGTGTGTCGATCCCGTCGCAGTTCCAGTCCCCGACGAAGGGGTAGTCCCCCGGATTCCCGTAGAAGAAGCTGCCGGTGACACCACCCTGACCCCTGAGGAACCAGATCCCCGTGGCCGGGTCGACCAGACCGATGCGGTCGGTCACAGCATCGGAGTCGATGGTCTGCGCGCCGAACTCAGCAGGCGCCGTCTCGGCCGGCGCAGGCGCAGGCGCGACGACCAAAGAGGCAAGAACAACTACGGACAAAAGGACGTTTCTGAACACGGTGCACTCCCAGCGCTTGTCCATCAGGTCCGATGATTCGAACCCCCACCTGCCGCAAAGTAACTGTCCGTGGGCGGCTAAGCAAATAGATTTTTGGTGACCCTGGGTGGCGAGGCGAGCACGCCCGAGCCGGAAAACGCCCAGGTCACATCGGTTCTTTGCCTGAGGAGGCCCCGATTGCGATCAACTCACTCACAGTGACGAATCGGAAACCTCTCTCCAGAAGCCTGTCGAGCGTCTCGGCCATGGCATCGACCGTCGGTGTGAGCGGGTCGTGATTGAGGATGATCGAACCAGGAGATGTCTGGGAAACCAGCCGCTCCGTTATCTCTTTGGCCCCCGGGTCGTCCCAGTCCCGGGCGGAGACCGACCAGAGCACGGTGGGATATCCGAACTGGTGGTCGATCCAACGGCTCATCCCCTTGGTGACCGCGCCATAGGGAGGCCGCAGAGTGGTGGGTGGGGCGCCGATGGCATCCTGGATCGCCTCGTCGGTCCTGGTCAGTTCCTGGACGATGCTGTGCGAGGTCTGGGTGGTGAGGAATCGGTGGCTCCAGGTGTGGCTTCCCACCTCGTGACCCTCGGCCACGGTCCTCCGCACCACATCGGGATGACGGGTCACCGGCTCGCCGATCAGATAGAAGGTCGCCCTGACCCGACGGGCGGCGAGGATGTCGAGAAGACGCGGGGTGTTCTCGGGATGGGGGCCGTCGTCGAAGGTGATGGCCACGTATGGCTCGGTCACCTCGACCTGCTGGTATGACCTCCCGGCGCCGAAACCCGACGGCGGTGTCGAGATCGACGGGCTGAGGCGGCGCTCGACGCCCCGGTAGACGTCGAAAGCGGTTCGGACCAGGTCCTTCCTCGTTCCCGCATACCGACCCCAGAGCCCCATCACGCTCTCCGATGGTGGCGGTTGAGGAGGCTGCCGGCGATCGCCGAGGCGACGCGGTCCCAGGTCATGGTCTCCCGGAGCTGTTCGGCCCGTCTGATCGCCTTTGTCCTGTATTCCTCGAAGTCGGCCACCACGGTCTCGATGGCCTGCTCGATCTGATCGACGTTCCCCGGCTCCACCGTGGTCCCGGCCTCCCCGATGAGCCAGCCCTGGTTGCCCACCGTCGACCCGATGGCGGGGAGACCCTGGAGCAGTGCCTCGAGAAGCGAGTAGCCAAGGGCCTCCATGTGGGTGGGGACTACGAAGATGTCGCTGTCGGCGAACAGCTCGGGCATGGTGCTGCCCGCGACCCGCCCCAGGGCGCGGGCGCGCTCGGGGATCGGCCCGACTGGATCGCTCCCCACCAGCACCAGCTCGAGATCGGGATTGCGCTCCGAAACCCTGGAGAACGCCTCCACCACTTCGGGGCCTCCCTTCAAGCCCCAGTTGGTCCCGACGAAGAGAAGGCGGTGGGCGGCGCGGCGCTTGCGATTGATCGGGCCGATGCCGGTCCCAGGCCCGGCGCCCACGACGCGCACCTTGGCCGAGTCCATCTCGTACAAGGTTTCCAGCGCCGTCTTCGACGACGGTCCCATCACGAAGATGGACTCCGCCCTGGCCAGGAAATCCTCCTCACGCTCGATCCAGCCCGGGCCCCAAGTCGAGCGAAAAGGCTCGGCCTCGGCTGCCCCCTCGCGGGCGAGACGGTCGGTGTATATGGAATAGCGATAGTCGGGGCCGAGGACCGGCGCCCCCAGGGTCTGGAAGAAGAGAGTGGGCCTGTCCTTGCGGATCCAACCGGCTTCGATGGCATGGCGTTGGATCGCCTTCGACCAGATCGCGGTCTTGAACCACGGGCCCGATCGGCCGACGCAGGCGAGCTGTGCCATCGCCCGGGAGGGGAGCAGGGAGGGCACCCTGGTCAAGGCTCCGAAGTCGTGGTACACGGTGTGCACCTGTCGCTGTAGCGGCTCACGCATCATGGGCACCGTTCCCGAGAACAGACCCCAGTGCACCAATGACAGCCCGGCTTCGAGAGACTGCTCACGCTCGGGCATCAGCCGACGTCCAGGATCTCGCGGTACCACGCCTCGTAGCGACGAGCCGACTCCTCGGGCGTGGCGAACCCCGCGGCCCGCTCGCCGGCGGCGGCACCGAGCCTCTGCCGCAAGGCGGGGTCGGCCGCGAGCCGGGCCAGGGCGTCGGCCAGCGCTTCGCTGTCGGTCCGAGGCACCAGGAGCCCGAACTCGTCGTTGGGGACCAGGTCGGTCATCGGCGGGACTCCGGTGGTGACGATGGGGAGACCGATCGCCATTGCCTCGATCATGGCGTTGCCCCCGTTGCCTTCGAACAACGACGGGAAGGCAAAGACATCCGATGCGGCGAGGAGCCGGGGGAGGTCGGTTCGCGACCCGGTCAGGGTCACGATGTCGCCGATTCCGAGGTCCTCGATCAGCTTGTTGAGCCGGCCCGAGGCGAGACCGGTCCGCCCCACGATGAGGATGCGGAGGCTGGGCACACCCTCCCGCAAGCGATGGGCGGCCTCGAGCAGGTAACGGTGGCCCTTCTGGGGCTCCTGTCGCCCGACGGCGATGACGAGGAAGGTGTCATCGGGCAGCCGGAACTCTTCGAGCACCGAGGCCCGGTGGGCCCTCCGCTCCTCGTCGCCGACGCCGAACTGGCCACGGTCGATGCCCCGGGGGATCACGTCGATGCGGCGGGGACTGATCTTGACGGTGTCGGCCCAGGAGTCGGCGACGGCGTTGCTCACCGCATGGAACCTGCGCACCCGGAACATGGTCAGCCGGTCGAGCCAGCGATGGAGGCGGAGCTTGGCCATGGTGACTCCCGGGTTGTCCACGATCCGCACTTCCTCGTGGCTGATGTTGACCAGGCTCTCCACCACCGGGGTCCCGGTGGCCAGACCGACGAGGCGGGCAGCCAACGCCGAGTCGGGGAGGCTGGCGTGGAGAAGGTCGAATCGCTCGCGACGCACCAGCCGGTACAAGGCGAGAGTCGCCTGAAACCGCGACATCGGCTGCTTGTCCTCGCCGAGCAGCCAGATGTTCACCTCATCGGGGATGTCGGCGGCCCGGGAGACGGCGGCGCTCTTCAGGAGCACGATGTCGTGGCGGATCAGATCGTGGTCGAAGGCGCGGAGGTTGGCCACGAGCTGGCGTTCGGCACCTCCCGAGACGTCGAGGGAGTCGATCAGATGAGCCACCCGCGGCGGCTGGGCCCGGGGCGCGGGCGTCTCGACGGGTTCGATCAAAGGTTCGGACATCGTGGTCTCGCGAGGATGCAACTGGCCAATGGACAGCGAATCAGGCCAGTCTATTGTGCCCGGGGTCGGTCCACCATCGGAGGCTGTCTTTGCGAGCCGTCATCACAGGTTGTGCCGGGTTCATCGGCTCACATCTCTCGGAGCGCCTGCTCGAGGACGGCTGGTCCATTTCGGGAATCGATGCCCTTGCCCCGACCTATGACACCACCGGGCGACGCGCCCGCGTCGCCGGGCTGGCCGCCCACCACGGATTCGAGTTCGTGGAAGGCGACCTGAACAAGGTCGACCTCTCCCACCTGGTCGCCGAGGCCGATGTCGTGTTCCATCTCGCTGCTCGTCCCGGCGTGCGTGCCTCCTGGCGTGACTTCGCCCAGGCATCGGACGCCAACATCCTGGCCACGCAACGAGTTCTCGACTCCATAGCCGAGTACCCGGAGACCAGGATGGTGTTCGCCTCGTCATCGTCGGTCTACGGCCAGGTGGAGACCTTCCCGGTAGAGGAGGACCGGCCTCTCGCCCCGATCTCGCCCTATGGCGTGACCAAGGCATCCTGTGAGGCGCTGGTCACCGCCTACACCAGTCAATTCGACCTCACCGTCACCAGTCTCCGCTACTTCACCGTCTACGGGCCCCGGCAACGCACCGACATGGCCTTCACCCGCTGGATCCGGAGCGCCTTCCTCGGGGAGCCGATCCGGGTCTACGGCGACGGGACCGCGATCCGTGACTTCACCTACGTGGCCGACGTGGTCTCGGCCACCGTCCTGGCCGCCGGGGATGCCCCGGCCGGGCACCGCATCTACAACGTGGCCGGGGGGAGCCCTGTCAGCCTCAATGAGGTGTTCGCGCTCCTCACCGAGCTGACCGGGCGTGAGCTCGACCTCCGCTACGAGTCACGCGCCCTAGGCGACCCCAAGCGGACCGGTGGCGACACCACCCGCATCGAGAAGGAGCTGAACTGGCACTCGACCTGGTCGCTGCGTGATGGGCTCGCCGCCCAGGTGGAGTGGTTTCGCGGCGACTGGGCCGCCGGGGTCGACTGAGGCGTTCGTTCTGTGAGGGTCTACGCGGGTTCTTGCCGCGCGGACCTTCACAGAACCGTTCAGCCCCGGCCGATCACCTTGAGCGCCCTGCCCGCCTTGAGCCAGGCCATGTCCATGGCCAGCCCGGTCCAGGCAGTGGCCCGGCCCCGCAACGGGACCTTCTCATAGGCCCGCTCGTAGCCGAGCTCGTCGAGCAGATCGCCGGCCAGTGCCTCGAACCGCATCACCTGGCCTGCCGACAGCTCCCTGCGCCAGTCGCGCAGACCCTTGGTGGGAGGGAGGAAGATGTCACGATGACGATCGGGAACGGCGGTGGTGGCGATGATGTCGCCGGCCCGCTCGTAGTACTTGAGCATCTGGGGGTCGAAATCGAGGTCGATGAAATCGCAGAGACGTCGCACCGCGGTCTCGGTGTCGTCGATGAGCTCCTCGAATCGGGACTCGATGTAACGGTCGGGACCGAGGATCTCCCCGGCCCCGCGTCCGGCGCCGACACGGCGTTTCCAGGAGAGGGCCACCCGCTCCATCTTGGTCCCGTCGGTGTGCGCCAAAGCCACATCACGCCCGTCGCGGACGGCGTGGATGAAGCGGGCCTCGGGGAAGAGTCGGGCTAGGAGGGGCAACTCGTGGATGTAGGCCTGGGTCTTGTCGCCGTACCTGGTCTTGCCACGCTTGCCGGCGTAGAGCCGGTACAGGGCCCGCATCGCCTCGGGGAAGTCGCCCACGGAGGGAGCCCGCAGGGCGGTCTCGACCTCGGCGGGGTCGAGCTCCCACTTGGCGAACCGCTTCTCCTGCTGCAGGTCCTCGAAGAGCAATCCGGGCTCGAAGCCGTCGGTCCCCTCGTACCTGGCCCGATCCCGGGCCAGCTTGACGATGAAATGGGACTCACCGGGGATGGACAGGTCGGGATGGGAGTCGAAGATGGCGCGGTGCAGGGTGGTCCCCGAGCCGTTGGTTCCCACGAAGAAGACGAAGGGGTTCACTGGATGCTCTCCTCCCACCGCGAGACTATTCGCCGTTCCCGGCAGTTCGAACTGAAATGGGCCCCATGACCCAGGCCGAAGCCCGTTCCCGACCCGAGGCACCCGACCCTGCGCTGCTCGACCGGGCCACCGAGAAGGCGGGGGTCATCCTGGGCTGGGGAGAGCGGGAAGCCGTCTCCTGGCGGGTCGTCGACACCATCGAGAGACCGCGCTCCACCATCTTTCGTCTCGCTTCCGTCGGCGCGGCCGGCGAAGGGGCGGAGATCTACTACAAGGTGTCCCACTCCCCGATCGACTCCTCGCCCCGGCGGGAGCGGTGGGAGAGCACCCACGCCGAGGGTCTGTCCCGGACCCCGGCCCTCGACGAGAGACTGGCCGGGCTGACCGCGGAGGAGGACATCACCTTCTCCCGCGCCCTCGCCGTCGACCCGGGAACCTTGACGCTGGTCACGCTGGGGGTGGCCGGGGCACCGGTGGGGAAAGTGTCGCGCCACTTCGTGACCCGGGCCCGACGCGACCGGCTGGTAGCGGCCCTCCGGCTGGCGGGGCGTGCTGCCCGGCTGATCGAAGACTGCGCCCCTCCCGGAATCGAGCCCGATCGTGAGGTCTTTTCCAAGGCGATCGAGCGGCGGACGGAGCGGGCCCGGGCGGTTCTCCCGGCTTCGACCGTCGAGGCGCTGCGTCGGCGGATGGTCGCCCTCGACGACGAGGTACTGGCCCAACCCGGGGCAATGGTCTATGCCCACGGCGATTTCAGCTCGAGCAACATCCTCCTCAGACCCGACGGCATCGGGCTGATCGACTTCACCTGGTCGCCGCGGTTGCGCGGGTTCGACGTCGCCCATCTCGCCTTTCGTGTCGCCTTCGAGACCGGCGCCTCGGCCACCCGCACCGACACACTGGTCGCCGCCCTTCTCGCCGGCTACGGCGATCCCGGCCTGGCGGATCGACCAAACTGGTGGGCGGTCCGGCTCCCCCGTCTCCTCAAGCTGGTCGAGCTCGGCACCCGCTCGGGGCAGGTCCGTCACCGTCGTGGCGCTGAGCGCGCCGTCTCGGAGATCGAAGGGCTCCTCGGCCGCGACTGAATTTCTCGTTGGGCCTAGTACCCGCTGAGCATGCCCATCTTGCGGGCGTACTGGAGGGCACGGTTGAACAGCCACATCCCGGTCCCGAACACCAGGATGTTGAACACGACCAGGGCGATGACCGCGGTGTCGAAGGGGATCGAGAACGTGCCCGGGTCATCCATCAGCACCGATCGGGCCGAGTTGATCACATAGGTGTGGGGGATGGCGTAGCTGAGCCATTGCAGGGGTTGGGGCAGCTGGTCGACCGAGAATGCCGCTCCGGCCAGCAGCGAGGCGGCCAGACCATAGAGGGTGAGCACCGGCTGGGCGCGCTTGGCCAGCACCATGAGGCTTGCCGAGAGCACGCCGATGGCGGTGCTGGCGAAGACGCCGAGGACGAGGAGCACCACGAGTTGGGGTATCCCGCCCATGATGTAGTTCGCCCCGAGGGCCAGGCCGATCAGGAACACCAGGATCCCGCTGGCGAAGCCGGACAGGATCCGGTACAGGTTCATGAAGAAGGGAAGGAACGGCCAGGGCACGGGCTCGACCAGAAGCGTCTCGAAAGTGCCACGGTTCTGGGCCCGCTGCAGGGCACCACCGAAACCTCCCAGAGCCGACTGGAGGACGGTCGACACCAAGAGCCCGATGGTGGCAAAGGTGAAGTAGTCGTCGCCGACCTCCGGCGCCTCGCCCACCAGGTCGCCGATGAAGAATGAGATGAAGATCGGGGCCAGAGTCCCCAACTCCTTGAGGATGAGCGACAGCGGGTAGCTGATGTCTTCGATGAAGTCCATTCGCAGGAAGGCGGCGCTCACCGCGGCAGGACGGAACCGGCCCGTGCCGGCGATGTGGGTCATGGGCTGGCCTCGTCGGTGCGCTCCCGGCGGTACATCTCGGCGAGGAGGTCCCGGAGCGGGGTCTGCACCTCCCTGAGGTGGACCACCCGATCGTTGAGCGGCTCCAGGGCGACGAGGACGCGGCCGATGGTCACACCCGGCGCCAGCACACAGGAGAGCAGGGTCCCATCGAGGCGCACCGACTCTCCCAGGCCAGGGTTCTTGATCTCCTGGGCGGCCCGCCCCGCGTCGTCGACACTGGCGAATTCGATCTCGATGGACGGCCGGTCGAGGTCTCCCCGCAGCGTGTCGAGATCGCCGTCGTAGCGGATCTGACCCCGGTCGAGGAGGATGGCATGGGAGTGGAGGGCCTCGATCTCCTCGAGACGGTGCGAGCTGATCAGACAGGCGAGGCCCTGCTCCTCCACGGTCTCGATGATCAGATTGAGCAACTCGTGCGAGGCGACAGGGTCGACAGAGCCGGTCGGCTCGTCCAGGATGAGCACCTTGGGGTCGTGGAGCAGTGCCCGCGCCAACTGGAGACGGGCCCGCATCCCTGCGGAGAGGGCGAACACCGACGAGTCGGCGGCATGGGCGATGCCCACCTTGGCCAGGGTGTCCCGGATGCGCCGGCTCAGGTCCTCGCCGGACATACCGTTGAGACGTCCGTGAAAATGCAGATTCTCGGCACAGGAAAGCCGCATGATGAGGCTTCGGTCCTCGGCGGGCATCCAGCCGACAAGGCGACGCACTTTGATCGACTCGCTCTCGCAGTCGTACCCCATGACCCGGGCCGAGCCTGTGGTGGAGCTGGTCAGCCCGATCAGGATCCGGAATGTGGTGGTCTTGCCCGCGCCGTTGGGGCCGACGACGGCGCAGATCTCACCCGGATTCACCTGAAAGCCGATCCCGTCGAGGGCGTAGACGGGCTGTTTGATGTTGGAGCGAACGAGCAGCTTCATCCAGCCCGGCGACGGGTAATAGGTCTTTGTCAGGTCCTCGACCTGGACGCCCGCGGCAGTAGTGGCGGCGCTCAACGACTGGTCCCTCCCAATGACGATTTCCCTCCGCTCCCGGCTAGGAACAGACTAGTACCCCACTGTGCGTGGTCACCAGGGGGCAATTTCAAGATGCCTCCCGCCCGGTCACGGCCGCGAGACGTGTGACGATCTCGTCGGCCGCATCCTCCGCCGGCCCATTGGCAACCACCGCGAGCACCGGTCGACCGATCGAGGCGAGGATCTGATCGGCGAAACCCTGGTAGCGGTCGATCCAGAGCGGATGCTCGGCAACCCGGGACTCGGTCTTGCCCCCCCGGCCCTCCAGCCGGCGGGTGACCACCTCGGGGTCGGCCGACAACCTGACGTAGACGTCGGAGAGCACCACCCGGGGAAGCAGCCCGGTCAGGTCGCGCTGGTATCTGGTCGACTCCTGGCACAGCCAGTGCACCGGTCCGCTGGAGAAGACGCCACTCCCGGTGGCCACGGCGTGTCGTGCGAACCGC
>Ga0214468_1000507_pt1 | contig 12294 bp, 10 predicted proteins | sample RVTome_9_FD_187334 | JGI IMG/M metagenome (GOLD analysis project Ga0214468, IMG submission 187334) | Soil microbial communities from uranium-contaminated site in the Upper Colorado River Basin, Wyoming, United States - RVT155D38 HiSeq ...
CCAGAGATGGAAGCGACGTACGCCCCCGACCTGCTCCGCGACCGATCGGCCGCCATCGCGAAGGCACTGTCCGACGCGAAACGGCTATGCGTCGTCGAGCGCCTCGCCGAGGGCGAGCGGTCGGTGAGCGACCTGTCGCGCGACGTGGGCTGCCAGGTGCCGAACATGAGCCAGCATCTCGCCGTGCTCCGCGCGGCGGGCATCGTGGCCAGCCGGCGCGAGGGGAGCACCGTCTTCTATCGGCTTGCGGACCCGCAGGTCCTCGAGGTCTATCGACTTCTCCAACTGGTCGCCCGCTGAGGGTCGACGCCAAGCCCAGCCAACGCACGGAAAGGATCAAGCACAGACCGATGTCGAACGTACGCGAAGCGACCGATGCCAACTTCGATGAGCTCGTGATCAAGAGCGAGAAGCCGGTGATCGTCGACTTTTGGGCCGCCTGGTGCGGGCCGTGTCGGCTCGTCGCCCCGGAGATCGACAAGCTGGCCGAGAAGTACGCCGGTAACGTCGAAGTCGTGAAGCTCGACGTGGACGCCAACCCGCACACGGCGATGCATTACGGGATCATGAGCATTCCGACGGTGGCCTTCTTTGCCCCGGGCCAGCCGCCGCGGGCCGCGGTCGGCTTCCGCCCGGCGGACCAGCTCGAGACCGCCTTCGGCCTCGAGGCCTACGCCCAGACCGCCTAAACCTCTCGATCACCCCACGCCCGTCCCGACGATCGGGGCGGGCGTTGTCATGCCTGTCGGGCATACTGCGTCGCATGTCGGAGGGAGGGAAGACGGTGCGTCTGCTCCGCGCCGCGATGGCTGCCACGTTCCTGGTTGCCCTCGTCGCGGTGCCGTTCGTGGCGCCGGCACGCGCGACGCACGGCGGGCTCGTCATCATCGCGGCGACGCGCTACGAGGTTCAGCCCGCCGCCGCACGGGTGCACGTGACGATCGACTCGGTGGCGACCTCCCACGAACCGGACCCGGCGGACGGGCGCTACTACTACTCCGGCACGACCTTCGCCGTCCCCGCCGACGCCGCGAACGTCGCCGCCTCCAGCGGCGGGTCCCCGTTGGCGGTGCGCATCGCCGAGGAGACCGACGACTACCGCGTGCTGGAGGTCACCTTCTCGGCCCGCGTCTTCTACCGCGAGAGCTACCGCTACCAGGTCAGCTTCGACCTCGTCGACGCCGGTGGGCAGGCGGATCGCAACGTCCGCGTCGGCACGAGCCTGGCCGCATTCCCGGTGTGGGCATTCGGGACCGATGGAGAGGCGGGCGGCTCGGTGGTGGTCGAGCTCCCGGCCGGCTACGAGCCGACCGTGCAGGGCTCGACGATGTCGGTCGACGAGGGCGCGGCCCGCACGCTGCTCCGCGCGGAGACGGACGACCCGTTCGCCTTCTTCGCCTATGTCTCGGCCGATCGGCCGGGCGCCTTCACCGAGGACGTGCTCGAGATAGCGCTGCGTGACGACACGGCCCGGGTCACCGTCCGCGCCTGGGAGGACGACCGGCAGTGGGCGCGGCGCACTTCCGACCTGCTGCGCGATGGGCTGCCGGTGCTCGAGGAGCTCATCGGGGTCGACTACCCACACGCCGGAACGCTCTTCGTGGAGGAGGCGGCGATCTCACGGCTGGGCGAGTACGCGGGCATCTACGACCCGAACGAAGCGCTCATTCGGGTCCGGTACGACGCCGACGCATTCGTCACGCTCCACGAGGCGGCGCACCTGTGGTTCAACGGCCGGCTCCTCGACGGACGCTGGATCGGTGAGGCGTGGGCCGAGTTTTACTCGATCGAGGCCGGCGAGCAGCTCGGCGAGGATGGGTTCCGCTGGCAGCTCACGGGTCAGATGCGTCGCTCGCGGATCCCGCTCAACGACTGGGGTGCGGTGGGACGCGAGGATCTCGCGGTGGAGGACTTCGCGTATGCGGCGAGCTACGTCGTCGCCCAGCGCATCGCCGAGCGCACCAACCTCGACGGACTGCGGGCGGTCTGGTCGGCGGCCGCGAGTCGCGAGCACGCCTACCTCCTTCCCGACGGCTCGCCGGACCCTGGCCGCGCGCGGCTTGGCCTGCCCGGCTGGCAGCGCCTGCTCGACCTGCTCGAGGAGCGGACCGGTGAGCGATTCGACGACCTGTGGGCGGAGTGGGTCGTGAACGGAGAGCAGCAGCCGCTCCTCGCCGAACGGGCCAGCGTGCGCTCGGTCTATCGCGACGTCGTCGAGCAGGCGGATGGCTGGGTGCTGCCGCCGGTCATCCGCGCCGACCTCGGGGATTGGGCATTCGACCGGGCGCGAGACGGACTCGAGCTGGCCGAGGAGATCCTCCGCGACCGCGACCGCATCGCCGGGCTCGCGGCCGAGCTCGAGCTGAGCGGCTCGGACCGGCTCCGGCGCGCCTTCGAGGGCGACGCCGGCCTTGCGACCGCCGACGCGCTCGCCGAGCTCGAGATCACCGTGCTCACCGAGCTCGACGCCGCCACTGAGCGGCTCGACGCCGAGCCGACGCTCGTCGAGCAGATCGGGCTCATCGGTGCCAATCCCGGGGCGGCATTGAGCAGGGCGCGGGAGGACTACGAATCCGGGCAGCTCGGCGGGGCGCGGCGCGGCGCGGCCGACGCGATTGCGGCGCGCGACGCGGCCACCGATCAGGGGGAAAGCAGGGTGCTCCTTGCGGCGGGTGGCGTGCTGGCGCTCGACGGGCTCCTGCTCACCGGCGTATCCGCCTGGCGGCTCGCCGGGGAGCGGCGGCTCGCCCGCCTGCGTCGACGCGCCGGAGGCTTCGTGGGGTGACGCGGTCGATCGGAGCCGTCCTGCTCGGCACCTTCACGCTGCGCTTCAGCACCGGCCTCACCGGCGGCCTGCTCGTCTACTACCTCGCCGAGCTGCCCGACTACGGCGGGCCGGAGGTCAGCGCCACCATCGTCGCCCTGTTGACCGCGACCTACTTCGCCGCCGAGCTGCTCCTGTCACCGGCCTTCGGCGTGCTCTCCGACCGTTACGGAGCCCATCGGCTCATGCAGTGGGGGCCGGTCTTCGGGGCGGTTGCGGTCGTCATGACCGCGCTCACCACCAACCTGCCGTTGCTCGGCCTGACGCGCTGGCTGGAGGGGATGGCGGCCGCGGCCAGCATCCCGTCGATCCTGGGCTATATCGCGCTCGCCACGGCGCACAGCGAGACGCTCCGCGGCCGGACTGTGTCGCGCTTCGAGGCGGCAACGCTGGCGGGCATCGGTGCGGGCATCGTGGCGGCCGGCTGGCTGTACGATCCCAATGGCGGCCTCGGCCTGCGCAGCGGCGCGTTCTTCCTGAACGCCGGCATCTACGTAGGGTCGCTGCTCATCTATCGCTACGGCGTCGCCGAGCTCCACCACGGGCAGGATCCGGCGACGCTCGACCGTGGGGCTCCCGAGGATGAGCCGATCCCGCTCGACAGCGCCGAGCTGCGCCCCCGCCACTTCGATTTCGGCCGCTATCGGCGCCTCATGCGGGCGCCACAGGTCTGGCTGCTGGCCCCGACCTGGATCGCCCTGAACGCCGTGCTCGGAGCGTGGACGACGCAGTCGGTCTTCCAGCTCGTCCGAGAGCCGTCGGAAGGCTTCGGCGACCAGCTGCTGATGGGCGGTTTCGAGCCGGTCCAGGTCAGCATCGGCCTGGCGGTGGCCGGCGTGATCTTCTTCGCCGGCCTTTTCTACTGGGGCGGACGTTTTGGCACGCTCCGACGCACGACGATCATCGCCGTGGGCCTGGCGGGCGCGGTGGTCATGGTGGTCGCCGCCTTCGTCCTCAACCATGCCATCGGCTGGGGAGCGTTGGCGCAGGTCGGGCTCGCCGTCGTCGCCGCCGGTGGCCTGTTCGTCATGGCCGGTGCCACGCCGGCTGCGCTCGGCCTGCTGGCCGACATCAGCGAGAGCCACCCCGCCGATCGCGGCGCGATCATGGGCCTCTACTCGGTCTTCCTGGGGCTGGGCCAGATCATCGGCGCGCTGGCGAGCGGCTCCGCCGCCGACCTGGCCGGCATCGACGGCCTGCTCATGGCCTCGTTGGTGCTGCTCATCATCGCCGTCGTGCCGATCCATCGGCTGCGAGAGTCTGAGCACCTGGTCGGCGTGGCAGCCGAGCACGCCTGACACCGGCGGCCGCCCCACCGTGGCTACCGATCTATCGGTATGGGTCGCACCGGAGAGGGGTCCAGGCTCCGCTTGTCACATCTATCGGTATGGGCTGAGCCAGAGGTGCACCAGCGCGCGCGGCTCAGGCGTGCGGTGTACCGATAGATCGGTCAGGCCGCACCCGGCGCCGCATCCGGGTCCAGAACGGCCGATAGATCGGTCACCCGGGACATCGGGCGGGCTGGCGCGCGCCGGCGCGAGCCACCGAAAGCGCCACGGCATCGGTCCGCTATCCTTCACGCCCCATGCGCCTGTCAACCCTCTTCTTCGCCAGCCTGCGCGACGACCCGGCCGAGGCCGAGATGGCCAGCCACCGGCTGCTCGTGCGCGCCGGGTACGTCCGGCAGCTGGGGGCCGGCATCTACTCGCTCCTGCCGCTCGGCCTCCGTGTCCAGCACCGGATCGAGCAGGTCATCCGCGAGGAGATGGACGCCATCGGCGGGCAGGAGATGGAGATGCCGGTCGTGCACCCCGCCGACCTGTGGCGAGAGTCGGGCCGCTACCAGAAGATCGGGCCGGAGCTGGTCCGCTTCCAGGACCGCGGCGGGCGGGACATGGTGCTGGCCATGACCCACGAGGAGGTCGTGGCCGACCTCCTCCGAGATCTCGTGAAGAGCTACCGGCAGCTGCCGGCGATCGTCTATCACTTCCAGACGAAGTTCCGCGACGAGCCGCGCTCGCGCGGCGGGCTCATCCGCGTGCGGGAGTTCGTCATGAAGGACTCGTACACGCTCGACCCCGACGAGGAGAGCCTGGAGCGCTCGTACATGGCCCACTACCACGCCTATGAGCGGATCTTTGAGCGGCTGGGCCTGAAGACCGTGGCCGTCGGCGCAGACGTCGGGATCATGGGCGGCAGCCAGGCCCACGAGTTCATGGTCTTCAACGAGCACGGCGAGGACACCCTCGTCCTGTGCGACGCCTGCGGCTACGCCGCCAACCAGCAGATCGCGGCGGTCGGCAAGCCCGCGCCGGCTGCCGAGGAGCAGCGGCCCTCCGAGGAGGTCGCCACCCCCGAGACCGACACGATCGCCAGCCTGGCGGAGCACCTCGGGGTCGGCACGGACCGCACCGCCAAGGCGACGTTCTTCGTCACCGGCGATGGACGGCTCGTCACCGCCATCGTGCGCGGCGACTTCGAGGTCAACGAGACGAAGCTCGGGAACGCGGTGAAGGCGGTGGGCGGCATGCGCCCGGCGCAGGCGGAGGAGATCCGGGCCGCCGGCATGGAGCCCGGCTACGCCTCGCCCCTGGGCGCGCACGATACGCTGGTGGTGGTCGACGACCTGGCCGCCGCCTCGCCGAACCTGGTGGCCGGCTCGAACCGGCACGGCTACCACCTGCTGAACGTGAATGTCGGGCGCGACTTCGCGCCCGACCTGGTGACCGATATCGCCAACGCGCGCGAGGGGGATCCCTGCCCGCAATGCGGCGCGACGGTGACGCTGCGCAAGGGCATCGAGGTCGGCAACATCTTCAAGCTGGGGACCGACTTCACCGAGAAGCTGGGCGCCAGCTACCTCGCCGAGGACGGCAGCCGCCACTTCATCATCATGGGCAGCTACGGCATCGGGCTCGGACGGAACATGGCCTGCATCGTGGAGGAGCACCACGACGAGAAGGGCATCGCCTGGCCGGAGTCGGTGGCGCCGTACCCTGCGCACCTGGTGGCGCTGGGGGCGACTAAGGATGTGGCCGTCGCCGAGGCGGCCGAAGGCCTCTACCAGCGGCTGGCCGATGCCGGCGTGGAGGTGCTGTACGACGACCGGGACGAGTCGCCCGGCGTGAAGCTCACCGACGCCGAGCTGCTCGGCATGCCGTGGATCGTCACGATCTCACCGCGCTCGCTGGCGGCCGGCGGTGCCGAGGTCACGCGGCGCGCCACCGGGGAGCGGGACGTGCGCCCGATCGCCGATGTTGAGGCGATGCTGTCAACCTCCTGACGACGGCCTATCCTGCGGCCATGCCGCGCGACCCGAACATCCCCGACGCGTTCGACGTCTACACCCTCGTCCTCCTCCGCCGGCCGCCGGACGCGCCGGAGATGTCCGACGAGGAGCTCGACGAACTCCAGGCACGCCACCTGGCATACCGCGCCCAGCTGCGGCGCGACGGCCTGGTCGTGGCCAACGGGCCGCTGGGCGAGCAGTCGGACCCGTCGCAGCGCGGCCTGTCGATCTTCGCCTGCGGCCTCGACGAGGCCGCGCGTCTCAGCGACGGGGATCCATCGGTCCAGGCCGGGCGCCTGACCTACGACGTCTTCGAATGGTGGGTCGCCGCCGGGACGCTTGCGTTCCCCGGCGTCGAGGAGACCATCGGCGCGCGGCGCCAGATGCACGAGGACTAATCGTGGGGCCAGCGCCAGGCGATCCAGCCGTTGCGCGCCGGTTCCCCATCAGCGCAGCTGCGACAGAACCTCCGCGCCGATCCGCTCCAGGCGGGAGGTATCCGCCACGCCGCGGACGTTGAAGATGATGTGCTGCGCGCCGGCCTGGCCGAGGGCACCGAAGCGCTCCACGACCTCGGCTGGGGACTCGCGTTCGAGATCCACCGATTGGAGCGTCGAGCGCTCGACGTCCTCGTACGGGCGGCCCAGCCGTTCGCAGTGCTCGCGCAGCACGGCGAACTTGTGGGCGATCCGCTCCGGTCCACCGAACACGTTGCAGGCGTCCGCGTACTGGGCCACGAGGCGCAGCGTCTTCCGCTCGCCGCCGCCGCCGATCATGATCGGGATCCGCGGCCGGCTGAGCGCCTGAGGCGAGTTCAGCAGCCGCGTCGCCTCGACGTGCGTTCCCTCGAAGGCCTCGCCGCTGCCCGACCCCCCGCTCCACATGGCATGCGCCATGCGCAGCGTGTCCTCGAGCCACTCGAAGCGTTCGCGCAGCGGCGGCATGGGGAAGCCCAGGCCACGCGACTCCTCCTCGTTCCAGGCCGCCCCAATCCCGAACCATGCTCGCCCGCCGGACAGGACGTCGAGCGTGGTGGTGGCCTTGATCCAGAGTCCCGGCGGCCGGTAGTGGATGCCGCCCACCATGAGCCCCAGCCGCGCACCCTCGGAATGGGCGGCCATGTAACCGAGGGCGGTCATGCCCTCCAGCATCGGCGCCTCCGGAGGCCCGCCGCCCCGAATCTGGAAGAAGTGGTCCATGACCCAGATCGAGTCGAAGCCGGCATCGTCGGCCGCCCGGGTGACCCGCGCCAGGGTGGGGCCGATGGCGGCCGGGCCGCCCGGCCAGGTGAAGCTGCTGACCTGGAGTCCGAATCTCACTCTTCGACGGTCACCCCGCGCCAGAAGGCGACCCAGCCCTCGACGTCCTTCGCGGCGTCCTTCGTGGCGGGGTAGTACCAGGCCGCGTCGCGGTTCACCTTCTCGTCGACGGTGACGTCGTAGTAGCTGGCCGTCCCCTTCCAGCCACAGAAGGTGTGCGTGTCCGAGGAGCGAAGATGCTCGTGGCGAACCGCATCGGGCGGGAAGTAGACGTTGCCCTCCACCGTGCGCACCGCTTCGGGCGGCGCCTCGGCCAGGATCGCCCCCTTCCAGGTGGCGCGTGGCATCAGGCGACACTCATGTGCAGCAGGCCCGCGACGGTACGCATCAGGCGCATCGTAGCGCGGGCCTGCCAGTTCGCCATGTCAGGGTCGTTGCAGGGGCGGCGTCACACGGCGACCGCCTCGGGCTCCGGCTCGAACGCGACGTCCACGAGGTTCCCCGCCAGGTAGTCGTCGTACGCCGCCATGTCGAAGAAGCCGTGGCCCGAAAGGTTGAAGAGGATGACCCGCTCCTCCCCGTCGCGCCGGGCATCCTCCGCCAGGTCGATCGCCGCGCGGATGGCGTGCGACGACTCCGGCGCGGGAACAATGCCCTCGGTCCGCGCGAAGCGCAGCGCCGCATCGAAGCAGGTGTTCTGCGCGTACGCGCGCGCCTCGAGGAAGCCCAGCTCGTAGAGGTGCGAGACCATCGGCGCCATGCCGTGGTAGCGCAGCCCGCCGGCGTGGATCGGCGCCGGCCGGAATTCGTTGCCGAGGGTGTGCATCTTCAGCAGCGGCGTCGTCCCGGCGGTGTCGCCGAAGTCGTAGCGGTACTCCCCGCGCGTCAGGCTCGGGCAGGACGCCGGCTCCACGGCGAGGAAGCGCGTGTCGGACCGCCCATTCAGGCGATCGGCCAGGAATGGGAAGGCGATGCCGGCGAAGTTCGAACCGCCGCCCGCACAGCCGATGACGACATCCGGCGCCTCGCCGGCCATCTCCATCTGCTTCATCGCCTCCTGCCCGATGACCGTCTGGTGCAGCAGGACGTGGTTGAGGACGCTGCCGAGCGAGTACTTCGTGTCCTCGTTCGTGGCCGCCACCTCGATCGCCTCGCTGATGGCGATGCCCAGCGATCCGGTGGACTCGGGGTCGGCGGCGAGGATGGCGCGGCCGGCGTTCGTCTCGGTCGACGGCGACGGCACGACGGTGGCGCCCATGGCCTGGATGAACGAGCGCCGGTACGGCTTCTGCTCGTAGCTGACCCGCACCATGTAGACCTTCGTGTCGATGCCGAACTGCGCGCCGGCATGGGCCAGGGCGCTCCCCCACTGGCCGGCGCCGGTCTCGGTCACGAGGCGGCGGGTGCCCTCCTCGCGGTTGTAGTACGCCTGCGCCAGTGCGGTGTTCGGCTTGTGCGAGCCCGCCGGCGAGACGCCCTCGTACTTGTAGTAGATGCGCGCCGTCGTGCCGAGGCTGCGCTCCAGGCCGAGGGCCCGGATGAGCGGCGACGGCCTGAAGACGCGGTACGCGTCGCGCACCGGCTCGGGAATGGGGATGAGGCGCTCGGCGCTGACCTCCTGCTTGATGAGCTCCATCGGGAAGAGCGGCGCCAGCGCCTCCGGCCCGATCGGCTCACGGGTGCCCGGGTGGAGCGGTGGCGGCAGGGGTGCGGGCAGGTCGGCCGCCACGTTGTAGTAGTGCGTCGGCAGCTCCGACTCCGGGAGCAGGTACCGCCGCTGAATCGACTGGGACATCGGTTGACACCTCCGAAGAACAACGCGACCCCGTCATCCTGAAAGGACGAGGGGGTCTTCTCGTGGTGCCACCTTTGTTCCCCGGTGTTCTCAACCCGGGCTCGTTCGACCACGGCGCCGCTCGCGCGGGCGATGGCCTCGGCTTCGCTATCGGTGCCTCTCCGCCGGGGGCTACTCGTGGACCGATGGGTCCGCGTTCGCCGCCGGAGCTCCCGGGTCCATTCCCTGGTCGCGCAACCGCCGGGGTCTCAGCTCACCCGGCTCCCTGTGGGTCCGCCTGACCGGGTACTCGTCCCGATCGTCGCCGTCTTCGAATGTGGCGCGCACCGTACGCCCGGTGCGCGCCTCTGTCAATGCCCGCCCCGGAACGGTCTCGAGCCCCGATGAACGTGCGGACGCCTTCCCCGATAGACTCTTGTGGTCGACCGATGAAACCGCGAACGCCCCGGCGTGCCGTCCCCGCCGTCCTCGTCCTCGTGCTGGCCAGCATGCTGGCTGGTTGCATGCCGGCGCTGGCCGATGCCCAGGCACCGGCGGTCATGTCCCCACTCCCCGCCGCGCGGCCGTCCGTCGATGCCAGTCTCGCGCCCGCCTCCGAGCGGCCCGCGCCCGCCCCGACGGCGCGGTCCGAGCGCAGCCCACGGCCGACGCCCAGGTCGGCGCCGCGGCGCGCGTTCGCCATGAACCTCTACCAGGACGGCGACTTCGTGCCGCAGCACACGTTCGAGTGGTGCGTCGGCGCTTCCGTGCAGATGACGTGGAACCTCGTCCGCGCCGATCGGCGCAGCTCGTTCCGCGACCAGCAGCGGCTGTGGGAGATGGCGCGCGATCGGTCCGAGAACGCTTTTGGCGGCGCGAACCCGTTCGGTTGGGCATCGGTCCTTACCCAGATCGGCCTTGGCCGGTACGAGGTCGTCTCGATCGCGGACTACGACCAGGCGCTCCGCCGGGCGGCATCGGCCCTGCGCGAGACGAACCGGCCGGTCGGCCTCGTCATGTGGCGCGGCCGCCACGCGTGGGTGATGAGCGGCTTCGAGTCGCGTGGCGATCCGGCTCGGACCGACGACTTCGTCGTGACCGGGATCCGCGTGCTCGACCCGCTCTTTCCGCATGGCAGCTCCATCTGGGGGCCGTCGCCACGTCCGAACGACCTCATCACCCCGCGCGAGCTGGCCGAGGACTTCCTCGTCCGCGAGCCGCACAACTGGAGCCTCGACCTGTCAACGGGCTGGCTGCTCGTGCTGCCGACCTAGTCGCGGCGATCAGGGCTGAGGCGGCGCGACCGGCTCCTCCTCCGGTTCGCCGCGGGGGGCGCCCTTGTCGCTCGGCCCGCTTGGCAGCGTCAGGGGCAGCGTGACGACGAAGCACGTCCCCCCGGCCGGGTTCGGCTGCACGTCGATCGATCCGCCGTGGCGAGCCACCGCGGCGTGGGTGATATGCAGCCCCAGCCCGGTGCCCACCCCGGGCGCCTTCGTCGTGAAGAAGGGCTCGAATAGCCGCGGCCGGATGTCGTCAGGGATGCCGGGACCGGTGTCGCAGATGCGGACCTCCACGCCGCCGGCATCGGTCCGGACGACGTAGATGTCGATCGCGCCACGCCCGTCCATGGCATCCGCGGCGTTGTCGATGAGGTTCGTCCAGACCTGGTTCAGCTCGCTGCCGTAGGCCTCGATCTCGGGCAGCTCTTCCGCGTAGTGGCGCGTCACGTCGACGGTCCGCAGCTTCGAGCGGAGGATGACGAGCGTGTTGTCGATCCCGTCGCGGACGTTCACCCGCTGCACGGGTGCCTGGTCGAGGTAGACGTAGGTCTTCACCGCGCCGACGATCTCGCTGATCCGCTCGCCGGCCATCCCCACTTCGTGGAGCAGCGCCTCGACGTTCGCCGTGGCGGCCAGCCAGGCGGCGGCGTCGCGGGCGCTGTCGTCGTCCATGTCGACGAAGGCGCGGCGCAGCTCATCCACGCTCCAGCCGGCGTCGACGAGCGCGGCGGCGGTCTCCGAGTCGTCGACGAGCTCGATCACCTCGTCGATCGCGTCCGCCCGCCCCAGCGCGTCGCGCGGCGCCCGGGACGAGTCGGGATGGACGCCGATGAGACTGTGCGGGGGGTGGAGCGCGTCCCGCGCGGCAATCGCCTCGGAGAGCGCGCGCACCGAGCGGCGAATCGCTGCGGCCGGGTTGTTCAGCTCGTGCGCCAGCCCCGCCGCCAGCGTGCCGAGGCCGGCGAGCTTCTCGCGCTGGCGCACGAAGGTCTCGAGGGCACGCATCCGCTCCAGCACCGTCTGCAGCAGGGCAAGCGCCGGCTCCGGCCCGGCGTCGAGCAGCGCGAGCAGCCCTTCGCGTGGGATGCGAAGGACCTCGACCTCGGTGAGCGCCCGCACCGTCGCCGCGCGCTCGCGCCCGCCGATCGCGGCGATCTCGCCCTGGATGGCGCCGGGTCCGACCCGCGCGAGCGGCAGGTCCACGCCGTCCGCATGCTTGGTGACCTCGAGCTCGCCGCTGACGATGACGAACATCGCGTCACCGCGATCTCCCTCGCGCAGGAGGATGTCGCCGGGGCCAAGCCGCTGCCGCTCCATGGTGGCCGCCAGGCGCTCGAGGTCGGCGTCCGACAGGCCGGTGAACAGCGGGGCGGCGCGAAGCACCTCGACGAACTTCGAATCAGCGGCCATCGGGCTAGAGCTCGGCGAGGTACTGGTGGACGAACTGGACCGCCATCGCACCCTCGCCGACCGCGCTCGCGATGCGCTTTATCGAGGCCTGCCGAACGTCGCCGGCGCAGAAGACGCCGGGCATGCTCGATTCGAGCAGGAATGGCTCGCGCGGCAGGTTCCAGCTCTTCGGCGGCTTCGCGCCGACGATCAGGTTCGGGCCGGTGAGCACGAAGCCGGCGTCGTCGCGCAGGACGGCCCCCTCGAGCCAGTCGGTGCGCGGCGTCTGGCCGATGAACATGAACACGGCGGCCAGCTCCATGTCCTCGGGTCCTTCCGGCCCCTCGACCGTGAGCCCGGAGAGATGGGTCTCGCCCCGCACCTCCGTGATGCGCGTCTTCGGCCGGATCGTCACGTTCGGCAGGGCGTCCATCTGCTCGATGAGGTACTGGCTCATCGTGGCAGTCAGGGAGTCGCCG
>Ga0214468_1000508_pt1 | contig 12270 bp, 14 predicted proteins | sample RVTome_9_FD_187334 | JGI IMG/M metagenome (GOLD analysis project Ga0214468, IMG submission 187334) | Soil microbial communities from uranium-contaminated site in the Upper Colorado River Basin, Wyoming, United States - RVT155D38 HiSeq ...
ACCTGAAACTGGGACCGGGAGGCCTGAGCGACGTCGAGTTCCTCGTTCAGCTTCTCCAGCTCCGGCATGGTGGAAGGGCTCCCGAGCTGAGGGTGACCGGCACCTTCCCCGCGATGCGAGCGATCCTCGAAGCCGGGCTATTGACGGTTGGCGACTACAACGCCCTCCACGACGCCTACCTGTTCTGCACTCGGGTCCGGCTCCGCCTCCACCTCCAGAGCGGACGGCCCTCCGACTCGTTGCCGACCGACCCCGAGGCCACCTCCCGGCTGGCCTCGTCGCTGGGATTCGACCGTACTGGCGAGCTCCGCGAGCAGTACCGCCGTTACACCAGACGCGCCCGGAGGGTCTTCGAGTCCCTCTTCTTCGAGTAGGCGACGACGGTTAGTCTCGATTCATGCGAGGCCCTCAGGATCTGGCGGGGCTGGTGGAGGAGGTCGCTCCCCGAGCGGTCGACTTGCGGCAGCTGCTCCACCGAAACCCTGAACCGGCCCATCGCGAACACAGGACCACGGAGCTGATCCGCCGTTTCATCACCCGCGCCGGACTCACATTCGAGGATCGGGGACCCCGCACCGGAGGCTCGGTGGACATCGGCGATCCCACGATCGGGTTCCGTGCCGACATCGACGCTCTTCCCATCAGAGAGCCGGTCGAGAACTCCCCCCGATCCGACATCGAGGGATGGATGCACGCATGCGGCCACGACGCACACGCGGCCATCGCCGCGGGCATCGCAGTCACTCTGGCGAGGTTGACCCCACACGCCGGAGTCCGAGTCCTGTTCCAGCCCGCCGAGGAGTCCTTCCCCGGGGGCGCCGCCGAGTTGGTCAACGAAGGCCTCGTCGACGGGCTGGAGGGGCTCCTCGCCTTCCATGTCGACCCTTCGCTCCGAGTGGGCCGGATCGGTGCCCGGGTGGGGCCGATCACCGCCGGCGCAGATGCGGTCACCATCTTCGTGCACGGGCCGGGCGGTCACACCTCACGACCACACAAGACCGTCGACCTCGTCTCTGCAGCCGCAAGAGTCGCAACCGAGTTGCCGGCGGCGATCAGAAACGCAATCGACGCCCGCTCGCCCGTGGTCACAGCCTTCGGCTCTATCCAAGGCGGCGATGCAGCCAACGTGATTCCAACGGAAGTGGTCCTCAAGGGGACTGTGCGCACACTCGACGCTGGGCTGTGGGACGTCCTCCCCTCACTCGTAGACAAGATGCTCGGCTCGATCCTCGCCCTCACGGGCGCCGGCTACACCCTCGACTACCAACAGGGAATCGCGCCGGTCGTGAACGACGCCACCGTCGTGGGTCGTGCGGTGCGCGCCATCGAGGAGACGATCGGGGAGGGCACGGTCGTTGACACGGAGACGTCGATGGGCGGCGAGGACTTCTCCAATTATCTGAACGTCACCCCCGGTGCCCTGCTCCGCCTGGGCGCGGCCTCCGGCGGCGGCGACCTGCACTCGGCGTCGTTCCGGCTCAACGAAGACGCGATCGCGGTCGGCATCCACGCTGGCACCGCGGCCCTACTCGGCCTCACACGGGCCTGACGCTGTAGCCCCCCACATGTGGGGAGTCAGGTGTCGCGAAGGGCTAGACCCGGCCCACGGCTCGGGCTACAGCCTGTAACTCGGCCATCAAGGCCCGGAACTCTTCCGGTACCAGTGCCTGCGCTCCGTCGACCAGGGCGGTCTCCGGACTGGGATGAACGTCGACCATGACGCCATCGGCGCCCACGGCGACCGCGGCACGGGCCAGGGGTGCGACCAGGTCTTTGCGCCCCGCGGCGTGGGAAGGGTCCACCATCACGGGGAGATGGGTGAGTGCCTTGGCCACCGGGACGGCGGTGATGTCGAGGGTGTTTCGCGCGGAGCTGTCGAATCCGCGAATTCCACGCTCGACCAGGACTATGTCGGAGTTTCCCTCGTTGTGCACGTACTCGGCGGCGTCGACCCATTCCGCCACGGTCGACCCACGGCCGCGCTTCAACAGCACCGGCTTGTCCTGGCGGCCCACTTCGCGCAACAGGGGATAGTTGGACATGTTGCGGGTCCCGATCCGCACCATGTCCGCGTACGAGGACACCAGGTCGACCTCCCGGGGGTCGAGGACCTCGGCCACGAACGGGAGACCGGTGAGCCGACGGGCCTCAGCAAGCATCTCCAGGCCCGCCTTGCCGAGGCCTTGGAAGGTATATGGGGACGTCCGGGGTTTGAAGGCGTCGCCGCGCAGGATTCCCGCGCCGCCTTCCTTCACCGCTCGGGCGGCTGCGAGCAATTGATCGAGGCTCTCCACCGCGCACGGGCCGGCGATCACGACCAGGGGGCCGGCGCCGATGGCAACGGAGCCAACCGTCACCACGGTGTCAACGGACTTGAACTCGCGTCCCACGCGGCGACCTCCCCGCACCTGAGGCACCACATGATCCACGCCGGGGAAGGAGTCCCAGGGGCTCTCGGCCTGGAGGAGGGATTCCACCGATCCTTCGACCATCGTCCGTCCCTGGTCTCTCGACACGCTGACCTCGGCCCCGAGGCTGCGCAGCCTCTGCACGACGCCGGCGACCTCAACGTCGGTCGCGTCCGGTTGCATCACGATGATCATGGGGTCAGGTCAGGCTAGCCGGACCTCGTTACCATCGACCTCGTGTCAGTCGACGACCCCCTGCCAAAGGGATACATACCGCACATCGGCGAAACCAGGCAGTACTGGCGAGACATAATCCTCGGAGTCAACGACGGCCTGGTCTCGATCTTCTTGCTCGTCGTCGGTGTGGTCAGCGGAGGGCTCGACCGTGGTGAGGTGTTGCTCACCGCGGTGGCCGGCGCCATCGCCGGAGCGGTGTCGATGGCAGCCGGCGAGTACCTCGCCACCAAGTCTCAGGACGAGGTGCTCGACGCCGAGCTCACCCTGGAGAGAACACACATCCGCCAGTTCAGGCAGTTGGAGGTGCGCCAACTGCGCGGCTTCTTCTCGGACATGGGTGTGCGCGAGGAGCACATGGACGGGATGATGGCCGCCTTCGAGGACAACGACGAGGCCCTGCTCAATGCAATGGCGTCCCTCGAGTTCGGCGTGGTCGACTCCGAGCGGAGATCCCCCTATCGGGCGATGATCGCATCTGGCGTCCTGTTCCTGGCCGGATCGATCCCGTCGATCGCTCCATTCGTCTTCATCGACTCGGTGGCCGTTGGCCTGGGAGTGGCCACCACTTTCGCCCTCATCGGATTGTTCATCGTCGGCGTCGTCAAGGCCCATGTGGCCAAGACGTCGAAAGTCCGGTCCGGGCTCGAGAACCTCGTCGTGGCCGGCGTGGGGGGATTACTGGCTTGGGGCATCGGTCTGGTCTTCGGTGCCGCCGTGACCTAGAACCGGCGTCACCCAGCCGGAGTCGGCCCGGGTTACCGCAAACACCCGCGAACACCGTTCGCAGGGCGCGACCGCCGCCCAGCGACCGGTGTCTCTTCGGCAGGAACGTGCAAGACGGACAGGGTGATCTGTCGATGCGGTCCCAGCCAGGCTTCTACCTCACGGCCCCGGAGCCACCCTGCTGAAGTAGGTCGGCAATGAGACTGCTTGCAATTGTTAGCAGCTTGCCGTATGCTTGCAGGAGATGAACGAGAGCAAGCATGGCGACCTGGGTGAGTTCATCCGAACCCAGCGGGAGCGGGCGAATCTCTCCCTCAGAAGACTGGCCGAGAACGCGGGCATATCGAACCCGTATCTCAGCCAGATCGAAAGGGGGATACGCAAGCCCTCGGCCGAGATTCTCAAGAATCTGGCCCGTGCCCTCGAGATCTCGTCCAACACTCTGTACAGCAGAGCCGGGCTGATCGACGAGGAGATGCCGCCGGCGTCGGTGTTCGAGGCGATCGACAACGACGACAAACTCACCGGCGAGCACAAGAAGGTGCTGCTCGACATGTACCGGGCATTGGTCCGGTCGAATGGAATGACGTCACATGAACAGGAGTAAGACGATGCAGGCGAAAAGCGTTTTGTACGCAGCGGTAGGCGCCCCGGTGGTTGCCGCACGCAAGGTCACCGACCGCGTGAGCGAGTTCAGGGGCCGTGTCTCCAAGGAGACCGCCAACTACGGCGAAGTGGCCAACAAGGCCATCGACGGATGGGCCAGCGAGGGCGAGAAGGTCGTCGCCGGAATCCGTGACGGCAAGGTCGTCGAGGAGATCTCACAAAAAGTGGACTTCGACCAGGCCAAGGAGCAGGTCAGCAAGCTGCGCGACCAGCTCGAAGACATGCTCGCCACCTGGCGGCAGTCCTTCCGCCCTGAGAAGACAGAGGAGAAGGTCGAAGAGACTGCTCCTGCCAAGCCGGCCACACAGAAGCCGGCCGCGAAGACCTCAGCCGCCAAGAAGCCGGCTGACAAGACTTCGGCTGCCAAGACGAACAAGTCGTCAACGGCTACGAAGAAGAGCCCAGCGAAGAAGACAGCCGCAACGGCCAAGTCCTCTTCCTGAGCTCACTCCTCCTCACACGGAAAAGGGGCCCCGACCGGGGCCCCTTTTCCATTGTTCGCTCACCTGAGGTAACGACACAACACGGTGGCGGATGGTCAGCTGCTGATGGACGGGTCCAGCTCACCGGCGGCGGCGATCCAGTTCTCCACCATCGCCTCGGTGGGCAAACGCTCTACCACCTTCTGCGATCCGTTCATCCCGATGATCTTCGCCAGCAAGGCCGTCGGGTTGCGACGTCGCAGATCGCGCAGCGTGTCGACACCTGCCTCCACCAGTAGAACGGCATACTCCGCCCCGACACCACGCACCCGCAGCAGGTCGGCGTGATGGACCCATAGCTGGAGATCCTTCGGGGTCAGCCCGGTCTTCTTGGCCAGATCTGTGCGACCCCTTCTCGTGGCGGCGCACTCGGCGAGAGTCTTGCTGGTGCGCACGCCCGCCTTACGCAGCCTGGTGGCTTCTCGATGACCGATGCCGGCTACTTGATCGATCCGCGCCATCTCGCCCTTCTACTCACCGCAAAATGCTCGACGTACCGAATATAGACAAACCGAGTCATCATGAATCATGCTGGATGACGCGGTTTCAAGTCGTCGATGTCGGCCTCGGTGTCGACATCACGTGGAGCTGACTCCGAAACCCAGACTTCGTTGACCCACTCGGGGTGGGCCTGCCAGAGACGTCTGGCTCCCTCGTCTCCCTCCAGTGACATGACCCTCGCCCACAGAGACCGATCGACGACGACCGGATTGCCCAACGAGTACCGGTACTTGGGGAGCGTCACCGGCTTGCCCGCCCTCGAGTGGGAGTCCAGCAACTCGGTCACGAGCTCGACGGGGACCCCAGGCTGATCCCCGATGACGATGAGAGCCTGGTCGCAGCGCGACAGACGGGTGAGTGCGTCGAGACCGACCCTGAGCGAAGAGGCGATACCTTCCTCCCACTCGAAGTTCTCGACGATGTAGGCGTCGCCGAGATCAGTCGTAGAGAGGATCTCGTCGGCATCATGGCCGAGCACGACCCACACCTCGTCGACCGGAAACTCGAGTGTCCGGGCAACGACGTGCCCGAGGAGATTGGAGTCGCCCCAAGGCTCGAGTTGCTTCGTGCGACCGAGGCGCCTGGAGCCTCCGGCGGCCAGAACGACGGCGGCAGTCGACATGCAGTCGACACTACTTAGGCCCGGACTGCGACCGGAAAGCGGGTGAGGGCCCCCACCCCATGGCTGTCGAGTGGTGTTGCGACCGAGATCTGGGACACGAGACCCCCCGCCGTCACCGCTGACTCCATCAGCGCGCCAACCACATCGTCGACCGGGAACAACCCGGCGCCACATACCGGGCAGGTTTCCCCACCGCGAGCGAGGTGACCGCATGAGTCACAGATGACTCCGGGCCGAGTGAAAGGGCCTGCCACGACCAGCGTGTCGATGGCCTGGGCATTGGCCGCCTCGATCGCATCCCCGAGGCCGAGAAGGGCATTCCCTCCGCTCCATGCCGTGTCGCAAACCCGCCCGGCGAGGGCGCCCTGCCTGTGCCGACGCATCTCACGATCCATCGCCGAGACCTCGGCGCGCAGGGCTGGCAGCCCGATGGTCTGAGCATTGACGTTGAACGTCTCTCGGGGCAGCCGCGCCAGATAGGGATGGAGGGCTCTGGCGATCTCTTCCACCGCTTCCTCGTGCCCGCCGACCGCGACATAGTCGAAAGGTTGGCGGAGATGGCGCTCCAGCAGCCGCTCGCCGGCATCGCGCCACAGCCTTGCCGTGAGCTCCTCGGCCCTGGACCGAACCGTGTGCTCGTCGTATCCCGAGAAACCGCCCCAGGTGCGACTGCCTATGTCGGCGGCCATGGGCGCCTTGACCTCGTCGACGATTCCCTCCATGGCGATGAAAGTCCGCGCGAGGATGCTGTCGGCGATGATGACCCCGCTACGCAGGGCACGTGGAGACGCGCGCAACGGACGCATGTACGGGCGGGGGCCGATCGTGGAAACGTCCGCCACCTGATGGCTCAGCGGCTCGACCACGAACGTGCCGTCGAGGGAAGACGCGAACACTGCATACCCGGGCGCCGAGTCGAGCTCGAGCTCGTCTGCGAGGTCGCGGATCTGCTCCACATCGTTGCGGACACTCTTCTGAATGAGCCGGTCGAGCTGGAGCGATCGCTCCCGGATCGGCTTCAACAAGTCGGAGAGCAACGCGGCAAAACCCCCCGGGCTGGGCCGACCGGCGTACAGCGAGATGAGAGCGCCGCCAGGGCTTCTCAGGTCGGCTATGCGGTCACCTTCCAAGCGAGCCTCCGTCCCGGGATCGTCTCCGGGTCATTCCAGGGTCGGGCTCCGAACCTACACATCCGGACCGGCGTCGTCAGAGTGACCGCATCAACTCGACAGTCAGCTCCTCCTGGATCCACCCGAGGTAGTCCATCACTTGACGGCTCTCCTCCGGCAGCTCGTCGTGATCGGCCTCGACGTCGATACCGAGCCGCGCCCCCAACGCGAGACGTGCCTCGTTGAGCACCCGGAGGACCGCATCGGCCTCCTCACCGTCCAGGGTGACGGGGCCGTCAGCGGACAGCATCTTCGAGAAGACACTCCTGTCAGCCCTGCGGGCCGCCTCCAGGTCCTGGCCCATCAGCCTCCACCACTCGGCGTTGGCGTCGGGATCGTCCAGGTAGACCGGCACGTTGAGCCGGTCGGCAGCAGGGTCGGACCCGGGCGCTCCGATCCCGGCGAGGAGAGGTAGCACGTCGCCGAGGAACATCCGCTCTTCGGGGCTCAACTCCACATCGATCCCGTCCGACGTCATATGGAAGTGGCTCATTGCTCCACCGTCGCCCAGAGCCCGTGATTGTGGAGACGGAAGCAGTCGAGCTCGGCCTGCTCGCGCGGCCCATCCGCCACGATGGCCCGGCCCTCGTGATGCACCTGGAGCATCAGCTTGGTGGCCTTGCCCTCGTCGTAGCCGAAGAGCTTGCGGAAGACGTAGACCACGTACCCCATCGTGTTGACGGGGTCGTTCCAGACGACCACCTGCCACGGCTTGTCGAGGTCGAGGTCCTCGTCCGTGCCCGGGACGAGGACGGGGCTGGGTCGGGTTGACATGGTTGCTGCGATCGGTCCCACGACTGGGCTGTCCACCTTAGGTGCCTAAGGAGCGCCCAACCTCTCGCTACAGATCGAGACGGCACTCGGGAGACCAGGGTCGGCCCATGGCACCCTGTTGACAGGGAAGGGCGAGCCGCGACCGTCGAAGTCCCGGACCGGGTCGGGAAAGCCGTCGACTCCCTCGAGCCGGACGCAGTCGGCGAATCGCTCCAGACGAATCTGCACCAGGTCTTGGAGGTCGGGATCGGAGCTCAGGTCGAGTGCACCCGAGGAGAGGTGCCGGCCGCACGTCTCGAGTGCGTCGACGACATGTCGATCGGAGAGGTCCACGCTTGCGAAAGCGTCTGCCATACGAGGTCTGCCCAGCGCGTCCTTGGGGATCTCGGTGATGGACACCCCTTCAGCGGACAGACAGTCGCGGTAGTCGGCGAGCCCGGTGTCGACGTCGATCGTCGTCGTGGTCACCGCGAGAGTCGTCGTGGTCGTGAAGGCGTGGGGATCGGTCGGCGACGGTCCTCCCGCTCCGGCCACGCACCCTGTGAGGGCGAGGGCCAGGAGAGCTGTGGCCGTGGTTCGCGGACGAGCTCCTCGTCCCAACTCACTCGAGGCCGTCAGCGAGGATCATGGCTATATCTCTGACGGGGACATCGTCCCGGCCCAGTTCCTTCACTCCGTCGTCCAGCATCACGAAACAGAAGGGGCAGGCGACGGCGATCTCGTCGGCTCCGGTGGCCAGCGCTTCCTCGGCGCGCTCGTTGTTCACCTTCTTGCCGGTGTGCTCCTCCATCCAGAACCGGGCGCCACCGGCACCGCAGCAGAGTCCGCGCGTGCCATGCCGAGGCATCTCGACGACGTCGTTTCCAGATCCTCCGACAACCTGCCGCGGGGCGAGATAGACGTCGTTGTGCCGACCGAGATAGCAGGCATCGTGATAGGCGATCTTCTTGACCTCGCCATTCGCCTTCCTGGGCTCCGAGACCCGACCCTGCGAGAGCAGTTCGGCGAGTAGCTGGCTGTGGTGAACCACCTCGTAGTTGCCACCGAACTGCGGATACTCGTTGCCGAGTGCGTTGTAGCAATGGGCGCACTGCGTTATGACCTTCCTCACTCCCAGCTCCTCGAAGGTCTCGATGTTCTGCAATGCGAGCTGTTGGAACACGAACTCGTTACCTGCGCGGCGAGCCGGGTCGCCGTTGCAGAGCTCTCGCTGACCCAGGATGGCGAAGTCGATCCCCGCCTGGTTCATCAAACGAGCCAGCGCCACCGACGTCGCCGTGTTGCGGTCGTCGAACGATCCGGCGCACCCCACGAACCAGAGGTACTCCGCCGAATCCTTCCCGTCCTGGCCGAAGACCGGTATCGGGAAGTCCAGCTCCGAGGTCCAATCGGCCCGCGCCTGCTGGCTGAGACCCCACGGGTTCGACTGGTTCTCCATGGCTACGAATGCCTTACCCAGCTCAGTGGGGAACTCCGACTCCATGAGGGTGAGATAGCGGCGCATGTCGAGGATCCGGTCGAGGATCTCGATGTCGACGGGACAGATCTCGTCGCAAGCCTTACAGGTCGTGCAGGCGAACACCTCGTCTGGCTTGATCCGATCGAAGAGGGACCCCGCACCCTCGAGAACCGCCGTGGTCGAGACCGGTGCGGCGACTCCGGCGAGTGATGCCGCCACCTCCCCGGACTTGAGCACCATCTCGCGAGGGTCGAGAGGCTTGCCAGTGATGTTCGCCGGACAGACCGACGTGCATCGCCCGCAGATGGTGCAGGCGTCGGTGTCGAAGATCTGCTTCCAGGTGAGGTCGGTGGCAACGCTCGCCCCGATGCTCTCGATGTCGTCGGCCTCCATGAGATTCGGCATCGCCCTCATCGCGCCTTTTGGCCGGTCGCGCGCCGAGAGGAAGAGGTCGGCGGGCGAGGTGACCATGTGTCTCAGCTTCGTCACCGGGAGGATCACGAGGAAAGACAGGAACAGCACCACGTGGGATACCCACAAGAACAGATGCCAATCCGCCGCATCCACGGGGTCGAAGAGAAAGGACAGGGGGTATCCGACGAACGACCACAGTTCGAAGTCGGGTCGTCCGGCCAGCGAGATGCGCGCTCCCTCGATGAGTAGGCCCGTGATGCCGATGAGAGCCAGGACCGAGAGGATCAGGGCGTCCTGGGGCTTGGTCTTGGAGCGAATTCTCCATGACGGAGCCACGTAGCGGCCGAGGAACGCCAGTGCGAGACCACCAAGAAAGACGATCCCGGCCAGATCGAGGATCGCCGAATAGCCGAGATAGAAGTTGCCCTCGAGAAACTTCAGATTCGCCGGCATGAGGTGATCGATCTCCAAGGTCACCGTCCCCAGGAACAAGACGATGAAGCCGAAATAGATCATCGAGTGCATGACTCCCGCGCGGGGGTCGCGCATGAGGGTCTTCATGGACAGCCCGTCGTAGAGACGGGACAGACGTGCTTTCCAGTGCCCGATGCGCCTGTCGGGCCCTCCCAGTTGCCAACTGGCGGCGCGCTGGGCGAACAAGTGGAACGTCAGCCAGAGAAAAGCGGCGACGCCGACGTAGAAAACCAGGACGGCCGCGTCGGGGACGTTGCCGAAGACCTCGCGCCCGATCGGGAAGTGCGGGTGCTCGGGAATGGTCCCGAGGAGCCCGAGACCCAGAGTGCCCATGGCACTGAGAAGACCAAGAGCCTCCAGGACCTGGGCGGCAGAGGGTCGGCGAACGCTGGACATGGTCGGCGAGTGTAGGGATCTCCGCACCGCGGATCGTTGGACCGGCACGACCCGTTTGCACGCTCCCGACCCCACGTTCGCATCGACGAGGATCGGCTAGGAGTATTTCCCGAAATCTGTCGAAACAACCCTTGACAGGGCGCTCATAGGATGGCAGACTCGCGTTCGATAAAGATCGAATGCAAGATCCAGATTAGACACATGCCAGAATTGATCGTCCCAAGTGAAAGAGTTCGTGACCTAACGGCAGCTCCCCGGCGCATACCCATCGAGATAGAGGGCAGCGTCACCTATGAGATCGCCCTCACGATCTGGTCCACCTTCAGCGAGAAGAACACTCACACTGCGCACGAGCTGGGCGAGGGCTGGCACGAGAATGTCAGAGAGAAGTCCGGGGACGACCTGGCCGAGGAGCTCGTCACCTTGGGCGGCCCCTGGTGTAGCGCCTGGCTGGCCGTCTCGAGCTTGATGCTGTCCGCGCCACATCCCCACGACCCGGCTCGAGTCTTCGATTGGCTGGAAAGTGTCGATGACAGCCGCTTGCGTCGCTGGCTCGTCGGTTACATGACCAACAGTGACGACCACTCTCTGATCGAGCAGGCAGCAGAGGGCGACCTCGGCGCCGCCGTCGAGCTGCTGGGTGAGAGCGCCGACCACAAGGCCGAGGTGGTCGAGTATCTCGAGTGGATGCTGGCGACCGAGGGTTTGGCCTCGAGGATCGCGAGGGCTCTGCGACGTTTCCGCTCCGAGGTCTTCGCCGAGTTCGAAGATGAGTTCTCCGGGGCGATCAGCCGAGCAGCAGCAGCACGGCGCGCTGCACCAACCCGCGGAAGTGCCAAGGAAGTCGTCGAGGATGTGACCAGCGGCATCGACTTCGAGATCCCTCTCGGGATAAGCCGGGTCGTCCTGGTGCCGTCGGTGATCACACGCCCCCTATCGCTCATAGACGGTCACCGGGGAACGTTGATCGTCTACTACGGGATCGCCGACGAGTTCATCAACAGCGATCCCGAAGCCCCGCCGTCGTGGCTGGTGCGCACCTACAAGGCTCTCAGTGACGAGCGACGGCTTCGGATCATGCGACGACTGAGCGAGGGGCCGGCATCTCTCGACGACCTGAGCGAGATGCTCGGCCTGTCCAAGTCGACGGTCCACCACCACATCGCCCTCTTGCGAGGTGCCGGGCTGGTACGGGTCCATATGTCAGGAGAGGATTCGGGTGGCAAGAAGAACTTCTCGCTACGCGAGCAGTCGCTCGCCGACGCGAGCGGACACCTCGATGCCTACCTCAGAACCACCGAGGAGGAGCAGAAACATGCATAGAGAACTAGTGATTTCATCCCGCCACTACCACGACGAGTACCTGCGACGACATGTCAGGCTCCCGGAGCCGCTGGAGCGGCCGCGTCATGAGCTGAGAAGGGCCATTGGCCAGAGCCTCATCCACATCGGTGAAAGGCTCGCCAAAGTCGATGTGCCCGAACTCGACGAGGCCGCGTGAGTCTTCTTCCAACGAACTAGGGGAGGCGCCAGTTGCGACGGAGACGCCGCCTCGGATCTCCCTGAGGGAGACTCGGGGCGGCGTCACACGTTCAAGCGCTTGACCGCCCGCGAGCTCAGCCAGGTGGTCATCGGCACGGCGGCGACGAGGCCAATCGAGCCGACGAGCGTGCGCACGATCTCGACGGCCACTACCTCAGAGCTGACAACGAGCCCGGGGGCCTGCGCGGAGAGCGTGAAGAGGATCAACAGCGGGAGAGAGGCACCCGCGTATGCGAGCAGCAGCGTGTTCACCGTGGAGACGATGTGGTCCCTGCCGACCCTGAGACCTGCCGCATACAGGTCGGAGGAGTCGAGCGAGGGATTGGCACCGTGGACTTCCCATACCGCCGACGCCTGAGTCACAGTCACATCGTCGAGCGCGCCGATGGCTCCGAGCACGATC
>Ga0214468_1000510_pt1 | contig 12259 bp, 13 predicted proteins | sample RVTome_9_FD_187334 | JGI IMG/M metagenome (GOLD analysis project Ga0214468, IMG submission 187334) | Soil microbial communities from uranium-contaminated site in the Upper Colorado River Basin, Wyoming, United States - RVT155D38 HiSeq ...
GTTCGGCTTCCGCGAGGCTTCCCCGTCCGTTGCCGCGGCCGCACTCGCCGCCCTGAAGGGCGGGGGCGCCGGCGCGGCCACCGGCAATGGACGTCGCACGCGTGGCGGGACCGGCCGCCGTTCAGCCGCCTCGGCGGCTGCTTCTCCCGAGCCGGCCGCTGTCGAGGAGGCACCATCGCGCGCCGCGTCGCCGGCCGAGACGCTCGCCGAGGGCGAGGACCAGGCTCGGCGCCGGCGCCGGCGCCGCGGCGGACGGGGACGCGGTCGCTCGCGACGCGACGATGACGAGGGCGCCGAGGCGGCCCCCGCCGCCGCGGGTGCCGAGGAGATCGGCTGGGAGGAGTTCGACGACCTCAGCCAGCTCGACGGCGCCGACGATGCGCGCGAGTTCTCCTTCGAGGAGGCCGATGCGGCGACGCTCGCCGAGCTCGGGCTGAGCCAGGACGAGGCCACCGAGGCGCCGGCCGAGGAGAAGCCGAAGCGCCGCTCCACGCGGACGAAGAAGGCCGCCGACGACGGCGCCCCGACGGGATCCGAGGAGAAGAAGCCCCGCACCCGCCGCACGAGCTCGACGCGGTCGCGGGCAGCCGAGGAGCAGGCGACGGCGCCGGCGACGGGCGACGCGGAGGAGCCGCAGGGAATCTGGGGCCGATTCCGCTCCGCGCGAAAGCCCCGCGGCGCGGCCGAGTAACCGCGGCGCACGACGACGAAGGCCGGCCCCGGAGGGCCGGCCTCGTTCGTTGACGGCGATCGGACGCTAGACGGTCGGCGACTCGCGGTCGACGCTGTCGAAGGACTCGTTGATGGCCTCGGCCGTGTCGTCGGCCGCCTCCTCGGCAGCCTCGCCACTGGCGGCGCCGGACTCGGCGGCCGCTTCATGGACGGTGTCGCCGGCCTCGCTCACCGCGTCGGCGGCCGGGGTCGCGTGCCCGTTGGTCGCACCGCCCTGGAACAGGGGAACCCACTCGTCGCGGGCCTTGGTGGCCATCTCGTCGGCCCGCTCGGTCAGATCCCGGCGCATCTCGTCGCCGCGCTTGGGAGCGGTGAGCAGCGCCACGATGGCTCCCGCTGCGGCTCCGAACAGCAGTCCGAGGAAGAAGGCGCCCCAGTGGCGCTCCTCGCGACGCTGGCGAATGCCGAGCCGCTCTGCAGCGGTGTCGACCATCTCGCGTCCCACGGGGACGGCCGCACCGGCGGCGCCGATGGCCAGGGTGCGCTGCTTCCACAGGTCCTTGATCATCGGCCGCAGCGACGTGCGCCACGTCCGGTCGGACCACTTCGCGGCTTCGCCGCTGGCCTTCGCCATGCGCTTGGCCGCATCGCGCCGCATCGGCTTCGAATCGCGCCACGCCTCGGTGGCGAGCTCGCCGACCTCCGCGCCGCGCTCGGCAAGGACGTCAGCCACGTCCTGGCCGCGCTTCGCCATCTCCTGGGTGAACTTCGCGTCGACCACGCGGTCGATCAGCGACCTGATGTTGTCGGCGATGTCGTCGGCCGTACGCGGCGGACTCGTCGGCATGGCTTCCTCCTCTGGGTCTCGGCCAGTGCTGGGGTGCATGAAGTATGCCATTGAGGCTCGCCGAACCCAAGCGGCGCAAGGGCCGATCCGCCCCTTCCTCCCTATACTCGCTGGCGTGATCACCACGGATCAGCCGGGCTTCACCAGCCTGGGGCAGCGACCCGCTCGTCGCATGGCCATCGGGGGCTTCGCGACCGGCCGCATCGGGCACAGCCTGCTCGTTCACGGTCCGGCGGGGGCAGGCAAGGGCGCCTTCGTCGACGACCTGCTCGCGCTGATCCACTGCACCCGGGAGGACGCGAGCCAGCGGCCGTGCAACGCGTGCCGAGGCTGTCGCGATGCCCGCAGCCGATCGCATCCCGACCTCGTCATCGGCTCACCGGACCGCTGGCGCGAGGCACGGTCGACGGGCGAGAGCATCGTGGCGGCCGCGCGACGCTGGTTGCTCGAAGCTGCCGGCGCCCCGGTGGTGGCCGACCGACGCGTCATCCTCATCGAGCGCGCCGACCATGCCAGCGAGCAGATCCAGAACGCACTGCTGAAGGCGCTCGAGGAGCCGACCGATCGGCACACCTTCATCCTGGTGGCCGACGACCCGTCGCGGCTGCTGCCCACCATCCGATCGCGCTGCCAGCCGATGCGCATCGGCGCCGTCCCGCTCGCCGAGCTGCGGGATCACCTGATGAATGTCGAGCGCCTCCCGGAGGACCAGGCCGTCGCCCTTGCCCGCATCTCGAACGGGCTGGCGGGCACCGCGATCGCCTACGCCCGCGACGGCCAGCTCCTCGGCTGGCGCCGGCGCACGCAGCTCCAGCTCACCGCGCTCCTCGAGCGCGGTCGCGCGGAGCGGTTCGCCTCGGTCCGCGATCTCATCGACGAGGCCGCGGCATTCGTCCCGGCGAAGCCGGACGACGAGGAGGCGCGGACGCCGGCATCGGTCCAGCGCGAGGCTGCGCAGAGCGTCGTCGCCGCCTGGATCGGCCTGTCGCGAGATCTGCTGGTGGCCGCCGCGGGGCGCGCCGAGCTGACGCCGAGTGCCGAGCTGGCCGACGAGCTCGGTGCGCTGGGGCGCCGCATCGGGGTGGCGCCGTTGCTGGCCATGCTCGAGCACCTCGAGCGCGTGCAGGCTGGCCTGGGCGAGAACGGGGCCCCGCGCCTCGCCCTCGAGTCGGCGATGCTTCGCTGGCCGATGCTGCCCACGACCGGGGACCGATGAGCCGTCAGCGACTGTCGGCCCGCGTGATCGGGCGCGTCCAGGGGGTCGGCTTCCGGTGGTGGGCACGCCGCCAGGCCGATGAGCTGGCACTGGTCGGTTGGGTCATGAACGCCGTCGACGAGCGATCGGTTGAGCTCGTGGCGGAGGGTGACCCGGAGGCGCTCGCCGAGCTCGAGCGGCGCCTGAACCAGGGCCCGCCCGGCGCGCGCGTCGAGCAGGTCCAGGCGCGGCGGCTGGCGGCCAGCGGCGAGTTCGACGGCTTCGGGATCGTGCGTTCGTGAACCGGCGCGTGATCGGCTGCGGCACGCTGGCCGCCGCCGTCTTCGTCCTCCTGGGCGTGTTCGCCATCTGGCGCGCCGGGGCACCGCCGGGATGCCCCACCACCCTTCCCTACGAGCCGGCGTCGTATCGGCCCGCAGGAGAGCCGACCGATGAGCCGGCCCTCGCCGGGATCGACGATCCGCTGGAGCCATCGGGCTTCGCCTCGTTCGGCCTGGCCCGCTGGGAGGTGTGGGTCGAGCCCGGGCGTGCTCCGGCGGCCAGTGGCGACCTGCTTCCCCAGCGCATCGTGCTGGCCTGCGGCGACGGCACGTACCAGGCCTACCAGCGAGGAACCGAATGACCCGACGGCCCATCCTCCTGCTGGTGAACCCGGTCGCCGGCGGCAAGCCCGGCGCGGGCCCCGGCCTCGCCGATGATCCGGCGCTCCTCACCGCCGATGCCCTGCGCGAGGCGCTCGAGCGTCGAGGGCTCGAGGTCACGCACCGCGAGCTCGCCGAGGGGGACGACCTGGCGGAGCTGGCCACGCATGCCGCGGACACCGGGCACGACGTGGTCGTCGCGGGCGGTGACGGGACCGTCTCGCTGGCCGCGGCGGCCATGATCGGCCATCCGCACGCGACGCTGGGCATCCTCGCGATGGGGAGCTACAACAACATGGCGCGCGGGTTCCGGGTCCCGGTCACGCTCGACGAGGCCCTCGACGCCATCGGCTCCGGGCGATCGGTGGGGGTGGACGCCGGGTGGGTGGTGCGCGACGACGAGGAGGAGGGACGCCCGTTCTTCGAGGCCGCCGGCGTCGGCCTGGACGCCATCGGATTCCTCGCCGTCGAGCTGGCCGAGAAGCACGGCTGGTGGCGCGCCTGGAAGGCGCTGCTGCGCGGCCTGCGGATGCGGCGAACGCCGATGCGGATCAGGATCGACGACCGCGCGTACCGAACGGGCTCCCCGGCCGTCACGGTCAGCAATGGGCCGTATCACGGGATGGGCTTCGCGATCGCGGCGGACGCGGACCCGACCGATGGCGAGTTCAACATCGTCGTCTTCCGCGGCATGGCTCGCTGGGAGGTCCTCCGCCACTTCCTCGCGGTCGCCCGACGCCGCCCGCGCCGCGAGCCGCGCGTGACCGGCTACACCGGGAAGCGGGTGACGATCGAGGGGGTGCATCGCGCGCTGCCGGCGCACGCGGACGGCACGAGCATCGGCGTCACGCCGGTGACCTTCGAGGTGCGGCCGAAGGCACTGCGCATCTTCCGCTGATCCGGGCCGGGAGCCGGCGTGCGGCTACAGGTTGAGCGTCGGACGGAAGAGCCGGTCGTGGGTGGCCAGCGCGAATCGATCGGTCATGCCGGCGATGTAGTCGGCGGCCTGGACGACGAGCGGTGCCTCGTCCTGGCGGTACGTGGGGGGGATCTCCTCGGGGTGCTCGAGGTGCCAGTTCATCAGGTCGCGGATGACGGCGATCGCGCGCCGCTGCTGGCGCTGCTGTTCGGCCGACTGGTAGACGTTGGCGAACATGAAGTCCCGGAGCTGGTTCATGACGGCCAGCGTGTCCGCGTCCATCCGGACCGCGCCGGTCCGCAGGGACTCGTCGATCACCGCGCTGATCATGCTGCCGATCCAGTCCTTGCCCGGCTCACCGAACCGGTCGCGGACGTCGGCGGGGAAGGATGCGCGGTCGAGGACGCCGGCCCGCAGTGCGTCCAGCGCGTCGTGCGCCAGGTACGCGATCCGATCGGCAAAGCGAACGCAGAACGCCTCGGGGGTCGCCGGCGGCGGGTCGATCTTCCACGAGTGGGCGCGGATGCCGTCGCGCACCTCCCAGCTCAGGTTCTGGTCCTCGAGGACCTCGAAGATGCGCACCGACTGCGCGGCGTGGTGCCACTCCTCCGGCGCGAAGAAGGGGCTCAGCGCGTCCTCCCCGGTGTGGCCGAACGGCGAGTGCCCGACGTCATGGCCCAGGGCGATCGCCTCCGCCAGCGGTTCGTTGAGGCTGAGCGCGGCCGCCAGCGCGCGGGCCACCTGCGTGACCTGCATGGTGTGCGTCAGGCGAGTGACGTAATGATCGCCCTCCGGGTTGAGGAACACCTGGGTCTTGTGCTTCAGCCGCCGGAAGGCCTTCGAATGGATGATCCGATCGCGGTCGCGCTCGAACGCGGTCCGGAACTCGTCCGGCTCCTCGGGCCGCTCGCGCCCGCCTGAGCTCTGGGAGCGTGTTGCCGCCGGGCTGAGGCGCTCCTCCTCGGCCTCCCGGGCGAGCCGGTCGCGGCGGCGCAGCCCATCGGCCGCGGTCAGCTCCTGCATGGCCCGATGATGACGCATGGCGGCTCGAGTTGCGCCGGTTGCGCCCCGGCGCACGCAACTGAGAAGTTCGGGCCGGTATCGCGCGATGCTGCGGCAGGATGTGCGTCCCCGCGCAAACGCCGATCGGGGATCGTGCTCAACTTGCTGGTTGGTTGCGCCCCAGCGCAAGACGCTCCCTGCATCGGTGCTACGGTTCCCCGCCGTGTCAGGACCGATGATCGCCGACCCTCGCACCGGCCGCCAGCATGCGCTGGCGGTGCTCCAGGCGCTGCTCGTCACCTTCCTGTGGTCGACGTCCTGGATCCTCATCAAGGTGGGCCTGGACGACCTGGACCTGGCGCCGATCTCGTTCGCCGGCCTGCGCTACGCCCTCGCCGCCGCGATCCTGCTGCCGTTCGGCATCCGTGCCATGCGCACGGCCCGCGCTGCCCACGCGGGCGCGCCGCTCGACGGCGGCCTCATCGTGCGCGTGGCCGTCTACGGCCTCCTGTTCGTGGCCGTCGCCCAGGGCGCGCAGTTCGCCGCGTTGGCGGTGCTGCCGGCCACCGCGGTCAGCCTCGTGCTGGCGTCCATCCCCGCGGTCGTGGCGCTCATGGCCCTCGCCGGCCGGCACGAACGGGCGACCGTCGGGCAGGCGGCCGGCATCGCGCTGCTCACCGTCGGGGCGCTGCTCTACTTCGGACCGTTCGCGGTCGAGCCCGATGCCGCCATCGGCTTCGTCGCCGCCGGGATCTGCGTGCTGGCAGCGGCCCTCTCATCGCATCTCGGCCGGCGCCTCGCTCGCGATGCGACCGCGCGGCTCGGCGGTCCCATCAGCCTCACCGCGGGAAGCATGGCGGCCGGCGCGCTGGCGCTGCTGGTGGTCGGCGTGGCGCTCGAGGGCTGGCCGCGGCCCGATCTGGCGGGCTGGCTGATCGTCGGCTGGCTGGCGGTGGTCAACACCGCGTTCGCGTTCACGCTGTGGAACCACACCCTGCGGACGCTGACCGCGGTGGAGTCGAGCGTCGTGAACAACACGATGACCGTCCAGATCGCCGTCCTGGCGGTCGTCTTCCTGTCGGAGCGGCTGGAGCCGATTCAGCTCGTCGGCCTGCTGCTGGCGGCAACGGGGGCAGCCGTCGTGCAGCTGGCGCCGGTGTTGCGTGCGAGCTACGGCCGTTGAACGGCAGCGGCGTTGGCCTCGGCGAGCTCCGGCTGCTCCCGGTCGGCACCGTGGGGCGCCCCACCGCCGCCCTGGATGATGCGGCGACGTAGCCAACCCGATGCGGTGTCGATCAGGATCGTCACCACGATCACCACGATGACGACCATGCCGGCCCTGTCGTAGCGTCTGAAGACAAGCGACTGGACGAGCGCCTCACCGACGCCACCGGCCCCGACAGCGCCCAGGATCGCCGATGCGCGGATGTTGATCTCGAAGCGATAGAGCCAGAAGGCGACGATCTCTGGCAGCACCTGGGGAAGCACGCCCCAGCGCTGGATCTGAACCGGGCGGCCACCGGCAGCGCGAGCGGCCTCGACAGGGCCTGGGTCGATGCCCTCGATGACCTCGGCGCTCAGCTTGCCCAGCGTCCCGATGGAATGGACGCCGATGGCGAGCATGCCCGGGTATGCACCGAGGCCCACCATCGGGATGAACACCACCACCGCGACGAGGATCTCGGGAATGGCGCGGATCACGTTCAGCAGCTGGCGGATGATGTTGGAGACGAGCCTGCTGGTGATGTTCTTGGCGCCGAAGAACCCCAGGGGCAGTGAGAGAACGGCGCCGATGATGGTCCCCAGCCAGGCGATCTGAATCGACTCCATCATCGACCCGAAGGCCTCCGGCAGGTACGACCACTCCGGGGCAGGCTCGAGGAACATCCGGCCGAAGATGCGCACCAACGCGCCCGGCAGATCGGGAAGGCGCTCGATCTTCACGTCCACCGTGAACGCGGCGGCCGCCACCACGAGCACCACGAGCGCGGTCGCGATGTGCTTCGTGCGCTGCGCTGGCCTGACCGGTCGGCTGGCGGTCATACGAGCTTTCGCCGAAGCCAGATCGAGACCCACTCGATGATGATCACGAGGATGAGGATCTCGAGCACCACCACCATCAGCTTGTCGTATTGGAAGAAGCGACGCGTCTCATTGATGAGGTTGCCGATGCCGCCCGCCCCCACGATGCCGAGGACCGCCGAGGCGCGGACGTTGAGCTCGAACGCATACAGGGAGTACGCCACGTAATTCGGCAGCACCTGCGGGAGGACGGCCCAGCGCACGGTCAGCAGGCGGTTGGCGCCGGTGGCGCGGGCGGCTTCGATCGGTCCATGGTCGACACCGTCGACCGTCTCCGACAGGAGCTTGGCGACGACGGAGATGTTGAACAGGATGAGCGCGAGGATGCCGGGGAGCGGGCCGATGCTGAGCGCCGCCACGAAGATGAGCGCGTACAGCACATCCGGAAGCGCGCGGACCACGCTCAGAATTCCTCGGTCGAGGAGGTAGGCCAGGGTGTTCGGCGACGTCACGCGCGACGCCAGGAAGGCGACCGGTAGGGCAACGGCGCATCCGATCACCGAGGCGATGACGGCCATCTGGATGGTTTCCAGCAGCGGCGCGACCGTGCGTGGCAGAACACTGAAGTCCGGGGGCCAGAACTCGGCCAGGATGCCTGCGCCGCGGGTCAGATTGGAGAATAGGCGTGGGACGTCGAAGTTGAGCCCGTACTCCTCGCTTGCGGCCCACCAGGTGATGGCAGCGAAGACGAGCAGGGCCAGCGGGCCGACGAGGGAACGGGGCGGCCGGCTCGGTCGCGCGCTGCGCGGCGCGGTCGCGGCGGTCATCCGGCGGCGGCCGCCTCGCCCAGCATGTCGTCAGCGGTCAGCGAGCGTCCGTAGATGTCACGGAAGACGTTCTCGTCGGCCTCGGCGCCGGTGCCGTCATAGACGAGCTCGCCGGCCCGCATGCCGATGATCCGCTCCCCGTAGACCTTCGCCAGGTCGAGGAAGTGGAGGTTGATGATCGTCGTCATGTTGAGCTCGCGGTTGATCCGCTGCAGGTCGCGCATGACGACGTGGCTGGTGGGTGGGTCGAGGCTGGCGACGGGCTCATCGGCGAGAATGATCTTCGGCTGTTGGGCCAGCGCTCGCGCGATGCCGACCCGCTGCTGCTGGCCACCCGATAGGTTGCTGGCGCGGACGTACGCCTTCTCGACGATCCCGACGCGCTCGAGCGCCTGCATGGCGATCTCGACGTCCTCGGGCTTGTACCAGGCGAGCAGCGAGCGCATGGTCCCGGCGTCGTGAAGCCGGCCCATCAGGACGTTGTTCAGGACCGTCGTCCGATTCACGAGGTTGAAGGTCTGGAAGATCATGCCGATGCGGCTGCGGATCTCACGCAGCTGCTTCGGCTTCGCATGGCGAACGCTCACGCCGTCGATGGTGACGTCGCCGTCGGACAGGGGGACGAGTCCGTTGATCGCCCGAATGAGCGTGGACTTCCCGGCCCCGGACAGCCCGACGATGACCATCATCTGGCCGTCCGGAATCTCGAGGGTGACGTTCTTCAGCGCCTGGACCCCACCCGGATATGTGACCGATGCGTTCTCGAATCGAATCATGGGCGGAATGAGAAGGGGCGGACCCGCCATGGGTCCGCCCCCGTTTCTCAGGCGCTCAGTCGCCTTCGATGCCGAGCTCGCGCGCAGCATCCTCGACGATGGTGAACGAGTCGAGGTCAGCCTCGACCAGGTTGTCGATCTCGTAGATCGCCGTGAGCGTTTCCTTTCCCTCGTCGGTGGCGGCATAGTCCAGCAGTGCCTGCTTGATCGCCTCCTTGAGGTCATCCGGCAGCTCACTCGCGACGGCCCAGCCGTCGTTGGGGATCTCCGGCCCATAGGCGAAGACCACGACGTTGCTGGCGACGTCGCAATCAGTCTCGGCCCCACCGCGGGCATCATCGAAGGCGACACCGACCTCGGCGGCGCCGTCGCAGACGGCTACGACCGAGTTCGGGTGCGACCCTGAGAAGATCGGATCGATGTCGGACTCAGGATCGATTCCGTTGTTGATGAAGACGGTGGCCGGGAAGATGTATCCCGAGGCCGACGCCTGATCGGTGAACGACACCGTGGTGCCTGGCTCGATCTCGGCGATCTTGTCCACCGCAACCGGGCCTGTGTCCGCGTCCGCAGTGCCGTTGCAGTTCTGGAAACCGTCCTCGTCCGCAACCGGCTCGTCGTCGCAGTACTTGTCCGGGTTGTTGGTCATGAACTGCGTGTGATACGTGGCGCTGCCGAATCGCTCCGACTGGAGGATGATCTCAGCGCCGGCGCGATCGCGGGCCTGGAGCAGGGAGAACGGACCGAACGCGCCGATGTGCGCCTGCCCGGCTTCCATCGCCGTGACGAGCCCCGTGTAGTCGGACGGCACGACGCCTTCCACGCTGATCTCACGGCCGGCCAACTCGCTCAGCGCCTCGCTGAGGGCGACGGTCAGAGCGTCGATGTCCTCGACGAGCTGATCCGCCTCCTGCGACGGAACGAAGCCCATCACGAGCTCATCGGGCCAGGCCTCGGGACCTCCGGCCGCCTCGCTGGCGGCTGCCATGCTCTCGCCGGGTGCCTCGCTCTCGTCGGTGTCGGGGGACGCGCCCCCCTCGTTTGTGCAGGCCACCGCGACCAGCATGATCGCGGTGAGCACTGCCAGGAATCGCAGGTGCTTCAATGTCTCTCTCTCCTCCATGGTCCGCGTCATCCGGGACGCGGCTCGTCTCTCGTTGCCGATGACGTTTCCCCCTCCGAGCACGTTCGCCATCGGCATGGCGGCGGTGTGGCGGGCGTGTTCCGCGGTGCTGGCGCGCCGGACAGGATTCGAACCTGCGACCTTCGGCTCCGGAGGCCGACGCTCTATCCACTGAGCTACCGGCGCTCGCCATCGTGCGGGTCGGCCATCATCGGCCCGGGGCATGGTACACGCGCGAGGCGGGACCGTCACATGAGGCGGCCGGCCGGTGGCGGAGCGTGTCTCGTGGATCGGTCGCTCGGCGCCCGGGGGGCCGCTGAGGCGTTGGATGTCCCGTGTATCGATCCATCCCGCGCCTGGCAGCGCCCCACAGGCGTGGTCTGGCGCTCCGCCGACCGATGTACTGGACACCCGACGCCCAGCGAGCGCGCCAGGTGCGAATCGTCCCGTGTACGGGACGCGGTACCCAGGTACGCTTCGCGCAGGGACGCGGCATTCAGGTACGCGACGGCTGTGGGATAGACGAAGGCCCCCGCCGAAGCGGGGGCCTTCATTGCTGCCGGATTCGCTAATCGCAAGGGCATCTTTCACGCACGGTTTCCCGCACTACCCTAACCCTAACCTACCCATGGCCTTGCAATCAGTAGTGAATCGCTGTGCGAACAGCCCAGTGAGAATAGACCAACTGTTCCCTTTAGACAAGGGTTTCGGAGGTTTAGATTCCTTTATAAAGCAAAGCGGTTTTCGCGTTCTCCGAGCGCGGATTGAGTGTCAGATCCGGTTCCATCGGCACGTGGCCAGGACCCTGGCGCCGACTGCGCCGATGGGACCGACGCGACGCGCTCAGCCCTCTGGCGGTTCGGCCGAGACCACGATCGAGTCGATGATCACCGGCGTGAGCGGGACCCCGACGCGCGGGTCGTTCACCGGGACCGTGCCGATCGCGTCCACGACCTCGGTACCGACCGTGACCTCGCCGAATATCGTGTAGCTGCGCGGCAGCGAGCCGCTCAGATCCACGAGGTCGATGAAGAACTGGCCGCCATTCGTCCGGCCGTCGTTGGCCATGGCGACCACGTACGGGTCGTAGCGCAACCCCTCGGCGGGAGGCTCGATCCCGAATTCGTAGCCGGGCCCGCCGGTTCCGAGTCCGCCGAAGTCGCCTCGATTCGATCGCGTCTGCGGGTCGCCGGCCTGGATGACGAAGCCGGCGATGACCCGGTGGAACGTGACCCCGTCGTAGTAGCCACAGCGCGCGAGATTCACGAAGTTGGCTGTGGCAACCGGCGCCGCATCACCGAACAATTCGATCGCGAACGAACCGGTCGCGCCGCCGCTCACGGTGACGGTGGCCACGGCGGCGTCCTGGAGGATCGCCTGCGCCTCGACGGCGGTTGGCGCCGCGGTCGGGCAGGCCGGCTTCGGCGTCGGGGTCGGAGCGGCAGCGCAGGCGCCCAGCGCCAGGACGAGACCCAGGAGGAGCGCGGACCGTCTCATCGGCCGGCCGTCTCGAACAGCCGCCGGGCATAGCTGACCGGCATGGTGCCGCCATAGATCAGGGTGTCGTGGAACCGCTTGGCGCTGAAGTCATGGCCGTCGCGAGCGGCGACGTCGGCCTTGAGCCTCTCTATCATGTGCCGGCCGAACAGGTACGAGAGCTGATAGGTCGGCGTCGACGTGTAACGCTTCACCTCGGCCAACGCCGCGGGACGCTCGAAGCCGGTCTCGGCGACCAGCCGGTCGACGGCCTCGTCGAAGCCGATGAGGCCCCGATGGAGCGAGACGTCGAGGATGATGCGCGTCGCGCGCCAGATCGCGTCGGTGTGCACGATGTACCACCCTTTCGGGGTGTCGTCGAAGCCGGCCTCTTTCATCATCCGCTCGCAGTAGAACGCCCACCCCTCCGCGTACTCCGCGGCGCCGGAGAACAGGCGCACCAGCGAAGGATTGGTGATCGCGGCGGACATCTGCAGGTGGTGGCCCGGATACGCCTCATGGACGGAGGTGTTGTTGATCGAGGAGCGGTTGTGCTCGCGCATCATGTCTGGCGAGGACGGTGGCGTGACGATGTAGGTGCCGACCGGGAACGCATCGAAGCGTGCCGGGTCGTAGTACGCGGCGAAGGGCGTCAGGTGGCGGGCGAACGATGGCGTCTCGATGACGTTCAGATGGTCCTCGACGGGCGGTGTCGCAATGTCGTGCTCCACCACGAAG
>Ga0214468_1000511_pt1 | contig 12257 bp, 9 predicted proteins | sample RVTome_9_FD_187334 | JGI IMG/M metagenome (GOLD analysis project Ga0214468, IMG submission 187334) | Soil microbial communities from uranium-contaminated site in the Upper Colorado River Basin, Wyoming, United States - RVT155D38 HiSeq ...
GGCGTGGGGCCGTCTACGGCGTTGCCGCTCCTCAACGATGCTACGGCATCGCCTGCGTCGCGGCGCCTGGTATCCGACCCCACGCCGCCGCAACGGAAGGAAAGGGATGGGTGACTCAGACCACTAGTACACCGTGCCTCGACGGCCGGACATGCGGGGGCCGGGCGGCGGCGACCGGCCCGGCCCGGAGCCGCGGCGGCCGATGACCGGCGCGGGCTCGCGCGGCCGGGGCCGCTCGGCGGTCTGCTACCTGCTCGTCTTCGTCGCCGGGTTCGCGCTCGGCGGTGCGCTCGTGTGGCGGTTCGAGCTCGGGCCGCCGGCCGGGGGGCGGGTGGAGGCCCCGGAGCCGCCGGAGCATGCGGCACCCGCGGGCGATGCCGGGCCGACCGACCCCCCGGTCGCCGCCGTTCCGGCGCTCGAGGAGCCGCCGCGCCCGCCGCGCGGGCTGCGCGACGAGGTCGGCGCCACCCGCGACCCGCTCGAGACGCTGCGCCGCCGCCGGCTCACGGTGCCCGTGCGCGGGGTGGGCCGGAGCGAGCTCGCCGACACCTTCCGCGATCCCCGCGGCGGCGGCCGGAGCCACGAGGGGATCGACATCCTCGCCCCCCGCGGCACGCCGGTCGTGGCGGTCGAGGACGGCGTCGTCCGCAAGCTTTTCCTCTCCGAGCCGGGCGGGATCACGATCTACCAGTACGACCCTACCGAGGCCTACGCCTACTACTACGCCCACCTCGATCGCTACGCCACCGGGCTCGAGGAGGGCCGGCGCGTGCGGCGCGGGCAGGTGATCGGCTACGTCGGCACCTCCGGCAACGCCCCGCCGGACACCCCGCACCTCCACTTCGCGATCTACCGGCTGAACGCCGACAAGCGCTGGTGGGAGGGCGTCGCGCTCGACCCCTACCGCGTGCTGCGCGAGTAGGAGCGGGCGGGATCGCGGGCCGTCCGGGCGCTGCCGCTCAGTGGACCTGCTCCCCCTCGCCTCCCTCGGCAGGACCGGAGCGGAGCCACGCCTCCTCGCGCGCCCAGCGCTCCTCGATCGCGGCGCTCCTCGCCCGCCGCCGCCGGACGGCCCACAGGACGAGCAGCGTCACCCCGATCCACAGCACCGTCGAGCTGGTCAGCAGCGGCACCCAGCGGTGCCAGAGCGTCGACCGCTTCCAGAAGGCCGCCTGGGCGGCGTACAGGCTCTCGCCGGTCGCCGTCCGGAACGCCTCGTCGACGCCGCGACCGCGGGCGAGGCCGGCGAGGACGTCGCCGGTGACCTGCGGGCCGTGGCGGCGGAGGAGGAAGTTCACGAAGCCGCCGGCCACCGCGTACGCCGTGGCCGCGTCGGTCTCGCCGCCGCCGAACCGCCGGTCGAGCCGGTCGAGCGCCACCCGCTCGCGGCGCGCCGCCGCCAGGGCGAACCGGGTCCGGTCCTCGAGCCCCCAGGCCTCGCCGGCGGTCATCGCGATCCCCTCGTGGAGCCAGCGGGGCACCGGCGCCCCCCGCGCCGCCCGCTCGACGAGGACGTGCGCCACCTCGTGCTGCACCAGCTCCTCGAAGGAGTCGTACGGGTAGTCGTTCGCCCGCGCCGGGAACAGCACCACCGGCCCCGCCGCCCCCGTCGCGTACCCCGCGACCCACGGCGGCGCGCGGCGCGCCGCCTCCGCCCCCTCCGGTACCAGCACCACCCGGATCGGCGGTCCGGCCTCCGCGAGACCGGCGAGCGCCATCGCCCCGGCCAGCCGCCGCTCGTCGAGCTCCTCGACCCGCCGCGCGTAGGCGGCGAGCTCCGGCGGCGCCTCGACCACGAGGGCGGGGGGCGCGGGGGCCTCCGCCGCCGCCGCCCCGGCGGGCGGCGCGGCATCCGCGGCGAGCAGGGCGCCGCAGAGGGCCGGCAGGGCGCGGTGGAGGACGCGCCAGGCCGGTGGATGTCGGCGACGGACCACGGGGCCATCCTAGCCGGGGCCGCCGCCGCGGCGGCCTGCCGTCCGTCGGCCGGCCCCGTCTTCCCTATCGATCGGGCCGTTCCCCTTCCGCCCGAGCCCACTCTCCGCTAGAATCCGCCCGGAATCCGAACGTTCCGCCGCCCGCCGCTTCCGGCCGGGCGTGCTGGAAGTCATCGCTGCGAAGGAGGTTGGAGACCATGAAGAAGCTCGTGAGCGTTTCCCTGGGGCTGGCGCTGGTGGTCGGGGTGCTGGCCGCGTTGCCGGCGGCCGGCGACGAGAAGCCGCGCATCGCCGTGCTCGAGATCAAAAACAAGGCGGACAACCAGTACTGGTGGCACGGGGGCGGCGAGGCCGCCCAGGACGTGTTCGTCACCGAGCTGTTCAAGAGCGGCAAGTTCCGCGTCGTCGAGCGGGAGCAGATCAACGCGATCCTGCAGGAGAAGGGCCTGGTCCTCTCCGGCGACATCAACCCGTCGACCGCGATGCAGATCGGTCAGCTCCTGGGCGCCGAGTACCTGCTCGCCGGGGCGGTCACCGAGTACGGCATCGACGAGACCGACGTCCGCACCCCCGGCATCCGCCGCCTGCCCGGCGTCAGCGTCGGCAAGAAGAACTTCACCGCGGCGATGAACGCCCGCGTCTTCGACACCTCGACCGGCGAGATCCTGTGGGCGGACGAGGCCCGCGCCGAGGAGGGCTCGGCGCGCGTCTTCGTCGGCGGCTTCGGCGGCGGCAGCAACGACCGCCGGATGTTCGACAAGGTGATGCGCCCGATCATCGACGAGCTCGTCGCCAGCCTGAAACAGGCCGATCTGTAGAGCGCGGATCGCACGTCATCTCGGGCGGTCCTCCCTCGTCGCTCGCTGCGGCGCACATCAGTGCGCCTCACTCGACTCCTCGGTCCGGGTCGCCCGATCTGACGCACGCTACGCGCTCTAGGCGTGCACACACTCAAAGGGCCCGGCCGCTGCGGCCGGGCCCTTTCTCGTTGCCCGGTTCTTCGCCGGCCTACAGGCTTCGCCGATCTACAGTCTGAATCTTATGGTGAGGTTGACGTACATCTTGACCTCGACGCCGTCCTTCTTGGCCGCCTTGTAGCGGGCGCTGCGGGCGGCGTCGAGGGCGGCGTCGTCGAAGCCGAAGCCGGCGCGCTTCTCGTTGACCAGCTCGGCCTCGCGGACCCGGCCGTTCTCGTCGACGAGGACGCGCACCTCGACGTCGGCCTGCTTGGCGAGCTTCTTGGCCATCGCCGGGTAGCGGACGTACGGGTCGGAAACGAGCTGCGGCGGCTCCACTCCGGCCGTGAGCCCCACGAGATCGCCGCGGCGGGTCTTCGGCTCGGCGGGCTGCGGCTTGGGCGGCTCGGCCTTCTTCGGCTCGGCCGGCTCGGGCTTGGGCGGCTCGGCGGCGGGCTGGGCCGCCGCGCCGCCGCCCGGCACCTGCGACGCGGCGTCGGTGACGCTCCCCGGACCTGCGGCGGTCAGGGCGGTGCCGGCGCCCGACCGTGGGTCGGCGCCGTCGTCGCCGGGCGGCTTCGCCCGCGCGGCCGGCGGCGCGCCGCCGGCGGTCTGCTTCTCGGGCTCGGTCTCCGCCGCTGCGGCGGCCTCCTCGGCGCGCTGGCGCGCGGCGAGCCGCTCCTGCTCGCGCCGGGCGGCCTCCGCCTCGGCCTGCTCGAGCTGCCTCTGGAGGTCGCGGATCCGCTGGTCGTACTGGTCGCGGAGCTGCTCGGCCATCTCCTCGCTGCGCGAGTCGATCATCGCGGCGAGCTGGGTCTGGATCTCCTCGGGGGTCGGTCCCTCCGGGACGGCCGGGGCCGGCTCGACCGGGGCCGGCAAGGCCTCGGCGACCGGCTCGGCCTCGGCAGGACCGGCTCCGAGCCGGCCCCTCAACGCCCACCAGCCGGCGCCGGCGAGGACGAGGACGAGGACGGCGGCCAGGGCCGCGAGGACCGCCCGGCTCGGCCCCTTTCTCTCCGCCGCTGCGGCCGCGGCGGGAGCCGTCCCGGCCGCCGCGGCGGCGGCGGGCTCCTTGCGTCCCTTGGCGCTCGCCGCCGTCGCGGCGGCCGCGGCCGCTCCCGCGGCGCCGGCGGCCGCCGCGGTGGGCATCGCCCGCTCGCGCTCGATCTCCCGCGACTCGGCCTCGATGTCCTCGCGGAAGAGGTTGTGCATGAAGAAGGCGAGGTTGAAGATGGTCGCCGCCTGGCCGCCCTCGGCCATCCGCTGGCTCAGCGCCTTGTGCCAGGCGCCGGCGTCGGCCAGGCGCTCGCCCCGCGGCGCCAGGCTCTTGGTGAGCAGCGAGGCGATCGCCGGCGGCAGGGGGGTCCCGTCATAGGCGACCTGGGCGGCGGAAATCAGCGGACCGTAGCCGTCCGCTCCGGCTTCGGGTAGCGGCTTGCAGGCCAGCAGCTCGAAGAGGATGGCGCCGAGGGTGAAGACGTCGTCGGAGCGGTCGGCCTTGCCGCCGGCGACGAGCTCGGGTGCCAGGTAGCGGGTGATGTCGCGGCCGAAGCCGCCGGCCTGCTCGGCGAGGCCCGGCGCGACCTCGAAGCCGAGCACGCGGGTCTCGCCCTCGTTCGAGATCATCACCAGGTGGGGCACCGCGAAGCCGTGGACGATCCGCTCGTCCCCGGCGCGGGTCTCCGCCGCGGCCGAGAGAGCCAGCGCCACGCGCTCGGCGATCAGCAGCGCGTGGTCGGCGGGGATCGGCGAGTTCGTGTTGCTCGCCTGGATCAGCAGGCTCTCGAGGTTCTTGCCGGAGATGTACTCGTACGCGGCGTAGGGCACGTTCCGCACCTCTCCGAAGCCGACCCCGCTGCCGATGTTCGGGCTCTTCAGCGCCTTGTGGACCCCGCCGCGTTCCGAGACCCGGCGCCACAGGGCCTCGCCGTCGAGCCTGCGTCCGTTGAACACCCGCAGCAAGACGACCTGCTCGAGCCCCTCGGTGCCGGTGACGCCGGCCCGGAAGGTCTCGCCGAGGGGGTCCTCGGACAGCTTCTTGAGCAGCAGGTACCTGCCGAACTCCTCACGGTTCCTCATGGCCTACCTCCCGCGCGATCAACACCGGTTCCGAAGACATTATCGCCTTGATATCTCACGACTTGCGCGCTTGTCAATAGGTGAGGCGCCCGGAGTTGACGAAAACTTGACCCGCTCCCGCGGGCGGCACCAGGAGCACGGCCAGAAGCGTTACGAGCGCGGCCGATCGCAGCTCACTCGGCATCGTCGCTGTCCCCGGCCCGCTCGGCGGCGCGGCGCTCGCGCCAGTAGAGCTTCTGCCAGCGCTCGACGTTGCGGTTGTGCTCGGCGAGGGTGTCGGCGAAGACGTGGGTGCCGTCGTTGCGGGAGACGAAGTAGAGGTGATCGACGTCGGCGGGGGCGGCGGCGGCGCGCAGGCTGGCGAGGCCGGGGGAGGCGATCGGGCCCGGCGGGAGGCCGGGGTAGCGGTAGGTGTTGTACGGCGAGTCGACGCGCAGGTCGGCGCGGCGGATGTTGCCGTCCCAGCGGCCGAGCTTCTTCAGTGCGTAGATGACCGTCGGGTCGGCGTAGAGGGCGATGCCGCGGGCGAGGCGGTTGGCGTAGACGCCGGCGATCAGCGGCCGCTCGTCGGGGACCTTCGCCTCTTTCTCGACGACGCTGGCGAGGGAGACGACCTCGCGCACGGTCGGCCGCCGGCTGCCGGCGAAGGGGCGGGCGGGGGCGGGCTCCCCGCTCCCGGGCTGCCCGGTCCCGGGCTCGCGGCTCCCGGCCGCCGGCTCCGACCCGCGGTTCGGCGACCGCGCCGGCGGGGCGTCTTCGACCTCGGTCGGGTCGGCGGCGGCCGGGATCTCCTCGCCGGTCTCGGGGAGGGGGGGCTCCTCAACGGTGCCGGGGGTCGCCGTGGGCTCGGCGGGCGGTGCCGGCGCCGCTCCCCAGCGCTCGTCGAGGAGCGGCTCGACCTCGGCCGTCCAGCGCTCGCGGAAGGTGCGCACCAGGGTGGCGACGATCTCCTCTTCGCCCGTCGTCCGCGGGAAGGAGTAGGTGGAGGGGAAGAGGTAGCCCTCGAGGTCCTCGGCCTCGGGGTCCCAGTCGGCGATCGGCGAGGGGTCGCGCATGGCGGCGAGGAAGGCGCTCTCGTCGCCGAGGCCGGCGGCGGCGAGGACGGCGGCGGTCTCCACGAGGTCGAGCCCCTCGACGACGGTCACCGGGTGGTCGACCACGTCGCCGCGCACCAGCTTGGCGAGCACCTGGCGCGGGGTGGAGCGGCCGGCGAAGCGGTACTCGCCGGCCTGGAGCGCCGGGTCGCCCATGCCGTAGACCAGCCAGGCGCGGGCGAGCCGGGCGTCGCGCAGGACGCCGGCCGTCTCGAGGTCGCGGAGGATGGCCGTCGACGGGGTGCCCTGCTCGACGAGGACCTCGACGTCCTCGCCGGCGAAGCCGCGGTAGGGCGCGCCGAGCGCCCGCCACGCCCACCAGCCGGCCGCACCCCCCGCGAGACCGGCGAGCACGAGCAGGACGGCGAAGGCGGCTGCGGTGCGGCGGAGCCTCACCTCCGCGCTCCAAGGACGCGGGCGGCGGGGTGGCGGTCCGGCTTCACCTGGACGCCTCCGCGGCGGGGGTCGCGGCGTGGCGGCGCGGCTTCACCCGGAGGCCTCCGCGGTGGGGACGGAGACGGTCTCGCACGCGGCCCGGCCCGCCGTCTCTCCGAGGCCCCGGTCGAGGGCCTCCTGGAGGAGGATCTGGGCGGCGACCGCGTCGACGCGGCCGGTCCTCTCCTTCACCGTGACGCCGGCTTCGGCGAGCCGCGCCTCGGCCTCGACGGTGGTCAGCGCCTCGTCGACGAGGACGAGCGGCAGGCCGGTGGCGCGGGCGAGCCGCTCGCCGAACCGCCGGGCGCGCCGGGCGGCGTCGCCGCGGCCGCCGTCGAGCCGTCGCGGCTCGCCGACGACGAGGAGCCCCGCGCCCTCGCGGCGGGCGACGGCCGCGATCTCGCCGATCGCCGCCCGGTCGCTGGTCCGCTCGATCGCCCCGAGCGGCACGGCGAGCGAGCGCGCCGGGTCGGACAGCGCGAGCCCGATCCGGCGCTCTCCGAAGTCGACCCCGAGGGCGGGGGAAGCGGGCTCCTGCGGCACGCACGGAAGTCTATCCCCCCCGGTGCTTCTCCCCTGCGTCCGCGCCCGACCGCTGTGCTACCATCCGCCGGCCGGCCGGCGGGCCGCCGGCTCCGCGCCGGCCCAACCTCCTCGATGCGCCGAGGGCCGCGCTCCGTCATCGTCCGCGAGGGGCGCGCCCGCCGGGCCGACGTCGCCGAATCCCGACCGAGTTCTGTAAGCTTCACGGGGGTCCGAGACATGGAAGACGTGGTCATCCTGAGCGCCGTCCGCACGCCGATCGGCGCCTTCCAGGGAGCGTTCGCCGCGATCCCCGCGCCCACCCTCGGGGCGCGGGCGCTGTCGGCAGCCTTCGAGCGCGCCGGCGTCGAGCCCGGCGACGTCGAGCAGGTGAACATGGGGTGCGTGCTGACCGCCGGCGTCGGCCAGGCGCCGGCGCGGCAGGCGGCCCTCGGCGCCGGCTGCCCGCCGAGCACCGGCGCGCTGACCGTCGGCAAGGTCTGCGGCTCGGGGATGCGCGCGGTGATGATCGCCGCGAACGACCTGCGCTGCGGCGACTTCCGGCTGGTCGCCGCCGGCGGCATGGAGTCGATGAGCCAGGCGCCGTACCTGGCGACCGGCGCCCGGGACGGGCTGCGGCTCGGCAACGGCAAGCTGGTCGACTCGATGATCCACGACGGGCTGTGGGACCCCTACGGCGACCAGCACATGGGCAGCTGCGCCGAGCTCTGCGCCCGCGACTACGACTTCTCCCGCGAGGAGCAGGACGCCTACGCGGCGGAGAGCTACCGGCGGGCCCGCGAGGCCACAGAGTCGGGCCGGATGGGCGAGGAAATCGCGCCGGTCGAGGTGCCGCAGCGCAAGGGCGACCCGGTGGTCGTCGACCGCGACGAGGAGCCGTTCCGGGTCGACCTGGCGAAGATGCCCCAGCTCGAGCCCGCCTTCGACCGCGAGGGCTCGGTGACCGCGGCGAACTCGTCGAAGATCGACGACGGCGCCGCCGCCCTGGTGCTGACCACCGCCTCGCACGCCGAGCGGCTGGGCGAGCGGCCGCTGGCGCGGATCGTCGCCCACAGCTCCTTCGCCCAGGAGCCGGAGTGGTTCACCACCGCACCCGGCCGGGCGGTCCGCGGGGTGCTCGACCGCGCCGGCCTAGCGGTCTCGGACATCGACCTGTGGGAGGTCAACGAGGCGTTCGCCGTCGTCGCCCTGGCGTTCCTGCGCGACGTCGGCCTGTCGCACGACGACGTCAACGTGCGCGGCGGGGCGGTGGCGCTCGGCCACCCGATCGGCTGCTCGGGGGCGCGGATCGTCGTCACCCTGCTCCACGCGATGGCCGAGCGCGGCGCGCGGCTGGGTTGCGCGGCGATCTGCATCGGCGGCGGCGAGTCCACGGCGATGATCGTGGAGCGGCTGTCCTGAGCCTCCGCGGCCGCGCCGCGGCGGTCCTCCTCGCCCTCCCGCTGGCTTTCGGCGCGACGGCCGGGCCCGCCGCGGCCCAGGACCGGGCCGACGACCCGGACGTCGAGGTCCAGCCGGAGCTCGACCGCGAGCGGCCCGTGACCGTCGGCGAGAGCGCCGAGACGCTCGACCCCGCGGACCCGTCCGGGCCGCCGGAGACGGCCGCGGCCGAGGCGGTCGCCGGCCCGGGCCAGCGCTCCGCGGAGCCGGAGGAGACCGGCGAGGGGATCGAGCCGCCGGCGGCCCCCGAGGTCCCCGAGGAGGACCGGCCGAGCTTCAGCCTGCCGGTGTCCGAGGCGCAGGGCGGCGGCGTCGCCACCGGCGTCGCCGACGAGCTCGAGTACGTCCGCGAGAGCTACGTCGCCGCCCGCGGCCGGGTCGAGATCAGCTACCAGGACGTCGACCTCGCCGCCGACGAGGTCGAGTACGACCTGACGACGAACACCGCGACCGCCGCCGGCCACGTCGTCCTCGACCAGGGGCCGCGGCGGATCACCGCGGAGACCGCCGTCTTCCGCTTCGACACCAAGACCGGCGAGTTCACCGACGCCACCGGCTACGTGGCACCCGACTACTACTTCCGCGGCGAGACGGTGGCCAAGGTCGGCGAGGACACCTACACGGTGACCGACGGCGTCCTCACCTCGTGCGAGGGAGACAACCCGTCGTGGAGCTTCCGGCTCGGCCACGCCCGGATCGACGTCGGCGGCTACGCGCGGGTGCGCCACGTGTCGATGCGGGTCAAGGAGCTGCCGGTCCTCTACACCCCCTACATCGTCTGGCCGGCGAAGACCGAGCGCACCTCGGGCCTGCTCATCCCGGAGGTCGGCTACTCGGAGCGGCGCGGCTCGGAGATCGGGCTCGCCTACTATCAGGTGCTCGGCCGCAGCTTCGACACCACCTTGCACTTCGACGCCTACAGCGAGGGCTACCTGGGGTTCGGCAACGAGCTGCGCTACCGGCCGTCCGAGGGCACCGCCGGCAACGTCGTCGGCTACCTCGTCCGCGACCCCGAGGCCGAGGAGGCGGAGATCGAGCTCGACGAGTGGCGGTGGAAGATCGACTGGTACCACCAGACCGAGGACCTGCCCTGGGACCTGCGCGGCGTCGTCTCCTACCACGACTTCTCCGACTTCGAGTTCTTCCGCGACTTCGAGCGCGACTTCGACCGCAACACCCTGCGCTCGCTGGAGAGCTGGGGCTTCGTCACCGGCCACTGGGGGCCGCACTCGCTCAACGTCCTGGTCAACGACCGGCAGACCTTCTTCGGCCTGGGCACCGGCGGCGCCGCCGAGCGGACGATCAGCCAGGCGAAGCTGCCGGAGGCCGAGTACCGCCTGCGGCCGACCAAGCTCGGGCCGCTGCCCGTCTACCTCCAGGCGTTGTCGTCGGCCTCGGTGCTGTCGGTCGACCGCCAGCGCAACTACAACGACTCCTACGGCCGCTTCGACCTCTTCCCGCAGCTCACCCTGCCGGTGCGCGCCGCGCCCTGGCTGTCCCTGTCGCTGACCGGCGGCGGGCGCGCCACCTGGTACAGCGATTCGATCTTCTCCGACGCCGACATCGCCCAGCTTCCCCCCGACCAGCAGGAGCGGGCGCTCAACGTGTCGCGCTTCCGCGAGGAGCCGCTGACCCGGGCGGTGCCGTTCGCCGGGGCGGAGATCGTCGGCCCGTCGGTGTCGCGGATCTACGACGCCCGGGTCGGCCCGTTCGCCCGCTTCAAGCACGTCGTCGAGCCCCGGTTCACGGTGAGCTGGCTCGGCGACTTCGACGAGACGGCGCGGGTGCCGAACTTCGACGAGGTCGACGACCTGCGGCGCACCGTCGGCGGGTTCGGTCTGCGCTCGACGCAGAGCGGGCGCTGGTCGCTGGTCAATCGGCTGCTCGCCAAGCCGGCGGCCGAGGACGGCGGCTCGGCGCGCGAGATCCTCTCCTTCGAGGTCGCCCAGGAGGTCAGCCTCGACGACGCCCAGCCGCTGCAGGTCTCCGCGGGCGGGGCGACGGCGCAGGAGGGGCCGATCTCGACCCTGCTGCGCTTCAGCCCGTCGCTCGACTCCAGCTTCAAGGCCGAGGTCGACTACAGCGGCTTCTTCTCGAACCCGGTGCGCACCTCGCTCTCCGGCAACCACCGCTTCGGCCGCGGCAACCTGGCGGCCACCTGGTTCACCCGCTACGACGCCGAGAGCGGCGAGGCGCGCAGCGACCAGGTACGCTTCTACGGCGGGCTCGACGTCGTCCGCGACCGGCTGCGGCTGGAGAGCCAGGTCAACTACGACCTCGAGCTGGCGCTGCTCCAGCAGCAGAGCTACGTGCTCCACTGGCGCTCGCAGTGCTACGCGCTGCGCCTGGAGATGCGCGACTTCCGGGCCGGCAACCGCCGCGACACCGAGTACTTCCTCTCCTTCAGCCTGAAGAACGTCGGCACCTTCGTGCCGCTGACCGCACGCACGACGACCACTCTGCCGTAAGGACGACGATGAAGGGACTGATCCTCTCCGGCGGCAAGGGCACGCGCCTCAGGCCGCTGACCTACACCTCGGCCAAGCAGCTCGTGCCGGTGGCCAACAAGCCGGTGCTCTTCTACGGCATCGAGTCGATCGTCGCCGCCGGCATCGAGGAGATCGGGATCATCGTCGGCGAGACCGGCGACGAGATCCGGGCCGCGGTCGGCGACGGCTCGCGGTGGGGAGCGCGGGTCACCTACATCGAGCAGGACGCCCCGCGCGGGCTGGCCCACGCGGTGATGATCGCCGAGGAGTTCATGGCCGGCGAGCCGTTCGTCATGTACCTCGGCGACAACCTGATCGCCGGCGGCATCAGCTCGCTGGTCGACGAGTTCCGCGAGCTCGGCTGCAACGCCGAGATCCTGCTCGCCGAGGTGCCGAACCCCGAGCAGTTCGGGGTCGCCGAGCTCGGGCCGAACGGCAAGGTGGAGCGGCTGGTGGAGAAGCCGCCGGAGCCGAGCTCGAACCTGGCGCTCGTCGGCGTCTACATGTTCGACTCGACGATCTTCGAGTCGGTCCACCGGATCGAGCCCTCGGCCCGCGGCGAGCTCGAGATCACCGACGCGATCCAGGACCTCGTCGACCGCGGGCTCGACGTCCACCCGCACATCGTCGGCGGCTGGTGGAAGGACACCGGCAAGCTCGAGGACATGCTCGAGGCGAACCGGATCGTGCTCGAGACCCTGGAGGCGAAGCGCCAAGGCCCGGTCGACGGCTCGACGATCGAAGGCCGGGTCGAGATCGGCGAGGGGGTCGAGATCGTCGACTCGCTGGTCCGCGGGCCGGTGATCGTGGGCGACGGGGCGCGCATCGAGCACGCCTTCGTCGGCCCGTACACCTCGATCGGCGAGGGGTGCACGATCGCCGGCTGCGAGATCGAGAACTCGATCGTCCTGGCCGGCAGCGAGATCCGCGACATCCCGCTCAGGATCGACGGCTCGCTGATCGGTCGCAACGTGCGGATCGTCAAGACCGACTTCAAGCCGAAGGCCTACCGGTTCATGGTCGGCGACAACTCCGAGGTGGGGATCACGTGAGGCGGCGGACCGTCGGGGGGGAGACTCCGTGCGCGCGTTGATCTTCGGCGGCCGCGGCATGCTCGGCCGCGCGGTCGTCGCCGCCGCCCGCCGGCGCGGGCAGGCGGCGCTCGCGCTCTCCCGCGAGCAGGCCGACGTCACCGACCGCGAGCGGCTGCTCTACTGGGCCGACGCCTTCCGGCCCGACACGGTGATCAACTGCGCCGCCTTCACCCGCGTCGACGACTGCGAGAGC
>Ga0214468_1000512_pt1 | contig 12217 bp, 10 predicted proteins | sample RVTome_9_FD_187334 | JGI IMG/M metagenome (GOLD analysis project Ga0214468, IMG submission 187334) | Soil microbial communities from uranium-contaminated site in the Upper Colorado River Basin, Wyoming, United States - RVT155D38 HiSeq ...
TGGAGCTGCGTCTCGGCGGTCACCGCCGTGCGCAGCGGCACGAGCACGTCGCGCGTGTACCGGGCGTGCGCCGCGGCGTAGTGCAGGCGGGTCGCCGCGCGCCGCGCGGCGGCCCGCACCTCGACTCCCAGGGCCGCCAGCTCGTCCCACTGCCGGCGGATCTCCAGCCGGGCCGCGACCCGACGCGGCTGCCCCTGGTCGAAGAGCGGGAGGCGGAAGGCCACCGACGGGCCCACCCACCACTCGGTGTGGGCGCTGCCGTCGGCCTCGTGCTCCACCTCGCGCTCACCCTCGGCGCCGACCTCGAGCTCGGGGAAGACGGCCGTGACCCGCGTGATCCCCAGGCGCCGCGCCGCAAGCTCGAGGTCGAGCACTCCACCGGCGATGTCGAGCGAGCGGGCGACCGCCCGCGGCTCGGGATCCTCCGGCAGCGCCGGCTCCGCGGGCAGCTCGGGCAGGCGCTCGACCGTCTCCCAGCGCGACGCCCGTTCGCCCCACAACCCCATCGCCTCGTCGAGCCGCACCCGCAGCTCGGCGACCGCCAGCTCGCGCCGGGACACCTCCAGCTTCACCTGCTCGTAGAAGTCCCTCTCCACGAGCAGATCGAGCTCGCTGACGTTGCCGGCCTCCCGGAGCTGCACCGCCATCTCCCACGCCGCCTCCACCGCCAGCAGCACGTGGCGGTCGAGCTCGAGGAGCTGACGCTCGGCCTGGTAGCGAACGAACAGCGACCGCACCTCGGCCGCGAGGTCGACGACCGCCGCGGCGAGGTCGAGCCGGGCGCGCTCGAGCTCGGCCGCGGCGATGCGCTTTCGCGCCGGCAGCAGGAAGAGGTCGAGAAACTCTTCGACGACCGAGATCTCGAGCTGCGGCGTGCCGCCATCGCCGTCGCGGAAGCGCGCCACGACCTCGAGGAACGGGTTGGGCGGCAATCCGGCCTGCACCTTGGCGGCCGCGGCCCGGCCGAGATCGGCATAGCGCGCCTGCAGCCGGCGATTGGCGAGCAGCGCCACCGCGACCGCGCTCTCGGTGTCGAGCGGCCGGGACAGGAGCTCGTCCAGGCGCTCGCCCACCTCGTCGGCTCCGGCCGTGACCTCCGGCCACTCGACACGGTGCCCGGTGCGCTCGCCAGCGAGGTCGGCGGCGTCGGTGAACACGTCGCGCACCGGCACCGAGGCGCAGCCCCCGAGGCCGACGGCGAGGAGAGCGGCGGCCACCGCGCCCTTCACGGCCCGTCTCCGGGCGGCCCGTCGTGGTGGGCGTGACCCTCGTCACCCGGTTCGCCCTCGCCCTCCGGCTCGACCTCCTCGAGAGCCATGCCGCAGATCGGACACGTGCCGGGCTCGCCGGAGCGGACCTCCGGGTGCATGGGGCAGGAGTAGACGGGCGCGTGGCTCTCGTGCCCACTCGTGGTTTCCGGCTGGTGCTCGTGCGCGCCCGGCGCCTGGGGCTCGGTGGAGGGCATTGGCGCCGCGGTCTCGAGCACGCCCGAGGGTCGCGCGAAGGGCGCGGAGGACGCCGCGTCGCTCGCCGGGTGGCACTCGGGCAGCGGCGGCAGCGTGACGGCGGTCGCGCAAGCGCCCAGCAGCGCCGGGAGCAAGACGGGGACGGCCGCTCGCAGGTACGGGTGGCGCTCCATCTCAGACGATCTCGGCATCGGTGGCGGCCGAGACCTCGATGTCGGCGGCGAGGTGGTGGTGGTGCATCTCGGCTCCTCTTGAGATGTTCGGTGAGAGGGCATCTGTGGTCGACGCGGCTGAACGTCGATCGGCCGATCGACGCGGCCGCGGCCATCCTGTCACTTGCGCGGAGGCCGTGAACCGCGCGTCTGCGAAGCCTGATGGAGCGGAGCTCTCAGTCCCGCCCGCCGGCGATCGCCCAGAGGTCGACGACCTCGTCGCCGCGGACGACGTGGTACGCGGGGAAGTTGGGGACCGCGAGGCAGGAGTGGTTCGGGAGGACGCGCAGGCGGGTGCCGACCGGGAGCGGGCGGGAGAGGATGCCGTGCTCCTGCGACAGGGCGGTGAGGCGGAGGTCGGCGGCGGGGCGGCCGGCGCGGTAGGCGGCGAGGTCGGGGAAGACGGCGCCCATCCCCCACCGCCAGCGGCCGCCGAGGTGGCGGGGACCGGGGTCCTTCGACAGGGCGAGGGCGCCGGCGTCGACGACGGCGTGCTCGCCGCCCGGCCGGCTGGAGACGACGCTGGTCCAGACCGTCACCGCGCAGTCCTCCGGTCCGCACGAGCCGAGCGCCGCCTGGGTGCCGTCGTAGAAGGCGTAGTTGCCCGGCCGGGCCTCGGTGACGCCGGCGAGGGCGTCGGGGCCGGCCTCGGCGAGCGCGGCGATCCCCGGCGTGGACCCGACGCTGACCGCCGGCACCTCGATCCCCTCCCCGCGCAGCCGCTCGGCGAGGCCGGCGATCCGCCGCGTCTCCTCCTCCTGGGCGGCGCGGGCCTCGGCCCGGTCCGCCGCGTGGTAGGCGTGACCGGAGTGGGACAGCAGGCCGTCGAAGACGAGGCGCGGGTCGTCGGCCAGCCGACGGGCGAGGTCGAGCGCCTGGGCGGACTCCGGGTCGACGCCGGCCCGGCCGTAGCCCGAGTCGACCTTCAGGAAGACGTGGAGCGGGCGGCGCTCGGCGGCGAGGGCCCCGACCGCCTCGGCGGAGTCGACGACCAGCCGCAGGGTCGCCCGCTCCGCGAGGTCGCGCACCTCGGCCACGCGCGACAGGATCAGCGGGAAGGCCCAGGTCAGGTCCTCGAACCCGGCGTCGGCGAAGACCCGGGCCTCGTGCAGGGTGGAGACGGCGAGGCCGCGGGCGCCCGCTTCCCGCTGCCGGCGGGCCACCTCGACCGACTTGTGGGTCTTCGCGTGCGGCCGCAGCGCCACCCCGAGCCGGCCGCACAGGCCCTGCATCCGGGCGAGGTTCGTCTCGAGGACGTCGAGGTCGAGCAGGAGCGCCGGGGTCGGGAGGTCGGAGACCGCGCGCGGAACGGCCCAGCCGCGGCTCATCCGCCGCCGCCGCCCTCCTCGCCGCGGCAAGTTCGCTGGCATTCGAGCGCCGCTGCATCGCGCATGGCTGCGTTGCTCCTCCTCGACATAGCGCCTCCTCGCGGCCGAGCGTGACACACTCCCGCCGCCCATGCCCACCCCCGCCGGCGACCCGCACCGCCGCCTGCCGCCCTGCCCGCGGACGCCGAACTGCGTCTCGTCGGAGGCCATGCACCCGTACCAGCGGATGGAGCCGATCCCGTTCTCCGGCGAGCCGGCGTTCGCCATCGCGCGGTTGGCGCGGATCGTCGAGGAGATGCCGGGAGGCCGGGTCAAGCGGCGGGGCGAGCTCTGGCTCCACGCCGAGTTCCGCACCCGCTGGCTGCGCTTCGTCGACGACGTCGACCTGGTCGTCGACCCGGACGCCGGCGTCGTCCGCTTCCGCTCCGCCTCGCGCCTCGGCCGGCGCGACTTCGGCGTCAACCGGCGGCGGATGGAGGAGCTGCGGCGGCGGTTCGAGGCCGGCGACGAAGGGAGCGCCGCCGCCGGCGGCCCGGCCCGGGACGCCCCGTAAGATCCACAAGCTCCGTTCCGAGACCGAGCTCGCCGCCCCGCTCGACGAGATCTTCGCCTTCCGCCACTCCAGGCTCGCCGAGCGGTTCGGGGAGGTGGACGCAGGTCAGGCGGTCAGCCGGCCGGACGAGCGGTCGAACTCCCCCGGGTAATCTTCCGGCCACAAGCCGAAGGCGTCGTAGATCCGGCTCCAGAGTCTCCGCGCCGAGTCGTCCGGAGACTCGACGATCTCCCCGACGGTCAGAACGATGGGCTCGGGTAGGACGAGGTCTGTGCCGGGGAAGGGTCTTGGCGCGGGGAGGTCGAAGCTGGACCAGTCCCTCGGAGACCGTGGGCGCAACGTCCAGCCGCCGATCCCGATTGCTGCGATGGTCGACAGGACCCGAGCAGACCGATCCGGAAGTTTCGTCTCCCACAGCTCGTCGTCCGAAAACAGTTCTCTCAGCAAGCGAAAAACCGAGGTCGGATACTCGAGCAACGCCAGTGGGGAGAGGGCCTTCTCGCCCGTCGAATGCGACGGCCCCGGACGGAAGAAGCTCGAGAGCGGCGCGGAGAAGAGTATGCCAGCCTCTCTGGATATCTCCAGCCAGAAGATGTCATCTCGTCCAATCCGCACCCCCCGCCCGGTCGGAGTGAGACGTTGCCCGCCGAGCCAAGCGGCGTTCGTCACCGAGAATTCGAAGCGGCGGACGCCGAGTCGACCCGGATCGATCAGGTAATCGCTATCGCGAAGAGCCGCGAGATCGAGGCGTTCGTCGATGGTCGGCTCCACGACGAGGACGAACGTCTCCTCCGCTGTTGCGCGTAGAGCATCCAGCTGAGCTCGGAGACTCATCGAAGCATTCCGCACCTCCTCCGCGCCTGTCCCGGCAGGGGACGTGCCGGGGCCGCCGAGGATTTCCTCCCTCGACAGTGGCCGTAGACGTGTTCCCACCCGGGTCACGAACTGCCAGCCGCCGGCACCGACTCGAGCATAAGGCTTTCGTTCGAAACGAGGCCTGATCCCGATCTTGATCAACGATGGACCGGATCCTTCACGCACGATCTCGACGAGAACCTCGTCCTCCGCAGGAGATGGGGAGATCGTGTCGGTCAACACGTCGTGCAGCAAGACGCGAGCGCGGGCGACGCCAGGGATCGGATCGAGTCCGGTCGCGGTGCCACCTTCCTCGCGGAGACCCAGCCAGATTTCTCCGCCCTCTGCATTCAGCATCGCGACGACCTCCTTGGCGATGTCGTCCGGCCTCGTCAACGAGTCTGCGGCCATGAACTCGAGTTTCTGCGACTCGTCCTGCCCGAGCGGGACTCTGGAAGTCATCCGATCGCTCCTTCGAGCGCTTCCGCTGGATCCATGAGGAATCTCGCCAAGGGTACGCGGCCGGTACCTTCGTCCGCCTGGACGAGACCCCCATACACGAGGAGCGTTCGGTCAGCTCCAGCCCGATCCTTGGCGTCCATCAGGCGCCGAAGGCGTTCCGGACGGATGCGAGGTGAGGCAGTCACCTCGATGGCGGTCTTGCCCCTCTCCGATTGAACGATGAAGTCGACCTCGTGGCGATCTCGCTCTCTGAAGTAGTGGAGCTCGCTTCCGAGCTTCCTCGCCAAGACCCGCAGGTGAGCGAAGACGACCGTCTCGTAGAGCCTTCCACGGGCTTCTTGATCCATGCGGTCCGGCCAGACCGAGAACGCCGCCACCAGACCATGGTCCACAGCGTAGACTTTCGGACTGGACTGAGCCCGCAACCGCGAGGATGCCTTGGTCGACATAGGTAGGAGCGGCAACGGCACGAGCAGGCATGTTTCGACCAGCAGCCTCAGCCAATTCCTGACCGATCGATCGTCAGCCCCGAGGTCGGAAGCCCGCGCGGCAGAGTTGAACCTCGCGCCCGAATCCTGCACCAGGTAGACGAAGAGATCGCGCACCGCGTCGAGCTTGTTGACGTGGCGGGCGAGGTCCCTGAGGATGGCTCGTTCCGCGATGTCGCTCCGCAGCAGCCTCCAGACCTCCTGAGGATCGGAGTGGTGCGCAAACCCGGGGAATCCACCCACGTCCAGGTACCGCTGGAGGAGTTGCGGAGCCCGAGCGATCGTCGCCTCCCCGCGCTCGCCCGGTCTGTTGAATCGGAGGTACTCGCGGAACGACAGGCCATCGAGTGACAGCTCGTCCCAGCGTCCCTGGCCCGACTCCACGGCTCCACCGCGGAGGAGGCTCGCCGACGAGTCGGTCACCACGATCCGGCCCTCTCGGCGGTCGACCGCCTGCTTGAGCCATCGGTCCCACCGCGGTGCCTTGCTCACTTCGTCGAAAAGGAACACGCGAGGGCTTTCGTCCTCGAAGCCAGGGGGGGAGATCTCGGCGACCTGCCGTGCTGTGACTTCCTCGGTCAGGCGATCGTCCGAGAAGTCGAAGTAGGTCAGGTTGGCGGGGACCCAACCCTTGTCGAGGAGCTCGTCCGCCACCTGGAGAAGGAGGACGGTCTTGCCGACCTGTCGGGGGCCGCGGACGATCGTTGCACGGCGGCTTTCGAGGTCGCCTAACCGCTCCACCACCGTCGGTTGAAGGTCCCGGCGCTCCGGGTAAGCCGAGGCTCGCCGTCGGCCGGGATCCCGCCACCAAGGATTGAGATCCTCCAGAATGGCGTGAAGGTCCATCACCATGTCCTATCCTGCCACCAATTGAACCATCGGATGCAACCATACCACCCTTACGCGCCTCTTTTCCTCGGCATACCTCGGCGGGAGTTTGTCGGCCGGCCGGCGCGTTATCGGAGCGTGGCCGCCGTCCGGCGGCGGCGTCCCCGTTTTCCACCAACCGAGCACCGCAGGAGCCCGCGATGTCCCGCGCCGACGTCCTCGCAGCCCCCGTTCCGACCTCCACCGATGCCGCCCCGGCGGCGCCGGAGCTCGCCGTGCGCGACGACGTGCGGAACCTGGCGATCATCGCCCACGTCGACCACGGCAAGACGACCCTGGTCGACGCGATGCTGTGGCAGAGCGGCATCTTCCGCGACAACGAGACCGTCGCCGAGCGGGTGATGGACTCGATCGACCTCGAGCGGGAGCGGGGGATCACGATCATGGCGAAGAACACCGCGGTGACCTACCGGGGGACGCGGATCAACATCGTCGACACGCCGGGCCACGCCGACTTCGGCGGCGAGGTCGAACGGATCCTCGAGATGGTCGACGGGGTGTTGCTCCTGGTCGACGCCTCGGAAGGGCCGCTGCCGCAGACCCGGTTCGTGCTCAAGAAGGCGCTCGAGGCGGGGCTGCCGCCGATCGTGGTGATCAACAAGATCGACCGGCCCGACGCCCGGCCCGCCGCGGTGCTCGACGAGGTCTACGACCTGTTCATCGACCTCGACGCCGAGGAGTCGGCGCTCGAGTTCCCGGTGCTCTACACGAACGCCAAGGCCGGCACCGCCCGCCGCGCTCCCGACGCGGCGGACGAGACCCTCGAGCCGTTGTTCGAGACCATCCTCGCCACGGTGCCGGCGCCCACCCACGACCCGGCGAGCCCGCTCCAGTTCCTGGTCACCACCCTCGACTACGACGACTACGTCGGGCGGCTGGTCATCGGCCGGGTGGTCAACGGGACGCTGGTCAAGGGGCGGGAGGTGGCGCTGTGCCACCGCGACGGCACCGTCGCCCACGGCAAGGTGACGAACCTCTACGACTACGAGGGGCTCCGCCGCGTCGAGGTGCGGGAGGTGGGCCCCGGGCAGATCGCCGCCGTCGCCGGCTTCGACGAGATCGGCATCGGCGAGACGATCTCCGACCCCGAGGACCCGCGCCCGCTGCCGCCGATCCAGGTCGACGAGCCGACGATCGCCATGGTGCTGTCGGTCAACAACTCGCCGTTCTCCGGCCGCTCGGGTAGCCACCTGACCTCGCGCCAGCTCAAGGCGCGGCTCGAGCGCGAGGCGCTGTCGAACCCGTCGATCCGGGTGGCGCCGACCGATTCGCCCGACGCCTTCGAGCTCTCCGGCCGCGGCGAGCTCCAGCTCGCGATCCTGATCGAGATGATGCGCCGCGAGGGCTACGAGGTCGGCGCCGGCAAGCCCGAGGCGGTCACCCGGCGGATCGACGGCGTCCTCCACGAGCCGATGGAGGTCTTGATCGTCGACTGCCCGGAGCAGTTCGTCGGCGCGGTGACCCAGGGCGCCGGCGCCCGCCGCGGGCGGATGAAGAAGATGTCGAACCACGGCTCGGGACGGGTGCGGATGGAGTTCCGCATCCCCTCGCGCGGGCTGATCGGCTTCCGCACCGAGCTTCTGACCGAGACCCGCGGCACCGGCATCGCGAACCACCTGTTCGACGGCTGGGAGCCGTGGCAGGGCGAGATCGCCCACCGCGCCACCGGCGCCCTGGTCGCCGACCGCGCGGGCCGCGCCACCGCCTACGCGATCGACAACCTCCAGCCGCGCGGCACGCTCTTCGTCGCCCCGGGCGACGAGGTCTACGAGGGGATGATCGTCGGCGAGCACAACCGCGAGAGCGACCTCGACGTCAACGTGACGAAGGAGAAGAAGCTCACCAACATGCGGGCGTCGTCGGCCGACGAGCTGGTGCGCCTGGTGCCGCCGCGGCGGCTCTCGCTCGAGCAGGCGCTCGAGTTCGTGCGTGACGACGAGCTCGTCGAGGTGACGCCGGACGCCTTCCGGCTGCGCAAGCGGGTGCTGCAGGCGAACCGCCGGAAGTAGGCCGGGCGCGGCGGGACGCGGGACGGTCGCCCGGACCGGGCCGGACCTCCACGGACCGCGCCGAGGTAAGATGCGTCGTCCCCGCGATGAGCTACCTCGCCTACAAGCTGATCCACCTCCTCGGCGTGGCGCTGCTCTTCACCGCGCTCGGCGCGATGGTCGTCCGCCAGCTCGGCGCCACCCCGGCCGCGCCGAAGGACCGTGGCGGCCGGCTGGCCGGGATGACCCACGGCATCGCGCTCGTCCTGATCCTCGTCTCGGGCTTCGGGGCCCTCGCCAAGCTCGGCCTCGGCCTGCCCGGCTGGGCATGGGCCAAGATCGGCGTGTGGCTCCTCCTCGGCGCCTCGCTGGTCGCCATCCGCCGTCTGCCGGCGGCCGCCGTCTGGCTCTGGTGGCTCCTGCCGCTCCTCGGCGGCCTCGCCGCCTGGCTGGCGCTCTACAAGCCGGGCGGCTAGCACCTACCTCGGGGCCGCACGCTCCCGCCGCTCGACGAGCCTGCGGCGCCCCCGCTGCGCGGCCGCCGCGTCGTCACCGTCGGACGGCGCGACTCGTTTCGCCCTCGCCGATGCACTAGTACCTTCAAAGGGAAACGTTTGGCGAAAGATCCCTCGAATCGATGTTTTCCGAAAGCGAACGCCGCCGCGTCCTTCCCTGAGTGAGCGACGAGTTCGCCTAGTCTAGGAGTTCTTGGGGGGCGGGCGGCGCCGGCATGGCGTCGGCGGGGCGACCCGGTCTCGAGGAGGTTCTGTCCATGTTCTCTGTCTCCCGCCGTCTCGCCGCGCTGACCTTCGCGCTCGCCGTCGCCGTCGTCCCGGTCGCTCCCCTCCACGCCCGGCCCGCGGACGTGGAAGGCGCCGCGTCCTCGTGGACCGCCGTCGTCCTCGACTACCTCTCGAAGCCCCTCGACGCCCTCGGCTGGGGCGATGATCCGCCCCGGCGGCCCACCGCGACCTCGTCCCGCGACCAAGTCGAGGTCGAGGACGGCGGCGGAGACGAGCTCAGGCCCTGGTGGGACCCCAACGGCGGGACGGTCGACGCCGTGGTCCAGCCGACGGGCGAGCTGCGTCCCTGGTGGGACCCGAACGGGTGAGGCCGGGCGGTCTCCGGAGGCGATCCGACGAATCGCCCCGAGGTTGTCACTCAACCGCGCCTCCGTGGTACTAGTAGAGGTGAAGAGTGCCCGAATCCCCCCGGGCCGCGGAGGACCGTCATGCGGCACATCGACCTCGATCTCGCGCTCCAGGTCCTGCAGGGAGAGCTCCCCCCGGACGCTCTGTTGCGGGCCCTCCTCGAGCACATGAAGGACCTCTGCCCGGAGTGCCGGCAGACGCTCGAGATCCTCCACCCCGGCGAAGAGGAGCCGCCGACGGCGCTGCTCGACCCGCCGGAGCCCCCGCTGCTGCCCGCGGCCCGCCAGGCCGAGCTCGACCTGCGCTACGCGGCCGCCTTCGGCAAGGCGAGCCGTGCGGCGGTGGACCTCGCCCAGGGTATCCGGCGCGAGCGCCGGCGGGCCCGCCGCGACCTCAAGGACCTCCGCGCGCTGCCGGCCGACGAGCGCGAGGCCCGGGTGGTCGGCGCCCGCACCCGGTTCCGCTCCCGCTCTCTCGCCGAGCTGATGGTGGAGACCAGCCGCGAGCTCGTCCGCGAGGATCCCGCCGAGGCGCTCTCCCTCGCCGAGCTGGTGCCCACCGTCCTCCTGTGGACGCCGGGCGCGCTCGACCACCCCTGGTCCCACGTGCTGCGGATCCGCTCCCTCGCCCACCGCGCCAACGCCCAGCGCGTCCTCGGCGACCTCGTCGCCGCCGACGAGAGCTGCCGCCAGGTCCGCTCCCTCGTCGAGGGGCGCCCCCTCGCCGATCCCGAGGTCGAGGTCGAGCTCGCCAGTCTCGAAGCCTCGCTGCGCACCGACCAGGGGAGGTTCGGTGCCGCGGTCGCCGTGCTCGACCGGGCGATCCAGGTCCAGCAGGCGACGGGCGACGGCCGGGGGCTGGCCCGCAGCCTGGTCCAGAAGGGGATCTGCCTGGCGGAAACCGGCGACCACGCCGCGGCGGTCGACGCCCAGCGCGAGGCGCTCGCCCTGCTCCGTCCGGAGACGGACGAGTCGCTCTACCTGTGCGCCGTGTCCAACCTCGCCCTGAGCCTGTGCGAGGCGGGCTCGCACGCCGCCGCCCGCGAGGTCGTCGGCGCGCACCGCCCCCTCTTCGACCGGCACGACGACCCGTGGAGCGCCCTGCGCCGCGACTGGCTCGAAGGCCGCATCGCCCTCGGCCTCGGCGAGACCGAGACCGCCGAGCGGCTCCTCGTCGCCGCGCGCGACGGCTACCTGGCGCGGAACCTCGGCTACGACGCGGCGATGGTGTCGCTCGACCTCGCCACCCTGCACCTCGAGCAGGGCCGCACCCGCGAGCTCAAGGAGGTGGCGCGGACGGTTCAGCCGCTCTTCGAGTCGCAGGACCTCCACCGCGAGGCGGTCGCCGCCCTGCTGCTCTTCCAGCGCGCCGTCACCGCCGAGCGGCTGACCGCCGACGCGATCCACAAGCTGCGCGGCTACCTCCGCACGACCCGGAGCCGCGGCCCGTCCGAAGAGCTGGTCTCCTAGGAGAGCCGGACCCGGACGTCTCTGCTCGGCCATCGGCGCCGTCCGCGCCAGGCGCCCGGCGTCGGACGGCGGTGCCGCGTCCCCGGCCGGCGTGCGCTGGCCCAGCCACACCCCGGCGAGGACCAGGCCGTGCCGCACGGGGCACTAGTCGTCTGAGTCACCCATCCCTTGCCTCCGCGCAGGGGTCTTGCGGAGTGGATCCAAGGCGCGAGGAGGAGTCGATGCCGTAGCATCGTCAACGACGAGCAACGCCGGAGACGCCCGCAACCCCCCTGCGCCCTTCGGGTTGCGGAAGGAAAGGGATGGGTGACTCAGACCACTAGAATGTCCGGATGATCGAGCCGCGCGTCGACGCCCCCGTGCAGCGCAAGATCGGGCGCAACGATCCCTGCTGGTGCGGGAGCGGGAAGAAGTACAAGAAGTGCCACCTCGGGCGCGACCGGGTGACGGGGCGGGGCGGCCGGCGGCCGGCGCGGGCGGCGCAGGACCGCGACGAGATCGTGCTCAAGACCCGCGAGGAGATCGAGGGGGTGCGGCGGGCCGGCCAGCTCACCCGGGCGATCCTCGACGAGCTCGCCGGCTTCGTGCGCCCCGGGGTGTCGACGGCCGAGATCGACGAGATCGTCCGTGCTCGGACCGCGGCGGCCGGCGCGACGGCGGCCTCGCTCGACTACAAGGGGTTCCCGTGCAGCTCGTGCACCTCGGTCAACGAGGTCGTCTGCCACGGCATCCCCGGCGGCCGGGCGCTGGTCGAGGGCGATATCGTCAACGTCGACGTGACCTCGGTCCTCGACGGTTTCTACGGCGACGCGAGCCGGATGTACGAGGTCGGCCGGGTCGACGAGGAGGCGGCGCGGCTCGTCCGCGTCACCCGCGAGTGCCTCGAGCGCGGGATCGAGCGGGTGCGGCCGGGCGGGCGGATCGGCGACGTCGGCGCGGCGATCGACCGTCACGCCCGCGCCCACGGCTACTCGGTGGTGCGCACCTTCGGCGGCCACGGGATCGGCCGCTCCTTCCACGAAGCGCCGTTCGTGCCCCACGTCGGCAAGGAGGGCACGGGCGACCCCATGGTGCCGGGGATGGTCTTCACCGTCGAGCCGATGATCAACCAGGGCACCTGGCGGGTGAAGGTGCTCGCGGACGGCTGGACGGCGGTCACCGCCGACGGCAAGCTGTCCGCCCAGTGGGAGCACACGGTGGCGGTGACCGAGGACGGCGTCGACGTCCTCACCGCCTAGCAGCCCGTGGTGAAAGTCCGCGGGGTCGCGTTGCGGTCCCCGCGGGGTCGGATGCAAGGCGTCGGCGCGCAGGCGATGCGTTGCCATCGTCGAGCGCCGACAACGCCGCAGGCGGCCCC
>Ga0214468_1000513_pt1 | contig 12210 bp, 5 predicted proteins | sample RVTome_9_FD_187334 | JGI IMG/M metagenome (GOLD analysis project Ga0214468, IMG submission 187334) | Soil microbial communities from uranium-contaminated site in the Upper Colorado River Basin, Wyoming, United States - RVT155D38 HiSeq ...
TTCTCCCGCAGGCCGCGGACCCGCCCGCCCCGCCCCGGCCGCCACGGCCCACCCGGTCGCTACCGGCCGCCCGCGGCCCCGGCCGCGAGGACCTCCGCCGTCCAGACCTCGGCGCCGCTGCGCGCGATCGCCTCGCAGGCGCGGTCGAGCGCCGCGGCGCCCTCGGCCTCGCGGCCGGCGGCGAGCAGCCGCTCGGCGAGCCGCGCCTCGAACAGGGGCACCAGGCGCCAGCGGCCGCTCGAGCGCAACGAGTCGGCCGCCGTGCGGAGCTCCTCGCGGGCCGGTGCGGCCTCGGCCTCGGAGACGTCGGGGGCGGCGGCCCGCGCCCAGCCCCGGACGGCCCGCGCCCAGTCCTGGTAGTAGAAGAAGCCGTGCTCGGTGCACAGGGTGAGCGCATCGCCGCTGCTCCGGAGCGCCGCCGCGGGATCGCGCCGCAGGAGCTCGAGGGCGGCGGCGTAGGAGGTGGCGACGGCGAGGCTGAAGGGGTGGCCGAGCTCGCCGGCGAGCCCGGTCGCCGACGCGGCGGCGGCCTCGGCCGAGTCGGGGTCCGCGGCGAGCCAGGCGCGGTGGGCGTCGAAGGCGCGGGTGAAGACGCCGAGGTCGACGCCGACGAGCGCCACGTGGTCGGCGTGATGCGCCGGGTCGTAGAGCTCGGCGCCGCGGGCGAGGTGCCCGCGGGCGGCGTCGAGCTCGCCGCGCTCGAAGGCGACGACGCCGAACTCCAGCCGGGCGGCGATCTCGAAGACCGGCGCTCCCCGCCGCCGGGCGAGGTCGAGCATCCGCCGGGCCGCCCGCTCCGCCTCGGCGAGACCGCCGGTGACGACCGCGACCGACGACGCCCCCCACAGGGTGACCAGCTCGCCCTCCTCGTCGCCCCCCTCGCGGCGGAGCTCCCGGGCGCGGCGGAACGAGCGGGCGGTCTCCGGCGCCGCCCAGCCGCGGTGGGCCGAGAGCGCCAGCCCGCGGGCGAGGTGGAGCCGGGCCTCGAGGTCGCGGTCGGCGGCCGGTCCGGCGGCCGCGCCGCCCCCGGGCTCGGCGAGCAGCCGGAGGCCGCGGTCGGCGTGGCCGATCGCCTCGCCGTAGGCCGAGCGCGCGCTCGCCGTCCGCGCCGCGCGGAGCCGATGAGCGGCCGCCGCGCGCGCGTCGCCGCCGGCCTCGAAGTGGACGGCGAGCTCGGTGGCGACGTCGGCGAGACGGCCGGCGTGGCGGGTCTCGAGGGCGCGGGCGACCGCGAGGTGGTAGGCGGCGCGGCGGGCCGGGGCGACCCGCCGGAGGACCACGTCGTGGAGCAGGGCGTGCCGGAAGGCGAACCGGGTCGAGGCGGCTCCGCCGGGACGCGCCTCGGCGCCTTCGAGCTCGACCAGCTCGCCGAGCCGCGCCCACTCCGCGAGCCGCGAGTCGACCTCGGCCGCCTCGGCTCCGAGCGCCGCGGCGAGCACCGCGGCGTCGAACGACGGCCCGGCGACCGCGGCGGCCTCGACGAGCCGGCGGTCGCCCGCGGCGAGGCGCTCCACCCGCTCGTCCACCCAGGCGGCGAGGGTGGCGGGCACGACGGTCTCGATCGCGGCGAAGTCCTCCTCCGTCCGCCAACTCCCGTCGCCGCGCGCGGCGAGGACGCCGCGCCGCACCAGCTCGTCGGCGAGGGTGACCAGGAAGAGCGGTTGCCCGCCGGTGCGGGCGTGGAGGGCGCGGGCGACCTCGCCGGCCCGGTCGAGTCCCGGGAAGCGGCGGGCGACGAAGTCGCCGACCTCGGCCGCGGACAGGTGGTCGAGCACCAGCTCCCCGCCCGTCGGCCGGAGGACCGCGTCCGAGACGACCGTGCGCAGCGGGTGGCCCTGCACCGCGACCTCGACCGGGCGGTAGGTCGCGAGCACGAGGAGGCGGGCGGGGTCGGGGCGGCGGGCGACGTAGTCGAGCCAGGCGAGGGTCGCCGTGTCGCTCCAGTGGAGATCCTCGAGCAGCAGCGCCACCGGGCGGCGCTCGGCCAGCGTCTCGACGGCCTCGGCGAGCTCGCGGAGCATCCGCGCCGGGGTCGCGCCGCCGCCCGCGCCCTCCGGCGGATCGCCCTCGCCGGCGGGCCGGCGAGGAGCGAGGTGGACGAGCCAGCTCGGCGCCAGGAGCTCGAACGCCGCCGCGACCTCCTCACCGTCGTCCGACCGGAGCAACCGGCCGAACGCCTCGAGCAGCGGCAGGTACGCCTCGCCGCGCCCGTAGCTCTCGACGCACTGCCCGCGTGCGACGAGAGGCCCTTGCTCCCCGCCCAGGCCGTGCAGGAACGCCTCGCAGAGGGCGGTCTTGCCAACCCCGGCCTCACCGGCGACGAAGACGATCCGCCGCTCCCCGCCGAAGGCCTCCCCGCCCCGGCGGGCGAGCTCCGCCCAGCCGCGCTCGCGGCCGACGAGGGGGCGCTCGTCATGGCCGGGCGGCGCCGCTGGCAGCGCGGCGAGCGACGCCGGCGGGGGCGGCCCCGCCTCGACCGGCGCCACGAAGCGATAGCCGCGGCCGTAGACCGTCTCGACGTAGGCCGGCTCGCCCCGGTCGTCGCCGAGGGCCTGCCGGATCTCGTGCACCGCGGTGGTGAGGACCCCGTCGGTCACCGCCCGCCCTTCCCAGACCGCGTCGAGGAGCTCATCCTTCGGGACGAGCCGCCCGGGGCGGCGGGCGAGGAGGTGGAGGACAGCGAACCCGCGGGCGCCGAGGGGCACCGTCACGTCCCCCCGCCACAGCCGTTCGTCGTTCGGGTCGAGCCGGAAGGGCCCGAACCGGAGGGTCGAGGGCGAGTCCGTCCGCTGCAAGGCCGCGCTCCCGAAGAGGCTCCGCGCCGACGCCTGAGAGCAAGCTCTGAGAATCGCCTGAGGTTTCGCTGGAGATCTCGCCGCTCGCCCGTCGTAGGGTCGGAGGCGATGACCGAGAGCTCCCAGGAAGTCGGCGGCCACCCTAGCACGCGGGACGGGGGCGGCCCGGCCGTCTCGATCCACCGCACCTTCGTCGTGCAGCTCTACGCCGACGACGGCGATGCCGGACGAGGAGACGAGCGCGAGGCCGGGGCGCCCGGCCGGCTCGCCGGCCGGGTCGAGCACGTGCCGACCCGGGAGGAGGCGAGCTTCTCGACGGTCGAGGAGCTCGTCGCCTTCTTCCGCCGCCGGGATCTCACACACCGAGGAGACAGACGATGAGCGCGATCGAGACCGCGATCGAGATGACCACGCGCGAGGGCGGCCGGACCCGGGTCGGGCCGGAGGCGGTCGACGACCTGCGCGGCGCGCTGGCCGGCCCCCTGCTCGCCTCCCCCGACCCGGGCTACGACGCCGCCCGGACCGCTTTCAACGGGGCGTTCGACAAGCGCCCCGGCCTGATCGCCCGCTGCCGCGGGACGTCCGACGTCGTCGAGGCGATGCGGTTCGCCCGCCGCTACGACCTGCTCGTCGCGGTGCGCGGCGGCGGCCACTCGGTCGCCGGCAAGTCGAGCTGCGACGGTGGCCTCCTCGTCGACCTGTCGCCGACGCGCGCAGTGCTCGTCGACCCGGCGCGCCGGCGGGCCGAGGTCCAGGGCGGCGCGACCTGGGGGGACGTCGACCGCGAGACCCAGCTCCACGGCCTCGCCGCGCCGGGCGGGATCGTGTCGCACACCGGGGTCGCGGGACTCACCCTCAACGGCGGCATCGGCTGGCTGCGCAACCGGTTCGGCCTCGCCTGCGACAACCTGGTCGCGGCCGAGGTGGTCACCGCCGTCGGCGAGGTCGTCACCGCGAGCGAGGCCGAGCGGCCGGAGCTCCTGTGGGGCCTGCGCGGCGGCGGCGGCAACTTCGGCGTCGTCACCCGCTTTACCTTCGCCCTCCACCCGGTCGGCCCCGAGGTCGCCGCCGTCTTCGCCTTCTACCCGCTCGAGGAGGGGGAGGAGGTCGTCCGGCGGTGGCGGGACTGGGCCGAGGCCGCTCCGGCCGAGGTCACCTCCGAGGTCGTCCTCTGGACGGCGCCCGACGTCGAGGGTCTGCCGCCGGGCGCCCGCGGCCGGCGGGTCGCCGTCCCCGGCGCCGTCTACGCCGGCCCGCCCGAGGAGGGCGAGCGCGTCCTGGCGCCGCTCCTCGAGCTCGGCGAGCGGCTCGGCGAGATCGCCGGCACGATGCCGTTCCGCGGCGTCCAGCAGGCCTTCGACCCGTTCTTCCCCAACACCGGCGAGATCCGCGGCTACTGGAAGTCGCTCCACGTCCCGGCCCTCTCCGACGAGGCGATCGCCCTCCTCCTCCACGCCGCCGCGGAGCGCACTTCCGAGGAGTCGATGGTCGTCGCCGAGCACGTCGGCGCAGCCGTCCGCGAGGTGCCGACCGAGGCCACCGCGTTCGCGGCCCGCGACGCCGCCTACATCGTCAACTTCATGGCCACCTGGCGCGAGCCGACCGAGGGCCGCGAGCACGTCGGCTGGGCGCGCGAGGTCTGGGACGGGCTGGTCCCGCACTCGACCGGCGCCCCCTACCTCAACTTCCTCGGCGAGGAGGGCGGCGGGTCGGGCGAGCTGGTCCGCCGCGCCTTCGGTCCGAACTACGACCGCCTGGTCGCCCTCAAGCGCGGGGTCGACCCGGACAACGTCTTCCGCCTCAACCAGAACGTCGCGCCGTAACGAAGGGCCCCGACCCCCCGGCGCCGAAAACCCAGGCCGAAACGCAGGCCGAACCCAGGAGGAGATCCCCATGCGAGTCACGACCCCTCCCGCCGCGGCCGCCGCGACGGCGGCCCTCGTCCTCTGCCTCCCGCAACCCGCCGGCGCCGCCCCGGTGCCGCGAGCCGGCGAGCCCGCGCAGACCGCGCACTCCGCTCCGGCGCCGGCCGCGGCGTATCCCGCCGACGTCCTCCTAGCCTGGAACGAGAAGGTCCTCGCCGCCGCCGAGGCGGAGGACCGGTTCCTCACCCTCAAGGGCCTGCGCACGGCGGCGCTGCTCCACCTCGCGGCGCACGACGCCCTCAACGCGATCGAGCCGCGCTACGAGACCTACCTGCCGCGCCTGCGGGCCGACGGGACCGCGGACCCGGTGGCCGCCACGGCGCAGGCGGCGCACCGGGTGGCCATCGACCAGTACCCGGACCTGGGGGCGAGCTTCGACGCCGAGCTGCGGCGGTGGCTGGCGCAGGCGCCCGCCGGGCCGGCGCGGGAGCGGGGCGTCGAGCTCGGCCGCAAGGCGGCGGACCGCGTCCTCGCCGCCCGCCGCGGCGACGGTTGGGACAACGAGGCCGAGTACCGCTGGCACCCGATGGCGCCGGGCGTCTACGCCGAGTTCGCCGAGCACAGCGGCACGCCGGAGGGATTCGTCTTCGGCGCCGGCTGGGCGACCGCCAAGCCCTTCGTCCTCGACCGGCCCGACCACTTCCGCGCCCCGCCGCCGCCGGCGATCGAGAGCGCGGCCTACGCCCGCGCCTTCGCCGAGGTCAAGGCGGTCGGCCGCTTCGAGAGCCCCGCCCGGACCGCCGACCAGACCCACCTCGCCCTGTGGTGGAAAGAGTTCGTCGAGAGCTCCCACAACCGGCTGGCCCGCGAGCTCGCCGCCGCCGAAGGGCTGGACCTGTGGGACGCGGCGCGCCTCTTCGCCCTCCTCGAGACCAGCGTCTTCGACGCCTATGTCGACGTGTTCGAGAACAAGTTCCACCACAACCACTGGCGGCCGTACACCGCGATTCGCTGGGCGGCGAACGACGGCAACCCGGAGACCGCGCCCGACCCCGAGTGGACCAACACCCACCGCCACACCTACGCCTTCCCCTCCTACCCGTCGGCCCACGGCACCGCCTGCGCCGCCGCCATGACCGTCCTCGCCGACGTCTTCGGCGACCCCTATCCCTTCACCATGACCATCCCCGCGGTCGATGCCGCCGGACCGTTCTCGGAGAAGATCGTCATGGACCCGCCGACCCGCACCTTCCCGAGCTTCTCGGCCGCCGCCCGCGAGTGCTCCCTCTCCCGCGTCTACCTCGGCATCCACTTCCGCTACGACTCGGAAGCGGGCACCGAGCTGGGGACGAAGATCGGGCAACACATCGTCGCCGAAGCGCTGCGGCCATTGCCAGCGCTGCCATAGATCGCCAGGTCCCAGGGTGGGCCACCTACCCGATCGGGTGAAGAGCATTCTGTGGATTACGATGGGGGCTCCCGATCCGCTCATCTCCCGCCGTGTCCATCGAGCCCCAGGTCCTCCGTCCCGAGCGTTCGGCCCACGACTCGATCCGCGGCTACCTCTACCAGGCCCTGCTGGGAGCCCAGCGGTGGCTGGAGCTCGAGGAGGGTGAGGCGCTCCTCTGCGAGGGAGACGAAGACCTCGACCGGCTCCTTCTCGACGGCACCGGCCGGCTGAGCGAGCAGGTCAAAGCCTCCGAGAAAGACCTCGAAGCGAAGGCAGTCAAAGAGAGCGTCCGCAACTTCCTCCTCGCCTACGCGACCCTCAAGCGCGATCGAGCGGAGAGTCGGCGCTTCCGCTTCACCTCCACCGCGACCTTCCCGCCCCGCCTCGCCCCTCAGCCCGTCCTCGACGTCGTCCGCCGCTGGCAAGAGGCGCCGTGCCCCTTGGAGGAAGTGGCCGAGGCGGTCCGTGGCTGGCAAGCCGGAGCCGGCTCCCCGAAGCCGGTCCGCGACGCCGTCGCCTGGCTCGACGAGACGAAAGGCTGGGAGGAGTTCGTGACGGCCGTCGAGTGGCACATCGAGGCTCCGAACCTCGACCGGGTGAGGACCACCATCGCAAGCGACCTGGAGGCGAGAGGGCTACCCGGCCCGGAAGCCACCGACCGCCTGGTCTACGAGATCCTCCGCGCCTCGACGGAACCCGAGCCCGCCGGCCGCGTACGGACCCGGGACGACCTCCAGCGACTCCTGGAGACGGCCCGAACGGACCTGATCCGCTGGGCCCAGGGCGCCGACGGCCAGCGGATCCGCAAGCTATTCGATGAGACGGCGGCTATGGCGAGGGTCCTAGAGGACAAGGCCCTGCCCCTCGACACCGGCGAGCGCAACCCCGGCCGACTCCTCGCCGCGCCCTACGAAGTGGTGCCGTTCCTTGGCCGCCATGCCGAGCTCGCCGCCCTGAGCGCTTGGTGCCAGGAACCCGAGCCCGTCAGCGTGTGGCTGTGGACCGGCCAAGGCGGGATGGGCAAGACCCGGCTCGCGATCGAGGCCTGCCACCGTCTGAGTCGCCAGGCCTGGCACACCGGATTCCTCCGGGACAAACCTTCACCCGAGCACCTAGACGACTTGGTGCGCGGGCCGACGCCCCGGCTCGTGGTGGTCGACTACGCCGAGACCCGCCCCGACGACCTCCGCGACCTCCTCCGCCGCCTGAGCCAGGTCCCCCCGGGCGGACGAATCCGGGTCCTCCTGCTGGCGAGGCAGGCGGGGGACTGGTGGCGGCGTCTGAAGGAAGAGAGCGATCGCCTGGAATGGCTCCTCAGCCGGCGCGAGCCACGAGAGCTCGGGCCGCTCGTCCACGGCGACCCCACCCGAGAGCAGGTTTTTCGGGAGGCCCTGGAGGCGTTCGGCGCGCTCGTGCCCGACAAGCGTCGAGAGCCCGAGACGATCGACACCCCCGATCTATCATCCGACCTCTACGAGAGAGCGCTCTACCTCCACATGGCGGCCTACCTATCCCTCGTTGACGACGTGGTTCCGACGACGGACAAGATCCTCGACGCCATCCTGGTCCACGAGCGCCGGTTCTGGCGCAAACAGATGCGCCAGCGAGGGTGGCAGGTCGAGGACGCCGACGAGGTCGTCGCGCCGGTGATGGCGGGCCTGGCGCTCCTGGGCGGTGTCCGGTCCGACGCCGAGGCGCGCGAAGCCGTGACCCACCTCGCGCGGACACCCCCGGAAGGTCCACGCGTCCCGTCCTTCGTAGCGCTCCTCCGCCATCTGTACGCCGGCCGATCGGGCAACCACTACTTGGAGGGACTACAGCCCGACCTGCTGGGCGAGCAACTCGTCTACCGCCAGCTATCGACGACCCCCGAGCTCCTCGAACGTGTCATCGAGCGAACCGACACCGACGGCCTCGCCCACGCGCTGACCGTCATCACCCGCCTGGTCCAGCGCCTACCCGCCGCGACCGCTTGGCTGGAGCCCGTCGCCCGGCCCCTCGCGTCCGCAGTGGAGGAATCCGTCTCCCCGGATCTGGCGGGGCGCCTGATGGAGCTTTGCGACCAGGAGTCCTTCAAGGCCTCGGTCCCTTTGCGGGAGATCGCCCTGACAGCGACGCGAAGGGTCCTCGAGTTCGCTCGCGCTCAAGCCACGTCATCGGAGGCGGCGCGCCACGAGTTTGCCCGCATCCTCAACAACCTGGGCATCCGTTACCTAGACTTGGGTCGTCCGGAGGAGGCACTGGCGACGAGCGCTGAGGCGGTGGACCACTACCGTTCTTTGGCGAAGTCTCGCCCGGACGCCTTCCTTCCCGGCCTGGCGATGAGCCTCAACAATCTGGGCATCCAGTATTCGGAGTTGGGTTGTCGGGAGGAGGCATTGGCGGCGAGCGCCGAGGCGGTGGACCACTACCGTTCTCTGGCGAAGTCTCGCCCGCACGCCTTCCTGCCCGATCTGGCGGGGAGCCTAAACAACCTGGGCATCCGGTACACGGAGGTGGGTCGTCGGGAGGAGGCGTTGTCGGCGAGCGCCGAGGCGGTGGACCACTACCGTTCTCTGGCGAAGTCTCGCCCGCACGCGTTTCTGCCTAACTTGGCGAAGAGCCTCAACAACCTGGGCATCCGGTACTCAGAGTTAGGATATCGGGGAGAGGCGCTATCGGCGAGCGCCGAGGCGGTGGACCACTACCGTCCTCTAGCGGAGTCTCGCCCGGACGTCTTCGTGCCCGATCTGGCGATGAGCCTCAACAACTTGGGCAGCCGGTACTCGGAATTGGGTCGTCGGAAAGAGGCGCTGTCAGCGAGCGCCGAAGCGGAAGACTATTACCGTTCTCTGGCGAGGTCCCGCCCGGACGCCTTCCTGCCCGCCTTGGCGAAGAGCCTCAGCAACCTGGGCATCCGGTACTCCGAGTTGGGTCGTCGGGAGGAGGCACTGGAGGTAAGCATCGAGGCGAAAGATATCCGGCGCGAGCTGTGGAAGTCTCGCCTGGGCGCCTTCCTGCCCGATCTAGCGATGAGCCTTAACAATCTGGGCATCCAGTACTCCGAGTTGGGTCGTCGAGATGAGGCGTTGTCGGCGAGCGCCGAGGCGGTGGACCACTACCGTTCTCTGGCGAAGTCTCGCCCGGACGCCTTCCTGCCCGATCTGGCGATGAGCCTCCACAATCTGGGCAGCCGGTATTCGGAGTTGGGTCGTCGGGAGGAGGCGTTGTCGGCGAGCGCCGAGGCGGTGGACCATTACCGTTCTCTGGCGAAGTCTCACCCAGACGCCTTCCTGCCCTATCTGGCGGGGAGCCTTAACAACCTAGGCGCCTTCCTCGCTGCGCTGGGTCGTCGGGAGGAGGCCCTGGCGGCGACCACCGAGGCGGTGCGCACGCTGGCGCCCATGTTTCTTCGCTACCCGGAGGCTCTCAGAGGCTGGATGGCGAGTTGTGTGGGGACCTATGGACGGGTTTCGAGCGAGCTTGGGCAAGAGCCCGACCTCGAACTGCTCGCGCCGATCGTCGAGACACTGAAGGAACTGGACCTCGGAGACGACTAGAGTTCTGAGTCGAACGGTGGTCCCCGTCCCTACATCACGGACCGACCCCGGGGCGGGCGGGGGCTCCGGCGAGGGAACCTCGTAGACGGCGCAGGGCACTGACCGCAGGAGGCCAGGGACGGTCCGGCGCCGGCTACGACGGAGGCGGCGGCCCGCCCCCCGCATACCGACAGCCGCCGCCGTTTCCCACGCCGGAGCCCCCGCCCGCCCCGCCACGGACGGTCCGGCCCAGCCCCTACCAGACCGTGCAGCGCTCCTTCGGCGCCATCGGCTCGCCCGGCTCGCAGGCGAAGGCATGGGCGAAGGACGGGTTGTTGGTGACGGCGCCGAGGACGCGGAACCGGGCCGGGGAGTGCGAGTCGGTCGTGACCTGCATGCGCTCGTACTCCTTGGAGTTCACCGAGCACCAGACCTGGGCGTAGGCGACGAAGAAGAGCTGGTCGTCGGTGAGGCCGGGGACCGGCGGGTCGGGCTCGCCGTGGCGGGAGACCCAGCTCTGGTAGGCGGCGTAGGACTGCTTGAGACCGCCGATGTCGGCGATGTTCTCGCCGGCGGTGAGGTCGCCCTGCACCGCGACGCCCGGCTCGACCTCGTAGCGCGAGTACTGGTCGCGCACGCACTGGGCCTGCTCCTCGAAGCGCTCGGCAACCGCCGGCTCCCACCACTCGCGCATCTCGCCGGAGGGGTCGAACTTGCGGCCGGTGTCGTCGAAACCGTGCGTCAGCTCGTGGCCGATCACCGCGCCGATCGCGCCGTAGTTCATCGCCGCCGGGAAGGTGCGGTGGAAGAAGGGCGGCTGGAGGATGCCGGCCGGGAACGCGATCTCGTTGAGCAGCGGGTTGTAGTAGGCGTTGACCATCTGCGGCGTCATCCCCCACTCCGAGCGGTCGACCGGCTCGCCCACCTTGCGCGCCTGGCGGTCGAACTCGAACTCGGTGGCGGCGATCGCGTTGGCGAGGAAGCCCTCGGGGCGGATCGTCATCGCCGAGTAGTCGCGCCAGGCGTCGGGGTAGCCGATCTTGTCGCGCACCGCGTGCGCCTTCTCGAGCGCCCGCTTGCGGGTGGTGTCGTCCATCCAGGCGAGCTCGGGCAGCGCCCGCTCGAAGGCGCCCTCGATGTCGCCGATCATCTCGAGCGCCACCTGCTTGGAGTCGCCGGCGAAGCGCTTCTCGACGTAGAGCTTGCCGACCGCCTCGCCGAGGGCGTTCTCGGTCATCGACACGCAGCGCTTCCAGCGCGGCTGGATCTCCTGCTGCCCCTGGAGCCGCTTGCCGAAGAACTCGAAGTCGGCCTGGACGAAGCGCTCGGGAAGGTAGGCCGCGAGGTTGTCGGCGAGCTGCCAGCGCAGGTAGGCGCGGACGGTCTCCGGGTCGGCCGCCCGGACGGCGGCGTCGAGCGCCTCGAAGAACTCCGGGGTGGCGACGTTGAGCTCGGTGATGCCCGGGTGGCCGGCGGCGGCGAAGAACGCGTCCCACGGCAGGTGCGGGGTGAGCTCCTGCAGGCCCTTGCGATCGATCTTGTGGTAGAGCTTCTCGACCTGACGCATCTCCGGGGCGGGGCGCGAGGCCTCCGCCAGCTCGGTCTCGAAGGCGACGACCGCGGCGGCCCGCTCCGCCGCCTCCTCGGGGGCCGCGCCGAGCAGCTCGAGGACGTCGGCGACGTGCTTCTCGTAGGCGGCCATCAGCTCCTTCTTCTTCGGGTCGTCGGAGACGTAGTAGTCGCGCTCCGGCATCCCCAGGCCGCCCTGGACGAAGAAGCCGATGTTGGTGCCCGGGTCCTTGAAGTCGGGCAGCACGCCGATCGAGAACAGCGCGTCGGCGCCCACCCGGTGCAGCGTGGCGGCGACCCGCATCAGCGACTCGCCGCCCTCGACCTCGGCGATCCTGGCCAGGGTGGGGGCGAGCGGCGCGAGGCCCGCCTTCTCGATCGCGGCGGTGTCCATGCAGGTGCGGTAGTAGTTGCCGATCCGAGCGTCGTCACCGCTCGGCGGAGCGCCGTCACCGCTCGGCGGAGCGCCGTCACCGCTCGGCGGAGCGCCGTCACCGCTCGGCGGAGCGCCGTCACCGCTCGGCGGAGCGGCGCCGTTGCTCGACGCCGCCTGCTCGAGCAGGTCGCGGACCACCTCACGGTTCTCCTCGCGGATCACCGAGAAGCTGCGCGTCCAGCGCGGCTGGTCGGAGGGGAGCTCGGTGGCGTCGACCCACGAGCCGCAGGCGTAGCGGTAGAAGTCGACGCACGGGTCGGCCGAGCGGTCCATCGCCGCGGTCACCGAGGCGGCGAAGTCGAGCGCCCCGTCGGCCCTTGCGGCGGTCGCCGTGCCGGTCGTGCCGGCCGTGTCGGCCTTCGGGGTCTCGCCGTCGGCGGCCTCGATGGCCTTCGGGTTCGTGCCGGCCTCGGCCTCGGCGTCGGCCTTCGCGGCCTTCTCCGCGTCGGCCGCGGCCCGGCCGTCGCCGGCCCGGACGTCGAGGGCGGGCCAGGCGGCGAGGAGGGACAGCGCGAGGGCGAGGCTCAGGATCGGATGCTTCATCGGGTCAATTCCTTTCGCTGCGGGTCTCTGGAGA
>Ga0214468_1000514_pt1 | contig 12206 bp, 6 predicted proteins | sample RVTome_9_FD_187334 | JGI IMG/M metagenome (GOLD analysis project Ga0214468, IMG submission 187334) | Soil microbial communities from uranium-contaminated site in the Upper Colorado River Basin, Wyoming, United States - RVT155D38 HiSeq ...
AGCTCTTCGCCGGGTCGCCTGAGAAGCACGCAGTCCGGCCCGCCCTCGGGGCCCGGGACCGCCGACGACCACACCCGATCCGCGCCCTCCCACCCCTCGGCCCGCCCTTCGCGGTGGCCGAAGGTCAGCTCCGGCGGACCCTCCCCCGCCGCCAGGTGATGGGTGAAGGCGAAGTCCGACTCGAGCTCGACGCCGTAGACGCGATGCCGCCGCCGGGCGGGCGCCTCACGGACCGGCACCGGATCCCTCCGCCCGGCGCTCCATCAGCCGCTCGCCGGCGAGCTCGGAGAGCAGCTCCGCGAGGTCGCGCCGAACGACGCCGGGGTCGACGGCATAGGCCTCGGCGGCCCGGGCCGCGGCGGCCGACTCGTCGACCCCGGCCGACAGCCACCGCCACAGGTCCGCGGAGACGCCGGTCAGCGAGAACACCCGGCGATCGGCCGTGCGGCAGAGCCACACGACGCCGTCGAAGTCGCGCCAGGCGACGCCCTCGGCCAGGCGCCAGCGGGCACCTTCCCCGGCCAGCGAGGCGAGCAGGGCCGGACCGCCGAGCCGCCCGCGGGCCTTCAGGCTGCGGTGCGGGGGCACCAGCCGCCAGCCGTCCTCGACCCGGCCGGTCAGCGCGTTCCAGAAGGGCCGGTCGGGCTCGTTCCACGGAAAGGCGACCGGCTCGGCCAGCCCGTACCAGGCGCGATCCCCGAGCCGCTCGCGCCACCTCTGCTCGGCGGCCCGGCGCTCCTCGGCGTCCGGCAGCACCTCCGCGGTCCGGTCCTCGAGGTCCCGGGCCGCGACGCAGGCGACGACCCCCGGCTCGCCGGCGAGCGCCCGCCGGACCGGCGGCGGCGAGTAGAGGTGCGCGACCACCACTCGACGCCGACCGCCGGCCGCCGCCAGCGCCTGCCGCACGCGCAGCCCGGACAGCGCGCAGTCGTCGACCAGGACCAGCGTCCGCCCGGGGTCGGCGGCGGGAGCCAGCCGGTCGGCCGGGAGGTCGAGCAAGTAGGCCAGCATGCCGAGGACGAAGATCCCGCCCCGCGGGATCGCCCGGAGCTCCGCCTGGTCGAGGTCCGGCACCTGCCGCACCAGCTCGCCGGCCAGCCGCTCGGCGTCCCGCTCGGCCTCGGCCCAGGAGACCTCGCGCAGCCCCTCCCCCAGCCGGAGCAGCAGCGCCCCGAGCCGCAGGCGCTCGGTCTCGTCGGTCGGGGTCGGGCTCAGAACCAATTCAGAACCAATGACGCAACCAGCTCTCCAGCGTGACGGCGTGCCAGAAGCGGAAGTCGCCTCGGCCCGCCAGGTACTCCTCGTACCCGCGGCGCAGCCGCCGCTCGTCGACCAGCCCCGCCTCCGCGGCTCGCATCCCGGAGAGCAGGTTCCAGACGCGGCGGGTCTCGCGCTCGCGCAGTCCGCGATCGAGGATCTCGGTCGGCAGGATCTTCTCACGGTGGTCGACCACGGCGGCGGGCAGCCACGGGCGCACCGCCTCGCGGAGAACCCGCTTGCGGACGCCACGGCGGGCCGCCTGCTCCGGCGGCAGCCGGGCGGCGAGCTCCACGAGGCGGTGATCGAGCAGGGGATGAAGCAGCTCGATGCCGTACCTCCGTCCCCGCACCGCCAAGGCGGTCGTCACCACCGGCAGGGCGTCGTCGCGCAGCGAACGCGTGAGCTCCCGGCGGGAGGGGGGGCCGGCGGGCCGCAGCGCGGAGAAGGCCCGCGCCCAGTCCCGGCGGCGGTCGCGGGGCAGCCAGGGGACGGCGTGTCGCCCCGCCACCAGACCGCCGGGGAGGGCGGCGTGCAGGGCCGGGACGACGATCCGGCGGGCGGACGGTCGGGGGGCGGGGTGGCGCCACAGCTCACGTGCCAGCGCCATCCACCGCCCGCCGAGCAGCAGGTCCGCATAGCGGAAGGCGCGCGGACCGAAGAACAGGTGGTCCCCGCCGGCGCCGGTGTACAGGCTGTTCGCGCCCTGTGCTGCGGTCCGCCGGAAGGTGGCGTCCCAGGCCTCGGCGTAGGGCGGACGATAGGGGGAGTCCGGACCGGCGAGCGGCTCGTCCGCCTCGCGCAGGCACCAGTGCTCGACCCCGTCGACCTCCTCGAGCGGCAGCCCGAGGTGGCGGGCGACCTCCCGGGCTCGCTCGCTCTCCCCCGATGCTAGAAGCGCGGGCGTGGTGCGATGCACCGCCGACAGCGCCGCATCCGGCGACGAGCGGCGCAGGGCGGCGGCGACGGTCGGGGAGTCGAGCCCGCCGCTCAGGCTGACCGCCGCCGCCCCTTCGGGCGCCCAGTCGCGGCCGATCGCGAGCAGGAGCTCCCGGAGCTCCTCCGCCCATGCCACGTCGCCACGGCCGTCGGGAGCGGGCTCGACCGACCAATAACGCCGCAGCTCGACGCCCCCGTCCGTCGCCAGGATCGCCCCCCCGGCGGGGACCTCGGCGACGCCGGCGTAGAAGGTTCGGCCCGGTAGGGGACCGCGGCCATGGAGATGGAGGACCAGCGAGCCCAGATCCGGCTCGGGCGTCCGGCTCGACGCTCGGGCGACGTCCGCGGCCGTGGCCGCGACCAGCAGCCGGCCGTCGTCGGCCTCGGCCCAGAAGGGGCCGCCGGAGACCCCGAGCCGGTCGCGCAGGGCAAGCAGACGGCGGCGCTCGCCATCCCAGAGAACCGCACACACGGTCCCCTGGATCTCGCCGGCCAGCTGCACACCGACCTGGCGGTACCGGGAGGCGAGCAGCGCCTCGAGCGGGGCGTCGCCCGGGGCGCCCGCGAGACGGGCGAGGGCGCCGCGGTCGGCCAGGCGGCCCCACGCGGCGAGACAGACGAAACCGGAAGACGCCGCCCGGACCGGACCGGGTCGATGCACCTCGGGGGCGGCCCCCGTGCCCCGCCGCCAGGTGATCAGCGCAGGACCGTCGGTGGCCGTCCTCGCCGCGGACGGGGAGCCTGCGACCAGCGAGGCACCCCCGAGGTGGTGCGTCTCAGGTCCCTCCCCGCGTGCCGCTGATCAGGTCCTCGGGAGTGGCCTGCGTGCCGCCCCGCGTCAGCTTTTCGAGCTCTCCGTGCAACCGGAGGCGCGGCGCCTCGTACGACTTCCGTTCCAGCGGCTCCCTCTTTCCGTGTGGAGACTTTCCGTGTGGAGACTTGTTCATTGGGTCACCACCGTCCCAGAAGCGATCAGATCCGCGGAAAGGCGAGCCGCCATCGAGACGCTAGCACGTCGAGGCCGGCGGCGAAAACCCTTTTGGTCGGTTGACACATGGCAGTAACTTAATATGTTGAAGCGTTCCATCGCCGGCGCCTTTCGCTCAGGTTCGTTTGCACGGCCCGGGCCATACGGAGACCGGACCGACCGGGTGGGGGGGCGGCGCGGCCCCCCACTACTGATCGACCCGCTCACTTGGCCTTGCCGCGAATCTTGGTCTTCCCACCGCCGCCGGTGTCGCCGGAGTCTCCTCCGCCGTCGCCGGACGCCGCGGTGTCCTCGCCGAGCGGGCAGAACGGACCGCCCTCCTTGCTCGAGCCGGCCAGGATCAGGAAGTCGCCCCACACCTGGCCCGGGCCGAGCGGCTGCGAGCAGCTCGTGTGGATCTGCACGTGCTCGACGTCGTCGACGAAGATCGTGATCTCGGTCCCCAGGGTGCCGCCGAAGCCGCCGCCGCCCGCTGGGCCGAAGATCGAGAAGATGTCGTCGGGCTCCAGGAAGTCGTCGAAGAGCACGTCGTTCGACCCGCCGGCCTTTCGCTCGATCCGCACCTGGGCGCCGCTCGCCCCCTGGTAGCGGAAGGTCAGGTGGCTCGCCTTCCCCTCGCACGGTCCGCAGGTGCCGAGCCAGTAGCCGAAGTCGTAGGTCATCACGTTGTCGCCGCCTTCGACGACCGTGTCGGTCTGCGACGGGCTGGTTCGCGTGGCGACGGGCGCGCCGCCGAGAAAGTCGTGGATGGCGCCTCCGGGCGAGAAGTTCGACGCCGCAACGCGCACCGTGTAGTCCTGGCTGTCGGGTCCGCTCGGGTCGAGGTTCGGCACCGCGACCCCGAAGCAGTAGAGACCGCCCTCGTCGATCGGCACTCCGTCGACCGTCGCGCCGCCGGTGTTGCGCGCCTGGCACGCGGCCCAGTGGCCCGGGCTCGGATAGGCGCCGGCGTCGTTCGTGTCGAGCGTCGCGAGCACCCGGTCGAAGCCGTCGACCAGCTCCAGGACGACGCCCTCGATGCCGAAGTCGAACTCCTGCTGGACCCCGTCGCCGTCGTAGTCGGCGAAGACGGTGTCGCCGATCAGGTAGGGGCGCGACGGGAGGCAGTTGGTGCAGAAGCCGAAGGCCGCGCGCCAGGCGTTGAGGTTCGACAGGTCGACCCCGAAGACCTCGGCTCTCCACTCGCCCGGCCACAGCGGTTCGGTCTCGCAGTAGTCGGCGCAGTTCGACGACGCCGGATCGCAGCCCAAGCCGTCGTCGCAGTCCGGCTCCGAGCTGATCCTGAACTGCTCCCACTCGCGCTGAGACGAGGGGTTGAAGTTGTCGTAGACGAAGTTGTCCACCACGGTGTCGGGGTCGCCGTCCGGCCCCGGCGAGGTGACCCGGTAGGTGACGCAGTCGTCGCGCCGGAAGACGTCGAACCGGTTGTCGTCGGGCGGGCTCCCGCTGGTGCGCGCACCCTCCGGCAGAGAGTCGTCGAGCCGGGAGCAGTCGCTCGCCGGATCGGCCACCGCGAAGCCGGGGAAGCAGGCGTCGTCCGGCGTATCCGGGTCGTTCGCGTCGGCACAGACGAACATGTCCGCTCCGGACGGGAACCCGGCGGGGTCGGCAGGGTCGGTACCGTAGTCGAAGTCGCCGTCGAAGAGCTCGACGACCTCCGTCGACACGGGCACGTCGATCGAGAAGGTCCAGCTCCCGTCGTAGCTGGACGGCGCCGTCAGGAAGAACTCGGGGTCCGACAACGTGCCCGTCCAGGTGGGGTAGAGGTGAGGCAGGTCGTGGTTTCCCGAGGTCCGCAGGGCGCCCTCGTAGGCGAAGGCGAAGGCGACCACCGAGATGTTCGCCGTCGCCCGCAGCTTGAAGTTCGCGATCGTCGACTTCGAGCCGTCGGCCGGCCGCGCGTCACCGGTGCAGGGATCGGTGGCGCCTCCAGTCGTCGCGCCCCGGTACGAGACGCACAGGTGGTAGGTCGTCACGCCGCTCGGCGCCAGGCCGGGCTCCGGATCGGGCGGCATTTCCACCCCGACCATGAGCGACCACCAGTCGTTGTCCGGGAAGTCGGCCCGATCGGCGGACCACAGGGAGCCGCTCGTCGGGTTCGTCTCGTTGCCCCGCCAGACGCCGACCAGGTCCGCGGGGTCGGTGTTGCCGGTCTGCATCGGGTCGTAGAACAGGGCGTACTGGAGCTGGGTGGACCCGTTGTCCCAGTGCTTCTTCCCGTCGCCGTCCGTCCCTCCGGTGTCGCCGTCGAAGATGCCGATCTCGAACATCGTCTCGCCGGGGGGGACGACGAGCAGGAAGCCCATCGAGTCCTGGGCGAGGGTCTCGATCTGCTCCCCCGCGAGCGCGACCGTGCGGCCGTCGTCGGTCGTCGCGTCTCCCGGGAAATACTGGAACCCTTGCCCGCTCGCCGGAATCGCCGCCAGGAGCCCGAGGACGAGCCCCGCGACGAATGTTGCATTGGCCATTCGCTTCAAAAACATGTACGCCTCCCGTCTTGGTGACTGCTCAATCCAGCTTCACTACAAGATGGCATGCGGCGCACGATGTATTTCACACCGCGGCCGGATATCGATCTATAGAGCCGTGCAAATGAAATTAACATTTCCAAAAGCACCACGCCCGGGACCGAAGCCCCGGGCCGGAAGGAGGTGCCGCGTGTCCGGATCCGACGGGATCAGCTCCCGCGGATCAACTGAGCGGGCACAGCTCCCCGCCCTTGCGGCTGGCTCCTTCGACCACTTCGAACAGTCCGCGCACGAGCCCCGGTCCGATCTGCTGCGAGCAGCTCGTATGGATCGAGGTGTGCGGCTGGCCGTTCAATAAGATTTCAACTTCCGGGCCCAGCGTTCCTTGCTTGTCCGTACCGATCAAGGTGAACGTAGCACCCGGCGCCACGGAGCCGGTGAACACCGTGCCGCCCTTTCGCATGTCGACGCGGACCTGGGCGCCGACGGCGCCGAGATACCGCAGGGTCAGGTTGGTGACCTTGCCCTCGCAGCCGCAGTCGTCCACCGGCTCGTCCGGCGGATCGGTCGGCGGCTGGTCGGCGGGGCAGAGCGGGCCTCCCTGCTTGCTCTCGCCCGCGGTGACCACGAAGTCGCCGAACACCATCCCCGGGCCGATCGGCTGCGAGCAGCTGGTGTGGATCGTGACCTGAGGCGACCCGTTCACCGAGACGTCGATCTCGGTACCGAGCGTCCCCTGGAACCCTCCGCTCCCGGTCTGCGGCCCGTCGATCCGGATCTCCTCGCCCGGCGAGACGACTCCGGAGAAGAGCGGAGCGTCCTTCACCGGACCGCGGCGTCCGGTGATGACCACGTTCGCCGGCGCGTCGCCGAGGTACAGCAGCGTCAGGCTGCTCACCTTGCCCTCGCACGGCCCGCACTCGAGCACCCGGTAGCCGAAGTCGTAGGTCATCACGTTGCCGTCGCCCTCGACGACGGTGTTCATCTGGGTCGGGCTCTCGGTGGTCGCCGTCGGGGCGCCGCCGAAGTGGTCGAACAGACCGCCGCCCGGGCTGAAGCTCGACGACGCCACCCGGACCGAGTAATCCTGGCTGTCGACGCCGTCCGGGTCGTTGTTCGGCACCGAGACGTCGAAGCAGTACAGGCCGTCCGTGTCGACCACGGTGCCGCCGCCGGTGTTGCGCGCCACGCAGGCCTCCCACTCGCCGGGGCCGTAGCCGGAGCTCGGGTCGCCGGTGATGCGGGTGTCGAGAAGCGCGCCGCTCTCGTCGAGCAGCTCGACCAGAACGCCCGGGATGCCCGGCTCGTCAGGGTCCTGGAACCCATCGCCGTCGAGGTCCTCCCACACCGTGTCGCCGACCAGGTACGGCCGCGGCAGCACGCAGTTGACGCAGAAGCTGTTGAGCTGGCGCGACCGCCAGGCGTTGAGGTTGGACAGATCCCCCCCGGAGAGGTCGACCTGCCAGGTCCCCGCGGGCAGGGGGTCGGCGACACAGTAGTCGGCGCAGTTCTGGCTCAGCGGGTCGAGGCACAGCGCCGAGGGGACGCAGTCCGTCTCCGAGCTGATGGTGAACTTCTCCCACTCCCGCTGCGACGAGGGGTTGTCGTTCGCGTAGACCTCGCCGGCGGGCGACGTCAACGTCCAGCGGATGCACGGGCTGCGACGGAAGACGTCGAACCGGTTGTCGTCCGGCGGGCTGCCGGAGATCCGCGCCCCCTCGGGCAGGGAGTCGTCGAGGCGCGTGCCGCCCATGTCGACGGCGAACGGCGGGTAGAGCGCCGAGTTCGGCGTGTCCGCGTCGTCGGTGTCGAAGCAGGCGGTGATCGGAGCGCCCGACGGGAAGCCGACCAGCAGGTCGGTGCCGAAGTCGAAGTCGCCGCCGAACAGGTCGAGCCGCGCCTGGCTCGTCGCCACGTCGAGGTTGAACGACCAGGTCCCGTCGTAGGTGGTCGGCGCCGTCAGGAAGAAGTCGTTCGGCACCGGCGGGCTGTAGGTCGGGTAGATCAGGAAGACGTCCTCCTGATTCGCCACCGGCCGCATCGCGCCCTCGTAGGCGAAGGCGAACGACAGCACCGAGATGTTCGCCGTCGCCCGCAGCTTGAAGTTGGAGATCGTCGAGGGCGAGGTATCCGCCGGGCGCGGGCCGCCGCCGACGCACGGGTCGGGCAGGTCGTTGCCGGTGTTCGCCATGTACGAGACGCACAGGTGGTAGAAGGACGCGCCGCTCGGCGCCTCGCCCGGCGTCGGCTCGGGCGGCTCCGGCACCGCCACCGACAGGTTCCACCAGCCGTTGTCCGGGAACGAGGCGCTCGAGGCCGTCCACACACCCGGGATCGAGGTCGGGTTGGCCGCCGAGTTGCCGAGCCAGGTGCCCACCAGGTTCGCCGCAGCCGTCGACCCCTGCTGCAGCGGGTCGTAGAACAGCGAGTAGCGCAGGCCGGTCGTGCCGCTGTCCCAGTGCCTGAGACCGCCGCTCGCTCCACCCGTCTCGCCGTCGAAGATGCCGATCTCGAACTGCGTCTCGCCCGGAGGAACGGCGATGATGAAGGTCATGAAGTCCTGCGCCAGAGTCTCGACCTGCGATCCGGCCAGAGCGACGGTACGGCCGTCGTCCGTCGCCGCGCTGCCCGGAAAGTGGTTGTACGTCTGCCCCGCGGCGGGCAGCGCCGCGAGCAGAAGGGCCGCGCACAACGGCGCGGTCGAATGGAAAGCACGGATCGAAGACATGGGTGACGCCTCCTGTTACCTCATGACGAGCCGGCGGCCCGCACCCCGGCGCGCTCCGCCTCCCCCGCCTCGGCCGCCCACGCACCGGTCTGGTGGCGCAGCAGGTCGGCGATCCTGTCGGGGTCCCTCAGATACCGCTCCTCTCCGCTGCGCAGGTCGCGGACGTAGAGGCGCACGCGCGCCTCGGCCCCTGCCGCTTCCCGCGGCTCGACCCACACCCGCACCAGGAACGAGTGCACGGGCGCGCCGGCCGAGCTCAGCGTCGAGGACGAATTCGCTTCACGCTTCATCGGCGGCAGGGTGACAGGCGGCCGTCAGGGGATCGTCAGGACTCGATCGGCGCTCGCGGCGGGTCGGGTAGGATCGATCTCACCGAGCTCTCCTGTCGGTCCGGGCTCACCGGCGACTCCGGCCGCCCCGAGGAGAGACGACGACCCCGATGACGCTGGAGATCCGCCTGCTCGGCGGCTTCGACGTCCGACGTGACGGCGGAGACGCACGCTTCGAGTCGCAGAAGGTCCGCGGCCTGCTCGCCTATCTCGCCTGTCATTCGGGCGCCCCGATCGCCCGCGAGCTCCTGATCGAGCTGTTCTGGCCGGACTCCGACGCCGAGGCGGGCCGGCGCAACCTCCGCCAGGCGCTCTACAACCTCCGCCAGGGGCTCGGGGACGACCGCGACCTCGTCGCCGACGCCGGCGGCGCGAACCAGTCGATCCGCTTCGAGCTCTCGCCAGGCGACTCGCTCGACGTCGCCGAGTTCCTCGCCGGGGTCCGCCGCGGGCTGCCCGCCGGCGGCGACGTCGTCGCCTTCGAGCTGGTGCGCGCCGTCGGGCTCTACCGCGGGGACATGCTCGCCGGGTTCTCGCTCCGCGGCGGCGGCGTCGGGTTCGAGGACTGGCTGGTCGGCGAGCAGGAGCGGCTGCGCGAGTCGGCGGTGCGGGCGCTGCGCGCGCTCGTCGACCATTACGCCGCCCGCGGCGAGTACGACGCCGCCCTCGCCCACGGGCGCCGGCTGATCGAGATCGACCCGCTCTCCGAAGAGGCGCATCGCGAGACGATGCGCCTCTACGTCCTCGCCGGCCGTCGGCGACGGGCGCTCAGCGAGTTCGAGGAGCTGGCGGAGCTGCTCGAGCGCGAGCTCGGGGTCGAGCCACTGCCGGAGACGCGGGCGCTCTACGAGAGCATCCTGGCCGAGAACCTGCCGCCGCCGGACCCCGAGCCGCGGCCGGCGCGCGGCCCCCTCGGCCCGTTCGTGCCGATGGTCCAGCGTGCCGAGGCGCTCGCCGCCCTCCACGAGAGCTTCGGACGCGCCGCCGGCGGCACGGCCCGCCTCGCCCTCGTCGCCGGCGAGAGCGGGATCGGCAAGACCCGGCTGCTGCGCTCGTTCCTCGACAGCGTGACCTCGAAGCGCCGGGCGGCGGTGGCCCAGGGGCGCTGCCTCGGCCCCGCGCCCCAGCTCGCCTGCCAGCCGCTGCTCGAAGTCGCCCGCGGGCTGCGTAGCGTGGACGAGGACCGCGTCCTTCGCGAAGCCTCGGACGAGGACCGCTTCGAGGCAGCCGTCGACGACCACTTCGCCGACGCCGGCCGGAGCGGACCGGACGGGTCGATCCCGCTCATCCTCTTCCTCGACGACCTCCACTGGGCGACGCCGTCGACGATCCGGCGGATCGCCGACGTCCTCGAGCGACACGCGGACCGGCCGCTGTGGATCGCCGCCGGTGCCGACCTCGGCCGGCTGCCCCGCCGCCACCCGCTCCGGGTCCTCGCCGAGCGGGAGGACGTCGACCACGTCCCGCTCCCCCGTCTCGACGAACGGGGGATCGCCGAGATCGGAAGCACCCTGGTCGCCGACCCCGCCGACGCGGCGAGGCTCGCCGAGCACCTCGGCGCGGCGAGCGAGGGATTGCCCCTGGCGGTGGTCGAGCACGTCAACTTCCTGTGCGACCGGCTCGTCCTCACCCCCGCGAGCCGCCAGCGCTGGCGCCTCGAGGGCGAGCTGGCGCGGACCCCCGACGCCCCGTGGGAGCTCGACGCCGTCATCTCCCGGCGCATCCGCCAGCTCCCCACCTCGACCCGCCGGCTCCTCGTGCTCGCCGCGATCATCGGCCAGACCTTCGACGTCGAGCTCCTCCAGCGGGCGGCGCGGGAGCACATCGGGGTGGTCGAGATCGGCATCGAGCTGATGCTCGAGCGCTGGCTGATCCGTCAGTTCGCCCGGCGCTGGTCCGACGACCCGCGGGAACGCGACCTCGTCCTCTGGGCGCAGGGCGCGCGCCGCGGCACGTTCGAGTTCGCCCACGAGCGGATCCGCCGCGTGGCCTACGACGAGGTCAACCCGCTGCGCCGCCGGCTGCTCCACCGGGCGGTCGCCGACGCCCTCGCCGAGCGCCATCCGCCCGACGACGATCGCGAGGCCGACAACCTCGCCCACCACTACGTCGCCGCCGGGGAGTGGGAGGCCGCCGTCCCCTACCTGCGGCGGACCGTGGCCAAGGCCGAGCGGCTGGGCGACCCCGACACCGCCCTGTCCGAGGCCGAACGGACGGTCGGCGTGCTCGACCGGCTCGCCAAGGAGCGGCCGGACGAGGCCGGCCGCTGGAACGAGGTGCGCGCCGAGCTCGAGGCGGTGAGCGCGCGGCTGGCGCGCTGAGCCGCGGGCAGGCGGCGTGCGGCCGGCCGGCGACTTGCGTCCCCCGCGCCGCCGCGCCTACTCGTCGTCGGCGGTCCGTCCGCTCGCCCGCCCCTGCGCCTCCGCGCCTCCCGCCTGCCGCTCGCCCTCCCCGTCCCCGCCCCGGAACTCGACGGGCGTGCCCTGCCCCACCCGGCCGGCGAGGAAGACCGCGTCCCAGTTGGTCAGCCGGATGCAGCCGTGCGAGGTGGCGTAGCCGATCGTCTCCGGCGCCGAGGTGCCGTGGATGCCGTAGTTGTCCTTCGACAGTTGCATCCACACCGTCCCCACCGGCGAGTTCGGGCCGGCGGGCAGCAGGTGGTCCTCGTCAGTGTCCGGCACCTCCGCGAACAGCTTCGGCTGGTAGTGGAAGGTCGGGTCCCAGGCGGTCGCGGTGACCTGGAGGTCGCCGGAGGGCGACGGGTCGTAGCCGGCGCCGACCGTCGACGGGAAGTGGTAGAGGAGGCGCCCCCGGTCGTCGAGCGCGTGCAGGTAGAAGCCGTCCTTGGCGACGACGACGCTGGCGACGCGGCCGTCGACCCCGGGCCGCTCGTCGAACCGCTCGACGTCGGGCACCCAGACCTCGTCGCCGGCAGCGAGCGCGTCGAGGTCGGCCTCCGGATTGAGCTTCGCGAGCAGCTCGCGGGTGGTGTGGAACCGCTCGGCGACCGCCTCGGCCGGCGACTCGTGGCACAGGCACTCGAGCTCCGCCTGCTCGCCGACCTCCTCGGGCACCTCGACGAACGGCCCCTCGAGGTCGGCGGCGGTCAGCCGGTGGCGGCGTACCGGCGGGTCGTCACCGACCTCGGCGGCCAGCCGGTCCCAGAGGGCGCGGTCGGGCGTGCCGGTGGGCTCGAGGCCGAGCGCGTCCTGCAGCCAGTAGACCGCCTTCTCGGTGTTCTTCCCCCAACGCCCGTCGATCACCCCGGGCGAGAAGCGCACCCGGTCGAGCAGGCGCTGGAGCGCGAGGACGGTCGGCCCGCCGCCGTCGCGGGCGATCGGGAAGCTCGGAGCGAAGCCCTCGAAGGCCTGCGGCGAGACGTCGTCCCAGCTCTCCCGGCCGGCGGTCCCGGCGCTCGCGCCGCCGTCCGAGCCGGTGCGCGAGCCGGCGGCGGGGCCGGCCGCCGTCCCGGCCGACCGCATGCGCTCGACGGGCGC
>Ga0214468_1000515_pt1 | contig 12204 bp, 10 predicted proteins | sample RVTome_9_FD_187334 | JGI IMG/M metagenome (GOLD analysis project Ga0214468, IMG submission 187334) | Soil microbial communities from uranium-contaminated site in the Upper Colorado River Basin, Wyoming, United States - RVT155D38 HiSeq ...
GTTCGCCGAACAAATTGGTGCCGACGAACATGGTGAGCGTCAGCAGGCCGAGCACGGCGAGGTAGATCGGCAGGGTCAGGGTCTCGAGCCAGTGGTAGTCCACGCTGGCGGCGACGAAGAAGATGATGAAGCCGATGGCGGCCCAGATGAGCGTCTTCACGGTCTGCGACATCCCGGCCGATGCACCGGCCTCCGCGTAACCCGCGGAGTAGCCCATCACCACCCCGAGAGCGATGAGCAGCCCCATGTAGAGGAACAGCTGCGGGTCGAATGCGCGCCAACGCCGTGCGCGAACGTTGTCAACAAGTGTTGTGGTGAGGGCGGTGGCTCCCATGGGTTGGCGGCGCCTAGTTCGCCGTCACGAGACTGAAGTCCCGCGGGTCGAGACGCAGGTCCTGGTCGAGGTCGTACCACTCCTGGAGGAAGTACTTCACGACTTCGAGCGACACGTTGCCGGGCACGACCGCGGAGTACGAGAAGGTCACGACCGCCAAGTCCGCGTCCGTGGCGCCGGCGCTCGACGGCAGGTACGCCACGAACCACGAGTGGAACGGCAATGTGCCGTTCCGCTGCCGCGTCCCGAACTCGGCGGTGCCCGTCTTGCCCGACAGCGCACCCCGCAGCCGAAGGTCGCGGATGTTGTACGCGTGCCCGGAGGTGATGACGGTGCGGGCGCCAATGCGCATGGTCTGGAGGTTCTGGCGGTCCGCGGCGAGCCGGCGGATGACCTCCGGCTCGTACTCGGTGACGAGGGTGCCGTCGGCGTCCGTCTCGCCGCGGACGACCATCGGCCGCATGAGCCGGCCGCCGTTGGCGAGCGCGGCGTAGGCGTTGAGCAGCTGGAGCGGCGTGACAGCCACCACGTTCTGCCCGATTCCGGCCTGCGCCAGCTCGCCCGTGAACACGTTCTCGCGTCCCTGGGAGCGGGCCCACTCACGGCTCGCCACGATCCCATCCGCCTCGCCCGGAAGCGCGATTCCGCTGCGCTCGCCGAACCCCAGCTCTTGGGCCCACTGACCGAAGGCGTCAATGCCGAGGGCGATGGCCATCTGGTAGAAGAACGTGTCCGAGCTCTTGGCGAAGGCGTCGACCATGTCCAGCGGCCCGAAGCCCTGACGGTTCCAGTCGTACAGGCACTCCCCACGGGGAGCGCCGGGGATCTGGAAGCAGCCATAGGTCGGCCACTGGCGGGCGGCGGTCGTCACGCCCTCCTCGAGCGCGGCGAGGCCGGTGACGAGCTTGAAGGTGGAGCCGGGCGGGTAGATGTCGGCGATGGCGTGGTTGCGCAGCGGCTTGGCCGGGTCGTTCAGGTAGACCGCGTAATCCTCTGCGCTGATTCCACCGGCGAACTTGTTGTTGTCGTAGGCGGGCAGCGAGACCATGGCCAGGATCTCGCCGGTCTGCGGGTTCATGACGATCGTCACGCCCTGCTCCACGCCCACCGCCTTCATCCCCCATCGCAGGGCATCGGTGGCCACCCGCTGCATCCGAGCGTCCAGGGTGAGCATGAGGTTCTTGCCGGGGATCGCCTCGTCGAGCGTGCGCAGGCTCTTCACCGCCCGGCCGCTCGCATCGCGCTCCCACAGCTCGGCGCCGTACGTGCCCCGCAGCGCCGCCTCGAAGGTCGCCTCCACGCCGGCACGCCCGATGGTGTCGTCCCGCAGGTAGCCGTCGTCGGCCATGTCCCGGAACTCGTCGAGGTTGATGGGGCCGGTGTAGCCGAGGATGTGCGACAGGAGCTGTCCCACCGTCCGGCCACGGTCGTCGAGGTAGCGGCGGATGGGATCCACCTCGACCACGACTCCGGGCAGATCATCTGCCTCCTCGCCGATGATGAGCGCCGCCTCACGGGTGATGCCGCGCTCGATCGGGACGAGATCGTACGGTGACCCCTGGAAGGCGTCGATCCGGGCACGCAGGACACGGGGATCCACCCCGGTGAGCTGCGAGATGCGGCGGAGGATCCGGTTCGTCCCGAATTCGGGAAGGTCGGCGGGACGCACCTTCACCGTCCAGCTCGGCACGTTCACGGCGAGCGGCCGCCCGTCTCGGTCGAAGATGCGCCCGCGTGGCGCTCGGATCGGGACCTCCACCGTGCGCGCGCGGGTGGCCTGCGCCGCGTACTCCTCGCCGCTGACGACCTGCAGGTGGAAGAGGCGCGCGCCGAGTACCGAGAAGACCAACGCTCCGGCCACCGCAAAGGCGATGAAGCGGGCCCGCGAGCGCGGCAGGTCGAGGCGACCCTCGTTCAGGTCAGCCATGCGTCCCCCTCATGGGCTCACCATGCCGGCCGCTCCTCGGGCAGCATGCGCAGGGTCAGCGCGCGCGCCGGATAGAGGAGCAGCGCCAGGATGGCGGCATTCAGAAAGGCCGCTGGGATGATCTGCGCCAGCGGGACACCGATCTCGAGCGGGTCGTCCACGAGCCGATAGACCCCGAGCTTGACGAGGTCGGCGAGGACGCTGCCGGCGAAGCAGGCGATGACCGGGTATACCCACGTCAGCCGGCCGAGCGCCCGGCTGCCCCCGGCGACGACCGCGCTGACGAGGAGCATGGCCAGTGGCAGTGTCCCGAGCGGGTCCTCGACGAGGAGGTTGGCAGTCAGGCCGCCCACGAACGCCCACAGGATGCCGGGACCAAACCCGAGGAGTGCGGTCACGAGCACGACGGCGACGAGGACGAGGTTGGGACGGACCTCGGCGATCTCGATGACCGGTGCCAGGCCGGCGTGGACGATCCCGACGACGATCGCAATGAGGACGCTGGTGTACGTGATCTCGGAATTCCCCTGGTGCGCAGCGTATCCGGAGGGCGCCCCGAGTATACCGGGCGCTCCGCGAGCGTCCGGAGGCGGGGCGCATCCGCGCTCAAGACGATTCGGCCGCCCGCTTCATGCCTTCGGCTTCGAGGTCCATGTACTGGTTGGTGAGCTTCGTGTAGAACAGGGCGACGATCGGGATGAGGAACCCGCGCATGTCGAGTGTCAGCGTGAGCCGTGACCGGCCCTCACCGAGTGCCTCGACGCGGTGGCCGGCGACGCTGGTGGTGCCGCCGGTCTTCTGCGTCCATTCGAAGTAGGACGGTGCATCCCAGACCGTGATGTCCCACGTGCCGTCGGGGAGCTTCGGTTGCTTGAGCCGCACGCGGCTCCCCCTGGTGATCGGCGCGGGCGTCAGGAGCTCGATGATGTCGACGGTCTCGATGCGCTGCGGCCAGGTCTCGAGGTCACTGAGCACGTCCCACACGCGCTGCTGCGGAGCATCGATATCGATCGACTTCGCAAAGCGCATGGTCAGGCGACCCCCTCGCACGGCACCGGGACGTCCAACACGGGCAAAGTTTAGCCGCACGGTGCGAGTTCCGAACGTGCTCAGTTTCACGTGAAACAGGGAGCGTCCGGGACGTCTTTTTCCGGATGAACTGTGCCGGGGAGGCGCGATGTTTCACGTGAAACAGCGGCCCGCTGATAACGCGCAGATAAGCCTCTCGTAAGCCACAAACTGGTAGAATTCGAGGTGCCCAACTGAATCTCGCAGCGGAGCGTCTGTGGTCAGGGTCACGGCGTGCACAAACCAGAAGGGCGGCGTCGGCAAGACGACGACCGTGGTCAACGTGGCGGCCTTCCTGGCCCTCTCCGGCACCTCGACCCTCGTGGTGGACATCGACCCCCAGGGGAATGCCACCAGCGGTCTGGGGGTGGACCGGCGGTCGCTCGATCGTTCCGTATATGACGCGGTCATCGACCGTGCTCCGATCGACGAAGTCATCGTCGGCACCGCCATCGACGGTCTGGATCTCGTCCCGTCCACGCCCGCGCTGTCGGGCGCCGAGGTGGAGCTCGTCGATATCCCCGCCAGGGAGCGACGTCTTGCGGCGAGCCTGGCGGGCCTGAACGGCCGGTACGATCGCGTCATCATCGACTGTCCGCCGTCGCTCGGATTGCTGACGGTCAACGCGCTCACGGCGGCGGACGGAGTGCTCATTCCGATCCAGACCGAGTATTACGCGCTTGAGGGGCTCAGCCAGCTGGTGAACACGATTCGACTCGTCCGCGAGGAGCTGAATCCCCGGCTCGAGGTAGAAGGAGTGCTCCTGACGATGTACGACGCTCGGACGAACCTCTCGGCGCAGGTCGCCGCAGAGGTGCGCCGCCACATGAACGGCACGGTGTACGAGACTGTCGTGCCGCGCAGCGTCCGCCTCTCCGAGGCGCCAAGCCACGGTCTGCCGGTTGCGCTCTACGCCCCGTCATCGCGGGGCGCCCGGGCCTACGGCGAGCTGGCAGCCGAGGTGGCTGCCCGTGGCTAGATCGTTCGGCCTGGGGCGCGGGCTCGACGCGCTCATTCCGCGCGGGAGCGCCCAGGAAGCGTCCGCCCACGCCATCCCCATCGACCGCGTACGACGGAACCCGCACCAGCCCCGCGTCGACTTCGACGAGGAGCAGCTCGCCGAGCTGACAACGTCCGTGGCTTCGCACGGTGTGCTGCAGCCGATCGTCGTGCGCGAATCCGCCGACGGCGGTTACGAGCTCATCGCCGGCGAGCGCCGGCTGCGAGCCGCCCGCGCCGCCGGGCTGACCGAGATCCCGGCGGTTGTCCGCGAGACCTCCACCAACGAGCTGCTCGAGCTCGCGCTCGTCGAGAACGTCCAGCGCGCCGACCTCAACCCCATTGAGGAGGCGACCGCGTTCCGCGAGCTCATCGACCGCTTCGGCATGTCTCACGAGTCGGTGGCGCGCCAGATCGGGAAGAGCCGCGTGTCGGTGAGCAACGCCCTTCGCCTGCTCGACCTCGCGCCGGAAACGCGCCAGGCGATCGTGGACGGCCGCATCTCCGAGGGCCACGGCCGCGCGCTGGCGGCGCTGACGATCCCCGAGCTCCAGCGCGCCGTCCTGCAGGTCGTGCTCGACCGCCATCTCTCCGTGCGGCAGACCGAGGAGCTCGTTCGGCGCAAGCGCGAGCTCGGGCCGACACGGACCCGTCAGCCGCTCAGCGAAGACCTGGCCGATCTCGAGGCACAGCTGCGCGGCGTGCTCGCCACCAAAGTGGGTATCGTGCGCACACGGCGCGGCGGCCGACTCGTGATCGACTTCTACAGCGACGAGGAGCTCGATCGGCTGTACTCGATCATCACCCGCGGGGCGACGAACGGGATCGCGAGCGGCCCGGTCGAGCCGCTGGGCATCGGCGAACCGGTCACCGAGCAGGAGGCGCGGGCATGACGGTCCAACCCGCGCGCGGCCAGCGGCGCAAGCGAACAGCAGACGACTACACCGCGGCGAACATCCAGGTCCTGGAGGGGCTCCAGGCCGTTCGCAAGCGGCCGGGCATGTACATCGGCTCCACCGACGCGCGAGGCCTGCACCAGCTGGTGTGGGAGGTCGTGGACAACAGCATCGACGAGGCGATGGCGAACGTCGCCACCCGCATCGACATCACGATCCACGCCGACGGGGGCGTCGAGGTCGTCGACGACGGCCGCGGGATCCCGGTCGGGAAGCATTCGAGCGGCAAGGACGCGCTCGAGGTCGTGCATACCGTCCTCCATGCCGGTGGCAAGTTCGGTGGCGGCGGTTACAAGGTCTCCGGCGGCCTGCACGGCGTGGGCGTGAGCGTGGTGAACGCGCTCTCGTCGCGGATGCGGGTCGAGGTGCTTCGCGACGGCAAGCGCTGGCTCCAGGAGTACCGGGACGGGGGCACCCCGACCGGCAAGGTGCGCCAGGCGGGGGGAAAGCCGGAGGCAAACCGCGGGCTCGACCCGGCATGGGATCGGCGCGGCGGGACGCGCACCTGGTTCACCCCGGACCCGGCCATGTTCGAGACGCTCGACTTCACCTGGGAGATGATCGCAACTCGCCTCCGCGAGTCGGCGTACCTGAACAAGGGGCTCTGGATCCGCCTCGTCGACGAGCGCGCTGATCGCGAGAAGAACTTCTTCTTCGAGGGCGGGGTGACGAGCTTCGTGCGGCACCTGAACCGGCGGCGCGACGTGCTGAACCAGCGGCCGATCCATGTCGAGCGCATGGTCGACACGACCAGCGTGGAGGTCGCGCTGCAGTACAACGATGGCTTCGCGGAGACGGTGCTGGCATTCGCGAACAACATCCATACCGTGGACGGCGGGACGCACGTGACCGGTTTCCGCGCCGCCCTGACGAGCTCACTGAACGACTGGGCCCGCAAGGCCGGCGTCCTCTCCGACAAGGACGCGAACCTCTCCGGCGACGATGTCCGCGAGGGGCTCACCGCGGTGATCAGCGTGAAGCTCACCGACCCGCAGTTCGAGGGGCAGACGAAGGCGAAGCTCGGCAACGCCGACGTGAAGGGCGCGGTCCAGACCGTCGTGGCCGACGGGATCATGCAGCACCTCGAGGAGAATCCCGCCGACGGGCGGCGGATCATCGAGAAGAGCCTGACCGCGGCGCGCGCGCGAGAGGCGGCACGCAAGGCCCGCGACCTCGTCATCCGCAAGGGCGCTCTCGAGGGCATGGCGCTGCCCGGCAAGCTGGCCGACTGCCAGGAGCGTGACCCGGCGCGGTCGGAGCTCTACATCGTCGAGGGCGACTCTGCCGGCGGGTCCGCGAAGCAGGGCCGTGATCGCCGCTTCCAGGCGGTGCTGCCCATGTTCGGCAAGATGCTGAACGTCGAGAAGGCGCGCCTCGACCGGGTGCTGTCGAGCGACAAGATCCGGCCGCTCGTCATCGCCCTCGGCGCAGGAATCGGCGAGACGTTCGACATGAGCAAGCTGCGCTACCACCGCATCTGCCTGCTTTCGGACGCCGATGTCGACGGCGCGCACATCACCACGCTCCTGCTCACGTACTTCTACCGCCACATGCCTCAGGTCATCGATAACGGGTACCTGTACATTTGCCAGCCGCCGCTGTACCGAGTCAGCACCGGCAAGGTGACCCGCTACGCGGCCAACGACAAGGAGCGCGACGCCGCGGTGAAGGAGCTGAGCCGCGACGGCAAGACGAAGAACGTCAGCGTCCAGCGCTTCAAGGGCCTGGGGGAGATGAACGCGGAACAGCTGTGGGAGACCACCATGAACCCGGAGACGCGCACGTTGCTCCAGGTCTCCGTGGGCGACGCGGGCGAGGCCGACGAGGTCTTCAGCACCTTGATGGGCGAGCGGGTCGAGCCGCGGCGGGACTTCATCCGCGGCGAGGCACGCAAGGTCCGAAACCTGGACTTCTAGCCAGCAGCAGCGGGGCGCACAGACATACCGATGCCAAGCCGACACGTTGCCGACATCCGCCAGGTCAGCGCCAAGACCGGACGATCCCTCGACGAGTGGTGCGAGCTGCTCGAGGCCAACGGCGTCGGCGAGCGGCGCGAGGCCGTCAACTTCCTGCGGGACGGCTATGCGGTCAGCCATGCGTTCGCGTTGGCGATCGCCGATCAGTGCCTCCGTCGCCAGGAAAGCGACGATTTCGAGGATCGCTGGGGCGACGACGAGGACGACGCCTGGTGACCGATCCCACCCCGCGTATCGGCGACAGTCGCTCGATCGTCGGCAAGGACGGGCGACGCTACGCGTTCGCCGACCATCGGTGCTTCGCCTGCGGCGACGTGAACCCGATCGGCATGCGGCTCCACATCGAGCTCGGCGACGGCTGGGCCCAGACGACCTGGGAGCCGGGGGCGGACTACGTCGGCTGGGAGGACAAGGTCCACGGCGGCCTGCTCGCCACCCTGCTCGACGAGGTCATGGCCTGGGCGCCCTCCAGCTACGACTCCTGGGCGGTCACCGCCGAGATGCACATCCGTTTCCGCTCCCCGGCAAACCCCGGCGAGCGGCTCACCGCTCGCGGCTGGGTCACCGAGCGTCGGCGGCGCATCTATCACGTCAGTGGCGAGGTGCGCGGGGGCGACAGTCGGATCGTGGCCGAGGCGACCGGGCGCTTCCTCGGCGCCACACCGAGCGAGAAGCAGCAGCTCAAGGAGCGCTACGGCACGCCCCAGCCGGACTCAGGCGAGCGCCCGACGACCGAGAACGCGACAAAAGCGACAGCAGTGACGAGGTAGACGACCGGACCGATGGAGATGGATCGAATCGGCAACGTCCGCCCGGTGGCGATCGAGGACGAGATGCGCTCCGCGTACATCGATTACGCGATGAGCGTCATCGTCGCGCGGGCACTGCCGGACGTGCGCGACGGCCTGAAGCCGGTCCATCGGCGCATCCTCTACACGATGCACGAGATGGGCCTCCGCTCGACGGCGGCCTATCGCAAGTGCGCCGGCGTCGTCGGCGAGGCGATGGCGAAGTACCACCCCCACGGCGACCTCGCCCTGTACGACACGCTCGTGCGCCTGGCGCAGGACTTCAGCCTGCGCTACCCGCTGGTCGACGGCCAGGGCAACTTCGGCTCGGTCGACGGCGACCCGCCTGCGGCGATGCGCTACACCGAGGCGCGGATGGCGTCGATCACCGACGAGATGCTCGCCGACATCGAGAAGGAGACGGTCGACTTCGTCGACAACTACGACGGCCGCCTGCGCCAGCCGGTGGTGCTGCCCTCGAAGCTGCCGAACCTGCTCGTCAACGGTTCGAGCGGCATTGCGGTGGGCATGGCCACCAACATCCCACCACAAAACCTCAACGAGATCTGCGACGCGGTGAACGCGCTCATCGAGAACCCGGAGCTCACGGTCGACGAGCTGTGCGAGATCGTCACCGGGCCGGACTTCCCCACCGGCGGCACGATCTTCCGGTTTGAGGACCAGCGCAACTCGATCACCGGCGAGAAGGAACGGGTCGACGTCATCCGCCATATGTACGCCACCGGGCGCGGCAGGGTCATCATTCGCGGCCAGGTGAGCTTCGAGGAGATCCGCCCGGGTCGCATGGCGGTGGTCATCACCGAGCTGCCCTACCAGACCAACAAGACCACGCTCATCGAAAAGATGGCCGACCTGGTCGGCGCCAAGCGGATCACCGACGTAAGCGACATTCGCGACGAAAGCGACAGGACGGGGATGCGGATCGTCGTCGAGGTGAAGCGTGACGGCTCGCCGCACACCGTGATGCAGCAGCTGTTCAAGCACACCGCGCTCCAGACCAGCTTCAGCGCGAACATGCTCGCCCTCGTCGACGGCCAGCCGCAGACGCTTGGCCTGAAGCGGATGCTCGAGCACTACATCGCCTATCGGCGAGAGATCGTGCGCCGGCGCACGGAGTTCGACCTCGCGCGAGCCAAGGAGCGCGCTCACATCCTCGAGGGCCTGAAGATCGCGCTCGACCACCTCGACGAGGTGATCAAGACGATCCGCGGCTCGGCTGACGTCGATACCGCCCGGACGGCGCTCATGACCCGCTTCAAGCTGTCCGAGGTCCAGGCCAACGCCATCCTCGAGATGCAGCTGCGCCGCCTCGCCGCGCTGGAGCGGAAGAAGATCGAGGACGAGTACGAGTCAATCATCCGCCTCATCGCCGAGCTCGAGGACCTCCTCGCCAACCCGCGCAAGGTCCTCCTCGTCATCCAGGAGGAGCTCGCCGAGCTGAAGCGGAAGTACGGCGACGAGCGTCGCACCCGCATCCAGGCCGATGCGAACCGCGAGCTGACCGCGGAGGACCTCGTCGCCGCCGAGGACGTGGTCGTGACGCTCAGCCAGCGCGGCTACATCAAGCGCCAGCAGGTCGGCACGTTCCGCTCGCAGCGCCGCGGCGGCAAGGGCAAGCTGGCGATGATCACCCGTGAGGAGGACGCGGTCCGTTACCTGCTCGTGGCCAACACGCACGACAGCATCCTCTTCTTCACGAACCGTGGGCGCGTCTTCATCACGCGGGTCCACACTCTGCCCGAGGCGAGCCGCCAGGCGAAGGGGCTGCCGATCGTGAACCTGCCCGGCGTGCAGGTCGACTCCGGCGAGTACGTGAGCGCCATCATCACCTTCCCGCAGTTCGAGCCCGACCATTACATGGTGATGGCCACCAAGCGCGGCATGATCAAGAAGACCTCGCTGGCCGAGTACGCCAAGATCCGGGCCAACGGCCTCATCGCCATCAGCCTCGTCGACGGCGACGAGCTCCGATGGGTGGGCCTGACCGATGGGCAGGACGACATCATCCTCGCCACTCGGAAGGGCCAGGCCGCACGCTTCCACGAGAAGGAGGTCCGGCCGATGGGTCGCGACACGCGCGGCGTGACCGGCATCCGGCTCCGCCCCGGGGACGAGGTCATCGGCATGGAGATCGTCCAGCCGGATGGCGAGCTCCTGGTCGTGACCGAGCAGGGGTACGGCAAGCGGACACCGCTCGGCGAGTTCCCCGTCAAGCATCGGGCCACCGGTGGCGTCATCGCGAACTCGCTGAACCGCGACACCGGCGACGTGGCCGCGGTGCGGGTGGTGGGCCGCGAGGACGAGGAGATGATGCTCATCACCGAGGAGGGCACCATCCTGCGCACGATCGTGGCCAGCGTGAACCGATACCGCCGCGCGTCGCGCGGCGTGACCGTCATGAAGCCGGGCCCCGAGGATCGGATCGTGAGCATCGCCGTGTTCGTCGACGATCGCCTGCCCGAGGAGGAACCAGCCGAGGCCTGAGCCTCGGTCCGGTCGTCGATAGCCGGCCCGCATTCCCGTCCGCCAGCCGGTGGCTGATCGCGGATGGTGGAGCCGCGCGACCCCACCCGGGTTCCGACGCATCGTTGCGTGGGCTAGAATCGGGGGCGCGAGACCCCCCGCACGAGATCCGATCGTGTACGCCGACGAGTTCAGCATCTACGCCGGCAACGCCAACAAGCCGCTGGCCGAGAACATCTGCCGCTACCTGCGGACGCAGATGGGCGACGTGCAGGTCTTCAAGTTCGCGAACGACAACATCTTCGTGCGGGTCATGGAGAACGTCCGCGAACAGGACGTCTATCTCGTGCAGCCCACCTCCCGCCCGGTGAACGACTCGGTCATGGAGCTGCTCATCATGATCGACGCCTTCAAGCGTGCGAGCGCGGGGCGCATCACGGCGGTCATGCCGTACTACAGCTATGGCCGCTCCGACAAGAAGGACCAACCGCGGGTGCCGATCACGGCACGGCTGGTGGCCGACATGCTCACCGTTGCCGGCGCCGACCGGGTGCTCACCATGGACCTCCACCAGGGCCAGATCCAGGGCTTCTTCAGCATCCCGGTCGACGAGCTCACCGCGGTCGACATCCTGTGCCGCTACATCCAGGCCAAGGAGCTGCCGGACGTGGTCGTGGTCAGCGAGCTCGGCTTCGCCAAGAAGGCGCGCAACTTCGCCGAGAAGCTGCAGGCACCGCTGGCCATCGTCGAGAAGCGGCGGCTGGGGAACGAGGATCGCACCGAGCTCATGAACGTCATCGGCGAGGTGGAGGGCAAGACGGCGGTCATCATCGACGACGAGATTGACACCGCCGGATCGCTGATGGAGGCGGTCGCCGCGCTCGTGGCCGAGGGCGCCCGCGAGGTGTACTCGTGTGCGACGCACGGCGTGTTCTCCGGCGCCGCGCTCGAGCGCATCGCCACGAGCCCGCTCAAGGAGGTCATCGTCACCGATACGATCTCGCTCCCCGCGGAAGCGCCGCATGACCGCATCACCGTCCTGTCGGTGGCGCCGCTCTTCGGCGAGGCGATCAAGCGCATCCATCGCGGCGAGAGCGTGGGCGCCCTCTTCTCCTCCGAGGTCCAACTCGTCGAGGAGATGACCTTCTGGGGCAGCCATGCAGACGACGACGAGGACGAGGGAGAGGACGACGAGCCTCCGGCCATCCCCATCGCCCGCTGACCCGGCGACACGCGAAGCGGACGCCGCCGCCGTCGACTGGCTGCTCGAGTCGGACGAGCCCGCGATCCGGGGCCTGACCCGCCGCGACCTCCTCGACGAGCCCGACCCGGCCGACGACCTGGATCACGTCCTCGACGGCCCGCTTGTGCGCGGCCTCCTCGCCGGCCAGCTGCCGAACGGCGACTGGGAGCGGCAGCCGTACCGGAAGTGGACCGGTGCGCACTGGCGCCTCGTCAACCTCGTCGAGCTCGCGGTTCCGCCCGGCGAGCCGCGCGCGATGGCCGCCCTCGACCGGGTGCTGGACTGGCTCACCGCGCGTGGCCGTCTCGACCGGGTGCGGCGGCTGCCGAGCGGCCTGCCGCTGTCGGATGCCTCGATCGAGGGCAACGCGCTGGCGGTCGCGTGCCGGCTCGGCGCGGCAGATGACCCGCGGGCGGGGATGCTTGCCGA
>Ga0214468_1000516_pt1 | contig 12192 bp, 9 predicted proteins | sample RVTome_9_FD_187334 | JGI IMG/M metagenome (GOLD analysis project Ga0214468, IMG submission 187334) | Soil microbial communities from uranium-contaminated site in the Upper Colorado River Basin, Wyoming, United States - RVT155D38 HiSeq ...
CTGTTCCTCTGGGGCGCCCCCCGGCTCGCGGCCGCGGACCGCCGGGAGCGCGGCACGCCGGTCGTGCTCGTCACCCTCGACACCACCCGCCGCGACGCGCTCGGCGTCTACGGCGCTGGCGAGGGGGCGACGCCGCACCTCGACCGGTTCGCCCGGCGGGCGACGGTCTACGACGACGCGTGGACGACCGCGCCCTGGACGCTGCCGTCCCACGCCTCGATCTTCACCGGGCGGTGGCCGGGGCGGCACGGCGCCGGGGTCGGCGAGCGCCGCCTGCCCCGCGGCCTGCCGACCCTCGCCTCGACCCTGCGCCGGCACGGCTGGTCGGCCGCCGGCTTCGCGGGCGGCGAGCTGGCCTCGCACCGGTTCGGGCTCGGGCGCGGCTTCGACCTCTACCGCGATCCCGCGGGGCTCGAGGAGACGGCCGGCCCGCTGACCGACCGCGTCGTCGCGTACCTCGAAGCCGCCGGCCCCGCCCCGCCGTTTCTCTTCGTCAACTACTTCGATCCGCACTACCCCTACGCGGCGCCGCCGGCGCTCCAGGCCCGACTCGGCGTCCCGGCGCGGGCCGGCGAGCTCGGTCCGGCGTGGGCGGCGGTCGCTCGCGGCGAGCGCGCGGCGTGGGCGCGCGCGGTCGAGGGCGAGACGCCGCTCACCCCGCCGGCGCGGGCCTGGCTGCGCGCCGTCTACCTCGCCGAGGTCGCCTGGATGGACGAGCAGATCGGGCGTCTGCTCGCCGAGCTCGAGCGCCGCGACCTCTTCGACCGGGCGGTCGTCGCGGTGGTCGCCGATCACGGCGAGCTCCTCGGGGAGGGGGGGCTGCTGTCGCACGCCTACCGGCTCGACCCGGAGCTGGTGCGGGTGCCGCTGCTCGTCAAGTGGCCGGGTCAGCGGCGCGGGCGGCGGGTCGACGATCTCGTCTCGGTCGTCGACCTGTTCCCGACGCTCCTCGCCGCCGCCGGCGTCGCGCCGCCGGCGAGCGACGGCCTGCCGCTGCCCCGCGGGGACGGCGAGGCGACGGCCGTCCGCCGCCGGCGCCACGTCTTCTCCGAGGAGCACGTCTCCCGGGTCCACCCGCTGCCGAGCGCCCACCGCTTCCTTGCCGCCGACCTGTACCTCCTCCAGGGGCGGACGGCGCGGCAGGTGGTCTGGGAGGGCGGCCGGGAGTGCGGGCGCGCGGCGGCGGACGGCGGCTGGCGGCCGGCCCCCTGCCCCGGTGACGGGGCGCGGGTGCTCGCCGCGCTGGTGCAGCGGCTCGGCCGGCCGCCGGCGCCGGAGGGCCGGGGGGCCGGCGAGCTCGACGAGGCGGTGCGCGAGGAGCTCGCCGCCCTCGGCTACCTCTGAGACCCCGGTGCGGCGGGCGGTCCGGGTAGGCGGACGGGCTGCTACGATCGCTCGGTGCGACGGTTCTTGCGCGAGCTCTCGATCTGGGGGAGCCTGGCGCTCGTCCTCGGGGTGGTCGGCCTCGTCGCCTGGGCGACACACCACCCGCACCACGAGCTGGTCCGGCGGGCGGAGGCGTGGCCGGCCGTCGGCCCGTGGGTCGAGAGGTTCCGCGTCGCGTACAGCGGGGTCGGGCAGGCTCCGCCGGCGGAAGAGGAGGTCGGCGAGCGGGGGGCCGAGGTGGAGGCGGTCGGCGTGCCCGACGGCGTGCCGCCGGCGGCCGCCGGAGGTCCCGAGGCGGACGGTCCGCCGCTGCCCGGCCCGCCGCGCGCCGCCGCGCCGGGGGTTGGCGCCGGCGCCGGGCCGCCGCTGGGCAGCGCTGCCCGGCCCGTCCTGCCGCTGCCCGGCCGTCCCCCCGAGTCGGAGCACCTGGAGGCGGCCAAGGCGCTCCTCGGGGTCGAGCGGCCGGCCGGCCGGCTCGGTCCCTACGACCTCTACACCGACGCGGCGCACCGCGGCGCCTGGGCCCACCTCGACCGCCTCGCCGCCGAGGTCGAGGGCGCCTACCGTCGCCGCTACGGCCGGCCGCCGCTCGGCGAGTCGCGCGAGGCGGTGGTCCTGTTCGCCGAGGAGTCCGACTACCGCCGCTTCCAGGCCCGGGAGGAGCGCCTCGGCGGGCTGCCGGCCGGCGGCCACGCCGGCGCCGGGATGGTGTCGCTCTACCTCGGCGGGCGCCGGCGCGAGGAGGTGGCGGCGACCCTGGTCCACGAGCTCGGCCACCTGCTCAACCGGCGCGCCGTCGGCCCGGCGCTGCCGCCCTGGCTCGACGAGGGGATCGCCGACGACCTCGCCTCCTCGCGGGTCGGCCCGGCCGGCGACCTGCGCCCCGCCGAGCTGGGCGGTGCGGTGGTCGTCTCCGGCGAACGGGTCGACTATCACGGCGCCCTCGCCTCGCTGCGCCAGCTCGACGCGGCGTTCGCCGCCGGCGCCCAGCCGCGCCTCGAGCGCCTCGTCGCGCTCGACTGGGAGAGCTTCGTGCGCAGCGAGGACCGGCCGCTGCACTACGCGATGGCCGGGTTCTTCGTCCGCTATCTGATCGAGGGCGAAGGCGGGGCGCTGGCGCCAGCCTTCCGCCGCTTCCTGGCCGGGGTCGCGGCGGGCGGCGACGTCGCCGGCGAGGCGCTGCTGCGGGAGACCGGTCGGTCGTGGAGCGTGCTCGAGCGCGGCCTCCGCGAGTGGGTGCACGCGGAGGTGGGGCGGACGACGTTCGCGCCGCCGACCCGGCGCTGAGCCCCCGGGCCGCGCTGGCGGGCGCCGGCGGTCAGCCTGGTGCGGGGCGCGGCGCCAGCGGCTCCTCCTCGCGCCAGGCGGCGCCGCCGTCGGCGTAGTGCTCGCGCTTCCAGATCGGCACCTCGCGCTTGAGCCGCTCGATCGCCTCGCGGGCCGCCGCGAAGGCCGCCTCGCGGTGCGGCGAGGCGACCGCGACGACCACGCTCGGCTCGCCGGCGGGGACCTCGCCCGTGCGGTGGACGATTGCCGCCGCCAGCCCCTCGTGCTCCGCTTCGAGCGCATCGACGATCGCCGCCAGGGCGCGCTCGGCCATCGGCCGGTAGGCGGCGTAGTGGAGCCGCTCGACCGGCCGCCCGCGGTGGTGGTCGCGGACCGTGCCGAAGAAGGTGACGACGGCGCCCCGGGCCGGCGACGCGACCAGGGCGGCGACCGCGGCCGGGTCGAGCGGGCGGTCGACGAGGCGGGCGCGGCGGGCGGGGCCGCCGCTCGCGGGCGGCGGCGTCCCGGCGTCGGAGGCCGGAGCCGCCGCCGCGGTCCGCCCGCTGCCCCCCGACACCGGCGGCAGCAGGGCGACCTCGACACCGTCGGTCAGGGGGGCGTCGAGGCCGCCGGCGAGCCGGCTGTCGAGCGCGACGGCGAGCCGCGGCCAGAGCTCGGCGAGCGCCGGGTGGCGGCGCTCGAGCTCGGCCCGCAGGTCGGCCAGGCGGCTGCCCTCCGGCAGCTCGACCTCGGACTCCCCGGCGCCGACCGCCTCGGCGGCGGTGGCGAAGGCGAGGACGCGGATGCGCATGGCCCCACATTATTCACGAGTCGCCCTGCTGCGAGCGCGGACGGCACGCCACCTCGGGCGGTCCTCGCTCACTCAGGTCCGCCCGGTCGGGGGCGCCGCCAGCCGGCGGAGCTCGGAGCGCGGCACGGCGGGCGGCCCGAGGCGGAGGTAGGCGGGGAGGTGACGGGCGGCGCGCAGGCCGCCGGCGACGATGCCGGCAGCGGCGTCCGGGTCGCCGCGCCCGGCGGCGCGGGCGAGGTCGGCGAGGTCGCGCCACGCCATCCGCGGCAGGGCGGCGAGGTAGGCGCGGCCGAGGAGCCGTGCGGCGACCAGGTGGCGGTTGCCGTGGAGCAGCGCGAAGCGGTGCAGCCGTCGCCGGCCGCCGGTCGCCGAGCCCGCGTGGAGCGCCCGCGCGGCGGGCACCGAGAGCGCCCGCCACCCGGCCGCGCGCAGCCGGCAGGCAAGATCGGCGTCCTCGTACCAGGAGCCGAGGCACGGGTCGAAGACGGCGGGCGCGGAGCCCGAGCCGGCGCGGGCCGTGCCTCGCTGGGGCAAGGCGACCTCGTCGAGGGCGCGGCGCCGGTAGAGGGCCGCGGTGGCGGACACGCCGAAGACCTCGGCCGGCGGGCCGCCGGGCAGGACGCGCGAGTCGGCGGCCGGCGTGCCGTGGCCGAGCTGGACGGCTTGCCAACGGCGGTTCCAGGCGAGGCCCAGGCCGTCGAGGGTCGCCGGGTCGGCGAGGGCCAGGTTCGTCCCCTGCGCCGCGGCGGCCCGCGGGTCCGCCGCCAGGGCGTCGCGAAGGGCGGCAAGCCAGCCCGGCTCGACCACCGCGTCGTCGTTCACCGTCGCGACCCACTCGCCGCGGCTCGCCGCGATCCCCGCGTTCGTCCCGCCGGTGAAGCCGAGGTTGGCGGCGCTGTCGACCCAGACGTCGGCGAGCGGCCGGCAGGCGTCGAGGGCGGCGCGGCCGGCGGGTGCGAGAGCGGCGGTCCCCTGGGCGACGACCACGATCTCGAGACCCGCCCCGCCGGCGGCCCGCAGGGCGGCGAGGCAGCGGCCGAGGTGGGGGCTCGTCCCGAGCGTGGGGACGACGGCGGAGGTCCGACCCGGCTGCGCCGGCGGGCTCACCGCCAGTCGAGCTCCGCGCGGTCGAGGACCACGCCGTTGAGCCGGCCGGGCGCGCCGTACATGGCGGCGACGACGAGCGGCTCGCCGGCCGGCCAGGCGAACGGGCCGAGCTCCGCCGACTCCCAGGTGCGCGGTCCGCCGACCGTCCAGGTGCCGAGCAGGCGCTCGCCGGCGCGCACCTCGAGCTCGACCGGGCGCTCCGCGACGTTGTCGATCCGCTGCGCCTCGAGCCGCACGACCACCCGGTCGCCACCGGCGGCGACCGGCGCCTCGAGCCAGGACCCCTCGGGCAGCATCCAGCCGCCGCGGTAGCGGGTCCGCTCGACGACCCAGCGGTCGGGGACGAGCGCGCCGCCGCTCTTCGCCACCACCGGGTCCTCGAACTCGACGACCCGGGTCGGCACCCGGTGGGCGGCGGCGGGGAGCACGGCGGCGGCGGCGAGCAGGCCGGCCGCGCCCCAGGCGGCGGCGCCGGCGAGCCGCCGGCGGGTCGCCCACCAGGCGAGAGGCACGAGAACCGCCGTGGCGAGCGGCCAGAGCCAGGTCGCGGCCCGCGGCCGCAGCGAGCTCGGGAACAGCCGCGCGACGTCGGCCCCGAGCAGGGTGCCGAGGTGGTCGAGCAGGTAGGTCCGGCCGTCGGCGAAGGCGTAGGTCCAGCCGGGGACGGCGAGCCACAGAAGGGTCAGCGCCAGGGTGGCGAGGCCGAGCGCCGAGGTCACCGCGCGCGCGGCCGCTCGCCGCCGGCCGGCGAGGAGCGGCACCAGGGCGAGGGCGAGCAGCGGCAGGGCGATCAGCGCGTAGCGGAAGGGCGGCGACCAGCCGCCGTACCACTCGCCGCGGGGGATGACGACGAGGAGGTACGGGCCGGAGAAGACGACGAGCTCGAAGAGGAGGCCGGCGCCGCGCCCCTCCACCTGCCCGGACGCCGCAGCGCCTGCCCGGCGGCGGCGCAGTGCGGAGGCCGTGAGCGCGACCGCGGCCGGCAGCAGCAGCAGCCAGACCGGCGCCACCCCGAACAGGCCGAACGCCGAGTCCCAGAACAGCCCGAGCGTCCCCTCGAGATAGTCGCTCGCCGCATAGGCGGTCAGCTCGAGCTCCTCGACCCGGTGGATCTTCAGCGGGTTGCCGAACATCACCTGGTTGTGAACGGCGATGCCGCCGCCGACGAGCGCCAGCGCCACCGACAGCAGGACGAGCGGCAGGCGCGGCCGCCCGGCGTGCCACCAGGCGAGCGCCGTCAGCGGCACCGAGAGCAGCATGAAGCGGATCTTGACCAGCGGCAGGAGCAGGATCGCCCCACCGATCAGGAGCCACGCCCGGCGCCCCCAGCCGCGGGTGCCGCGGTGCCCGAGGATGCGGTCGAGCGCGACCATCGAGAGCAGCGCCGCCGGCACCTCCACCCACACCTGGTGCGAGTAGAGGAGCAGCGGCGGTGCGAAGGCGAGGAGCCCCCAGGCGAGGAGCGTCTCGCCCGGCCGGCGGGGCCAGTAGCGGCGCGCCAGCCGGAGCGAGATCCAGGCGAGCGCCGCGGTGAGCGCCGCCATCGCGGCCAGCGCGCCGGACTTGCCGGCGACCCGGTACGCCGGCGCGAGCACAATCGGCAGCGCCTCGTTGTGCCGCGAGTAGAGGCGGCCGCCCGGGCCGACCGGGTCGCCGGGCTGCGGCTCGATCGGCCGGTCGAGGAAGTGCCGCCAGTCGCCGGCCGCGTAGTTGTTCGTCAGGTCGGCGTCGAGGTCGTAGGCCAGGCTGTGGGCGATCAACAGGTAGTAGGGCTCGTCGCCGTCGGGCGGCCGGTGGAAGGTCGACCAGGGCATGATCGCCACGTAGGCGGCGAGCGGCAGAAGGAAGAAGAGCGGCGAGGGCCGGTCGGGGAGCTCGCTGCCGAGGAGGGGGCGCAGGGCGAGGAGCTGGGCGCCGACCCGGTGGGCGAGGACGAGGGCGAGCCCGGCGGCGATCGCCTCGGCGGCGAGCGGCAGGCCGAGGTGCGGGCGGCCGAGGGCGAGCAGGGCGAGCAGGGCAAGCGCGGCGAGTCCGGCCGCGCGCGCGCCGGCGGGGATCGCCCGGCCCCCCGCGGCGATCCCGGCGCGGTGGATCGCCCAGAATCCGGCGGCGACCGCGGGCAGGAGTGCCAGCGTGCCGCGCAGCGGGTCGTCCGGCGGCAGGGGCAGTAGGGCGCGGGCGGCGAGCGACCCTGCGGCGCCCGCGGCGAGGCCGGCGGCGAGGGCCGCGGCTCCCGCCCGGGTGCGGCGGCCGGCCGTCACGGCGCCGCCTGCACGCGGTAGAGGTGGAGGACGGTCCCCGGCGGCAGGCCCGGCGCCAGCCGCACCTCGAGCCGCGACGGGACGAGCCGCCGGCCGGCCCGCCACCGGGCCCGGTAGAGCTGGCCGAAGAAGCCGCCCTCGGGCGCCACCGAGGCGAGCCACGGCTCGGGCGCCGGGTGGGCCGCCGCGGCCGCCACGTCCGGCCGGCGGGCCGCCCACTCCGCGGTGTCGCGGCCGGCGAGGAGCGTCCACTCCGCGGCCGCCCCGTCGCCGGCGAGCAGGCGCACGGTGGCCACCGGCCGGCGGTCGGGGACGTCGGCGGCGTGGGACAGGTTGCTCACGACCACCAGCGAGCCGACCGCGCTCCGGCCGCCGTCCGCCGCCGGGCCGAACGCGACCACCAGCTCGGGGCGCGAGGCGTCGAGGGCGACCTCGCCGTCGGCGAGCAGCGGGACGACCGGGCCGGGCGGCAGCGCGGCGGCCGCGGCGACGACCAGGACCGCGGCGGTCCAGGCCGCCGGGCGGTGGAGCCACCCGGAGGGAGGGGCGAGCCAGGTCGTGCGGGCGGCGAGGCCGAGGACGACGGCGGCGGCGACCGCGACGGCCGCGTCGCCCGCTCCGCCTCCGAGACCGAACAGGGCCAGCGCGTCACCCGCGGGGACCGTCCGCAGCCAGGGAAACGCGGCGAGGAGCGCGGTCAGCGGCACCAGAACCGCGCTCCACGCCCGCTGCGGCGCGAGCGCGGGGTCGGGCGTCGCGGCGCCGGTCGCGGGGCGGGCGGCGAGCAGCGCGAGGAGGGCCAGGGGGACGGCCGTCGCCGCCGGCGTGCCGCCGCAGCGGGCGGCGGCGACGAGCAGGGCGAGCGCCGGCAGGGCCTCGGTGAGGACGCGGCGCGGCAGCCGCGGCGGCAGTGCGGTCCAGGCGACGGCCGGCAGGACCGCGACGGCCAGCGCCAGCCGGTCGCCGGCGACCGCCCAGCCCGCGGCCGGCGCGAACAGAGCGGCGGCGAGGGCGGCGGCGCCGGCCGTGCCGCGCACCGCCGCCGCCGGCGCGAGCAGCGCCGCGGCGCCGGCGGCGACCGCTGCGGTCCCCGGGTCGCGGAAGACCGCCAGGGCGGCCAGGACCGCGACGAGCGCCGCCCAGACGACCGCCTCCCGGCCCCACCCGCCGGGTCCGGAGCCGGACGCGAGTCCCGGAGCCGCCGGATCCGTGGCCACCCGCCGCGCTCCGCGGAGACCCCAGCCGACGTCGGCCAGCGCCAGGACGGCGAGGCCGCCGGCGGCGCCCGCCCCGATCCCGCCGCCGGAGACGACGACCGCCGCGCCCGCCGCGAGCAGCGCCGCGTCCCGGCCGCGGCGGGCGGCGAGGCAGGCGACGGCCGCGGCGGCGACGAGCGGCAGCCCGAAGAGCCCCGCGGCGAGCCGCGGCGTCAGCTCGACCGCCAGCAGCCGGTCGGAGCGGGCGAGGAGCTGGAGCGCGACCGCCGCCGGGAGGAGCGCGGCGAACGCCTCCGTGCCCCGCCAGCGGAGGTGGGCCGGGACCGCCGAGCCCCGGCGGTCGGTCCAGGCGACCCGCCCGGCGAAGGCCAGGGCGAGGGCGGCGACGACCAGCGCGACCGCCGCCGCGCCGCGCACCGAGCCGGCCGGCAGCGTCCAGACCGCGAGCACCGTGAGCGTGGACGCCGCCGCGACCAGCCGTCGTCCGCCGCGGGTCGGCGGCGCCAGCCCGCCCAGGCAGACGAGCAGCGCGCCGGCGAGGAGCGCCAGGTACGCGGTCTCCGCCGCGGCCGGCGCCGACGCCTGCCAGGCGGCGAAGGCGGCCATGGCGGCGACGGCGCCCGCCGGCGGAGCGAACGCGGCGAGGGCGGCGGGTGGGCGGCGGGTCACGTCGCGGGGGATTCTACGGTCCGGCAGGCGTTCTTCCGGTGATACGGCGCGCGGCGGCGCCGCGTCGCGGCGGAGCCTCACCTCCGGGTGCCCGCCGACCCCTATCGTAGACTCCGCGGACCATGCTCTCCCGAGAGCTGCTGCGCCACGACCCCGAGCGCGTCCGGGCGGCCCTGGACGCGCGCGGCGAGGACCCCGTAGCGTTCGCCCGCTGGCTCGAGCTCGACGCCGGGCGGCGCGAGCTCCTCGTCGAGGTCGAGGACCGCAAGCGGCGGCGCAACGAGGCGTCGAAGGAGATCGGCGGTATCAAGCGCGCCGGCGGCGACGCCGCCGAGCAGATCGCCGCCGTCGGCCGGCTCAAGGGGGAGATCGAGGAGCTCGAAGTGCGGCTCGCCGGGATCGACGAGGAGATCGACGGCATCGAGCGGCGGCTGCCCAACCTCCCCGACGCGAGCGTCCCGGTCGGCCCCGACGACTCCGCGAACCGGGTCGAGCGGGTCGTGGGGGCGCCGCGCGACTTCGCCGCCGAGGGGTTCGAGCCGCGCGCCCACTGGGACCTCGGGCCGGAGCTGGGCATCCTCGACTTCGAGCGCGGCGCCAAGGTCGCCGGCGCCCGCTTCACCGCCTACTTCGGCGCCGGGGCCCTGCTCGAGCGGACGCTGATCCAGTGGATGCTCGACCTCCACACCCGCCGCCACGGCTACGTCGAGGTGCTGCCGCCCTTCGTGGTCAGCGCCGAGTCGATGTTCGGCACCGGCCAGCTCCCCAAGTTCGCCGCCGACGCCTTCCGGCTCGAGGGGCACGACTGGTACCTCGTCCCCACCGCCGAGGTGCCGGTGACCAACCTCCACCGCGGCGAGGTCCTCGACGAGGCGGCCCTGCCGATCCGCTACGCCGCCTACACCCCCTGCTTCCGCTCCGAGGCGGGCTCCTACGGCAAGGACGTGCGCGGCCTGATCCGCCAGCACCAGTTCAACAAGGTCGAGCTCGTCCAGCTCGCCCACCCGGAGCGGAGCTGGGAGGCGCTCGACGAGCTCACCGGCCACGCCGAGGCGGTGCTCGAGGCGCTCGACCTCCCCTACCGGGTGGTGACGCTCTCGTCCGGCGACCTCGGCTTCTCGGCGGCGAAGACCTACGACCTCGAGGTGTGGCTGCCCGGCCAGGGCGCCTACCGCGAGATCTCCTCGTGCTCGAACTTCGGCGACTTCCAGGCCCGCCGCGCCGACCTCCGGTTCCGCCCCGCGGACGGCGGCAAGCCGCGCCACCTCCACACCCTCAACGGCTCCGGGCTCGCCGTCGGCCGCACCGTCGTCGCCATCCTCGAGAACCACCAGCAGGCCGACGGCTCGGTGACCGTCCCCGAGGTGCTGCGCGGCTACACGGGCGGGCTCGAGCGGATCGAAGCGCCGGCGGCCCGAGCGGGCGGCGGTCCGGCGGCTGGCTGAGCGGGTGCTGGTCGGTCGGGCGCCCGGGCGCTCAGTCGCCGGTCGCTTCCGGAGCGAACACCTCCTCGACCGCCAGGTCGAGCCCCGGCAGCAGCAGTGGAGTCCGCAGACGCCGGTCGCCGGCGAGCGAGCTCGTCGCCGCACGGAATCGGCCGATCTCGCCGCGGCTCGCGGCTGCCCGCTAGACTGTCTCTGCGGAGGGGTGGCAGAGTGGTCGAATGCAGCGGTCTTGAAAACCGCCGGCCCTCCGGGGCCCGTGGGTTCGAATCCCACCCCCTCCGCCAGCTCGCGGGGCGAGCTGGCGGTGAGGGTGGGATTCGGTGGCTCGCCCCTCGCCTGCGGCTCGCGGCTCGCGGAGCGAATCCCACAGCGAGGTAGGCGGCGGCGAGGGTGGGCTTCGGTGGCTCGCCCCTCGCCTGCGGCTCGCGGCTCGTGGAGCGAATCCCTGGTGCTACGGAGCGGAGACGGAGGCTATCCGCGGGTAGTACCTCTCCTCCAGGACCGCCCGGTGATGGAGCTCGTGGCCGGCGATGATGGTGGCCAGGGCGCGGACGGTGCAGGGGGTGCCGTTCGCCTCGCCGCGACGGGTCCAGGCGTCGAGGGGGAGGGAGCGGAGGAGGGCGACGGTGGCGGCGCGGACGGTGCGCCACTCGGCGAGGAGGTCGGCGAGGGGACGGTCGCCGGCGTTCGAGGCGCGCGCCCACGCCTGCTCGTCGAAGCCGGGCAGCGGGGTCGCGTCGCCGCGGGCGAAGCGGAGCGCGCGGTAGGCGAAGACCCGCTCGGCGTCGACCAGGTGGCCGACGACCTCGCGCACGCTCCACTTGCCCGGCGCGTAGGCGAAGCCTGCGTCCTCCTCGGACAGCGACCCGAGGGAGCGGATGGTCTCCTCGATCTGGCCGTCCAGGATCTCCACCAGGTCGCCCGCGGGCACGCGGGCGACGTAGGCGGCGTAGAACGGTGCGTGCTCGTCCGGCTCTGGGCGGAGGGCGGTTGGACTGGCGCTCGACTCCGAGGTGCGGTGCATATCGAGTTCCCTCCCATGCGGCGACTGTTCGGTGGGTGCCGCGAAGCGAGATCCGCTCCGGGCTTGGCCGGCCCGCGGATCGCCTACCATCACGTGGTAGCTTAACGGCGATAGGCAGGACCGATCGAAATGGCCTACGTCGAAGAACGCGATGGTGGTTACTGGGTCGCCGGGACGCGAGTGTCCCTCGACTCCATCGCCTATGCGTTCCAACAGGGCGACTCGCCGGAGTCCATCGCTCAGTCGTTCCCCGTGCTCACACTGGAGCAGGTCTACGGCGCGGTGGCGTTCTATCTGGGTCATCGGTCCGAGATCGAGGCCTACCTCGAGCGTACTCGCCGTGAGGACGAGGAGCTGGTCGAGAAGGCTCGGGAGGCCGATCCGACGCTTTACCGGAAGCTCGCGGATGCACGCCGAGCTCGCGCCGGCCTCGGGTGAGTCTACGCTTCCAGGCGGACGCCGACTTCAACCTCAAGATCGTCGCTGCCACGGCTCGCCGCGAACCGGCTATCGATTTCCGGGCCGCTGACGACGCCGGCCTGCGGGGCCTGTCCGACCTCGAAGTCCTCACCCGCGCAGCCGCCGACCAGCGCGTGCTGGTGAGCCATGACCGCCGGACCATGCCTCGGCATTTCGGGGAGTTCCTCCGTGAAGCGTCTTCTCCGGGAGTGTTGATCTTCCCCCAGTACCTGCCGATCGGAGTGGTCGTCGAGGAGCTAGTGCTGATCTGGTCCGCGACCGACGCGAGTGAATGGAGGGATCGGCTTGTGATCCTACGGCCCTGAGGTCGGCGCCGGATCGTTTCCCCGGCTCCTCTGCCTCCGGTTGGGCCGGTTGCTTTCAGGCACCCAGTCCCCAAAAGAAAGGGCGGGGACCCCGCGGGCCCCCGCCCGTACCTACGGCGCTACCGGCGGCGGATCAGAAGTTGCCGTCGCAGATCGAGCCGTCGCCTTCCGGCCCCTGCGGCGTGCCGTCGCCGCAGCAGAAGCGGCCGCTCGGCGGGCCG
>Ga0214468_1000517_pt1 | contig 12189 bp, 10 predicted proteins | sample RVTome_9_FD_187334 | JGI IMG/M metagenome (GOLD analysis project Ga0214468, IMG submission 187334) | Soil microbial communities from uranium-contaminated site in the Upper Colorado River Basin, Wyoming, United States - RVT155D38 HiSeq ...
CCCGCCGCTCGGCGAGGTCGAGCAGCGCCACCTGTGCGCGTGCTGGTACCCGTTGAAGGCCGGCGAGGAGCTTCAGCAGGCCGCGCACCGCTGAGCCGGCGCGAGCCCTCTAACCGAATGACCGTGGTACCGTCGAAAGAGGTGTGACGACGATTTCGGATCGCGGATGCTCGCGCGCACTTGCGTGGGCCTCGCTCGAGCTCGACGGGGAGCTCTCCCAGCTCGAGTCGGTCCTCCTCGAGCGCCATCTCGAGCGGTGCGCCGGCTGCGCCCTGCACGTGACTGAGATGCGCGAGCTCGCCACGACGCTTCGGACGGCCGCGCTCGAGGCACCCTCGGCGCCGGTCTTCGTCGCGCGCTCGCGCCGCTCGCGCAGCGGCACGCTGGCAGCGAAGGTCGCGATCGCCGCCGCGCTCGCCCTCGCGGCGGGCGGCCTCGGCGTCTTCGCCGGCTCGCTCGGCGGCGACCCGGCCGCGCCGGAGCCGCAGGAGCCGGAGCTCGTGTTCCTGACGCCGGACGACCGGCGCGACATGCGCACGCCGCGCGAGCTCGAGGACCCGCCGCGGCCGGTCCGTCCGGGCCCGCGGCTCGGCGGCGTGTAGGGCGTGTTCCAGCCGAGCCTGATCGCGTCGTACGTCTGACACCTCGACCACGCCGCCCGGGTGGCGGCGGGCTCGTCGCTCGCGGCGCGGCAGCGGCACGAGGCGGCGGCGGCCGTGCGGACCCGTCCGAAGCGGCTCCTGCCGGTGCCTCCGCGCCGCGTGCGGACAGGCGTACGGGCGGGTTTCCGCCTCGGATAGACTCGCCGCCGAGCCAGGTAACCGAGCCAGGAGCACGCATGCCCGCAGCGGACACGAAGGTCGGAAAGATCGTCGAGATCCGCGGTGTCGTCGTCGACGCCGTCTTCCACGGACACCTCCCGGAGATCAACAACGCCCTCTCGATCGAGGTCGCGGACCAGGACGGCGGCTCCTCGCGCGAGCTGATCGCGGAGGTGCAGCAGCATCTCGGCAACGACCGCGTGCGGGCGGTGGCCATGGACTCGACCGACGGGCTCGCCCGCGGCGTGGACGTCGTGGACACGGGCGCGCCGATCTCCGTGCCGGTCGGGCAGGGGACGCTCGGGCGGATCTTCAACGTGCTCGGCGAGGCGATCGACGAGAAGCCGGACATGCCCGAGGTGGAGGAGCGCTGGCCGATCCACCGCGACGCGCCCGCCTTCGAGGAGCTCATGCCGAAGATCGAGATCTTCGAGACCGGCATCAAGGTGATCGACCTGCTCGCCCCGTACGTGAAGGGCGGCAAGGTCGGCCTCTTCGGCGGCGCGGGCGTCGGCAAGACCGTGCTCATCCAGGAGCTCATCCGCAACATCGCGGAGGAGCACGAGGGCCTTTCCGTCTTCAGCGGCGTCGGCGAGCGGACGCGCGAGGGCAACGACCTCTGGCTCGAGATGACCGAGTCGGGCGTGATCGCGAAGACAGCGCTCGTCTTCGGCCAGATGAACGAGCCGCCGGGGGCGCGGCTGCGCGTGGCGCTCGCCGGGCTCACGATGGCCGAGTACTTCCGCGAGCAGGGCCAGGACACGCTCCTCTTCGTCGACAACATCTTCCGCTTCGTCCAGGCGGGCTCCGAGGTCTCGGCGCTCCTCGGGCGCATGCCGAGCGCGGTCGGCTACCAGCCGACCCTCGCGACCGAGATGGGCCAGCTCCAGGAGCGGATCACCTCGACGCGCACCGGCTCGGTCACGTCCGTGCAGGCGATCTACGTCCCGGCGGACGACCTGACCGACCCCGCGCCGGCGGCGACGTTCGCGCACCTGGACGCGACCACGGTGCTCTCGCGCGCGATCGCCGAGCAGGCGCTCTACCCGGCCGTCGACCCGCTCGACTCCTTCTCGCGTGCGCTCCAGCCGGACATCGTCGGGCAGGAGCACTACGACACCGCGACGGCCGTCCAGGAGATCCTCCAGCGCTACAAGGAGCTGCAGGACATCATCGCGATCCTCGGGATGGACGAGCTCTCCGACGAGGACAAGCTCGTCGTGCAGCGCGCTCGGAAGATCCAGCGCTTCCTCTCGCAGCCGTTCTTCGTCGCCGAGGCGTTCACCGGCTCGGCCGGGAAGTACGTGCGCCTCGAGGACACCGTGCGCGGGTTCGGCGAGATCATCGACGGCAAGCACGACGAGCTGCCCGAGGCCGCCTTCTACATGGTCGGGACGATCGAGGAAGCGGTCGAGCGCGGCGCGGAGATGGCCGAGCCGGCCGCCGCGGCGTAACAGTGCGCCGCCCGGCAATACCTGTCGGCTTCTCGCCCGCGATCACGCGGCGCCAGCGACCACCCTCGCCCTTGCCAAGGCGTCGAGCCTTGGCTGCGGACGAGTGCGACCGCTGGCTTGGTGCTCGCGCCCGAGAAGCTCGACGGTATCCCTGGACGGCGCACTGATGGCGGAGAGCGGCACGCGGACCTTCTCGCTCTCCGTCGTCACGCCGGAGGGCGCGGCGTACGAGGGCGAGGCGGAGCGCCTCATCGTCCCCGGCGACGCGGGCGAGATCGGCGTGCTCGCCCGCCACGCGCCGCTCGTGGCGATGCTCCGCGCCGGCGAGATCCGGATCAAGTCCGGCGGCGAGTGGCAGAGCTTCGCCGCGGGCCCCGGCTACTTCAAGGTGCAGCGCGACCGGGCGATCGTGCTCGTCGACGACGCCGTCCGGGCGGAGGAAATCGACGTCGAGCAGGCGCGGCGCGAGATCGAGGAGGCCGAGGCGCTCCTCGAGCGCGCCGAGGCGGGCGAGGAGGAGATCGACCGCTGGAAGGCCGAGCAGCGCCTCCGCCACGCGCAGAACAAGCTCGAGGTCGCCGGCCGATAAGGCGACGGCAGGTCCGCCGGCCGCGTCGCGGCCGGCATGACGACCTGCGTCGGAGAAGAGCGTCTCCGAGCCGGCCCGGGCAGAGCCCGGGCCGGCGGCGTACACCCCCTTGCGTGCGTTTGTGCTTGTGTGTAACATTTTTCTGACACATGAAAGATGCACAGGGAACTCCGTTGTCCGGCGATCGGCTCGTGCGTGTGCTTTCTGCGCTCGCGAACCCACACCGGATCCGCATCCTCGCCGCGCTCGCGGCCGAGCGGGTGCACGTGAGCGCGCTGGCGCGGCAGGTCGGGCTCAGCCGCCCGCTCGTCCACATGCACCTGCAGCGGCTCGAGGCGGCCGGCCTCGTGACCGGGAGCCTCGAGCTCTCCGAGGACGGCAAGGCGCTCAAGTTCTTCGAAGTGACCCCGTTCGCGCTCGAGCTGACGCCCGACGTGATCGCCGCGGCCGCGGAGACCCTGACCGATCCGAAGGAGGACAGAGAATGACGGCACTCGCGCAGACGAGCTGGCCCGACGCGAGCATCGCGATCGTCGGGATCCTCTTCGTCGCAGCCGCCACGACGGTCGCGATCTGGCAGATCTTCGCCACCGCGAAGGCCCGCATGGCCGTGTCGCGGGAGCAGGCCTACAAGCGCCTCGCCGAGGAGGCGGTCGAGGCGCAGAGCAAGACCGCCGAGGAGCTCGCCCGGACGAGCGCGGAGCTGACGCAGATCCGTCGGCAGACCGGCGAGCTCGAGCGGATGCTGAAGGAGGTCGAATAGACGCGTGTTCAGGTCTCGTTGCCCCCGATTACAGCGGCGTTAAGAGCCCGCCGGAGGCCTTGCGCGCACCCCCGATCCCGCTAGGTTGGGGCGCGACCCACCCCGCATCCGAGCGGCTGGCGCCTGCAGCGCCTCCCTCTCCTGGGCCGCTCGGTTCTTCAACACCCCGAGAGACGCTCCCGCACCCGGGAGCGTTTCTCCGTTAACGGCACAATGCGAGGACATGGCGGTTGCCACCCACATCTCTGCGGAAGCCCGGCTGCGTGACCTGCTCGCGCAGCGGATCGCGGTGCTCGACGGCGCCTGGGGGACGATGCTCCAGGGCCGCGGCCTGACGGAGGAGGACTTCCGCGGCGAGCGGTTCCTCGACCACCCGCGCGACGTCAAGGGCGACCCCGACCTCCTCAACCTCACGCGGCCCGACCTCGTGCTGGAGGTCCACCGCGCGTATCTCGCGGCCGGCGCCGACATCACGACGACGAACACGTTCACGGCGACCGCGATCGCGCAGGCCGACTACGGGCTCGAGGACGCGGTCTACGACATGAACGTCGCGGGCGCCCGTCTCGCGCGGCAGGCGGCGGACGAGGCCGGGGGGCGGTTCGTCGCCGGCTCCGTCGGCCCGCTGAACGTCGCGCTCTCGCTCTCGCCGCGCGTGGACGACCCGGCGTACCGGGCGAAGACCTTCGACGAGGTCTACGAGGCGTACGCCGAGCAGATCCGGGGCCTGCGCGACGGGGGCGCGGACTTCCTTCTCGTCGAGACGATCTTCGACACGCTGAACGGGAAGGCGGCGATCGCGGCCGCGCGCGACACGGCTCCGGAGCTGCCGCTCTGGCTCTCGGTCACGATCGTCGACCTCAGCGGGCGCACGCTCTCGGGCCAGACGCTCGAGGCGTTCTGGATCTCGGTCGAGCACGCGCGCCCGCTCGTCGTCGGCGTGAACTGCTCGCTCGGCGCGAAGGAGATGCGCCCGCACGTGGAGGAGCTCGCGCGCCTCGCCGACACGTACACGAGCTGCCATCCGAACGCGGGCCTCCCGAACGCGTTCGGAGGCTACGACGAGGGGCCGGAGACGACCTCGAGCCTCCTGCGCGGGTTCGCCGAGGAGGGGCTCGTGAACCTCGTCGGCGGGTGTTGCGGCACGACGCCCGAGCACACGAGCGCGATCGCGGCCGCGGTGGCCGGCATCCCGCCCCGGCGCGTCCCGGAGCGGCGCCGCACCACGCGCTACGCGGGCCTCGAGCCGTTCGAGCTCTACGAGGACACGACGTTCACGATGATCGGCGAGCGGACGAACGTCACCGGCTCGGCCCGCTTCCGCGAGCTCGTCGAGGCGGGCGACTTCGAGGGCGCCCTCGACGTGGCGCTCGAGCAGGTGCGGGGCGGCGCGAACATCCTCGACGTCAACATGGACGCCGATCTCCTCGAGTCCGAGGCGGCGATGACCACGTTCCTGAACCTCGTCGCGACCGAGCCGGAGGTGGCGCGCCTGCCGATCATGATCGACAGCTCGCGCTGGTCGGTCGTCCAGGCCGGCCTGCGCTGCGTGCAGGGCAAGCCGATCGTCAACTCTGTCAGCCTGAAGGAGGGGGAGGAGGACTTCCTCGCCAAGGCGCGCGAGGCGCGGCGGTTCGGGGCGGCGCTCGTCGTCATGGCGTTCGACGAGGAGGGCCAGGCCGAGACGGTCGAGCGCAAGGTCGCGATCTGCGGCCGCGCGTACGACCTGCTCACGGAGGAGGCGGGCGTGCCGCCCGAGGATCTGATCTTCGACCCGAACATCCTCGCGATCGCCACCGGGATCGAGGAGCACGCGGGCTTCGGGAAGGCGTTCATCGAGGCGATCCCGCTGATCAAGGAGCGCTGCCCGGGGGCGCGCGTCTCCGGCGGGATCTCGAACCTCTCGTTCTCGTTCCGAGGCAACGACGTCGTGCGCGAGGCGATCCACTCGGCCTTCCTCTACCACGCCATCCGCGCCGGGCTCGACATGGGCATCGTGAACGCGGGCCAGCTGGCCGTCTACGAGGACATCGCGCCCGAGCTGCTCGAGCACGTGGAGGACATCGTCTTCGACCGCCGCCCCGATGCGACCGAGCGGATGGTCTCGTTCGCCGAGCGCGTCCACGGCGCGGGAACGCAGCGCGCGCTCGACCTCGCCTGGCGCGAGGCGCCGGTGGCCGAGCGGCTCGCGCACGCGCTCGTGCACGGGATCGTCGACTTCATCGAGGAGGACACCGAGGAGGCGCGGCAGGCGGCCGACCGCCCGCTCGACGTGATCGAGGGCCCGCTCATGGACGGGATGTCGATCGTCGGCGACCTCTTCGGCTCGGGGCGGATGTTCCTCCCGCAGGTCGTGAAGAGCGCGCGGGCGATGAAGCGCGCCGTCGCCTACCTCGAGCCGTTCATGGAGGCCGAGAAGGCCGGCGCGCCGCCGCGGGCCCGCGGGAAGCTCGTCCTCGCCACGGTCAAGGGCGACGTGCACGACATCGGCAAGAACATCGTCGGGGTCGTGCTCGGCTGCAACAACTACGAGATCCTCGACCTCGGCGTGATGGCGCCGGCCGACCGGATCCTCGACACGGCCGAGGCGGAGGGCGCGGACGCGGTCGGGCTCTCCGGGCTCATCACGCCGTCGCTGGACGAGATGGTGCACGTGGCCGAGGAGATGGAGCGGCGCGGGCTCGACCTGCCGCTGCTCGTCGGCGGCGCGACGACCTCGAAGCAGCACACGGCCGTGAAGATCGCGCCCGCCTACTCGCAGCCGACGATCCACGTCCTCGACGCGTCGCGCGTGGTCCGGGTCGTCTCCACGCTGCTCGACCCGGAGCGGCGCGGCGAGCTCGTCGAGGACGCTCGGGCCGACCAGGAGCGCCTCCGCGGACTGCACGCCGACAAGCAGCGCAAGCCGCTCCTCCCGCTCGCCGAGGCCCGGGCGCGGCGGACGCCGATCGAGTGGCGCGCGGAGGACCTCCCCGGGCCGCCGTTCGCCGGTACGCGCACCGTCGAGGCCGATCTGGCCACGCTGCGCCGGTACATCGACTGGCAGTTCTTCTTTCACGCATGGGAGCTCAAGGGCAAGTTCCCGGCGCTGCTCGACGACCCGCAGAAAGGGCCCGCAGCACGGGAGCTCTTCGACGCCGCCAACGAGCTCCTCGACGAGATCGTCGCGGACGGGCTCCTCGCTGCGCGCGGCGTGTACGGGTTCTGGCCCGCGCAGGCGGAGGGCGACGACGTCGCGCTCGGAAACGGCGTGCGCTTCCGCCTGCTCCGCCAGCAGGCCGCGCACGAGGACGGGCGTCCGAGCCGCTCGCTCGCGGACTACGTCGCGCCCGCCGGCTCCGGGCTCGCCGACCACGTGGGCGCGTTCGCCGTCACCGCGGGGATCGGCGCGGACGAGCTTGCGGCCCGCTACGAGGCCGAGGGCGACGACTACCGGGCGATCATCGTGAAGGCCCTCGCCGACCGGCTCGCGGAGGCGTTTGCCGAGTGGCTCCACGAGCAGGCTCGCAGGGAGTGGTACGAGACGGGCCCGGAGCTCTCGAGCGAGGACCTGATCGCGGAGCGCTTCCGCGGCATCCGTCCCGCCTTCGGCTACCCCGCCTGCCCGGACCACTCGGAGAAGACCACGCTCTTCGACCTGCTCGGCGCCGAGGACGCCGGGATCGTGCTCACCGAGACGTTCGCGATGATGCCCGGCGCGAGCGTCAGCGGGCTCTACCTCGCGCATCCGGAGGCGCGCTACTTCTCGCTCGGGCGCGTCGGCCGCGACCAGGTGGAGGACTACGCGAGGCGCAAGGGCGCGAGCGTCGAACAAGTCGAGCGATGGCTCTCGCCGAACCTCGGCTACTAGCGAAGGCCCTCCGCCCGCTTCGGTATCCTCGACCGGTCGCCCCGGGGCGGCTTCTTCTATGAGGACGACGCTCAAGAGAGGCGTGAGCCGCGCGGCCGCTGCGGCCTCCGGGAACGGAAGCGGGAACGGGAACGGCGCCGCCCCGGCCGTCGCCGCCCCGCCCCGGACGCTCACGCCGATGACCCGCTATGCGCCGCCGCGGCGCTCGCCGCTCCGCGTCGTCGGGCGCGTGTTCGCATGGCTCCTCGTCACGCTGCTCGTGACGGTCGCCGGCCTCGCCGGCGGCCTCTGGCTCTGGGCGGAGCACTCCGTCGCCGAGACGCGGCCGCAGACCGCGGCCGAACGGGAGGCGCAGGAGATCCTCGACCAGGTGCCCCCGGCCGACCAGCCCGCCGTCGCGCTCGTCGTGGGCTACGACTTCCGCAAGGGCGAGTTCGCGCGGGAGGAGTCCAGGTCGGACACGCTCATGCTCCTGCGTGCCGACCCGGGCCAGAAGACGATCTCGATGCTCTCGTTCCCGCGCGACCTGCTCGTCGAGCTTCCCGGCTGCGAGAGCGCGCCGCCGCGGCTCGCGAAGATCAACGAGGCGTACACGGACTGCGGGATCAAGGGGACGATCGAGACCGTCCGGCAGCTGACCGGGGTGCCGATCAACTACTACATCACCGTCGACTTCCGCGGGTTCATCGACATCGTGGACAAGCTGGGCGGCGTCTACCTGGACGTCGACCGCCGCTACTTCAACGACAACACGCACGGCGGGCCGGCGTACTCGGCGATCGACCTCCAGCCGGGCTACCAGCGGCTCGACGGCGCCGACGCCCTCGCGTTCGTGCGCTACCGGCACACGGACAACGACTTCTACCGCAACGCCCGCCAGCAGGAGTTCGTGAAGGCGCTCAAGCACCAGGTGAGCGGCCTCTCGGCCGCGTGGAAGCTCCGCGGGATCGTCCAGACGATCACCGACACGGTCACCATCGGGTCCGGCGGGGGGCGCGAGCTGCAGCTCGACACGCTGCTCTCCTACGCGCTGCTCGCATACGAGCTGCCGAGCGGGAACCTCTTCCAGCCGCGGCTCGAGAACCTCACGGACAACGAGTTCTTCCAGCTGAGCGCGCCGGAGGGCGAGATCGAGCGCGCGGTCGACGAGTTCATGAACCCCGACCCGGACGCCGCCTCGAAGGCGACGAGCGTCGCCGTCGGCGGGAAGGCGCCGACGAACACCCGCACCGGGCCGCCGCCGTCTCGGGTCAGCGTCACCGTCCTGAACGGGAACGGCGTGGCAGGCGCGGCGGACGACGCGGCGTTCGGCCTCTCCAGCCGCGGCTACCAGGCCGTGAACGGCGGGAACGCGGACCGGCTCGACTACTTCAAGACCCAGGTCGTGTACGACCCGGCCGTCGCCGGATCGGAAGGCGCCGCGAACCAGATGGAGAAGCTCTTCGGGGACGCGGAGCGCATCGAGGCGACGCCCGACGCACCGCTCGACACCATGCTCAGGGTGATCGTCGGGCGAACGTTCCACGGGAGCCTGGCGCCCGCGCCGCGCGACACGACGCCCGAGGCGGCGCCGCCGGTCGTCGTCACCGACCCGGCGCACGCCCTCGAGCACGCCCGCGCGGCGCAGCGGAAGGTCGACTTCCCCGTCCTCGTCCCCACGGTGCGCGAGAGCGGGTCGCACCTCTCGACGGTCGAGCCGATGCGGGTCTACCGGCTCCAGCGGCAGGGCGCGCTGCGATTCGTCTACAGCGGCCCGACCGAGCTCGACTACTGGGGCATCCAGCAGGCGAGCTTCACCGACGCGCCCGCGCTCGAGGGCGCGACGCTCACCCGGAGGATCGGCGGCCGCGACTACCGGCTGTACTTCAACGGGCCGAAGCTGCACATGGTCGCGTTCGAGGAGAACGGCGCCGCGTACTGGGTCGTGAACACGCTGCTCGACAAGCTGTCGAACGAGACGATGCTGGCGATCGCCCGGGGGCTGCAACCCCTCGGAAATCGCTAACTACACTCCGACGGATGGATCGCGAACCGCTCGGGGTGATCGGGGCCGGCTGGGTCGGCCTCGTCACGGCTGCCTGCTTCGCGGAGCTCGGGCACCGCGTGACCGTCCGGGACGTCGTCCCGGAGCGGATCGCGGCCCTCGACGCCGGCCGCGTCGGCATCTACGAGCCGGGCCTCGCGGACCTCGTGGAGCGCAACCGCGAGCGGCTGCGCTTCACGCTCTCGCTCGAGGACGTCTTCGCAGACGCGCGGATCGCATTCGTCTGCGTCGGCACTCCGGCGCTCTACTCTGGCGACGCCGACCTCGCGGCCGTCTGGCACGTCCTCGACGAGCTGCCGGACTTCGAGGAGCGCTCGATCCTGGTCATGAAGAGCACCGTGCCGGTCGGTACCGGGGAGAAGGTGCGCCACGAGCTCGACTCCCGCGGGCTCTCGCATGTCGGGTACGTCGCGAACCCCGAGTTCCTCGCCGAGGGGACGGCGGTGCGCGACTTCCAGCACCCGGACCGGGTGGTCGTCGGGAGCTTCGCGGACGCCGACGGGGACGCGGTCGCCGCGCTCTACGCGCCGCTCGAGGCGCCGTTCGTGCGGACGGACATCGCGTCCGCGGAGATGATCAAGCTCGCCTCGAACGCGTTCCTCGCCACCAGGATCAGCTTCATCAACGAGATCGCGAACGTCTGCGAGGTGACCGGCGCGGACGTCGTGGACGTGGCACGCGGCATGGGGCTCGACCACCGGCTCGGCCCCTACTTCCTGCGCGCCGGGCTCGGGTACGGAGGCTCCTGCTTCCCCAAGGACGTCTCGGCGCTGAAGCAGCTCGCCGGAAACTCGGGCTACCACTTCCAGCTCCTGAACGCCGTGATCGAGGTGAACGAGCTGCAGAAGCGGCGCGTGATCGGCAAGCTCGGGAAGCACCTCGGCCAGCTGCGCGGAAAGACCGTGGCGCTGCTCGGGCTCGCGTTCAAGCCGGACACGAACGACCTGCGGGAGGCCTCGTCGCTCGTGCTCGCGTCGCGCCTGATCGCCGAGGGCGCGCGCGTGCGGGCCTGGGATCCCGTCGCACTCGAGGAGGCGCGCCCGCTCCTGCGCGGCGCCGAGCTCGTCGAGACGCTTCCGGAGGCGCTCCGAGACGCGGACGCCGTCGTCGTCGTGACCGAGTGGGACGAGCTGCGCGGGCTGGCGACCGCCGAGCACGCCGCGCTCATGCGGAACCCGCTCCTCGTGGACGGGCGCAACATGCTCGATCCCGACGCGGCGCGCGCGGCCGGGTTCACGTACGAGGGCATCGGGCGGGCGTCGTCGGCGTTCCGCGCGGGGGACGAGGCGGACGTCCCCGAGCCCGACCTCCAGGCCTGATGGAGGCCCTGATCCTGGCCGGGGGGAGGGGCGAGCGCCTGGGCGACGCTGCCGCCGGGCTGCCCAAGCCGCTCGTCCAGCTCGCCGGGAAGCCGCTCGCCGCCTACGCGGTCGAGCGTCTCGCCGCGGCCGGTGTGAGGCGGGTGATCGTCGCCTGCGCGGCCGGGCAGGAGGAGGAGTTCGAGCGTCGCCTCGGCGGGCTCGGAGCGGAGATCGTGCCCGTCGGGGAGCAGGAGCCGCTCGGGCGCGGCGGCGGGCTGCGTCTCGCGGCCGCCGCCCGGGAGGAGGAGGGCCCGGTGTACGCGCTGAACGGGGACGAGGTGCTCGACGTCGACCTCGCCGCCTTGCTCGCCGCCCACGAGGAGCGCCCGGCCGCCGCGACGCTCGTCGTCTGCCCGCTGCGCTCCCCGTTCGGGATCGTGGAGCTCGGCGCGGGCGACGTGGTCGAGCGGTTTCGCGAGGCACCGCTCCTCCCTCACTGGGTGAACGCCGGCCTCTACGTGCTCGGCGAGGAGGCGCTCGCGCGGCTGCCGGAGAAGGGCGACCACGAGCAGACCACGTTCCCCGAGCTCGCCGCGGAGGGCCGGCTCGCCGCGTACCGTCACGAGGGCATGTGGCTGACGGTGAATACGCCGAAGGATCTCCGCGCCGCCGAGGAGGCCCTTGCGGCCGGAGCCGTCTCGTGACCGAGGTCTCGCCGAACCTCCGGGACCTCGACCGCTTCGGCGTGAAGGTTGAGCGCGCCGAGAAGCCGTGGGGGCACGAGATCGTCTTCGCGCTCTCCGAGAAGTACTGCGGGAAGGTGATCTTCGTGCGGGCGGGGGAGCAGCTGAGCCTCCAGTTCCATCGGGTGAAGGACGAGACGATCTACGTCCATTCGGGCCGGATCGAGCTCGAGATCGGGGACCCGGGCGGCCCGCTCGACGTCGAGGTCGTCGGGCCGGGGCACGCGTTCCGCCTGAAGCCCGGCGTCGTCCACCGCTGGAAGGCGCTCGAGGACTCCGTCGTCCTCGAGGCGTCCACCCCCGAGCTGGACGATGTCGTCCGGCTCGAGGACAACTACGGCCGCGCCGAGCCGGGCGCCTGACGCGGACACGGCCGGAGGCGCCGTGCCCCCGCCGTCCATTGTCCCGTGCCTGGCACCGGACAACGGCTTGCGTGGACCCGGCCCGAAGGGCTGTCACGAAGTCCTCTTGTGCGGAACCGCCACAAAGCTCCGCGGGGCCTCTCCCCGTGCGGGGCGGCGGCCGCCGGGGACGCGGAGTCCCGCGACACAAAGTCGCGGCCGACCCGCCGCACGGCGCGGCGCTCGCCAGTAGACTCCGGCCCGTGGCGGCGACGGAACCCAA